>Ga0307373_10001365_pt1 | contig 45764 bp, 38 predicted proteins | sample OX2MG_FD_202534 | JGI IMG/M metagenome (GOLD analysis project Ga0307373, IMG submission 202534) | Soil microbial communities from Risofladan, Vaasa, Finland - OX-2 | ecosystem: Environmental > Terrestrial > Soil > Coastal area > Acid sulfate soil | place: Finland: Risofladan, Vaasa | collected...
GGATGCCGAGCTGGGCGACCCGGCGCAGCTCCTCGTTGGTGGCGGGCCGGGCCTCGCGGGCGGTGGCGAGGAAGAGGTCGAGGCCGGCTTCGCAGGCGCGCACGATCGCAGACCGCTGCGGCGGCACGCCCGTGGAGTGGTCCCAGCTGACCAGGCCCACCACGGCGCGGGCCATGTGCCGGGCCATCCCGGCGCGGCGGCGCTCCAGGTCGGCCATCAGCCCGGATGGAAGGGTGGGCGCCGACCTGGCGTCCCGCTTGGCCTTGACGGCCACTTTTGCCACGATCTTGACTATACGAGTGGGACGGCTTTAGGACTCGAAGTCGAAGAAGTCAGCTTTCCTTCTTGATGAAGGCCAGCATGCGCCGCCACGCATCGTCGCAAGCGTCCTTCCACTGCGTGAAGCTGCGGTCGAAGAAGCTGTGCGGGGCGCCCTCGTAAACGTGCATCTCGTGCGGCACGCCGGCCTCGGTCAGCTTCTTGTCGAACTCGTGAAAGGCCTCCTGCGGCGTGAAGTCTGCGCCCGCGATGAGCATCAGCAGGGGGGCCTTCATCTTCGACATGAACGGCTCGCTGCGCTCCGGCCGGCCGTAGAAGCCAATGCAGCCTTTGAGCCCGTGCCCTCCGGCCGACTGGTTCCAGGAATTCGAGCCGCCAAAGCAGAATCCGACGGTGAAGATCGAATCGACCGCGCCGCCGTCCTTCGATTTCAGATACGCCACAGCGGCCGCGACGTCTGCGCGGATCTGCTCGGGCGTGGTCTGCTCGACATGGGGCTTGTAGTCGAACTCTTCGCCCCGCTCGCCGATGCCCGCGGTACGCCCGAAGTAGTCGATCGCGACCGCGTCGACCCCGGCTTCGGCGAACCGCTGCGCGAGCTCCTTGTAGAAGTGGTGCAGTCCCCGCACGTCGGGCAGGACCACCATCCCGGCCCCGGTCGGTTTGGAAGCCCGGGCGAAATGGGCCGCGAACCTGGTGCCGTCCGCGGACGTCAGCTCGAAATCGCCCTGGTCGGCCGCGCCGCCGCTGATCGGAGGCAGAGGAACCCTTGCGTCGTCTGAGTAGCACATGAGTCGATTGTCCACTAGATTGGGGCGGCAATGAAAATAGAGAGCACGGCGTTCACCCCGACCGACGTCCAGGGTTTCATGGACGAGTTCCTCGACCACGAGCGCGAGCTGCTCGCCGACCGGCTCGAAAAAGCCTCGGCGCGGCTGTCGGCGCTGGGCCCGCGCATCACCTCGGGGCATGGCGATGCCGAATGGAGCAGCCACGAGGTCCTTGCCCACATCGCCGTGCTGTCGAAGTTCTATGGCGTCCTGGTGCACAAGATCTCGAGCGGCCAGATGACCGAGCTCAACCTGCTCGAGAACGTCAACGTGCGCGATGTCTTCGGCGAGCAGATGGCCAAGCTCGATCCGGCGGAGCTCTTGCGCATGGCGATCTCCGACCACCGACGCTCGATCGACACGCTGCGCACAGTTGAGCCAAGGTCCCTGCGCCGCGCGGCGCGATTGGAGGACGGGACGATGTTGACCGCGGAGGAGATCGCCCGCCTTCCGCTGGTGGCGCACCTCGAACTGCACATCGAGCAGCTCGAGAAGTCCCTGGAGCCTTGAGCCCTAGCCGCTGACCTGCGCGTATCCGAGGCGGCGCAGCTCGTGCCTGATGGCCTGTGCTGCTTCGTCCATCGACGCCGGGTCCGGGTTCGGATCCTGGTTGCCGAAATCCAGGTCGTGCACGCCGCGAATCGGGACCACGTGAAAGTGGCAGTGCGGCACCTCGAGACCGGCCAGCATCATCCCGACCCGCGCGGGCTTGAATGCCGCCATCTGTGCACGACCGACTGCTTGCGCGACATCCGTGAGGTGGGCGAGGAGGGGCGATTTCAAATCGAGCCAGTGGTCGACCTCGAGCCGTGGGACGATCAGCGCGTGGCCTGGTCGGAGCGGCCGGATGGAGAGGAAGGCGACGCATTCATCGTCCTTCCAGACGAAGCGCGCGGGCAGCTTCCCTTCGATGATCTGAGTGAAGATCGTGGCCACGTGTCTAGGCTAGCCTGTAACCCGTGAGCGCACCCGTGAGCGCGCCCGCCGTGCAGCTCGAAAACGTCTCGAAGCGCTACGGCGAGGTGCTGGCCGTTGACCGCATCACGCTCGCGATCGAGACGGGCGAGGTGGTGGCCATGCTCGGGCCGAACGGAGCGGGCAAGACCACGTCCATCAGTCTCATGCTGGGCACCCGCAAGCCGACCTCCGGCGCAGCGCGACTCTTCGGCATGGACCCCAGAGACCTCAAGGCGCGCAGCCGCATCGGCGTGATGCTCCAGGAGTCGGGCGTGCCCGGGATGCTGAAGGTGGAGGAGATAGTCGGGCTGTTCGGCTCCTACTACCCGGCGCCGCTCACGGTGTCCGAAGCCGTGGCGATGGCGGGGCTCCAGGAGAAGGCCGGCAGCCTGGTCAAGGATCTCTCGGGCGGACAGCGGCAGCGCCTCTACCTCGCTCTCGCGGTGTGCGGAAACCCGGACGTGCTGTTCCTCGACGAGCCGACCGTCGGCATGGACGTCGAGGGACGCCGGCTGTTCCTGCAGCAGATCGGCGAGTTCGCCGCCAAAGGCCGCACCGTGGTCCTGACCACCCACTACCTCGAAGAGGCGGACCAGCTTGCGCGTCGGGTGATCGTGGTCGACCGCGGGCGCGTGATCGCGGACTCGACGCCCGCCGAGATCAAGTCGCGCGTCGCCGGCAAGAGGATCACGTTCAACACCTCGCGGCCGATGGGCCCGAACGATTTCGCAGGCCTCTCCGTGAGCTCTCATCAGGTCGCCGCCGGCCGGGTGCGGCTGCTGACCAACGAGCCCGAGACAGTGCTGCGAGAGCTTTTCCGTCGCGGCATCGAGATGACACAGCTGGAGGTCGCGGGCGCAGACCTCGAGGAGGCCTTCGTGGCAATGACACACCATGAGGCTGCGACGTGAGCGAAGCCACGATGCGTTCGGCGACCGCCCCGTTCCTCCCGATGCTCGCAAAGCAGTCGTGGGCCGAGTTCATCAAGCTGTTCCGCGTCCCAGCCTTCAGCACCACCAGCATCGTGCTGCCCGCGATGTTCTACGCGTTCATCGGGCTCGGGCAGGCCAACCAGTTGATGGGCCCGCCGGGCAGCGTGACGTTCGGCGAATACTTCCTCGCTTCGATGGCCATGTACGGCGTGGCCAACGTGATGGTGCTGGGATTCGGCATCTCGGTCGCCAACGAGCGAGGGCAGAAACAGGACCTGCTGATGCAGTCGACCCCGTTGCCGCCGATTGTCTTCTTCATCGCCAAGACGATCTCCGCCCTGGCCATCGCGTTCATGGCGCTGGTGGTGCTCAGCCTCCTGGCATATTCAGCCGGTGGCGCGCACCTCACCTCATCGCAGTGGCTCACGCTCTTCCTGCGTTCGATGCTCTGCTCCATTCCGTTCGTCGGGCTGGGCTTTGGACTCGGCTACATCGCCGGCCCGAACTCCGCACCGGCAGTGACCAACCTGATCTACCTGCCCACGGCGTTCGCCTCCGGGCTGTTCTTTCCTCTTAACCTGCTCCCGCCGTTCTTGCAGAACATCGCCCCCTACCTTCCGCTCTATCGCGGCGCTCAGCTCGTGTGGGATTCGGTCGGCGCTCCCATCACCGGGGGCAGCATCACGACCGACTGGCTTTGGATGGGCGGCTATACGATCGCGTTCTTCGTGCTTGCGATCTGGGCCTACCGCAGGGACCAGGGCCGCAAGTTCAACTAGGCTCCGCGCCGCTCCAGAACTTCGCCGGGAGCTCCACGCCGAAGGCATCGCGATACCGATCGGAGAACTCCGAGCGCTCGTACGCGTGCTCGATCGTCCCGACCTGCTCCACCGCGTAGGTGGCGGCCAGCGACGCGACGCGACCGGCGCCCTCGAAGTCGAGCCCGCGCAGAAGCCCGGCGACCAGCCCCGCGCGATAGGCGTCGCCCGCGCCGGTCGGGTCGGCCTCGCGAACCGGAGTGGCGGCCGGGATCTCGACGGTCCTTTCCTTGGTCGCGATTCGCGACCCATACCGCCCAAGCGTCGTGACCACGATCTCGGCCAGCTCGAGGAGCCCCTGCACATCGCGCTCGGTGCGCTGCTGGATCAGCTCGAGCTCGTAGTCGTTCCCGATCACGATCCACGCGCCGCGCGTGCTGTCGGTGACGTCGCCGGCCGACATCATCGGCAGCTGGTGGGCGGGGTCGAACACGAATCGCAGTCCCCGGTCCCGGCACTCGTTGACGAGGCGCTTCATCTCGCCAGGATCGTTGGGGCCGATGATCACGGCCTCGGCGCCGGGCGGCGCGTCGTCCAGGCCGAGCATGCCGGCCTTCCACATCGCGCCACCGTAGTAGCCGGTCAGCTGATTGTCGTCCAGGTCGGTCGTCGTGAAGCCGGTCGCGCTGATCTCGCCTTCCAGCAGGCGCAGGCCGCGACAGTCGATGCCCCGGGCCACGAGCCAGTCGCGATACTCCGAAGCATCGGTGCCGGCGGTCGCCAGCACAGCCGACGGGTAGCCGAGAAGCGCGAGGTTGTGCGCGTAGTTGCCGGCCACCCCGCCGCGCCTCTTCTGGAGATCGTCGACGAGAAAGCTCAGGTTGAGGATGTGTGTCTTATCGGGGAGGATGTGGTCCTTGAACCGACCCTTGAAGGTGAGGATGTAGTCGTACGCGATCGATCCCGTGCAGACGACCATGACTTGAGCAAGGCTACTTGAACTGTGAATCTCGAATCGGCGGATGAATCGCTCCTCAAAGGAGGGGTTGCGCTTGGCGCAATCCCCCTGGTGCACCCCGGTCACGAGTGGATCACCCGGATCAACGACGCCTGACCAGGAGGTCGAGGGCAAATAGAAAAGGGCGCCCGGCGCGGGCGCCCTTCGGTTGGTCGCTTATTTATGCGGCGCGGCGGACGGTGCGGCGGCGCGGGCGGCGCGTGCGGGCCGCAGGCTTGGCAACGGCTGCCTTGTGGGCCGTCAGCTCGCTCGCCTGCTCGAGGTGCGTTGCGGTGCGGGCAATCGTCTTGAACGAGGCGTTGAAGATGCGCAGCGTGCGCTTCGCAACGTCTCCGACGACGTCCTGGCGGCGTGCCTGCAGCTTGACCATGTGAAGGCCCTTGATCGCGAACTTCTCGGGCAGCTTGCCGTCCAGCTCGAGGCCCATGATGGTGACCTTCTCAGGCCGCAACGCGTTCAGCCGAGCGTTCAGCCGGGCGTTGAACTGGCGGTTGATCCGGCGCACGGTCGGCGCGCCCTGGCGCTCGAAACCCTTGACCTGCTTGCGCGCTGACCCCATGGGGTCTGACGCCACTTTGGCTGCCGCCTTGGCAGCGCCTACGGCGACCTCTTCGACGGTGGTTGCGGTGTCGGAAAACTCGTTGCTCATGTTCGAAGCCTCCTTGGGGCTAACTTGACTTTCTTGACGCATTGCATTATAACGCACCGCGTCAAGCGTGTCAAGTCGCGTCCAGGAGCCTCGCGATCAGGGCGTCCGCATGGGACCCGAAGATGTCGTAGTGGGCGACCTTGCGCCGCTTCTCGGGCTGGATCCATTCCGGTTTGAGACCGTGCTCGCGGCCCCATTCTTCGAGCACGGGCCGCAATCCGATGACGTGCAGAAACGGCCGCTCGCGTGTGAAGCCGCGGATGGTGGTGCCGTGGTAGTGGTCGAAGTTGCGGTGCACGGCGATGCCGCCCGCCTCCGCGAACGCGATCGCCTCCTTGATCTCACGGCGCTCGAAGTACCTCTCACGCAACTCCACCTCGCCGCTCAGGCCTTCGGGCGAACGAGGACATCGGGGCAGATGGGCCGGAAGGCGCACAGCGAGCAGGGCCGGGCGGCATGCTCCGGCCGCAGGCTGAAGTCGCCCGCCGCGATCAGCCGGGACGCGGCGAGGACTTTGGCCTCCACGCCCGCACCGTCGGGCGAGATGTCGTGGCTCTCCCCCCTTCGCATGTCGAACAGGACGAGCCGGGGGCTGGATCCACCAGGCAGCAGACCCCGCCCGGCGGCGATCGCGTACAGGCGCAGCTGCGTCGAATATGCAGTCATCAGTGACGCGTCCAGGTCAGCGTTGGTCTTGTAGTCGACCAGGCAGAGCTCGCCGTCGAGCTCGCAGACGCGATCGACCTGCCCGCGCACACGCGCGCCGCCGACATTCATGTTGAATCCGACCTCGACCGCCAGCGTCCGCGCCGCTGCGAGCGGCTGGCCCATGTACCGGGCGAGCATCTCGCGACCCGGCTCCGGACCCCTATATTGGCCAAGCAGGTCACCGCCGTCTCGGTGCCACACCGCCAGGGCCTCGTGAACTGCCGCGCCCAGCTCGGTCGACCCCATGGCCTGCACGTGTCTCGGCTGGATCTCGTCCGGTGGAGCGGGCACGCGCCAGACCTGGCTGAACCGGTACCGCACCGGGCACACCTCGAAGTCGTGGAGCTGCGAGAAGCTGAGCTCGACCTGTGGCGGAGCCTCGGCCGGCGTCTCCACGATCCCCGGACGGAGCTGCTCCATGCGATCGAGAACGGCGGACACCACAGCCGGGTCGCCGGCCGCTTGTCCGTTGGTGGCGCGCGACCCCGGCAGCTCGAGCTGCTCCGCCTCGACCACCGATGCCGGCTCGGGGTGGGCCAGCGCCCAGCTGAGGATCTCCGCGAAGTGGTCGTCCTGCTCTGCGCCGCCGGCCCCGACCTCGTGGGCCGACGGCTCGTCGCGGGTCGCCGTCACGTAGAGGGAATCCCTGGCGCGCGTCAGGCCGACGTAGACGATGCGGCGTCTCTCGCCGATGGCCAGGGCGACCGCCGGCGCGCCGGGCGACGTCTCCACGAAGCGCGGATGCTTCTCGCCCCGCCAGTTCTTGATCACGAAACCCAGGTTGTCGGGGTCGAAGAAGAGCCGCTCGGTGTCGCGCGGCCGCGGCGGGCGCAGGTTGACGAGGAAGACGACCGGGAACTCCAGCCCCTTGGCGGCGTGGATCGTCAGCAGCGACACGGCCTCTGCGCCGGCCGACTCCTCGGCCGCCTCGCCCACCGGCAGCTCGGCATCGATGACCTGGTCGAGGTGTCGCACGAAGTCGCCGATCCCTGCCAGCGACAGGTCGCGCTCGAACCGGCCGGCGAGCTGGAACACCTTGCGCAGGTTGAGCAGCGCGCGGGGGCTGCCGTCACGTTGCGCGCGAAGCTCCGCCCAGCGCAGGTAGCCGCTCTCCTCGAGCAGGCGGTTCAGGATGTCCGCCACGGTCAGCGCGTCCCGCAGTCGGCCCGTGCGGTCGGTGAGTTCGATCAGATGCGCCGCCGCAGCCGCAACTTTCGGCGCCATCTCGGGGAAACCCTGGCCGGCCGATTCGTCGAAGCAGTCACGCAGGCGCATGCCCGAGCGCCCGCTGCGCCGCGCCGCCAGGCGGTACATGCCGCCGTCGTCCAGGCGCACGATGGGACCCTGGAGGATGCGGACGATCGCGCCGTCGTCCATCGGGTTGTCGGTCAGGCGCAGCAGCGCGAGCACATCCTTTATCTCCTGGCGGTCGAAGAAGCCCGAGCCGCCGCTCGTGACGTAGGGGATGCCCTGCCGGCGAAGCTCGTCCTCGAACTCGCGAGGGAGCATTCGGATGGAGTGCGCCAGCACAGCGAGGTCGCGGAACGGCCGCCCGCCCAGGTGCAGGCGCCGGATCGTCTCTGCGACGGTGCGGGCCTCGGTGCGCGAGTCGGGCGCCATCACCACGGTGACCGGGGCGCCGGCGCCGGCCCCGCGCGTGGCCACCAGCTCCGGCTCGTCCGCGAAGTCCCGGTCGTGGCGGATGAAGTCCGTGGCGCAGTCGAGGATGCCTTGATACGAACGGCGGTTGTGGGTCAGCGGGAGGCGCCGGCCCGGAAACCGGCTGCGGATGTTCTCGATCTCGGCGTCCCGCCATCCGTAGATGGACTGCTTCGCATCACCGACCACGGACACGTTTCCGAAGTCTTGACGCGCCAGCAGCCGGATCAGATCGAGCTGGATGCGGTTGGTGTCCTGGAACTCATCGACCAGTAGGTAGCGGAAGCGCTCGCGGCAGCGGCGCCGGAACTCCGGTATGCGTTCGAGGGCGTCGATCACCTCGATGATCAGGTCGTCGAAGTCGCGTAGGCCGGCCGCGAGAAGGGCCTCCTCGTAGGTGCGGTAGACGAGACCCAGGACCTCGATAGCCTCGAGCTCGGCGCGGGCGGGGTCGGGCCCTCCGGCGCCGTTGGAGCCGGCGGCCGGGCGGCCCGCCCAGTTCCTGGCGTGCAGCTCGTGCGCGCGGCTCTCGAACCGATGTGGGCCGATGCCGCGTCCTTTCAGCTTGAGCAGGAAGCGTAGGCCGGAACGAAGCAGGTCGTCGAGGTCCTCGACCGAGAGGGCCGTGAACGAATCGGGGTCGAGCGGGGTGGCCGCCCCGCTGCGCAAGCGGGCGATGAGGTTCTGTTCGAACAGGCGCTGTGCCGTCTCGTCGAGCACCCTCATCTCGCGCGGGGCACCTATCAGGTAGGCGAACTCGTCCAGCAGCCGGGCGCACGTACCGTGGAAAGTGCCGATCCAGGCGCCGTCCAGGGCCTGGCGGCCAAGCTCGGGGTGGCGCGCGGCCAATTCGCTGGTGATCCGCTGCCGCAGCTCCTCGGCGGCGCGGTCGTTGAAGGTGACCGTGAGCACCCGGTCGGGCGGCACTCCGCGGTCGACGAGCCAGCAGAAGCGCTCCGTCGCCGTGAACGTCTTGCCGGTGCCCGGCCCGGCGGCGATCAGGAACGCGCCCTCCGGCCCGGCGTGCGCGGCTGCCGCCTGCTCGGCGCTGAGCGCCGGGGTCGCATCGAGGCGCGTTGCGCTCACTCGGGTGGCGCTCCGCCGTACGGGCAGACCGCCGTGTGAGGACAAGAGCCGAACCGCGTGACGCAGGTGCCTGGAAGATCGCGCGGGGCGGGCTCGAAGTGGCCGCCTTTGATGCGCTCGATGGCTTTCAAGACCACACCGCGGCTGCGCTCGAGGTCCTCCGTCGAAAGGGCCTTTTCGCGGTACTCCTTGAGGCCGGCGGGGCGGCCGACGCTGAAGATGTCCTGGCGCATGCCTCCCCACACCCAGTCCTTCGGATACCACAGCGATAGGAATCGAGGCTGGAATCCGAGGGGGTTGCCCTCGTCGTCCACGCCATCCTTGCAGGCGAGGTAGTAGAGAGCGAGCTGCACGTCGTACAGCTCGGGCCCGAAGTAGGCCTCGTACGCGTAGCGCATCGGTTTGCCGGACCCGGTCTTGTAATCGACCACCTCCACCTCGCCGTCGCCGACGTCGTTGACCCGGTCGATCTTGCCCACGATGTCCACGCCTTCGAGACGCAGGCGGAACCTTCGCTCGATGGCCAGGGTGCGAAGCCGGCGGATCACCTGCATCCCGGTCACGAACCGGATGTAGTTGCCGAGCAGCGAGCGCACCTGCTTCTCCTCGCGCTTGCGGTCGAGCACGCCCTCCATGCGTGACAGGTACCCGTCCAGGTGAAGCTGCAGGGCGGCCTCGAGCCATTCACGCTGCTGGTCGCCCTCGAGCGGGCGCCATTCACCCTCCTGGGCATGGAAGTCCTCGAGCACCTCGTGCAGGAAGCCGCCACGCTCCATCGCCACTGAGCGCGGCTCTTCGACCAGCCCGGGGTGGTGGTTGTACCAGTAGAGGCGAGGGCACTTGAGGTAGTTGTTGAGGGTGGTCGGGCTGAAGTGGTCGATCTCCACCGAGCTCGGGTTGCGGGCGCCCCCGTAGGGCTCAAACGGCTCGCCCGACTCGGGGTCGGAGAGGAACTGGACGTCGAGCCCGAGACCCTCGGCTCGCGCCACCACCCCGTCGGTGATGCCGGCGGGATGGGAGGCGATCAAGACCTCGGCCTCGCGGGGCAGCAGGACGTCGGCCGGCTCGAGCCTGTCCGACGCGCGGGTCAGCTCGCGCACCTCGGCCTGGGGCGCGGCCATGTCGAGGAACACGGACCTGCCCGCCTGCCTGAGGTACGAGTCGGCGAAGGTGACGTATAGGCGGCGCCGGGCACGAGTCATCGCGACGAAGGCGAGGCGCGCCTCCTCTGCCAGGTGGCCGTCAGGATCGGAGGGCCACGATGGCATGAAACCGACCTTGAAGCCCTCGAGCCAGGTACGGTCCGCGTCGTCGAGGAGCGGGTGCGGCCGCGCGCCGAGCGGGAAAAGACCGTGTGCAAAACCCGAGCAGAACACCACCTCGAACTCGAGCCCCTTGGCCTGGTGGACGGTCATCACCTGGACCGCCTCGCGCGTGGCAGGCGCCGCCTGGCTGTCGTCGGCGGCGCCCGCGAGCAGGGCTTCGAGCGAGCCGGAGAGGTCGCCGAGCAGGGGCTTGGAGCCATGCAGCCTTTCGTGCACCGCTTCGATCGCCTCCAGCCCCTCGATGGTCGACCTCAGGTTCCCGATCGCCTCGCTTCGCTGGTCCGCGGGCAGCTCTAGGTCCAGCAGCCGTCGCATGGCGCCGTCTTCGATCAGGACCGTATAGGCCAGGCTCGCGAGGGGCAGATAGGCCGACCTGGCAAGCAGCTCGTGACGGACGGTCATGGCCGAGTGAAGGCTGTCGAGCTCCTTCTCGTCGAGGAAGCCGAGGTAGTCCGGGAGCGACGGCTCATCCGCCGGCGCCTCGCCTCCCCACGGCAGTGGATGGCGCTGCGGGTCTTGCGCCGCGAGCACGTACATCAAGCGACGGACGACGCGGAGAAGAGGGCGGCCTCGCGAGCGGGCATGCGCCCGCAAACGGCTCACGGTGCGCGCCCCGACGCCACCCAGAGTCGACGCGAGCGCGCCCTCGAAAGCCTCGGAATCGTCGGGCCGGCGCAGCGATTCGAGGTACCCGATGAGGAAGCGGACGACCTCGTTGCGGGCGGTGGCCCCTGAGCCGCGCACCTCGTAAGGGAGGCCGAGCGCGCGCAACGCCTCCTCGAACGGACCACCGAGCGATGTCGCGCTGCGCAGCACGATGGCGAAGTCGCTGCAGCGCAGGCCAGGCGACTCCGACTGCAGCCTTTTGATCTCGCGAGCCACGAAGAACGCCTCGTCGACCGGATCGCTCTCCCGGGCCACGACCACCGCCGGCTCGCCACCCACCTGGATGGAGCGGAGCCTCCGGGGCGGGCGCCCGGGCTGCGTCGCCTCGAGCAGGCGCTCTCCCGCATCCAGCGCCTCTTGGGAACACCGACGGCACTCGTCGAGCTCGATGGTGGCAGCGCCGTAGGCGACCGCGAAGTCGTGGCTGAGCAGGCGGGGCAAGGTGCCGCGGAAGCCGTAGATCGACTGGTCCGGGTCGCCGACGACGACGATGCGGGGCCTGGTTTCCGGGGGCGCGATGAGCCGCAGCAGCTCGAACTGCGCCGGGTCGACGTCCTGGAACTCGTCGACCAGGACGAGCTTGAACTTGGCCCGCATCACATGCCGCAACTGCGCCCTGGACTGGAGCAGCTCGATCGCTCCGGAAATGAGGTCGCGGAAGTCGACCATCCCGGCGTCTTGCAGCCTGTGCTGATAGGCCTGGTATGCGGCCGCCAGCGCGCGCAGTCGCTCGCTCGCTCCCGCCTCCGCCGCCAGCAGCAGCGGAGCGGGGTGGAGGAGGTTCTGCTTCATCAGGGCGACGAAGGCCAGCAGGTCATGCGCGAACGCATCGGAACGGCGCACCCCGTCCAGCGGGCCGAGCGTCTCGGCGTCCAGGTCGGCCAGCACGTGTCGCATGACCAGCCACTCCTGGAAACCGTTCAGGAGCAGGCGGTCGCGGTCCGGCTTGTGGTCGCGAAGCAGGCGCGCGCAGAAGCTGTGAAAGGTCGAGATCCAGGCCTCACCGTAGTCGTCGTTGAGCCGCTCGTCGATCCGGCGCGCGATCTCGCCCGCAGCGCCGTTGGAGAACGTGAGCACGAGGATCTCATCGCGGCCCGCGATACCCGTGCGCACGGCCTGCTCGTAAAGGTCTACGAGGGCGTGCGTCTTCCCGGTGCCCGGGCCGGCGAGCACGCGAAGTGGTCCGTCTATCTCGTCGATGTGGAGCGGCAAAAGTTCCCCTGGGGTGGCGCGGGCGAACCTGATTATGCGGGCGCCCGAGACCTCAGGTCAGCCCGGGCCGTTAACGGCTGCCAGGCCGAGAGCACGATGGCCGCCAGCAGCCCAATCTCAAAAAGGGGCCACCTGATCAGGGTTGGCGCGACCCCGCCGATGAACAAGTAAGGGGTGGCCAGCACCCACAGCGATGCAAGGGCGGCGCGCCAGGCCACCACCGGCCGCTCCTGCCACACCATCCAGCCCGCGGCGCTGAGCAGACACAGGTCGGCGGAATGGAGATATGGGGCGACCAGCAGAGATCCCAGGATCGCTGCGGGAACCACCAGCCCGGCGTCGCCGCGCAACCTGTACGCGGTCGCCAGCACCGCGGCCACGATGCCAAGGCGAATCACAGTCGCCGTCCACCCGACCACTCCGAACGCGCCGTGCAGGGTCAGGCCGTCGGCGCCTCGCGGGAGCGGCCCGAGCAGCTGGGCGGCGTACGCGGCCGTCCCATGCGGTCCGAGCATCAGCACGGCGACCACCCCGATCAATGCCGCGGCCCCCAGCCAGGCCACGAACGCTCGCCGCCGACCGGCCAGCAGAAGCGCGAGCGGGACCAGGATCGCGGTGTTGGGCTTGAACAGGATGGCCGCCAGGACAAGTCCGGCCGCCACGTCGCGCTTTTCCCGAAGCAAGCGCCAGGCCACCACGGTCGACGCGGCGATCAGCGGGGTCACCTGGCCCACGTTCACGGCGTGCATGACCCACCATGGGGAGAGTGCGCCCGCCACCGCGATCCACCGACTCCAGCCCTGGCCGGCGCCGGCCCAAGCCATCGCGCATGCGAAAACCGCGAACGTGAACAGCGCCCACATCGCGTACGCGGAGTCGTACGGCAGGCCCGAAAAGACCGAGGCGAGCCAGGCCACGGTCGGCGGACTGAGGAAGGGCTGCGACCACAGGTACGGGACCAGCAACTTCTGCTCTTGGGCCACGACGTGCTGGTCGTAGATATGCGCCCAGCCCTGGTGCATGCCCACCCGCGCCGCGGCAAGATAGGTGTGAAAGTCGATCCCGGTGCGATCCTGTCGGTGCGCGATGTCGACCGCCAGCGCCGCCAGGACGACCAGCAAGACAATGCCGACCAGGACGCGGCGGATCCATCGCACGTCTTGAAGGTACCTCACCTCCGTTAACCGACCCCTATGTTCGATATGCACGCTCGACTTGAGATGACGCGGCGTCTACCCGCCTCGGTGTGGGCGGCCGCGGTCGCCGCCGTGGTCCTGGTGGCTCATCTGCCCGAGTTCCTTCATCGCATCCTCGACGGCGACGAGGCCATCTACGGCTCGATCGCGGCCCTGATGAACCTTGGCGCCCCGCTCTATGGGACGGGCGGCGTGGACAACAAGCCGCCAGGCATCTTCTGGGTCTATGCAGCCACCTTCCGCCTCGCCGGCACCTATCAGATGACCGCGATCCACGTGGCTGGGTTCGCAGCCATGGCGGCGACCTGCGCGCTGATCTTCGTCATCGCCCGAAACATCGCCGGGGTCCGCGCCGGCCTGCTCGCGGCGCTCTTCTACGGCTTGCTGACGGCGGCGGGCAATCCCCGGTTGCTGGCCTCCAACACGGAGATCTTCATGATGGTGCCGCTCACCGCCTCGGTCCTCACCATGCTGCGGCGGCACTGGTTCTGGACCGGCGCGCTGCTGGTCGCGGCGGGCGCATTCCGGCAGTCGGCGGCGGTCGACGTCGTGCTCGTCACGCTCGGGTTGCTGTGGCTGGAGCCTGCGGGCGGACGGCTGCGAGCCGCGGCCTTCCTGGGGAGCGGCCTCGGGGCCGGCATTGTCGCGGGGACCGCCGTGCTCGCGGCGACCGGCTCGCTGGCCGGGTTCTGGCGCTGGACCATCGAAACGCTGTACGGGTATGCATCGACCAGCTGGACTCCCTCGGTGGTCTGGGGCCGCGCCCAGGACAGCGTTGTCCTCTTCGTCGTCGACATGTCCGTCTTGTGGATCGCTGCCATCGCGTTCGCCTGGCGATGGCGCGTCCTCAACGCTGTCGAGCGGCTGATGGTCGCCTGGCTCGCAGTCTCGATGCTCGGGTCGCTTGCAGGCGGCCACCTTTCGTGGCATTACTTCATCCAGGCGATGGGACCGCTGGCGCTGCTGGCCGCCTTAGCGTTCGACCGCATCCGGCTGAGGCGCGGGGTGGTCGCCGCGGCGATCGTGGGAATAGCGTTCCCCGCGCTCGCGTGGTGGGCTTTCGACCTCACGGCCGACCCTTTGACCTACGACTTCAGTGGAGCCATCCCGCAGCACGCCGCCGTCTCGGCTTACGTCAGCGGTCACACTTCGCCGTCCGATCGCATCTTCGTCTGGGGCGATTGGGCGGCGCTGTACGTGGAATCCGACCGTTTGATGTCGGGTCGATTTCCAGGATTCCTGCGCGGCTTTGCCCGCGGCACCGGCCTGGCGCCCCACAGCTGGGATACGGCGCCCGACGTATGGCCTCTGCTCCAGGCCGACCTCAACGCCAACCCGCCCGAGCTAATCGTGGATACGGCCGCGGCGGGGTGGAGCGACTTCTCGAGCTATCCGATGAGCAACTACCCGGTGCTGGCCGACCTGGTGGCGAGCCAGTACCACGTGGTGGCGACCGTCGACGGCGTCGTCATCTACGCGCGCGACCAGAGCTCTTAGGCCGGGGAAGGCCTCGTCGGACGCTTCAGCTCGAGGATGCGAGGCTCGCCTGCGGCGACCGCGACAATGCGCTCGAAAAGGTCCCCGGCTTGCGATCCCTCGACCGCTTCGGAGAGTCGCACGTAAGCCGACGTCCCGTCCCGAAAGACAAAGGTCGGGGTACCGAAAACGCCGTGGCGCGCGGTCGCCTCTCGATGATCGCGGGCCAGGGACTCCAGGATGGTGGGGTCCGCGATGTCCTTGCGGAACCTCTCCATGTCCAGCCCCGCCTCTTCCGCGACCCGTTCGACGACGTCGACCTGGTCGATGTCCAACCGGTCCCGGTGGCGCGCTCGCAGCAGCGGCATGTGCAGGCTGGCGAACCGTCCCTGCCGGCGGGCAGCTTCCGCCGCCTTGAACCCGAGCCGACCTCTCACCATCTCGGATTCGGGTGCATCCCACACGGTCCAGCCCTCATCCTTTGAGTTGACCTGGGCGAGCGAGAAGTAACGCCAGCCGATCTTCAGGTCGCGGCCGGAGGCCAGCACGCCTTCCAACATCACCGATGCACGGTAGACGTAAGGACAGAGGTAGTCGTAAGAGACTTCGAATTCAGTGAGCCCCAAATCAGCCATACATCCAACTCCAACGCGATTGGTGCGCACGCGTATTCCCGACAGCTGGCGCTGGATGCGCCCCGACCTCGTGGTCAGGCTGCTGCCTTTCGTCATCGCCTACTCCCTGGCGTTCCGGCTGACGGGCGGGGCAGGCTGGCTGGGATTGAGCGTGGGCAAGATCCAGGCGCAGCTCGTTTTCGGCCTGGTCGTAGCGCCGCTGATATTCGTTGCGGCGGCGGCGATGCAGCTGTGGCTTTCGCGGCGGCGAGGCGCGTTGAGCGTGCCGGCGAACGCGGGTGACGCCTGGTTCCAGGGCGCGTTCTACGCCGTCAACGGTCCGCTCGAGGAGGCGTTCTTTCGCGGCCTTGTACAGGGAGGCCTCGGCCTTGTGTGGGGCACGCCTGCAGGATTCGCCATCGCGACGACCGCCTACGTCCTCTATCACCGTCTCGGCCGCTGGCCCTGGTACGACACCTTTGCGACCGCGCTCGTCGGCGTTCCACTGGGTCTCGCGTACTGGCTCCTACCCGGGCCGCCGTCGCTGCTGGGGGTCTCGATCGCGCACATCGCCGCGACCTGCGGCTTCCTGGGACCCGGCCCCTACGTACTGAAGAAGCTGAGACTGGTCTAGACCTGTCTCCGGCGGACCGAGTAATAGACCAGGGCGCCCAGAACGCAGACCACAAACGCCCACCAGACGATGTCGCCCGGCCCCGAGGCTGACGGAACCCCCGCCACTGCGGTGGTGCCGCGCGAACCCTGAATCGTGACTTGCGCCCGCACCAGGTCTCCTGCCGCACTGCTGGTCAGCTCGTGCGGCACCAACCAGTAGAGAATGGTGAAAACCACCTTGACGACGGCATTGCCGATCACACCGGTGTCGACCAGGTTGTGGACGAAAACGATGACGCCGCTGATCACGTTGTAGTAGATGAACGCGACGATCGCGGCCACGATGTTGTTCATCCACGTGCTCAACGCCAGCACGAGCAGCATGATCACGACGGTGTTGCCGATGACCGCGAGCACCTCGCCGGTCAGGGCATCCTCGAGCCCTCCGCCGAACAGGAACATCACCAACCGGGTTTCGACCCCGAGCAGGAACATGATCGCCAGCAGCGCCCCGACCGCCGCGCCGATCTTGCCGGCCGTGAAAGCCAGCCTCGAGACCGGCTTGGCGAAGATGCTCACGGCGGCGCCCGAGTCGAGGTCGTGGTAGATCGCCGTCATGCCGATGCCGTAGGCGACCAGCAACCCGAAAATTCCGAGCGCACCGAATATGTAGGTCAGGAAAAGCAGCTCGATGAAGCGGTTGAACACTGCGGGGTCGACGTTGCTCGGACCGAAGTTCCCCTGGCTTGACGAGGAGACCGAATACAGGACCTTGAGGCCGACTCCCAACCCCAGGATGCCGAGCGCGCCGATGATGAAGAAGACGAGCAGGATCCGCCGCCGCGACAGCTCGATCAGCGTGTAGCGCGCGACCGCAAGCGTCCCGTTCACTGCTTGTCCTGGTCGGAGATGAATGAAGGGAGCTGGTCGCCTGGCGCGCCCGGCGGGCTCGACGCCTGCACCAGCTCGACGAACACGTCCTCCAGGTTGCGGCCCTCGGGCACCACCTCTTTCATGGCCCCTTCTTTCAGGACCCTGCCCTTGGCCATGATCGCAACCGTGTCGCAGACCAGCTCGACCTCGCTCAGGAGGTGGCTGTTGAGCAGGATCGCGACACCGCTCTCCTTCAACCGGTCGATCAGCGCGCGCACGTCGCGGCGTCCCAGCGGGTCGAGGTCGGCGGTCGGCTCATCGAGGATCAACAGCTTGGGCCGCCCGAGGATCGCCTGCGCGATCCCGAGCCGCTGCTTCATGCCCTTGGAGAACTGCCTGATCTGGCGGCGCTCCTGGTCCAGGCCGGCGAAGGCAAGGGTCTCGGGGATCCTGCGTTTGCGGTCGATCTCGTCCAGGCCGAGGAGGCTGGCGAAATAGTCGAGGACCTCGGCCGCGCGCAGGAACTTCGGGAAGTCCGGGTCCTCGGGCGAGAAGCCCAGCCCCGCGCGGGCGGCCGGGTTGCCCGGGTCCAGGCCGAACAGCGTGACCGTGCCGCCGTTGGGCCTCAGCAGCCCAGCGATCATCTTGACCACGGTGCTCTTGCCTGCGCCGTTGGGGCCGAGCAGGCCAAATGCCTGCCCCGGCTCGAGCTCGAAGGTGACGCCGTCGACGGCCCACGGGTCGGTGCTCCGGTACCGCTTCCGCACATCCTTGACGCTCACGACGGCGGCCATGGGTCAACCGACTATACAGTGGCGAGTTATCAATCTCGACTCGCTGCAACGGCGCACCCTGACCTGGGCTGGACTGGCTGTCGTCCTGACCGCATTCGACGGTTCGGTGCTGGTCCTCGCGCTGCCCGCCATCGCGGCCGATTTCCACGCCCGCACCCCCGCGCTTTCCAACCTCGGCTCCGCCCTTGCGCTGGGCGCGCTTGGCGCGCTGCCGCTGTCGACGCTTGCTGATCATTTTGGCCGGCGCCGGCTCATCGCCATCGGAGTTGCGGGCTTTTCGATCGCCAACTTCGCCAGCGCGTTTGCGCCGTCGCTCGCAGTCCTCGCGGCTTTACGGCTGGTCGCCGTGTGCTTCGAAGCCCTCGTGGCGGGCGTGGCCACTGCGTTGATCGTGGAGGAGGCGCCGGCATCGCATCGCGGCCAGGCGGTCAGCGTGCTCGCCCTGCTGGCCGGCATAGGCACCGGGGTCACGGTGATCGCCTACCCGATCATCGCTCCGCACTGGCGCTGGCTGTTCATGGCGGGCGGCGCCGGGGTGCTGATCGCGCCCGTGATCTGGTTCCGGCTCCCCGAGGGCAGGACGTGGCTTGGTGTGAAGGTCGGCGGCTCGGCGCTCAACCTCCTCTTCCAACCGCCATGGCGGCGGAGGGTGCTCATCCTTGCGCTGATGACCGCACTGCTCGCGGTGCTGCTCGAACCCGCCGGACTGCTGTTCACCGTCTACGCGAGCGAGGTCCTCCACATGTCGCCGGCGGCCATCAGCATCCTCATCGTCGTGTCGGGCGTGGCGGGGGCGAGCTCGTACCTGGCGGGCGGCTACCTTACGGACCGCTTCGGGCGGCTGGGTCCGGCCATCGTTTTGACGGTGGCCACCGCCGTCGCGACGAGCCTCAGTTTCGCCACCGCGACCATCGGCTTTTTCATCGGCAACATCCTGTGGAGCGCTTTCGCCAGTGCATCCACGCCGGTGTTCGGCGCCTGGTCGGCGGAGCTGTTCCCGACGCGCGCGCGCGCCACTGCCGAGGCGACCATCGCGGTGGCGGCGGCAGGTGGAAGCGTGGTGGGGTTGCAGGTCGTGGCCCTGCTCTCGCAGTCGATGGGGCTTGGCCGCGCGATCGAGCTGGGCGGCATCGCCGCGGTCGCCGGCGCGCTCCTTCTCTTCTTCCTGCCAGAGACCAAGGAGCAGCCGCTGCCCGACTGAGCGCGACCTGGGTCCTAGGATTGCAGGTCGCAGTGGAACGTGCCAGGGCGGTAGTGGTCGGCGGAGGCATCACCGGCGCGAGCGTCGCCTACCACCTGGCGAAGGCGGGCTGGCGCGACACGCTGCTGCTCGAGAAGGACCAGCTGACGTCGGGGTCGACGTGTCACGCCGCAGGCCTGGTCACCCAGTTCAACCCATCACCGACGATGATGCGGTTCCGCAGCTACAGCATCGAGCTGTACCGCGAGCTCGGCGTGTTCGAAACCGTGGGCAGCCTTCGGTTCGCCTCGAGCCCCGAATCCCTGAAGGAGCTGCAGCGCGGTGTCAGCCGCGCGAGGGGGATCGGCCTCGACGTGGAGCTCGTGTCGGCCGCGGAGGCGGAGCGCCTGATGCCCGCCATCACCAAACGCTCACTGCACGGGGCGGTCTGGGTCCCGACCGACGGTCACCTGGATCCCCACACTGCGACGCACGCCCTGGCGGCAGGGGCTCGCGGCCTCGGCGCCACGGTGCTCACGGAGCGAAGGGTCACCGGCATAGAACTCTCGAACCGCGGGGCGGTCGTGGCTGTGTTGACCGATGCCGGTCGCATCGAGGCGGAGGTGCTGGTGATCGCAGGCGGGATCTGGGCCCCGCAGGTCGCCGCGATGGCGGGCGTCTCCCTGGTGTCGTCGCCCGTCGACCACCAGCATGCCGCGTTGCTGGCGGTCCCGGGCCACCAGCTGCCGCACGACATGCCCTGCTTTCGAGACCCCGACAACCTGGTGTACGGCAAGTCGGAGGCGGGTGGCGTCGTGCTCGGCGGGTACGAGGCCGACCCCGTGGCGCGCTGGGTCGACGGCGTCCCATGGAGCCACGCCGGAACCTCGCTCCCGCCGGACCAGGTGCGCTTCGAACCGCTGCTCGCGGGCGCAGCGCGCCGGTTTCCGTTCATGGGCGAGGCCGGCATCGTGAAGCTCGTCTGCCACCCGGACGCCATGACGCCCGATTCCAACCCACTGGTCGGCCCCGTGCCCGGGGTCCCGGGCCTGTACATCGCCGCCGGCCTTTCGCTCAACGGCTTTGGAGGGGCCGGCGGCATCGGCCGGTCGCTGGCACAGCTGATCACCGGCGAGGAATCCGACCTCGACCTCTACGCGTACCGGCCCTGGCGCTTCGGCCCCGTGCACCAGGACCACCGCTACGCGGCCGAGCTCGCGCGCGAGGCTTACAAGTACTACTACTACCTCCGGTACCCGTTCGACTCCGACGAGTGGGGCCGTCCACGGCGCACCAGCGCGCTGCACGAGCGAAGCCAGGACCTCGGAGCGGTGTTCGGCGCCAAGCACGGGTGGGAGCGGCCGGACTACTTCGTGCCCGAGGAACCGTGGCGGCGCGCCGGAGCGGACCAGCGCCGGTTCGGGTGGACGCGCCCGCCCTACTTCGAGCAGCTGGCACGCGAGCATCGCGCCTTCCGTGAGCACCTCGGGATCATCGACATGAGCTCCTTCGGCAAGGTCGAGCTGAGCGGGCCGGGCGCACTGCCCCTGCTGGAGCGCGCCGCCGGCAACCTGATCGACCGCCCGATCGGAAGCGTCGTCTACACGCAGCTGCTGGAGAAGGACGGCGGCATGGCGGCGGACGTTACGGTGACCCGGCTGGGAAAGGACCATTTCCGGCTCGTCACCGGCGCCGGTTACGTCAACAGCGACCTCGGCTGGCTGCGCCTGCAGAGACGCGACTCCGACTTCGACGTCGTGATTCGGGAGTCGTCGGACGAGCTGTCGGTGATCGGCATTTGGGGCCCCGACGCGCGCGACGTCATGTCGCGCGTGACCCCCGATGGCGTCTCCGACGATGAGTTCCCGTTCATGACCGCCCGGTCCATCCGCATCGGCGGCGCCCGCGTCCTGGCCCAGCGGGTCACCTACGTCGGAGAGCTCGGATGGGAGCTGTACGTCGAGCCGTCGTGGGCGGTGCAGGTGTGGGACCGGCTGATGGCGGCCGGGCGCGACCACGGCATCTGCGCCGGCGGCTATCGAGCCCTCGACTCACTCCGCATGGAAAAGGGTTATCGCTACTACGGCACGGACCTGAGCCTGCTCGACAACCCGTACGAGGCCGGGCTCGGCTTCTGCGTGCGGCTGGACAAAGGCGACTTCAACGGGCGGGGGGCCCTGGTCGCCGCACGCGAGGCCGGGATCAAGCGCAGGCTGCGCACCCTCGTGGTGGGTGACGAGGAATACGTCCCGATCTACGGCGGCGAGGCGGTGCACCGGGACGGCCGCGTGGTGGGGCGCCTGCGCAGCTGCGCCTACGGGTTCACGGTCAGAAGGAACCTCGCCTACTCCTACCTCCCCGTCGAGCTCCGGCCCGGCGACGTGGTCGAGGTCGAGGTGTTCGGGGACCTCGTCGGAGCCGTCGTGGCGGCCGACTCGGTGCTGGCCAGGAATGTCGCAGCACAGCCCGCGCCGCCGGGGCGAACAGCGAATGCCGAACGCTGAAGCTGCCGCGGCCCAGGTCGCGCTCTGGCGAGGCCGGGAGATCGCGATCAGCCCCCTCTCGGGCGGCCTGACCAACGAGAACTACCTGGTCGAGTCCGGCGGCGAGCGCTACGTGATGCGCCTGCCCGGCCAATCGACCGAGCTGCTGTCGATCGACCGCACCAACGAGGTGTACAACACGAAAGCTGCCGCGAGCACCGGCATCGGCCCACGCGTGCTCGAGCACGTGCCTGCCCTGGACGTCATGGTCCTCGAGTTCATCCCGGGCCCCACGATGTCGGCCCGTACGCTTCAGTCAGAGCAGATGGCCGCGCGCATGGCGGCGGCGTTCCACCGCCTCCACTCGGCGCCGGCCTTTCTGCGCGACTTCAACATGTTCCGCCTCATCGGGGAATACCTGGACATCGTCGACGAACACGCGATCGCCATCCCCGACGGATATCGCGACTGGCTCCCGACGGTCGGCAGGATCGAACGCGCCGTCAGCGTCGCGGCCCTCCCGTCACGTCCCTGCCACAACGACCTCCTCTGCGAGAACTTCATCGACGACGGCTCGGCTCTTCGGATCGTCGACTACGAGCTGAGCGGCAACAACGATCCCTGTTTCGACCTCGGCAACACGGCCCAGGAGGCGGAGTTCGACCAGGACCTCCGGGCCGCTTTGTGCCTCTCCTACTTCGGCCGGCGGGACGGGCGGCAGCTGGCCCGCATGAACCTGTTCGCGCTGATGTCCGACGTCGGCTGGACCCTGTGGGGCGCGATCCAGGCGCGCATCTCGGCAGTTGAATTCGACTTCCGCGGCTACTACATGGGCCGTTGGGAGCGCGCCCTCGAGGTCATGCGCTCGGACCGGCTCGAACGCTGGATGGCCGAAGCCGGAGCCTGAGCGGAGGTCCGTTGACGGGCGATCCGGCTGGTGCTACGGTTCGCGCCGGTATATCGCTCGCATATCGGTTGGGCGAGCACCCGTGAGCCGGGGGTGTTCAGGCGCTCTCGGAATTGGAGGGGATGCCTGAGGTGACTTCAGCGACCGGGGTCAAGCCTGCCGCCGAGCTCGTGGACGCCGCCCGCTCGCAGGGCGAGGAAGCCTACCTGCGGATCCGCGACCGGATCATCTGCCTCGACATGCCGCCCGGCTCGGTGGTCAACGAGGGCAGGTTGCGCGAGGATCTGCAGATCGGCCGGACCCCGATCCGCGAAGCGCTGCAGCGCCTGGCGCGCGAGAACCTGGTCCGGTCCGTGCCCCACCGCGGCACCTTCGTGGCCGACGTCAACATCACCGACCTTGCCCGCATCACCGAGGTGCGCGTCGTGCTGGAGGCTCACGCGGCGCGGCTGGCCGCGGAGAAGCTCACCGGTGCCGACCGGGGCTCGATCGAGCAGCTCCTGGACGTGCTGGAGCACGGCGGCGTGACCGACCAGCGGCAGCTGATGGAGCTCGACCAGCAGGTCCACCGCCTCGTCTACCGCGCCGCGCGGAACACCTTCCTCGAGGCGACTCTCGAGCGCTACTTCAACCTGAGCCTGCGGCTCTGGTACCTGGTCCTCGACAGCGGCGTGCCCCTGCGAGAGGCCGTGGACGAGCACGTCCGGCTCTTGAAAGCCGTCCTCACCGGCGACGCGGCGGAAGCCGAGGCCGTCATGCGGCGGCACGTCGTCGGCTTCGAGCGCGAGATCCGAAAAGAGCTGGTGGAGAGGTGAAAGGTAAGAGCTGATGCCGAAGGTGTTCTTTGCGACCGACCTGCACGGGTCCGAGATGTGCTGGCGAAAGTTCCTCAACGCGGCCAAGTTCTACGACGCCGACGTGCTCGTGTGTGGCGGCGACATGACCGGTAAGGCAATCGTGCCGATCGTGCAGGAGAACGGCCACTACACGGTCGCCCTCGGCGGCGAGCAGGAGTCCGTCCCGGCCGAGCAGGTGGCGGAGGTTGAGGCCAACATCCGGCGCAAGGGCTACTACCCGTTGCAGATGAGTCTTGAACGCCTTCACGAGCTCGACGCCGATGCGACCAAGCGCGCCGAGTGCTTCCAGGAGGTGATGCTCTCCGGGGTCGAACGCTGGATGAACATGGCCGGCGAGAAGCTTCGAGGCACGGGGATCCGCTGCTTCGTCTGTCCCGGCAACGACGACGAGATGGAGGTCGACGACGTCGTGCGCAGGGCGGAGCTGGTGGAGCTGGGCGAGGGCCGCGCGGTCGAGATCGACGGGTTCACCATGATCTCCACCGGCTGGTCGAACCACACTCCCTGGAACACGCACCGCGAGGAGTCGGAGGAAAAGCTGGCTGAGCGCATCGAATCCATGGCGAGCCAAATCAAGGATCCCTCGCGCGCGGTCTTCAACCTCCACTGCCCGCCTTTCAAGTCGGGGCTCGACGAGGCTCCTGCGATCGACGCCGACCTGAAGCTTCTGCACGGCGGCCGGGCGCTGCGCCCGGTCGGCTCAACGGCGGTGCGCGAGGCCATCGAGCGCCACCAGCCGCTGCTTTCGCTGCACGGCCACATCCACGAGAGCAAGGGGGCCGTGAAGATCGGGAAGACGCTCTCGATCAACCCGGGGAGCGCCTACGAGGAGGGAATGCTGATGGGCGCGATCATCCAACTGGATGCCAAAAAGGGCATCAAGAGCTACCAGCTGGTCAACGGATGAAGAGGTAAGGAGGAAGCAACATGGCCGATACCACTTTGGGTGCGGGGGCAGCCGCCAGGCCGGGGCTGTTCCTGCGCAACGCGACCGGGCTCGTCAAGGCCTGGTCCACGTTCGACGCGTTCGTCTATTCCTTCTGGTCGGTGAACCTGATCACGCTCGGGCTTTATGGCATGTCGTTCGTGTACACGGTGCCCGACGGGCAGCTGCTGGTTGCAATTCTTCTATTTGGGGTCCTCACCACGTTCCTCGTCGTCACCTACGCCATGTTGGTGAGCGTGATGCCCCGCACGGGTGGCGACTATGCCTGGCAGAGCCGCGTGCTCGGAGGCGGCCTCGGCTTTGTGCTCTCGATCACCGGGTGGTGGTTCACCCTTTTCCTGTGGGCGCCGATCTACGCCAACATCCTGGTCGTCCAGTTCTTCTCGCCGCTGGCTTACACGCTCGGCTGGACCGGCGTAGCCACGTTCTTCACGAGCCAGACAGGGGTGTTCGTCAGCTGCTTGATCGTGCTGGCCTTCGTCGCGATCGTCGTCACGATGGGCATGGAGACGTACGCCCGCATCCAGAAGATCTGCTTCTGGATCGGCCTCGTGGGCCTGGCCGTGGTTTGCGTGATCCTTTTGTTCTCGAGCCAGAGTGACTTCCAGTCCGCGTTCAACCGCGAGGCGACGAGCCTGTTCGGCGCTCCCGCCAACGCATACCAGGCGACCATCGACGCCGCCAGCAAGGCGGGCTTCGCTGGATCTGACTTCGGCCACTTCTCGTTCGGGCCGGTGCTCCTCCTCCTGCCGTGGCTCGCGTTCTACCTCCTCTGGCCGAACTGGGGCGCGACCCTCTACGGCGAGGTGCGCGGCGCCAAGGACATCCGCAAGCCCTTCTGGAGCATGTTCTGGGGGCTGTGGGTGACGGTGGCCATGGTCGCGGTCGTCGTGATCCTGATCGTCAAGACCATGGGCTGGAACTTCTACCAGTCCGCGAACAGCCTCTACTGGGGCAGCCTGTACGGTGGCCCGGCGCCGATCGTGCCGATCTGGCCGTACCCGGTGATGTTCGCCGGCTGGCTCGTCGACAACCACCTCTTCCAGGCCCTGCTCATCATCGTCATGGGGCTGTGGTTCTTCGGCTGGGCCGGCACGCTGTTCCTTTCCTCGACCCGCGTGATCTTTGCGGCCGCTTTCGACCGCGTGCTGCCTTCATGGGCGGCCAACATCTCGGCCAAGCGGCGCGTGCCGTACGGCTCGCTCGTGCTGATGATCGTTCCCTCGTTGGTGGTCAGCGCGGTCTACGCGTACAAGCCGAACTTCGCGAGCGTATTCCTGGACGCCACCGCGGTTCTGGCACTGACGTTCCTTGCCACCGTGGTCGCGGCGATCATCCTTCCGTGGCGCCGCAAAGACCTCTATGACGCTTCGCCGGTCGCGCGCTACAAGATTGGCGGGATACCCACCATCACGATCGTCGGTGTCATCACCGCGATCTTCCTGCTCTTCATGCTGTACGAGTGGTCGTTCAACGCGGCGGACCTCTATGGAACGTCGTTCCAGTCGACTCTGAACTCCGTCTACTACTTCGTCGCGACCTACGTCGTCGCGATCGTTATTTACGTTGCGGCTCGGATCATCCGCAGCCGGCAGGGAATCGACCTTCGCCGTATCCACCACGAAATTCCGGTTGAATAGCAGTCCAACGGCCGCCGGGCTTCGGCCCGGCGGCCTCCACCTCACCTCTCAAAGGACCTGATGCTCGAATACACCCTTCGCACCTACCAGAGTCCGACACGCCTCGTGCAGCGTCTCGGCGCCATCTCGGAGCTCGGCAACGAGGCGAGCCTCCTCGGCATGCGCCGGCCCTTGCTGGTCACCGACGCCGGAGTGAAGGCCGCCGGCCTGCTCGACACGGCGCTCGAAGCGCTGCGCCGCTCGGACGTGGAACCGGTCGTCTTCGACAAGGTCCGCGCCAACCCGGGCGTCGAGCTCGTCGACGCGGGCGCGGCCGAGTATCGAGCGCAGGGCTGTGACGGCCTGGTCGCCATCGGCGGCGGAAGCTCGATGGACACAGCCAAGGGCATCGGGGTCGTCGCCGTGCACGACGGCAGCATCGTCGACTACGAGTGGGGACACAGCCCGATCCGCTCCCGCATTCCGCCGATGATCGCCGTGCCGACCACCGCGGGCACCGGCAGCGAGGTCACGCTGTGGGCGGTCATCACCGACCCCAAGCGCAAGATCAAGTTCAACGTCGGCGGTACGCCGGACATCGCGTCGTGGGTCGCGCTCATCGACCCCGAGCTCACCGTCAAGCTGCCCGCCGGCGTGACGGCAGGCACCGGGATGGACGCGCTCGCCCACGCTGTCGAGTGCTTCACGATGTCCTACCACCAACCTTTCACGGACGCCGTTGCGCTGCTGGCGATGGAGTATGTGGCCCGCCATCTCCGCGTTGCGTTCTCGCAGGCGCAGAACCTGGAGGCGCGCTACCACATGAGCGCGGCCGCCATGCTGGCCGGCCTCGCCTACGGCACGGACTCCGCCGGCGCCGCGCACGCCATGAGCCAGACCGCAGGTGGCGTGCACGACGCGCCGCACGGCGCCCTCACCGCCCGCCTGCTCGGCCCGGTGATGGAGTACAACCATGCCGGCGAGCCGGAGCGCTTCGCGCGCATGGCGCAGGCCTTCGGCCTGGACACTCGAGGGGTCTCCACCTGGCGCGCCGCCGAGATGGCGGTCGAATACGTCCACCAGCTGACGGTCGACGTGGACATCCCGAGCATGCAGGAGCTCGGCTTTGCCGAAGACGAGATCCCTATGCTCGCCGACAAGGCGTTCGCCGATCCGCAGACGATCGGCAACCCGCGCGACGTCGACGCCGCCAACTACCGGCGCATATACCAGCAGGCGTTCGACCTCGGTCGTGGTCGCGCCGCACACACGAATGGAGCCAGGAAGAAATGACCATCGACGTGGCCAGGTCCGTGAAGAAGATGTTCGTCAACGGCGAGTGGGTCGAGTCGGAGAGCGGGCAGTTCTTCGACGCCGACAGTCCCGCGACCGGCGAGGTCATCGCGCAGATCCCGAAGGGGACGCGGGCGGACGCAGGACGCGCGGTCGAGGCCGCCCACAAGGCGCGTGGGCCGATGGCGTCGCTGAAAGGCTTCGAGCGGTCCAGGCGCCTCCACCACGTGGCGGACACGATCACCAAGCGTCGAGAGGAGCTCGGCCACCTGCTCTCCCTCGACCAGGGCAAGCCGCTGCTCTCGGAAGCGCTGGGCGAGGTCGACGAGGCGGCCGAGTACTTCCGAATCGCGGCCGAGGACCTGAAGCGGCTCGAAGGGCGCGTCCTGCCGTCCGCCTCACCGAGCAAGCTCGTCCTGGCGCGGCACTACCCGCGCGGCGTCTACGGCGTGATCACCCCGTGGAACTGGCCGCTCACCATGGCCGCCGAGCTGATCGCGCCGGCGCTGGCGGCCGGCAACACCGTGGTCTGGACGCCGGCACCGTCGACCAGCGTCATCTCGGTCGCGTTGATGGAGTGCATCGCCGAAGGCGACTTTCCGCCGGGCGCGATGAACCTCGTCACCGGTCCGGGCGCGGAGGTCGGCGACGAGGTCGCGGGCCATGCGCTGGTGGACGGCGTGGGCTTCATCGGATCGACCGTGACCGGCGCCTCGGTGGCGCGGCGAGCCGCCGGCAAGCACGTGATGCTCGAGCTGGGCGGCAACGGCCCCATGATCGTCTTCGCCGACGCGAACATCGGCAAGGCGGTGGAGGGCGCCATCGTCGGCTGCTATCTCTGCGCCGGCCAGAGCTGCACTGCGGGCGAGCGCATCCTCGTCCAGGAGCCCGTCCGCGACGAGTTCGTCGCCCGGCTGGCCGACGCAGCTCGCGCGCTGCGCCTCGGCGACCCCTTCGATCCCGAAACCACGCTGGGTCCTCTGAACAACGAAGGCGTCGCGACCAAGATGGACCAGCACGTCGCCGACGCCCTCAAGCGCGGAGCCAAGCTCGTCCTCGGCGGTGAGCGCGCCAAGGGATTCCCGACGCGGCTCTACTACCACGCGACCATCCTCGATGGCGTCGAACCGGACATGCGCGTCAGCCAGGAGGAGACGTTCGGCCCGATCGCGCCGATCATCAAGTTCAAAGACGAGAAGCAGGCCCTGGCGATCGCCAACGACTCGCCGTACGGCCTCCTGGGCTCGGTCTATACCAAGGACCTGTCTCGCGCTCTGCGGTTCGCGGACGCGCTCGAGACCGGCTGGGTCAACATCAACGAGTCGACCAACTACTGGGAGGCGCACCTGCCTTTCGGCGGCCGGGCCGGCAAGAAGAGCGGCATCGGGCGCGTGGGCGGCCGGTTCGCCCTGGAGCAGATGACCGACCTCAAGACGATCGTGATCGAGATCGAGGGCGAGTGACGGCCGGACCGTTAGAAGACACGATCGCGGAAGCCGAACGAGTCGCCGAAGCCGCCAGCTCCGAAAAGCTCGGCGTCAAGCTTCTCGGAGGCGCCGGCATCCACATGCACTCGCCGAGCGCTCGGCGGCCGCCGCTGCGACGCCGCTACGGAGACCTCGACTACGCGATGCCGAGCCGCGATCGCAAGCGGGTGCTGGCCTTCTTCCCCGCGCTCGGCTATGAGGCCAACGAGCGATTCAACCTGATGCAGGGAGACCGGCGACTCTACTTTTACGACGCGGCCAACGGCCGCCAGGTCGACGTCTTCATCGACGTGATGAAGATGTCGCACGTGATCGACCTTCGCGGGCGGCTCGATCACGCCGGGCCCTGCGCCAGCCCTTCGGACCTGCTGCTCAGCAAGCTCCAGATCTACGAGGTGAACCGCAAGGACCTGGTCGACCTGACGGCGCTGCTGCTCGACCACCCCATCGCCGAGAAGAACGACGATGCGGTCGACGCAGGGTACGTGGCCAGGCTCGCGGCCGAAGACTGGGGTCTGTACCGCACGCTGCAGACCAACGTCGAGAAGCTTCGCTCGACCCTCGATGACCTCGAGGTCGACCGCGGCCTGGTGCGCACGCGGTTGGACGAGCTGTGGGGCGTGGTCGAGGCACAACCGAAACCGCTGAAATGGAGGATGCGGGCCCAGGTCGGAGATCGGATGCGCTGGTACGAGCTGCCGGAAGAGGTCCGGTCGCCCTACGTGGCGGAGTAAGGGAGACATCGACATGAGCGCCATACCTGGCCACGCGCGCGCCGTCGTGATCGGTTGCGGGATCGTGGGCAACAGCGTGGCCTATCACCTCACCAGGCTCGGCTGGCGCGACGTCGTGCTCCTCGACAAGGGCCCGCTGCCTAACCCCGGCGGCTCGACGGGCCACGCGTCGAACTTCATCTACCTGGTCGACCACTCCAAGGAGATGACGGCCCTGACGGTGGAGAGCGTCCGCCAGTACAAGGCGATGGACGTCTTCATCCAGTCGGGCGGCATCGAGGTCGCGAGGACCAAGGGGCGCATGCAGGAGCTGACCCGGCGCATGGCGTCGGCGGACTCCTGGGGCATCGAGCCTGTCTCGCTCGTCACGCCGAAGCAAGTCAAGGAGCTCGTCCCGTACATCGACGAGTCGGTGATCCTGGGCGGGTTCTACACGCCTGGCGTGGGGGTGGTGGACTCGTTGCGCGCCGGCACACTGATGCGCGAGAAAGGCCAAGCCTCGGGCGCGCTCCACGTGCTGCCCAAGACCGAGGTGCTCGGGATCGACGTCGAGCACGGCCGCGTGCGGCGCGTCCGCACCACCCAGGGAGACATCGAGGCCGAGACGGTAGTCATCACCTGCGGCGTGTGGAGCCCGCGCGTCGCGCGCATGGCCGGCACGAACATCCCTCTGACCCCGGCGGTACACCAGATGATCGACATCGGCCCGGTGCCCCGGTTCAAAGGCGCGAAGAGCGATATCGAGCACCCGATCGTGCGCGACATGGACACCAACATGTACGAGCGCCAGGCGGGCGGAGACCTGGAGATCGGCTCCTACGCTCATCGCCCGATCCTCTACGACCCGGAAGACCTGCCATCGATCGAGCAGGCCGCGCTCTCGCCGACCGAGTTCCCGTTCACACAGCCCGATTTCGAGCTGCAGATGCAGCATGCCCTGGAGCTGATGCCGGAGATCGTGGGCGACGAGTCGGTCGGGGTGAAGTACGCCATCAACGGGATCCTCTCGCTCACCCCCGACGGCATGCCGGTGCTCGGCGAGTCGCCCGATGTCAAGGGCCTGTGGTCGGCGGCTGCCGTGTGGGTGAAGGAGGGACCGGGCACCGGCAAGGCGCTCGCAGAATGGATGGTCCACGGCGAGTCCGAGATCGACCTCCACTCGTCCGACATCGCCCGCTTCCACGAACATCAAAAGACACGTGCGCACGTGCGCGCGCGAGCCGCCGAGGGATTCAACAAGACCTACGGCATCGTCCATCCCGCCGAGCAGTGGGCGTCGAACCGCGATGTCAGGCTGGCACCGTTCCACCAGCGCGAGCGCGAGCTCGGCGCGGTGTTCTTCGAGGCCGCCGGATGGGAACGGCCGCAGTGGTACGAGTCCAACGCCGCTCTCCTCGATGAGTTCGGCGACCGGGTCACGCGCCGTACCGCCGAGTGGGAGCGCCGCTGGTGGTCGCCCATCATCAATGCCGAGCACCTGGCCATGCGCGAGCGGGCGGGGCTGTTCGACCTGTCGGCCTTCACGATCTTCGACATCACCGGGCCCGGAGCGCTCGCATCTGTCCAGGGCGTGGCGCTGCGGCAGATGGACGTGCCCTTGGGCCGGGTCGTCTACACGCCCGTGCTGAGCCCGAACGGGGGGTTCAAGTCGGACCTGACGATCATGCGGCTCGGCGAGGATCGGTTCCGAGTCGTGACCGGCGGCGCGTCCGGCATGTCGGACAAGAAGTGGTTCGCCGACCACCTGGTGACCGACGGCACGGCCCAGGTCTGCGACCTCACGTCTTCGATGACCACCATCGGGCTGTGGGGCCCACGCGCCCGGGACATCTTCGCCAGCGTCACCTCGGACGATGTGTCCAACGAAGGGTTCAAGTTCGGCACCTGCCGCGTGGTCGAGGTCGGCACGCAGCGGGTCCTTGCCTCGCGCATCTCGTACGTGGGCGACCTGGGCTGGGAGCTGTACGTCCCGATGGAGCAGGGGCTCAAGCTCTGGGACGTGCTCTGGGAGGCTGGGCGTGCACACGGGCTGGCCGCGTGCGGAATCGGCGTTTACGGCACGACCGGCCGCCTCGAGAAGGGCTACAGGGCGCACGGCAACGAGCTCGAGACCGAGTACAACGTCGTCGAAGCTGGAATGCAAGCGCCGCGGGTCAAGGACGAGGAATTCGTGGGCAAGGCGGCCCACCTCCGCCACCGCGGGGAAGGGCCGGCCGCGATCCTCTGCACGCTCACGGTCGACGACCACCGCTCCCAGAGCGGCGAAAAGCGATACATGCTCGGCCGCGAGCCGATCCTCACGCGTGAAGGCAAGCGGATCGTCGACCGCCACGGCCGCGGCTCGTATGTCACCAGCGCCGGGGCCGGGCCCTCGGTCGGCAAGCACATCCTCATGGCGTACCTACCGCCCGAGCTGGCGGTGGTGGGTACAGGACTCGCCGTCGAGTACATGGGCGAGCGGTACCCGGTGACGGTGGCGGTGGCCGGCGCTACGCCGCTGTTCGACCCCGAGAACACACGCATCAAGGCGTGAACCCCACGAAGTCCGAGGCTGCGCCGTGACTTCGCGGGGACCCCGGTGAAAATGCTGCGACGGGTGACCTGAAGCATGCGCATTGCCGTGTGCATCAAGCGGGTGCCGATCACCGGTGGCCGGATCGCGCTCACCGAGGACGGCCGGGCGATCGACACCCGCCATCTCGGCTTCACGATGAGCCCGCACGAGGAATGCGGCGTCGAGGAGGCCGTGCGCCTGATCGAGGCGAACAAGGGCGAATCCGTGGTCCTCACCCTCGGCCCGGCGGAAGCGGTCGAGCAGCTGCGCGACGCGATGGCCCTGGGAATCGACCGCGCCATCCACCTTCAGACCGACGGCCAGGAATGGGACGCTGAAGGGACCGCCACCGCGCTGGTCGAAGCAATCCGCGCCGACGAAGCGGCGTCCGGTCCCTTCGACCTGGTCTTCTTCGGCAACGAGTCGGCGGACTCGAGCGGCTTCCAGGTCGGCATCCGGGTCGCCCATGCGCTCGGCCGCCCATGCGTCACGGGCTTGAAGAAGGTCACGCTCGAAGGCTCCGACGCCCGGTGCGAGCAGGAGGTCGAAGGCGGCCGCGACGTGTACGTGGTGGCGCTGCCGGCGGTGCTGACCGTCAAGGAGGGCCTCAACCTGCCGCGATATCCCTCGGTCCCGGGGAAGATGCGCGCTCGAAGCAAACCCGTGACGGTCATCCAACCGGCGCGGCCGGAGCCGCGCCTGGAGCTCGTGCGCCTGACGGTTCCTGCCGGCCAGGGCAGGCAGGCCGAGTCGCTCGGTGCAGGCGCGGCCGCGGCTCCCGCGGTGGTCGAGCTCCTCCGCAAGGCGGGCGTGCTGTGAACGTGCTGGTCCTGGTCGAAAAGGACAGTGAGCCGTCGAGGCAGGCGTTCACGCTCGCACGCAAGTTCGGGGACACGCTCCACGCGGTCACCATCGACGCGACCGAACCGTTCGCGCCGGACGCCTGGGCCGCCGCCCTGATGCAGGCGGCGGGCGAGCTCGGCGCCGCGGCCGTCTTCGCCGCCGGCACCGAACGGGGCAACGAGGTCATGGCCCGACTGGCCGCGCGGGCCCGGCTCCCGCTGGCGGCGAACTGCACCTCGGCCACCCCGGGAGACCCGGTCACCGTGACGCGGCAGCGGTGGGGCGGCAGCCTGCTCGAGGAGGCGCGCCTGCGCAGCCCCCGGCCGCTGATCACCGTGGCGCCTCACACGGTCGCTGCCGAGGCGGGGCCTGAGCCGCTCGAAGTGGATGTCAAGCCGCTGCTCGAGCGACTCGATCCAGCAGATCGGTTGGTGCGCGCATCCGGCCACGTCGCCCCGGCGGCGGGCGGTGTATCGCTGGCGGCGGCCAGGGTGGTCGTGAGCGGCGGACGGGGGGTGGGCTCTAAAGAGGGCTTCGCCATCATCGAGGAGCTGGCCGCGCTGCTCGGAGCGGCGGTGGGCTGCTCGCGCGCGGTGACCAGCGCCGGCTGGCGGCCGCACTCGGACCAGGTCGGCCAGACCGGCACCAAGGTGGCGCCTGACTTCTACATCGCATGCGGCATCTCGGGCGCCACACAGCACATGGCAGGCCTGAAGGGCGCCAAGCGCATCATCGCCATCAACTCGGACGCGCAGGCGCCACTCATGCTGAACGCCGACTACGCCGTCGTCGGCGACCTGAAAGAGGTGGTGCCGGCGATTTCGGCCGAGATCCGAAAGCTCAGGTCGTGAGCTTCATCCCGGCGCTTGCGCTGGCCGTCACGCTCGTCGTGGCCGGCGCCCTCTTCACCCGCCGCGCCTTGACGCTTTATCGCCTCGTCCGCCTGGGCAAGCCGGCGGCGCGCTTTGGCGAAGTGCCCAGGCGCATGCGCGCGGAAGCTGTCGTCGTGGTCGGCCAGAGCAAGCTGCTGCAGCGCATCGTGCCGGGGTTGATGCACGCGGCGATCTTCTGGGGCTTCCTCGTTTTGTTGCCGACCATCGTCATCGCGATGATCGGCGCAGTCGACCCTCACTCGACGCTACCGTGGCTTGGCGCCCAGGGTTGGTACGCGCTGCTCGTGGACGTGTTCGCGCTTCTCGTGCTGATCGGTGTGATCGCGGCTTTCGTCATCCGCAAGGTGCAACGTCCGGCTCGCTTCAAGGGAAGCCACCTTGGCGAGGCCGACCTCATCCTGGTCCTGATCGCCGGCATCGTCGTGACTCTTTTCACGTGGCATGCCTCTCAGATCGCGCTAGGCCTCAACGACTATCCCGCCTCCTGGGCACCAATCTCGAACGCTCTGGCTTCGCTGATGAGTGGCCCGGCGATCCCCTATGTCGAGCGCGCGGCGGTGTGGGCGCACGTCCTGATCATCGTTTCGTTTCTCGTCTACCTGCCGTACTCCAAGCACCTGCACATCGCGGTGGCTGCGATCAACGTCTATTTCGGACGCACGCGCGGGCGCGGACGCCTCGAGCCGATCGATTTCGAAAAGCCGGAGCAGGAGGTGCGTTTCGGCTCGGCTCGCGTCACCGACATGACGTGGAAGCAGATGGTCGACACGATGTCCTGCACCGAGTGCGGGCGCTGCCAGGACGTGTGCCCCGCCTACGCGACCGGCAAGGCGCTGTCGCCGAAGCTCCTGATCATGGCGATGCGCGACCAGCTTTTGGCCGAGGGACCCAAGACGCTCGCCGACCGCACGCACGTGCCGCCCCCGATGGTGCCGAACGCGGTCACCGACGACGTCGTCTGGGACTGCGTCACCTGCGGCGCCTGCGTGCGCGAGTGCCCCGTCGGCATCGAGCACATCGACCACGTGATCGACCTGCGGCGCAACCTGGTGATGGTCGAGTCACGCTTTCCCGAGGAGGCCGGCACGATGCTCCGCGACGTCGACCGCTCGTCCAACCCGTGGGGAAGGCCCGGCGCCGACCGGCTGCAGTGGGCGGACGGTCTCGGCGTGCGAGTGCTGCAGCCCGGTGACGTCGCGCCGGACGTGCTGTTCTGGGTCGGCTGCGCCCCCGCCTTCGACGAGCGCGCGCGAAAGGCGGCGGTGTCCACGGCCAGGCTGATGCTCGAGGCGGGCGTCGACTTCGCCATCCTCGGGCCGCGCGAGTCGTGCACCGGCGACCCCGCCCGGCGCATGGGTGACGAGTACACGTATCAACGACTCGCCGGCGAGAACGTCGCGACGTTGAACGGCGCAGGCGTGAGGAAGATCGTCACGACCTGCCCCCATTGCTTCAACACGATCGGCAACGAGTACCCAGATTTCGGTGGGCGCTACGACGTGGTCCACCACACCGACTTCCTCGCCGGCTTGGTGCGCGAGGGCAAGCTCAACCCTGCGGCCGACGACCGCACGATCACTTACCACGACTCCTGCTACCTGGCCCGGCACAACGACGTGCGCTCCCAGCCGCGCGAGCTGGTGGCGGCGGTGGGCAAGGCGGTGGAGATGCCGCGCAACCGCGAGCGCACCTTCTGCTGCGGCGCGGGCGGAGCGAGGATGTGGATGGAGGAGAAGCGCGGGACGCCGATCAACCAGGAGCGCGTTCGCGAGGCGGCGGCGACGGGCGCGGACACGCTCGCGGTCGCATGCCCGTTCTGCACCGTGATGCTCGACGACGGCGTGCGGGAGACCGGCGCGAAGATGCAGGTCGTCGACCTGGCGACGCTACTTCATGAAGCGGTGGAGCGGCGACGGTCTGGCTAGGCAGGCGGCCCAGCTTGTCTACGCTGGCTCATCTCGTCTCGGACATGCTCCGGAAAGACTGCCGGCCCAACAGCTGTCAGCCACTCCCACTCCTCAGTCGTGATGGCGCGCACTTCGGCGAGCATGTTGACCACCTGTTCGTAGGTTTCGTCCGACCAGCCATAGGTGGCGGCGCTTCCGCGAACGCCGCCCAGAAGTCGCTTCTTCCCGGACGGCGGAGCCACCTTTGCAAGCCGCGCGATCTCACTGTCTTTCTTCAGGAAATTGGAAAGCCTGCGCCTGTCCCGGTCTGGGTTCGCCTGCCTGGTCAGGGAAAAGCCGATGATCTCGGGGCTGAGCGGACTCGTGAAGACCAGGCTCACGTAGTGGCTGCGCTCGACATGAACGGTCCAGCCGCCGGGTTCAACTGCCTTACGGGCGTGGTCCAGCAGCTCCGATACGTAGGGCTCCAGCTCGGAATCTCGAACCCTCCCACGCCGGACCGGCTTGCTCTTTCGTTGGCTCACCAAGATCTCTCGTGACCTTTCAGTTCGAGGGCTAGCTCAGGCCGACGATCTGCCCGTTCTCGTCGATGTCGATGCTCGCCGCGATCGGGGTCGTGGGCAGGCCGGGCATCGTCCTCATGTCGCCACAGATCGGGTAGATGAAACCAGCGCCGACCGACGCACGCACCTCGCGCACCGGCAGCACCCACCCGGTCGGAGCTCCTTTGAGTTTCGGATCGGACGAGATGGACAGGTGCGTCTTGGCGATGCAGACGGGAAGCCGGCCGAATCCGTTCGCTTCGAAGGAGTCGATCTGGCGCGAAGCCGCAGGGTCGTACTCGACGCCCCTTGCGCCGTAGACGCGCAGCGCGATCGCCTCGATCTTCTCGCGCAGAGTCGCCGCGTCCGGGTAGAGGAGCTTGAACGTACTGGGCTCCTCGGCCGCCTCCGCCACCATCTGGGCCAGCTCGACTGCGCCCCTGCCTCCGTCCACGAAGTTGTTGCATACAGCGGATCGCACGCCCAGGTGCTCCGCCAGCTCTCGCACGGCCCGGTGCTCGGAGGGATGGTCGCCCGGGAAGGCGTTGATGGCGACGACGGGGGTGACACCATGGATCTGGATGTTCTCGACCTGCTTGCGCAGGTTGGCGGCGCCGGCGAGCACGTCGTCCGGGTTCTCCTTGAGCAGGTCGGGCGGAAGCGGCCTGCCGGCCACGACACGGTACTTGCCCGAGTGGACCTTCAGCGCGCGGACGGTGGCGACCACCACGGCGGCGTCGGGCGCAAGTCCGGAGGTGCGGCACTTGATGTTGAAGAATCTCTCCGCGCCCATGTCGGCGCCGAAGCCTGCCTCGGTCACCACGAAATCGGCGCAATGCACGCCGATGAGGTCGGCGATGACCGACGAGGCGCCGTTGGCGATGTTCCCGAACGGACCAGCGTGGACGAGCACCGGCGTGTTCTCGAGCGTCTGCAGCAGGTTGGGCTTGATGGCGTCGAGCATGATCACCGTCATGGCGCCACCGGCGTGCAGGAAGTCGGCGGTGATGGGCTTGCCGTCACGGGCCAGGCCGATGATCATCCGGCCGAGGCGCTGCCGCATGTCCTGCACGGAGGTCGAGAGCGCCAGCACCGCCATCACCTCGGAGGCGGCGGTGATGTCGAAACCGGTCTGCCTCGTCACGCCGTCTTCGGGAGCGCCCAGCCCGACCACGACGTTGCGCAGCACGCGGTCGCTGACGTCCAGGACGCGGCGCCAGGTGATGCTGTGCAGGTCGATCGGAAAGTCGCGAAGGCTGTGGTGGATGTAGTTGTCGATCATCGCGGCGAGCAGGTTGTGCGCCGCAGTCACCGCGTGAAAGTCGCCGGTCAGGTGAAGGTTGAGCCGCTCCATCGGCACCACCTGGCTGTAACCACCTCCCGCGGCGCCGCCCTTGATCCCGAAGGTAGGCCCCATAGACGGCTGGCGGATCGCCACGACGGCGCGTTTGCCGATCTGGCCCAGCGCATCGCCCAGCCCGACCGTCGTCGTCGTCTTGCCTTCGCCCAACGGCGTCGGCGTGATGGCGGAGACTACGACGTACTTGGCCTTGGGCCGGTCGGACAGCTCCTCGCGGGCCTCGAGCTTGATCTTCGCGACATCGTGGCCGTACGGCTCGAGCAAATGCGGCCCGATGCCCATCTTGGCGGCGATCTCCTGCATCGGTAGAAGTCGCGCCTTGCGCGCGATGTCGAGGTCGGAGGGAAATGTCACTGCCATCGGATCTCCTTAATTCAGATGCGCCAGCATCTCCTGGCGCCACCGCTCGGTCGGCTCGATCTCGTTGAAGGTGAATACGTGGACGCCCGCCACCTTGCGGTCGGGCGCCCCCAGGTCGGGCATCAGGGCCTTGATGAAGCGGCCGGGATCGTAGCCGCCCGGCTGCAGCATGCGAAGAAACCAGTTGGAGTGACCGCGCAGGAAGCGCGCCGAATCGACGACGCCGATCCTGGTCGACACGCGCAGCAGCTTGGCCGGGTCGGCGACGCCGGCCATCCCGACGTAGATGGGCAGCTCGACCTTGCGACGGCGCACGCGCGCGACCCATCGCTTCACGACCCGCGGGTCGAAGCAGAGGTTGCTGACGATGTACGTGGCAACGCGCCGCTTGTCCCACATCGCCTGGATCGTCATGTCGTCGTCGATGAAGCTGTGACTCTCGGGGTAGCCGGTGACCCCGATGTCATGCGGGCCGGAATCGGCCATCGCCGCGAGGAGGGAGACGGAGTCGGGAAAGTCGCCCGCCGGCTCGCGTGCGTCGCCCGCGACAACGAACACGTCCTGCGAGCCCATCGACTTGACCGCGGCGAGGATCTCGGCCAGGTGCGAGCGGTCGCGGATCATTCGTGCCGAGAGGTGGGGGACCACGCTGTAGCCCTGCCGGGAGAGCCGCTCCGCGAGCTCGATCGTGGCCTCCATGCCGCGACGGGGGGAGGCGGTGACTGTGATCCGGACCTCGAGGGGCACGTGCGCGAGTACCAGCCCTTCGGCGTCCTCGGTCGGCAGCACCTCGTACCGCGGCGTGCGAAGAAAGCCCGTCAGCCCGCTCTGTCCCACACTCTCTGACCGCACGAGCGGCCTCAGCAAGCGACCACCTGCGACCGTTGCACTATATGCCACAGTCGCGTCATACGCAACACGACTTCACCACCCGTGCGGCTTTGGCGCCGATGGGCGTCGGTGGGGAGGAACACCTTCAGAACGGCGCCGGCACCAGCAGGATCACGTTGCGGTCTTCCGGCTTGCCCGCCCGCCACGAGCCGAGCCCGTTGAAGGGGACGTTGGCCGCGAGCTCACGGTGTATCCCGGCGAGTCCCTCGCCGTCGTGGTCGACCATCGTGCAGGCAATCCCGAGCAGGCCCGACGCGGCTTCGAAGAGCTCGACCAGGCGTCCCTGGCACGGCCAGTCGACCAGCGCGCTTGTGGTGACCTCCCAGAAGCCGCCACCCGCCCCAGGGCGCGGCGTGATGCGGTTGGCGTGGATGTGTCCGTTCAGCCACAGGACGACGTTGCGAAATCGGAGCAGCAGCTCGAGCAGCGCCGTCCCTCCCTGCAGCCCGCGCGGGTTGGCCAGGGTGTCGAAGCCGTGGTGGGAGAGAACGACGACCAGGCGGTCCCGGGATGGGGTCCGCACCACCGAGCCGTCGCGCGCAGAAAAGGTGGAGTGCACCTCCTCCAGGCGCCGCTCGAGCCAATTCAGCTGGGCCGGATCGACCTGGCCGTCGGCGCCCCCGGCAGGGCAGACGGTGTCCAGGGTGATGAAGCGAACCCGCGGAGTGTCGTGCACGTAGTACGCGGTGCCGTCCGACCGGTTCGTGTCCGTGAAGCCATGCGATCCCGACTGGTGGTGAAGCTCGACGAACTCCGGCCGTGTGATCGGCCGGCGCCCGGGGTCGGGCGTCACTGCGAGGGCCGGGCCGGTCATGAACTCCTCGGGGTTCCTGACGAACGTCTCGAGAGCCGCGTCGCGGTCGAGACCCTCGGGCATGGCTAGCGGTTTCAGCCGTCCGATCATGGCCCGGGCGAGCATCGGGTTGACGATGCCGACCCCCTGGCAAACTTCTTCGTGGTTGCCGTAGCAGCCGAGCCACGGCAGCCCCAGCCCGGGCGCCTGGAACGGCTCCATCGCGCGCTCGAGCAGGCCCGGCACGCGCGGGTATCCCAGGGCCTCCTGGAACAGATCGCCATCGGGGGGCCCGTCCGGCTTCCAGAAGATGTCGGACGGCCATCCCGTCGCCTGCACGCCGTCATAGCCCGGTGAGCCGGAGTCGGGTCGCACCGCGCCGCCGTCCATCAGGGCGAGGAAGTTGGTGAGCTCGTTGAGCTGGGTGTTGTCGACCGAGTCGCCGGTCATGGCCACCAGCTCGATCGCGCTCCCCGTGACCGGAGCACGATCGATGCGGCGGAGGGTTCGCAACAGCGCCTCGACGGCACGGACGTTCAGAGCCTCGTGCGGCCGCTGCATGGTGAGAAGCTCGCGGAACCGAGGGTCCTCCCACTCGCGGTTCACGAACTCGAACCGCGCGGGCGACTGCACGTCCGTGACGTGCAGGTCGGTGATGTGACCGATGCACGCGATCGCGGGTCCGCGCGGGACCACCTCTCCGGGAGGCGATTGGGAGACGAGATCTGCCCGCACCAGGTGCGGCTCGCCCGGCTCCGCGACCACCGAGCGGTAGGGAGCGCGCGAACCCGCGCGCAGTATCTGTCCGGCGCCGAGCCGGCGCTCCGTGGTGAGCACTGACGTCGCTAGATCAAGAGCCGGCCGGGTTCGTCTCTTCTCTTTGGATGAGCACGGGATCGGGCCGCAGGGTGAGCCGAACCTTCGTGCCGGCCGGGTGCTCCGCGGTCTGGGCGGTCGGCATCTGCGCCAGCACAGTCACCCCGCCGAGGTCGACGGTCACTCGGCTGGTGGCGCCCAGGAACGCGACGGCGATGACGGTGCCGACCAGGGGCCCGTCCATGACGCCATCGGTGGCCAAAGACACGGCCTCGGGGCGGACCAGGGCGGTGGCGGGACCGTCCGGCACGTCGGGCTGCACCAGAGGGAGGCGCACGCCTCGCACCTCGACCTCGCGGTTCTTCACCGTGCCGGCAAGGCGGTTCGTGAGACCCACGAAATCAGCCACGAAAGGCGTCGCCGGCCGCGAGTAGACCGTCGTCGGCGGCCCCAGCTGCTCGAGCTGGCCGGACTGCATGACTCCGACGCGATCGGCGATGGCGAGGGCCTCCTCCTGGTCGTGCGTGACAAAAAGCGTCGTGATCCCGACCTCCAGCTGCACCCGCCGGATCTCGTCACGGAGGCGCGATCGAACCTTGGCGTCGAGCGCGGACAGCGGCTCGTCCAGGAGCAGGACCTGCGGCCGGATGGCGAGCGCGCGCGCCAGGGCCACGCGCTGCTGCTGGCCGCCCGAGAGCTGGGTCGCGTATCGATTCGCCATCGACGCGAGCCCGACCAGCTCCAGCGTTTCCAGTGCGCGGCGCTTTCGCTCCTCGACGCCGACCTTTCGCATCTGCAAGCCGAAGGCCACGTTCTCCCAGGCCACCATGTGCGGGAAAAGCGAATACGCCTGGAACACCATGCCGACGTTGCGCTTGTTGGCCGGCAGCCCGGTCACGTCGTTGCCCCCGATGACGACCCGGCCGCCATCGGCCTCCTCGAGGCCGGCGACGAGGCGCAAGGCGGTGGTCTTGCCGCACCCGGACGGGCCGAGCAGCGCGACGAGCTCGCCCGCGCCAAGCGTCAGCGAAAGGCCGTCCAGCGCAGTCACCGCACCGTAACGACGCTGGAGGTTCTCGAGGCGGACCTCGACGCCCTGGCGAGTTGCGGCTTTCTCCATCACTTCCTCCCCCCTCGCGCAAAATCCTGCACCAGAGTCTCCGACGGCTGCCTGCGCCGGCGTCCGACGAACGCGAGGACGACGAGCAGGATGAAGGCGAAGAGCAGGGACGCCACCGCGACCGCGATCGACACTCCCGCGTTGGCGCGGCCGAGCTGCGCGATCTCCACCTGCAGGTTGTTGTACAGCAGGTTCTGCGCGATCGTGTACTCGCCGAGCACGAGCGCGACCGAGAGAAGAGCCGCATTGAGGATCGCGCTCGAGATGTTGGGGACGATCACGCGCCACATGACGGTGAACCAGCTTGCCCCGAGGCTGCGGGCAGCCTCGGTCAGGGTCTTGACGTCGATCGCCCCGAGCCCCGCATCCAGCGCGCGGTAGCAGTAGGGAAGCACCAGGACCACGTAAGCGAACGAAAGGGTCAGGATCGAATCGCTGAAGTTGATGCCCATCCACTGGTACATCGGGAAGAACCCGACGACCAGCACGATGGCCGGGATGGTCAGGGGAAGCAGGCAGATGAACTCGACGATCCTGGTGAGGCGGGGCAGCCGGAGGCGAACCCACACCATGGTCGGTACGAGCAGCACCAGCATCCCGATTGACGTGATGGCCGCGAGCTGCAACGAGGCCGTGATCGCAGCCACCAGGTCCGGGTAGTCGAAGATCTGCCTCCAGTAGGTAAGCGTGAATCCGGAGCCGACATTCAGGCCCTTTCGAGTCGAGAACTCGAACATGGCGAGGAGGGGAACGAGGAAGAAGATCGCGGCCGCGATCAGCACGACGTAGCGGAAGGCCTGCAGCCTGGCCCTGCGCGAGCGTTGAAAGCTCGCGGTCACTGCAGCCATCGCGAGCTCCTTCTCTGCAGGAGCGAGTAGAGCACGGTCGCGAGGACCACGATCACTATCATCTCGATCGCGATGGCATTGGCGAGGCCTGGCTTGTGGAGCCCGACCTCGCTGCTGAGCGCGTTGTTGATCTGCTGAGACAGCACAGGAGCGCCCTGGTTGATCAGCGCGTTGGCGGTGGCATAGGCGGAGAAGGCGTTGGCGAACAGGAGCAGGGTGCACCCGATGAAAGCCGGGAAAAGGAGCGGCCCGGCGACATACCGCCAGTAGTGCCAGGTGCTGCCCCCGAGGCTCTCCGCCGCCTCGCGCCACTGCGGCTTGATGCCGTCGACCGCCGGCAGGAAGACGAGAACCATCAGCGGGATCTGGAAATACAGGTAGACCAGCTGGAGGCCTCGCAGGTCATAGATCCAGTAGCCATTGGCGTAGAAGTCCACGCCGTGCTGCTTGACGAAGAGGTACACGAGCCCAGCTGGTCCGATCGTCGCCAGGAAGGCGAACGCCAGCGTGACGCCGCCGAACTGCGCGAGCACGCCGCTCGCCGACACGACGAGGCGGCGCAGAATCCCGTCGGGGTTGCCCGTGGCGACCGCATAGGCGACCAGGGCGCCCAACGAGGCGCCGACCACGGCGGTCACCGCGGACAGGAACACGGTATTGACGCTCGCTTTGACGATGTTGGATTGGGAAAGACTCGAGAAGTTCGACAGCGTCGCCGAGCCGTCCTCGGCGAGGAACGCCCCGACGGCGATGATCCCAGTCGGCAACAGGAGGAAGACGGCGACGTAGGCGAAGAAGGGAACCGCACCGACCCAGCCAAGCGGAAGCCGCCGGCCGCCCACGAACGGGCGGCCGGCGGTGGTGCTTACAGCCGGATTGCCGGCGGCCGTCAAGCTATGGCCGCTGCCCAGTGGCTGGCGAGGTAGGTCTTGGCGGCGGTCGCCTGGTCAGCGCTCAAAAAGACCGGTGTGCCGGTGACAGGGGGCAGCGCGGCGGCGGCTGCCTGGTCTACGGTTCCAGCCTTCTGCATGGCCGCCATGCGGACCGGCCGTGCCAGTCCCTTCAGCCACAGGTTCTGTCCCTCGTCGGAGTAGAGGTACTCCTCCCACAGCCTGGCGGCCGCGGGGTGCGGAGCAGTCTTGCTGATCGCCTGCGCGTAATAGCCGCCGAGAACCGCGTTGTTCGGCACGAACACCTTCCAGGTCGGAACGTCGGTGCCGTGGGCGGCGGAGAGGTAGTCCCAGTCGAAGACGACCGGCGTGGTCCCGTTCTTTACCGTCGCCGTGGTGGCCTGCACCGGGACGAAGTTGCCCGCTTGCTTCAGCTGGTGGAAGAAGTCGACGCCCTTGCTGATGTCGTCGAGCGAGCCCCCGTTGGCAAGCGACGCCATCATCACGCCGTTCAGCGCCGCGTTGGCGCCGGTCGGGTCGCCGTTCAGCGCGACCTTGCCCCTGAAGGCCGATCCGAGAAGGTCAGACAAAGAGGTGATGGTCGGCACCTTGCTCGAGTCATAACCGACGGACATGTAGCCGCCGTAGTCCTGGAACCAGAGCCCGGTCGGCTCCTTCTGGCTGTCCAGGATGTCGTTCCATGTCGCGACCTTGTAAGGGGCGAACAGGCTCGTGTTGGCCAGCGCGACCGCCATGCCGACGTCGACGACGTCCGGAGCGCGGCTGCTCGCCCCTAGCTGGGTCACCGCGTTGACCTCATCCTGGCTGCTGCCGTTCGGGTTGTCGGACGTGATCGCGATCCCGTACTTGGCGGTGAAGCCGCTGATGATGGCTCCATAGTTCGCCCAGTCCGGGGGCAGGGCGATCACGTTGAGCTTGCCTTCGGCCTTGGCCGCCGCGACCAGGGCGTCCATGCCACCACAGGCCGACGCGGAGGTAGCCGTCTTGGCGGTCGATTCACTGCACGAGGCCGATCCCCCGCCGGAGGAGCTTCCGCACGCGGCGACGAGTACGAATGCCACCACGGCAAGGCCGAGCTGGCGCGTGAGACTACCCAACTTCATGCTTCCTTCCCCTTCTAGACACGGCCGGGCGCCCGGCAGGCAACCTCATCGGCAGCGCCAATGATGATCGACCGGCGGCGACGTTGCAAGGACGGAGTCAGGCGGTGCCGTTGATTTCAGTAAGGGTCCGGTTAAGGGCATCTGACCTCCCGCTTTCAGGCCGCCGCCCGCGAAACCCGAGGCGGCGGGACAGGTCGGCCGCCCCTTCCTGGGTCAGTCGCAGCAGCTCGGGCCGGCCCTCCTGGCGCAGCCGGTGGGACGGGCCGGACACGTCGAGCGCCGCCACGACCTCACCGTCGGCGCCGAAGACCGGGGCGGCGATGGCGTCGAGGCCCACCTCCAGCTCTTCGAAGGTCCGCGCCACGCCGGATACACGCGCGGCCTCCAGCTGCTTTTCCAGCTCGGCGTGATCGGTGACGGTGTGCGCGGTCGATCGCTCCAGCGGGTGGGCCAACAGGCGCTGCCGTATCGAAGGGGGCGCGAAGGCGAGGATCACCTTTCCGCTGGCGGTGCAGTGGACCGGTGTGCGGCGCCCCAGCCAGTTCACGCCGACCATCGAGCTCGAGGCGGTGGCCTGCTCGATGGGCACGATCACGTCGCCGGCGAGCACGTCGAGCGTGACCGTCTCGCCGAGGGCGCTTGCCAGGCTCTCGCACACCGGCCGCGCCAGGTAGCGCAGGTCGAACTCGCCGGTCACGACGCTGGCCAGCTGCGGCAGGCGGCGGCCGAGTCGGTATTTGGCCGTCCGCTGATCGCGCTCGACCAGGCCGTGGCGCTCCAGGGTCCCGAGCAGCCTCAGCGCAGTCGAGCGGTGAACACTCAGCTCGCGCGCCACGTCGGCGCCGGACTGCCAGCCCCCCTGGGCCAGGATGTCGAGGATGGCGATCGCGCGCTCCACCGAGCGGACTCCGCCCTCCCGTGACGCCTCGTTGCTCATAGCGCAACATTACCTTGCGGAGTTGATTCTGGGCGGCTAAAATGTTGGGCTCTGAGCATCTGTTGAGCCTTGCGCAACAGAACTGGAGGCCTGATGAGCCGAGAAGAAGAGATCCGAGCCGGACTGTTCGACCACACCCTCAACGGCCACGCCCCCGAGGTCAAGGCCCTCACCGAGGAGGGGCTGGCGCTCGGGATGGACCCCATGGACATCCTCTTCAAGGCCCTCATCCCCTCTCTCGAGGAGGTCGGCCGGCGCTTCGAGAAGGGCGACTTCTTCGTCCCCGAGATGCTCATCGCCGCCCGCGCCATGCAGGGCGCGCTGACGATCCTGCGGCCGCTGATCGCCGAGACCGGCGCCCAGCCGGTCGGCCGCTACGTGATCGGCACGGTCAAGGGCGACATCCACGACATCGGCAAGAACCTGTGCGTGATCATGCTCGAGGGCGCGGGCTTCGAGGTCTTCGACCTGGGCGTGAACACCCCACCCGAGAAGTTCGTCGCCGCGGTCCAGGAGCACAAGCCCGACGTCGTCGGCTTCTCGGCGTTCCTCACGACCACCATGCCGATGTTCAAGGTCAACATCGAGGCGCTGACCAAGGCCGGTCTGCGCGACAAGGTCCACATCGCCGTCGGCGGCGCGCCGGTGACCGAGGAGTACGCCAGGCACGTGGGTGCCGACAGCTACGCACCCGACGCCTCGATGGCGACGCGCATGGCCAAGGAGCTGGTCG
>Ga0307373_10001367_pt1 | contig 45739 bp, 38 predicted proteins | sample OX2MG_FD_202534 | JGI IMG/M metagenome (GOLD analysis project Ga0307373, IMG submission 202534) | Soil microbial communities from Risofladan, Vaasa, Finland - OX-2 | ecosystem: Environmental > Terrestrial > Soil > Coastal area > Acid sulfate soil | place: Finland: Risofladan, Vaasa | collected...
ATCTCTTCGAGCACGACGCGTTCGTTTTCGCTCAACAGCAGTGGAGGTGCGGGAGCATGGGGCATGACCCATCCTAACTCAACCGCGCGTCTATTTCAGTGTCAGTACACTAGGTGGGCGCTGAGGGATTCGAACCCCCGACCCTCTGGGTGTAAACCAGATGCTCTAACCAAGCTGAGCTAAGCGCCCCTCTCTATGACGACTGGTCTTTCTCCACACCGCCGCACGCCAACCGTACGGTGTAGTAGAACGACCAATCTAGATGAAGTCAGGTAAATCTGATTTCAGGGATTCTGCGTGCCCGGCAGTGAGAGCGCACTGACCTTGACAGCTCCACCGCACGGGGAAAACGATATCGGCACCGGCGTTGACTCGCTCTGGTTCGGCAACTGGATGTCGACAGAGCCGACCGAAGTGCAACCTGTGCCGTTCACTGGCACTTCGGTGAAGACGAGCAGGAACTGGGCGGACTGAGCGGGCTTGAGCGTGACACGCCTGGGTAATGGTCCTGAATGTGACACCGTGAGCGACACCGCTGAACCAGAACCCGCTCCTCCTGCCGCGTTCGGCGCGAAGAAGGTAATTGTCGGATACCCGTCAAGCGCGCAAGTGATCGGTCCGGTATTAGTCACATTGAGCCGGAAATAGCTTCCACCGGCGGCAGATCCGCCAAAGACTGGGGTAAAAGTCAACAGCGCGATCGTGCATTTCGCAGTCGCCCCTATCGTGGTAGTTGGTTTTGGCGCAGATGTCGTTGTCGACGTCACGTTTGGTTTCGACGAACCACAGGCACCAAACACGATCGAGGCAGCGACGAGCCCGAACATTACCAGGGTGAAGCGACGAGATGGCCTTCGGATAATCACCATTATTCATCTTTAGCACTTCGATCGACCGACCGTGGCTCCACGAGCAGAGACCCTAGGAAATGAGGCGAATTCCTCACTCTCGTTCTTCGGTAACCAGACGCGCTCGCGTCGACAATCGCTCACCAGAGCTCGTGGTGACAATAAGTGAAGAGTGGCTGAGCACATAGAGCGAAATGAACATGACGACAAGGGCCGCGACCTCGATTGCAAGACGCCCATGCGCAACCTGAAGTCGGTCACCGAACAAGAAGACACCCATCACGATGCTTGCAACAGGATTGACGATGAGAAGTGCGCTCTGGGAGGCAGCAACGGGTCCTGATTCGAGTGCGTGCTGACTGACGACCAATCCGACAAGTCCGGCGACGGCAATCGCGTAGGGCTCGAAATGGGTAAAGATCACACTTGGGCCCCTTGGCCAGAGGTCTGCTGCGGCCTTGATGAATGCGGCGGTCATCGCGAAGGCAATCGCCGCGCAGACTCCATAGCACGCTGCGCGCCAAGAGCGCGATCCCCTGTGCGCAACGGACCACGAAATCGCCATCGCCCCAATGCTCGCACCCAACAAGAGGATCCAGTCTTCGGTGGCTGGGCGATCCGTGCCTCCTCTCGCCGAACTCACAAACAGAAACACTCCAAGACCAACCGAGGTACCGATTGCACTCAGCCAGTCGTGCAGGGCCAGCGTCTTTTGAAACCACAGGCTCAAGATGACGACGAGAAACAGGATCTCCGTAACCATCACCGGTTGGATCGTCGAAAGATTCCCGAGAGAAAGAGCAAATGCCTGGAGCAGGAAACTCGCGGCAACAATGACAAGTCCCATGAACCATATCGGTCGTTTCACCACTCCCGCCATGAGTGCTCGACTGCTCGAGTCGGACTTGACCGCCTCCTCAACTCCAATGCGCTGCATAATCGTCGCGAATGCATTTGCACCAGCCGCAATCAAGGCGAGGACGATGGCCATGGCAAACGTTAGTCCTCAACGATTCGTCGAAGAACTCGCAAATTCAAGAACTCCGCGGTGCGAAGCTAGAGGCAAACGACCAACTTTTTCGATGGATCTCGGATATTCCAATGCGGGCGAGGGCGTCAATGTGCGAGGGCGAGGGATACCCTTTATTCTTCGCGAATTCGTAATCTGGATAGATGTCGTGATACTGGATCATCCGCCGATCCCGCGTCACCTTCGCGAGGATCGACGCGCCAGCGACCGTAAGAACTGTTCGATCAGCCCCGCGAATCATGATCGCATCCGCTCTGCCAGTGAAGTTCACGGTTCCATCGATAATGCAGACGTCCGGCGACAGCGTCAGATTCGCAAAAGCACGTTCGGTTGCGAGACGCTGCGCCTCGGTCATTCCATATTGGTCGCACTCGCCAGGATCTGCATGACCGATTGAATAGGCACTGACGGATCGCTCGAGGAACGGAAAAATCTTCTCCCGCATTTTTTCAGAGAGCATCTTCGAATCGCGTACGCCTTTGGGAAAGCTCGAAAGCGACGCGCGATCAACGATTGCGATGCCGACGGAGACAGGTCCCGCCCAAGCTCCTCGGCCCACCTCGTCTATTCCCGCGACATAACGCGCGCCGCTCGCAAAAAGGAGTTGCTCGGAAACATCGGTCGGATCTTCGACTCGCGTCACGCGCGTCTCACCCCAATTGCCCGATCATCATTGCCCGCCAGTCACTGGTCGTCGAACTCGGACTTTGCCACACGAGACATCAATCGAAGCATTGAATCGCGAGGGCTACTTCCTCCGTGACATACCGCCAACACCTCTTTGACGATAGGAACATCGATCAGGTGTTGATCAGCGAGTCCTGCCACCGGGCGACAGCTGCGCACTCCCTCTGCAACCATGCGCGAACCACGCGTGATCTCCTCGATCGACCTGCCCTCACCGAGCGCGCAACCGAGGCTGAAGTTTCTGCTCTTGGAACTCGACGAGGTGGCGACGAGATCGCCGAGTCCGGCGAGGCCGGAGAATGTCTGTCGCTGACCACCGAGGGCCTGGCCGAGCCTCGAGATCTCCGCCAGCGAGCGGGTCATCAACGTCGCCCGGGTGTTATCTCCAAAACCAAGCCCAGATGCCATGCCGATCGCGATCGCCATGACGTTCTTCGCCACCCCGGCAATCTCGCAGCCAACGATGTCGGGATTGGTATAAATACGCAGAGCAGGTGTCGAAAAGATCTCCTGGAGGTGTCTCGCGACAACCGCATCTTCCATTGCGACAACCGATGCGGTCGGCTGTCCAAGAAGGATCTCGCTGGCAAGATTTGGACCGGTGAGCAAGCCCACAAACTCTGGTGACCAGATCTCCTCGATCACCTCGGTCATGCGGAGATTGCTTCGCTCTTCGAGGCCCTTCGTGAGACTGATCACCACCTCAGCTTGCGCCGGACGGAGGCACTGTTCGAGGACCGAACGCACACCGTGACTCGGAATGGCAATTACCACGACGGAGACATCTTCAAGCGCAGATTCGAGCGACGAGGTTGCCCGTATCGATACCGGCAGCACGTGCGAGCCGAGGTAGGTGTGATTGGTGTGGAGCTCGTTGATCTCCCGCGCGATCGATTCATCTCTCGCCCAGAGAGAGATCTCGTGCTGGCCCGAGAGCAGCGTTGCGACGGTTGTACCCCATGAACCTGCACCGAGGATTGCGATGTGTTCACCCACCGGCGGTGTCGCTCTCAACAGGTGCGGATAGAGCTCTCATTCCCACAACGCTAATGGCAGCCCCGGCTCACGTCGGTGCAAGCAACGAACGCGCCAAGGAGATCCCTAGACTGAGAGAGATGCAGGCCATCTTGGTGCCAGTGAAATCGTTTCGCGAGGCGAAACAACGCCTCGCCGACGCGCTTGGCGACGAGACGCGCATCGCGCTCGTCAAACAGCTGGCCGAAATCGTCATAAACGCGCGCGGATCATCTCCTGCGTTTGTCGCGTGCGACAACGGCGAGGTCGCAGACTGGTCAATCACGAAGGGGGCAACGGTACTCTGGACTCCCGCGCTCGGCCTCTCCGGTGCCGTTGGAGCCGGATTCCGTCATCTTGTCAGCGCCGGATTTTCGCGCATCATCATCGCCCACGCTGACCTCCCCTTCGTCACTGATCTTGAACACTTTGGCTCGGACAGCGCAGTAACGATCGCTCCCGATCACCGCCTCGATGGCACCAATGTGATCGCGATCCCCGCTTCGACACCGTTCACCTTTTTCTATGGCCCACACTCCTACCAACGACACCTGGCCGAGGCTGCTGAACAGAAGATGGCATGCCATAGCGTGTTTGACTGGCGTCTAGCATCCGATATCGACCATCCCGACGACCTCGCCCTCGTCAGCGACCTTTTGAAACAACAGCATTCGAGAAAGCGAGCAATCTCATGACGACGAACCTTGAACGACCATCACGCGCGCTCGCGATCGCCGCACACCCGGACGATGTCGAATTCGGATGCGGAGGAACACTTGCGAAATGGTCGGCCGAGGGGACCGAGATCTTCCACCTCATCTGTACCGACGGCTCCAAGGGCACCTGGAAGCGCGACCAAGACCCACAGGAACTCGTCCTTATCCGGCGCGAGGAACAACGTGCAGCGGCGCGTCGGCTCGGTGGCACTGGTGAGGTGATCTTTCTCGGCTGGCCAGATGGTGAACTCGAATCAGGACTCCGCCAGCGGGTACAGGTGGCTAGCTGGATACGTCGCATACGGCCCGGAGTTGTTTTCGCGCACGACCCGTGGAAGCGCTACCGACTCCATCCCGATCACCGCAACGCAGGGTTCCTCGCCACTGATGGCATCGTCGCGGCGCGCGATCCACTGTTCTTCCCGGAGATCAACCTCGAATCGCACCGTCCGGATCACCTCTTGCTCTGGGAGGCGGACGAGGTCGACCACCTCGAAGAGGTGAGCAGTTCGCTCGAAACGAAGATCGCCGCACTCTTGGAACATGCAAGCCAGTTCCAAACCACGATGCATATCAGCGAGGGCGATGGACCCGAGGCAATCGACGAGCAAGAGACCTTTCGCCGACGCATCATGGAGCGGCTCGCGGAAGCCGGAGCGGCTGAGGGACTCTCTTACGCCGAAGGGTTCAAGCGGATCGACCGGCTTTAGGAGCCGATGGAGGTGCGTCCTTCGCCAGAGAGAGCAGCGACCCCGGCCTTTGGCCGGGGTCGCCTTGATACCACGCCAATCATTGTTAACGCTTTTTGGCGGGAGCCTTCTTCGCAGCAGTCTTCTTGGCTACGCGCTTTTTGGCGGGTGCCTTCTTGGCCACACGCTTTTTGGCAGGTGCCTTCTTGGCCACACGCTTTTTGGCAGGTGCCTTCTTGGCCACACGCTTTTTGGCGGGTGCCTTCTTCGCGGCCGTCTTCTTCGCTACGCGCTTCTTTGCAGGAGCGCGCTTCGCGGCTGTCTTCTTGACAACTCGCTTCTTCGCGACGGTCTTCTTTGCTGCGGTTTTCTTGGCAACACGCTTTTTCGCGGGCGCCTTCCTTGCGGCAACTTTCGTTGGCACAGATGCTCCTTTCATAGCAGCAACCTCTTTGTCAGGCGCTGCGGATTTGGGTATATCCGACGGTGTATCCGTATTGAGGTTCTGCCTCGGTTTTACGCCAGGCGCACAACCGATTCATTTGGAGGCATGGACTTGAACAGCCGCTCCGGTCCGTCGATGGCAACCTTCACGGGTCCTTCGCAATCGAAGTTCATCGGCACCAAATCCCGGAACACACACTGCGCCACCCGCGCGAACACTCGAAGTGGCTTTGCAGACAGATGCAGTTGCTAACGCATCCGCTTGGTGGCGCGTCGTTCCGAAATCAGCACTAATCACTTCGACTAGTTCAGTTCCGTTCACTCATACCTCCGTAGCATGGGGCTTGCCATTCAGCTCTTCAAGAACTGCCGAACAACATTTTCCGGCCCCCTTTGATTCGCTAAGCACAAAGAATAACCAATATGTGTTGGTAAATACGTGTCATTGCGCATTTTTTTTCATCAGGAACTCCGCGACCGATGATCCGTCTCTCTTCGTTGCAACTTCATGACGTAGGAAAATCGGTAGCGCGAACGGTATGCGCGCGCGTTAACAACGTCGTACGCAGCGCGCGAACGCGGACGAGAAAGACGGATGACACAAAAATCTGGCATAAGAAAACAACCTGTTGACCAGCACTTTTCTCGAATCTTTCTTGGTCTTGGTGAGAGAGGTCCATTGTGGTGCGCGCCAGAGATTTGCGCATTGGTGCTTGGTCCACCGCGCGTCGGAAAGACAACGTCGGTCATCATTCCGAACGTTATTCTCGCAAAAGACAGCGTCATCTCTGTCTCCACAAAATCTGACGTAATTGACGCAACAAGCCGGATTCGCGCCGATCTGGGGCCATGTTTTCTGTTTGATCCATCGGACGCGCTCGTCACTCCCCGAACTGTCACGCGCGTTGGTTGGTCACCTTTACACGCCGCGCAAGCTTGGGAACACGCCGTGCTCACCGCCGATGCAATGGTTGGAGCGACGGGAAACCGCTCTGATCGAGAGGGGTCGCACTGGCGCGAGCGCGCCTCTGCGCTTCTCGCAACACTCTTCCATGCTGCGGCACTTGACGAGGCGCCAATGGCTCGCGTGGTGCAGGCCGTCAACCGTCGTGATGCGGAGTACTTCGTCGAGGTGCTCGCGAGAAAGGACGCCGACCTCGCACTGGACCTCCTCACCGGAATACGCGAGACCGATGCCCGGGAGCAAAGCGGCATCTGGTCCACCGCATCCGGGGTTCTCTCCGCGTTCCGAATGAGGGCGACGCTTGCCAATACCCTTTTGCCAAATATCGATTGGGAGGCATTCGTCCGTCGACCGTCAACGCTCTACGTCGCCTCCCCCTCCGACCACCAGCAGCACATCGCGCCCCTCATCGCGGGACTGATCCGCGACCTTCGGTCCTACAGCGCCCGGCACTTCTCCTCCTTGAATTCGCCAGAACCCTTCCGCGTGCTGCTGATCCTCGACGAGCTTGCGAACATTGCACCGCTGCACGACCTGCCGGTTCTCATAGCCGAGGGCGCGAGCCAGGGAATCGTCACCCTCGCGAGCCTGCAAGATCTCTCCCAGGCGCGATCGCGCTGGACCATTGCGGGTGAGGGCTTCCTCTCGCTGTTTGGCGCGAAGGTCGTCTTCGGTGGCATCGGCGATCGCACGACGCTCAGCGACATCTCCGCGCTTGCGGGTGACCACTATGTACGGAGCGTCTCACAGACGAAACGACGTCACCTTGGCCAATGGGTCGCAGCTGGCACCCAGCGCTCCATGACAAGAGAGCCGCGCCTCTCGATCGACGAGATCGCCGTGCCGCCTCCCGGTGAGGCGATTGTGATCATCGGCGCCGAGCCACACCACTGCAGGCCCGTCCCCTATTTCTCCCGTACAACCACGCCTACTTTGGAACCCGACTAGAAATGGGCCGATTCGCGCAACTCAAGCGACTCGCCCAAATTGGCTCGAAAACTGCCACGCGCGCGTCCTTCAGGTGAGATCTCGCGCGTCCGTTTGACGTCTCGCTGGTAGAGCACACGCTCGCCGACACGGCTACCTCTCGGACCATAGGGCCAGAGATCTCGCGGGAGGGGAATTGTCCGGGAGGAGACGGCCAAGTCGATGCTGGTTTCGAGCTCTAGGACCGAACTCCCGATACGCGAACCGTCCGCGAGTCGGCGAAGCAGCTCGAACAGCTTGACCTCGTCGCGACCAGAGACGATGCGGACGATCTCCAACGCGAGCCGGTGGTGTCGTTCATCGCCAGGGAGTTGACGGTTTCCGGTCATCTCCTCGAGTCGCGCGCTCGAGATACCAAGCCGGAAGGCACGCGTCCTCCAGATTTCGAGCAACTCGTCGTAGCCGAGTACGAGCTTGCGTGCCGACCGGGAGTGACCCGCGGCAATCTCCGTCGCCCGGTGACTCGCAAAACCGAGGTTCGCAACCTCGCGCAAGATTTCCGCTCGGCGCTGCGAGAACGCGCGGATCATCGGTGGCGAGAGTCCCTCGAGGTCATACCAACCGGGCTGGATCTCGCGCCAGCGCACGCCGAGCAATCGAGAGAGTTGGTGACGAAGCCCCGACCGGTAGAGCGAGCCGAGAAGACCCACATGGACATAGAGGGGACGCAGATCAATTGCACTCCAGACCTTCTCGTCATCTGAGGCGAGATTGGGAATCAAGACATGACTGTGCAGATGTGGATCGTTGGAACGGCTCGTGCGATGCTCAAAGACCGCTTGGGAGACGGTCAGCGCGCGGCTCGCGCGGCGTACTCCCTCGGTTGTGCGCCGGACGGAGATGATCTTTCGATCGGCGAAGTCCATCGCCTCAAAGACGCTCGATCGTTGCGCGTACTCGATCGCCTCGCGCGTGCGATCACTCCCAAGAGCATGCAGCACGCTGACACCCTTGGGTACGGCGAAGGTGGCGTCGAGAGCGCAGATCTGCACCTGGCGCTGGAATCGATTGAGCACCGCGCCCGTCTTCGGGTCCACACCGCGCCCAAGACCGAGCAGCCGATCACCCGCGACGACAGCCGAGATATCGGCCTGTCGCGCCCTCGGCTCTCGCCAGTAACCGTCCCTCTCATAGAACGGCCCCGAAGTGCGTTCCCTGGTGACGCCGAGATAGTACTCAAGGTGCGCTGGGAGAACCTTGTAGAGCCTAAGCATGGCCCGAAACTAGAGCGAACGCCTCCCGCTCCACCTACCGCAATCGTACCGTTGCCTCGCTCTCAGATTCCGTAACGCGCCAGTGTCTCAAGCGCCGCCTGTTCCTTCGCGTGCGAAAGCTCCAGCGGTGAGACGACCTGGGCTCGCATACCGAGACGCAGCAACAGATTGCCGAGCCAGCGGCCGGATCCCACCGCGAGCGTGACGAGCACCTGGTCATCGCCAAATGGCTCGATCGGTGCGGCGGTCAAAGGCTCGATGAAATACTGACAGCTCGCTGGCGCCACGATGGTCGCGATTCGCGTCGCGGATCGCTCGACAAAGGCGCGCGAGCCAAAGAACTCCGATGGAGGGATCCGGGCGACTCCCTTCTCTTTGGTGGACGTTACGTTTTGGATATTGTGAACGAGAAATCGACGCCAGTCATCACGGAGGTGACAGAACGCGTCGAGATAAAACTTGCCCTCGCGAAATACGACGGCATAGGGTTCGACGCGCCGACGCGCCACCTGTAAGCCATCACTGAGCGGATAGTCGATCTCGACAATCGTCGAAGTCGCGGCAGCCTCGCGAAGCGCGACGAGCGATGTGGGAATCTCCACCTCGACGTGTATTGCGCTCTCTCCAAGCACCGCCTCGAGCTTGACCAGCGCCGACGCGAGCGCGCTATCGACTCCTACTCCCTCCGTGTTGACAAGTGTGCGCGCCGCGGCTGCGACCGCGAAACCCTCATCGGGCGTCAGCCGGAGCGGACGCTCGAGCGCCTCGAGACGATGGACATGAACCTCGCCTTCGGTAACGAGAATCTCGAGGAGCTGATCTGGCGTATAGGGAGGAAGGCCAAAACACGCCGCAAGTTCAAGCTCGCTGATGACGGTCTTCTCGTCGATGCCAAAACGCGCGGCGAGATCGGAGATCTGCGCAGATCCCTCGTTCGCAAGGAAGGTGAGCATCGCTATCATGCGGCGAAGACGCGCGCCAGCATCGAGCGAAGCCCGTCTCTCTCGGGGCATGGACTTGGCGCCTGTCTTTCGTTCATGGGTACCAACCGTGCGCGGAATCTTGATGACCGGTATCTGCTCGGCGAGATATCCCTGCAGACGTTCAATGACGCGCGACCGAATCGATTCAGGTGCAACAACCTCTGCGGCAGATCCGAGTCCAAGAACCCACGAGATGACGGCCTCTTCGTCCGCGATCGGGAAAGAGACGCTGGCTCTCCCTCCGTCGTCCCTCGCGAGGATCACATCACTGCCCACCATTTCGATCACCGACGCAGTCGCACTCGCGTCGACGGAGAGCTCGAGCACCTGCCGGGACCCCGGCTCGTCGGTATCGTCCCTGCTCGGAGCGCGCAGCGAAAAGGCAAGTTCATGGGCGAGTTCGGCATCTCCTCGACGCTCGAATGAGGCTCTCGGCCCGACGAAGATCTCGCCAACGATGCGATCGACACGAAACGTACGCCGCGCGTGTTCTTCCACGCTGGTTCCCGACAGACCGATCAAATACCAATGGCCCGAACGAAAGACGAGCACCTCAGGTTCGACCTCGCGATCGCGATCGTGATAGGAAAAACTGACTATTGCCCGGTCGCGTATCGCCTCTCCGATTCGGCCGAGCGCCGGGAGACGTGGAAGTTCCATCACGGCGGGAAGCGTTGATTCGGGTTCCGCACCGATCTTGACGGCAATCTCAGCGTGCATTGTGCCCTCGAAACGCACGCTTGCAAGGGCAAGACGCAGGGCGTTTCTCTCGGGGCCACTCAGCCTGAGGTCGGGGAGATAGTAGTCAGCTGCTAGAATTTGGTATCCATCTTGGGCAGAGCTGTTTGGTGAACTAACGGTGATGGGAATTCCGCTCTCTCGTAATGTCCGCTTGTCGCGTTCGAACTGTGTGCGACGTGCCTCTTCCTCGGACGGATAGCCCCGTACCTGTGAGCTGATCTGTACCAGTGTGAGCGGCTCCTGTGCGTTTAGAAGAATCAGCAAGAGGTCGGCGACACGCTCGACTTTTTCAACCCGTGGTGGCATGACCCAAATCTATGCCCTCATGTGCACAAAGATGACGATCGGCAGAACCGCCTCAATAGCGGCATCAAAGGATAGGAACCCAGTGGCAATTAGGAATGAACTCCGCAACGTCGCGATAATCGCCCACGTTGACCATGGCAAGACCACGTTGGTCGATGCCATGATGAGCCACGCCGGGACCTACCACGAGCGCGAGGTGGTGGTCGAGCGCGCGATGGATTCGATGGATCTCGAACGTGAGAAGGGCATCACCATTCTCGCCAAGCAGGCCTCGTTCATGTTCGGCGACCGCCAGCTCATCGTTGTGGACACACCAGGACACGCGGACTTCGGAGGCGAGGTTGAACGCGCGCTCGCGATGGTCGATGGCGCGATGTTGCTTGTCGATGCAGCCGAAGGACCAAGACCTCAGACGCGCTTTGTCCTGCGCAAGGCATTCGAGGCCGGACTGCCGATTGTTCCGGTGATCAACAAGGTCGACCGCCCGGACTCGCGTATCCCAGAGGTGATGGAAGAGCTCTACGAACTCTTCTTCGACCTCGACGCACCCGAGTCGCAGTTCGAAGTGGCCTTCCTCTTTGGTAGCGCTCGAGATGGCTGGCTCTCGCTCGAACAGCCCGACGGCCCGGTGAGCGAGCCTCCTCCTGGTGCGAGCCTCGCGCCACTCATCGATCAACTCTTTGCCCATCTTCCGGCGCCACGCTTCACCGAAGGTCACGCACTCCAGGCGCTCGTCACCAACCTTGATGCCTCGCCCTACCTCGGACGACTCGCGCTCTGTCGCGTTGTCGAGGGCACGATCAGACGCGGCCAGCCGCTCGCATGGTGCCGCTCCGATGGATCAATCGAGCGGACGAAGGCGGTTGAACTGCTTGTCGCGGTCGGACTTGAGCGGGTGCCCACGGAATCTGCTGGACCCGGCGAGATCGTCGCCGTGGCAGGAATCGGAGAGATCAATGTCGGCGACACGCTGTGTGACCCGGAGCTACCCGAAGCGCTGCCTCGGCTGCACGTCGACGAACCAAGCCTTTCGATGACGATCGGCATCAACTCCTCCCCGATGGCAGGACGCGAGGGCTCAAAGCTCACCGCGCGACTCTTGAAGGGGCGACTTGAAAACGAGGCACTGGGAAATGTGGCTCTGCGAATATTGCCGACCGAACGTTCCGACACCTACGAGGTACAGGCAAGAGGCGAACTCGCGCTGGCCGTGCTCGTCGAGATCATGCGGAGAGAGGGCTTCGAGCTCACCGTCGGCAAACCCGAGGTCCTCACCAAGACGATCGACGGAGTGCTTTGCGAACCAGTTGAGCGTCTCTCGATCGAGGTACCCGATGACCACCTTGGCGCGATTACCCAGCTGCTCGCGAAGCGCAAGGCAAAGCTCCAGAAGATGGTGCACCATGGCACCGGCTGGGTGCACCTCGAGCATCTCATCCCCGCGCGGGGCCTGATCGGCATCCGTGGCGAGGTTCTCACCCAGACACGCGGCACCGCCCAGTTGAGCCACGCGTTCGACTCCTATGAGCCCTGGTACGGAGAGATCCGTACCCGTCAGGCGGGCAGCCTGGTCGCTGATCGCGCCGGACAGACCACTGCCTACGCGCTCGCCGCGCTCGCGGAGCGCGGCGCGATGTTTGTCGGCCCGGGTGAAGAGGTCTACGAGGGGATGGTGGTCGGCGAGAGCAGTCGCACCGACGAGATGGACGTCAACCCAACCAAAGAGAAGAAGCTCACCAACATGCGTTCATCTGCTGCCGACGAGCTCGTCCGGCTTGAGCCACACCGCGCGATGACCCTCGAGCAGGCACTCGAACAGGCCGATGAAACAGAGTGCGTCGAGGTGACGCCGACCACGGTACGTTTGCGCAAGATCACCCTCAGCGCCCAGGAGCGCGCAAAGCACCGCAAGCGCGCCACGGACTAATTGCTTTGCCGTCCGCGAAAATGGACCCAATTGCCTCGTCGTCCGCCGAAGGAGCTCGACGCACCCCACACCGTACGCATAGGTTGAACGGGGTTCGAGCGGACGACGCGAACTCCAAGCATCATCGTCAGGAACTCTCCACCCCTCGCACAGCAAATTCGTGCTGTCGCAGATAGCGCTGGCGCAATCCAATCGCCGACCAGGACCCCCATCCAAGCGCTAGAGGCCCCCAGAAGCTGATGATGCGATAGAGCAAGACAGCGAACACCGCAGAGAGCTCCGCACCACCGAAAGCAACAAGTGCAACCGTCAGACTCCCCTCCACCACGCCGAGCCCTCCTGGAGTGATCGGCAGGTTGGCCGCGAGCTGGCCAGCGCCGTACGCGAGGAGCAGCCCCCGCCAAGGAACAGGTGCTCCGACTCCGGCGAAACTCGTCACCAGCACGGTGCAGTCACAGATCCAAAATCCCGACGCGAAGAGCAGGGACAGCCAGAGTTTGCGACGCCCGAGACTCACCGCGGCCAAGCGCGAGGTGAGATCGTCCATCACAACGACGACATCGCGTCTCGGTCTGCCAAAACGTCGGTGCGACCAGGTGAAGAAAATGTGGATGATTCTCACCAGCCACCTTCGCTGCCAGACCAGAGCGTCGATCGCAGCAAAGAGCAAAAGCGAAGAGGCCGTAACGATGATGAGGTTGTACGAAGCCCCTTCGTGGATTGCCATTCCGACGCCTGCACTCGCCAAAAGCGAGAGCGCGAACGCCTCAAAGGCGACGGTAGCAAAAAGCACCCAGACGGCTACTGCGCTATCTGCCCCCTTGCGCCGATACTGGCCAAAGGTATAGATGCCGGCGAATGCGGGGCCCCCTGGAAGTGAGGCGACAATCGCGCTGAACGCAAACGCGAGTGCTGTTGCAAACGACATGGAGACCGTCACCCGGCCAGCGCTCAGAAGGTTGCGTTGCAAAGCGCCGAGTGCGATATACGAGAGGAGTTCAACGGCGGCACCGAGTACAATCCACTCGACCTTGACCCTCCCAAGCTCTCCTATTGCCTTGCTGAGTGCACTTCGCTGACCGTTGAGCGCGTCGAGTACAAATGCGCCGAGCACAACCCCAAGAATGAAACGCACCAAATAGAAGACCCGTCTAAGGCGGCGACGCTCAATATCTTGCATGAGCCCCACCGTAGCGGGCCAAGATAAAACTGAGCTGACCGAGCATCTGCTCGAGCGACAACGAGAGACCTTTAGCCAGACGGCACTGTGGTCGTTGTGACCGGCAGCGTGGTCGTTGTGACCGGCAGCGTGGTCGTTGTGACCGGCGTTTGACCAAAACGCGTCACGCGGGCGACCGCGAACCAGTCGGACTTAAGACCAAGGGCGCCGACGAACTCCGACACCGGGACCCGGATGAAACCCTTTGAACCCTTCAGCAATACGGTCTCCGCGCGACCACCATAGGCGCCGTGACCGTTCCTCGCGCTGACGTGTACCATCGACAATCTGCCGATCGCGCGGAAATCTCGGGTGATCTGTGTGCCAGCAAGCGTCATGCTCCAACTGTGGTTGGGGTTGCACTCGAGAGGATCAGTCGGAATGACGCAGCTGTCCCCGAGATCATGCACCGGAGGAAAGATCGAGGGCGCGGTGAATCCCCCGGTCGATGCAGAAAACTGGGTTGAGACCGCAAGCGTTGGTGTGGCTGGAAAGATGCGTATCTCGCCGGCAGTTGCCGCAACCGCTGCGTCCGAGACCGAACTCTCGAAGTTTGCTCCAGCGTAAACCTGGCACTGTGTCGTGTCGCAGATTCCCGCGTATCCGTTCCATCCACCCGATTCGTCATAGGACATCGCGTACGACCGCGCCGCCACAGCCTGGGCCTCGAGCGCCTGAAATCCCCACGGTCGACCAAGCGGAGAGTTCGTCGTCGTGCCATCGAGCCCCCAAGAGGCTGAGGATTCAGAGGGAACGACGCTGCGCAGGTAAGACTCGAGTGGCAAGAGATTTAGGGTCCTCTCGTATCCTGATCGGTCGTATGCCTCGATGCTGCCGCGAACCGACTCATCAACCCCGTCGTGGCGACACAGCACCAAGAGCTGTGACGCCGCGGCATCCACCGTAACCGTGGGGGAGACGACGGGATTCATGAGGCCAGTTGCAATAGGAGTCGTTGTTATTGCTTGCGAAGCACCCTGGCACGTCGAACCCTCATACGCATTCCAGGTTCCGTTCGAGCCGAGCTGAAGGTCGATCGCCGTTCCAGCGGGCACCGTAAAGCTCATCACGGGAGGTGGCGCGACAGTCGAGGGCGCCACGGTGATCGATGTCGACGAAGTCGTTGATGTTGTCGAGGTGGACGTTGTTGTTGTTTTCGTAGTCGCCGCCACGACTGGAGTACCGCCCGAAGAGGTCACTGTGAACGGCTGCGACGATGTCACAATTGGGTCGTACCCGAGGTTCGTCGCTAGGTTCATGTTTTCCAAGATTACGACGCTGATCGTCGGGTCTGGCGGTTGGCCAGTCGCGCTCAAGAGAGCCGGCACTGTCGTTCCGTAGTAGTGGTTGAGAATCCGCTCGTAGCCAAAGTGATAGCGCACCGCGTAGCCAAAGGCCCCCCATTGGCCAAGCCCGATGCCAGATCCCCACCCATGACCAACGAGCATCACCGTCGTCACGCGTCGAAAATGATCCTGCTTCGGCGCAGCACCAACCACAACCGCGCTCGTTGATAAAAGCACGGTCAGCGCGGCAAGCGAAACTAGGACGGTGCGCGAAATATGCCGTGACAACGCGCCAATGACGATGAACAATTCCTTCACGATTGAGCAATGCTACGTGCCTTACCCCAAATTTTGGGGTCATCAGCTACGAGAGAACCGCTATCGCCCGTCTCATCGTCTCTCGGAACACCTCTTCCGCGTGCTCAAGGGTGTACAACCTCGCCTGATCAAGTGCCCGTTCCTCCATCTTGGCAACCAACCCAGGGGCGTCAAACAGCTCGTGCAACACACAGGCAACATAGTCGGGGTCCTTGCGTGCGATCAGCAGACCGCCCTTCCCGACGGTGTCAGGCACTGCGGAAACGGCGTAGGCGACAACAGGAAGTCGACGCGACATCGCTTCGATGATCGGCGCGCAGAACCCCTCGTGGTCCGATAGACAGACGAAGGCATCACTGAGTTCGTAGTACGCCGCGAGCTCTCCCGTCGACACCGAGCCCGTCATCACGACCGATCCGTCGAGTCCCAACTCGCGTACCAAACGTTCAAGCGCGTGGCGGTACGCACTGCCCATCTCTCTCCCGACGAGGAAGAGTCTCGCCTCCTGGTCGAAGAGTTCGCGATAGCGGCTAAAGGCGAGAATGAGATCGTGCTGTGCCTTGTGCGGCGCAACTTGACCAACGAACACCAGGCTATGACCGCGACCATGAGCATAGCGCTCGAGCGTCTTTTCATCCGGCGCCGCTCCGATGTTGCCCGTCTCAATCAACACTGGGACCACCTCGGCATGGACGTATCCGAGCGCGACGAGCTCGCTCGCATTGAATCTCGAGTCCGCAATCGCGTAATCGACTTGCGGGGCGAGCCTCGCGAGCTGCTCGCGTCCAAGTTGTATCTCCTGACCAAGCGGTGGCAGCCACCGTTTGACGAGATCTTCTGGGGTGATGTTGTGATAGTCAAGTAACTTGATGCCCTGATGCATGGCGAAGATCTCGGCCGCGCGACTGCCGATCGAGCACTGATACATCACCCAGTGCGAGGGATCACGGTCTGGCACGAACTCCGCGAGTGGTCGAACACGACCTTCGACGCCTGGGCCAAGCGTACTGGCATAGATGTCACCCACAAAGCCCATCTCGTGCAGCAACCTCTGGGCCGAAAAGGTATGGTTCGAAACTGCATCGTGTTCAATGATCGAGGGGATGATCTGGTCAATCCGATGAGGAGCATGGCGTTCCACCGATGCAACACCGATCATTTTGGGCCTCGAGCACGAACACTTGCCAATGCACGTTTCAGCATCGCTCGCAACGATCCTGGGACGACGGCGCGCACGATGGCACGAAGCAAGAGCGAGCGCTGAAGGGGATCTGGCCGCCGTAGCGCCTGAACCGCGCAACGTTCGAACCGTTCGCGAAGCTGTTCGGTCATCGCATCAGAGGATCTCCGCGAGGCTCGCAGCGCATTCAGCTCTTCATCGACACGCTCGAAGAAAGCGGCTATCTCCGGGTCAGGGTTCAAAGAGATAGTCTTTCGAACCTCTCAGACCGACGAGGAGATGGTTTGGCCATCCAACTCGGTGCGCATTGCGAGCGAAAACATTCCGACCGACCGACCCGGGTTCATGACCTCGAAGGTCGCCGCGGGCTCGGCGTTCGCCAGCATCATCGAATGCGAATCCCGGACGTCGACATTGACGGTAAATCGACCATCAAGAAGTGGGACTGTATCAAACACGAACGAGATGTCCCGCTCTCCTGGATCGAGAACATCTCCGCCAGAGAGCGCATCGCTCTGTGCGCCAAAGACGGTCTCGTTGCGCTCGTTGAGCAACGTCAGGCCAAATCGAGCGCCAGGTATCGCGTGGGCTGTGACCAGTTTCGCGCGCACGCGCAGCGAATCACCGGTCACAAGATAGGTGCGCTCCCCAGCTCCGGGAAACTCGAGTCCAACCTCGGTGATCTCCACCTGCCTTTGCACCGTCGATCGCGCGCCGAACTCATCCTCTTGCTCAGCCTGCGCTGCATCCGCCGCAATGAGCGAATCTCGAAATATACGGATCGCCTCTCCTGGAGGAGCTACGGTCAGCACGTGTCCATGATCCATGACAATGATCTCTTCGCAGATCTGTCGCATCATGTCCGGTGAGTGCGAGACAACAATAATCGTGCGTCCCTCCTCCTGGAACTCGCTGACTTTGTCGAGACATTTCTGTTGAAATCGCTCATCACCAACGGCAAGAACCTCATCCACCAACAGGACATCCGGATCGACATTGACCGCCACAGCGAATCCGAGCCGCACATACATGCCGGATGAGTAATAGCGCACCTGGTTGTCGATGAACTGCTCAAGTTCGGCAAACGCAACGATCTCGTCAAATCGTCGGTCGATCTCCCGACGCGAGAGTCCCAGCAACGAGCCATTGAGGTAGATGTTCTCCCTCCCCGACAGTTCTGGCTGCATTCCCGCACCAAGTTCAAGCATCGCGGCGAGCTGTCCGCGCACAATCACCTGGCCCGAACTTGGCTGCAATATTCCGGCGATGCATTTCAATAGGGTTGATTTGCCGCTGCCGTTTCGTCCGAGGACTCCGATCGTCTTCCCGGCCTCGATATTGACGGTTACGTCTTGGAGCGCCCAGAAATCGTCGTACGGAAGATTTCCTGCGTGGAGAACGCGTTCTTTCAACGAGGTGTATTTCTCGTGATACAGGCGAAAATGCTTTGACAGACCCTGGATTTCAACGGCATAACTCATCTGGCGTTCAAAGCTCCTCGGCGAAATTGCCTTCGAGACGCCCAAAGACAAGCAGCGAGGCCAGCAGCAGAACCACGCTCGCCAAAAATACCCAGCCGAGCATGGCGACGTAGAAGTGGTATGGGTAATTTGCGAGCACCGGGCCCGAGGCTCCATTTGCATAGCCGTATCCAAGGGGTGCGACATGCCCGTACAAAGCACGCTGGAAACTGAGCACAATCGGCGTGATTGGATCCGCGAGAAACAAATAGCCAAGCCAGTGTGCATGGTGATACACGCGGTTGTAACTGTAGATAATCGGTACACCCCAGAACCACGCCTGCAAGATGACATCGATAAGGTGCTGCACGTCTCGCAGATAGACATTGGCCGCGGAGAGAAAAATCGAAAGCGCTGTCGTAAAGATCACGAGATCCAACAGCGCGCCAAGCAGGAGTGGCAGATATCCCCAGGCGGGTGCGTAGCGAAACCCGATCAGAAAGAGCACAAGGACGAGGAACTGGAAGAAGAAAAAGACCAGCGATGTTCCGACCTGAGAGATCGCGAGGATCTCGCGCGGGAACGATACCTTTTTCACGATTCCGGCATTCCGCACGATCGCACTCGAAGCTCCACCGAGCGTAACCCCGAAAAAGTTCCATACCAACAGGCCGCTGAAGAGATAGAGCGCGAATTCGGGCACCGCAGTACGGAGGAAATATCGGAAGACGACGTAATACACCATCAACACAATCGCCGGATTGATCATCGACCATATGAACCCGAGAAAGCTCCCCTTGTATTTCACCTTGAGTTCCTTGCGGATCAAGAACACAACCAACTCACGCGATTTCCAGATCTCACGCAGTCGAGGACGGAGGCGAACCCTGGCAGAGACGATCCGAGCAGGAAGGTCGCCGCGACCCGATGCATCCAAAATTGGTGCAAGTGTCGCGCTGGCAACCGATTCTGGATCCTCGAACTCATCCTCGGCAACCATGCAGGTATTTCCCCTTCCAGGGTCTCGGCTCGCGCGAGACCAACTTCTCCACGAGGAACGGGCCAAATCCTAGCGGTCAGGTTAGGAGGAATGAGGGCAGTCCGATTGGTAGGTAGCATGACGTCACAGGACCATTACAGACTGGGGAGTCTTGTGCAGGACCGACCAAAACGACATCTCCTTCGCAGGGCAAGAACCGCCGCCTCGCTTCCAGGTCGCGTCGTAGCCTGCGAGGATCGTACAAATGCCATCGAGCAACACGTCGTGCGCAAAATCGATGAGATGCGCGCCGAACTCGCTGAACTACGCCTGATGATCCAGGCACAACTCGAGGCGGATGCCGAATCAACCGAACTTGTCGGCCGACTACTGCAATCGCATGACTCCCGCGTTGTCGCACTCGAACAGGAGATCTTCGTTTTCCCACAGAATGCCATTCCCCCACAGGAGAGCCTGGGTAAAGGGAGCACTCCGGATAGTTCGACCGCTCGAGCCTAGGCGTGTCCGCGACACGATGAGAGAGTCTCCGGTCACCGTCGATATCTCCGCGCTTCAAAGCGTTGAGAGTCGCGGACGAGGAATCGCCCGCTACGCGCTCTCTTGGTGCATCGCGCTCGAAAGAACGCGCCCGGACCTTGTCGGTGTCTACGGTCTCAACCCTGCTTTAGCGCCACCGGGCGATCTGCGTGATCTTCTCGCATCAGGCAAGGTCGCACAGCTCAGCACCCAGTTGGCACGGCGCGCCTCCATCTTCCACCAGCTCTCGCCCTTTGATCTCTTGCAGCCGGCGGGTCGCCTGCTGCCAAACAAGCTTGCGCCACAGCTGACGAGCGCGACGGTGTACGACCTGATCCCTGCGCGCGACCTGACGACAGAACTGATCGATCCAATCGAACGTCGTCGCTATCGCACTCGACTCGAACTCGTCCGTTCGCTCGATCATATTCAGGTACTTTCATCTGATGTCGAGCGGGATCTCTGCGGGATTCTCGGACTTCCCGGCTCGGGGATCACCATCGTCGGTGCCGCACCAGACCCCGCCTTTGTCCGAGCTTTAGATCGAGACGCTGTGCGAAACTCGGTCATCACCTCGTTTTTAGGGTACGGCCTAAATCGTCGCTATGTGCTCTATCCAAGCGGATCACATCCGAGGAAGAACAACGAACGGCTGGTTCGGGCATGGGCACGTGTTCCTCCACATGTTCGGTCGTCCTTCCAACTTGTCATTACCGGCGCGTTCGCGCCATCGACGATCTTTCACCTTGAAAACCTCGCTGACGAGCTCGGCACACAAGGAGATCTGGTCATGCCCGGATATGTCGGCGACCGCGACTTTGTCCGGGTTGTCCAGGGAGCGGATCTGGTCTGCTTTCCCTCGCTCGCGGAGGGCTTTGGCCTTCCGATAGTGGAAGCACTCGCCTGTGATACTCCTGTCATCGCATCATCGATCTCTCCCCACGACGAGCTGCTCGTTGCGCGCGATCTATTCGATGCTAGCGAGGCGTCGGCAATTGCTGATCGGATCGAGCGCGCGCTGATCGATCCTGGAATCAAGGAGCATCACCAGATCTCCACCTGGGATGACGTCGCGCAAAAAAGCGCGGCGGCATTCGATGCGATGCTACGCAACCAGCGGGCACGACCGGCACCGAGGCCGCTTCGTCGTGAGCGGCCACGACTCGCAATCGTCTCGCCGTTCCCTGCTTCGCCAACTGGCATCGCCCGATACTCCTACCGCCTCGCTGAGGCGATCGCGAAAACAGACAAGGTCGACCTCACCTGTTTCTTCGACGGTCCGAGCGCGCGCCAGATCGCACCAGATGAGATAACGGGCTATCGCGTCGAATCCCTCTTGCAGGTGGAGCGCCTTACCGGACGCTTTGACGAGGTTGTGTACGTCTTTGGAAACAGCCACCACCATCTCGGCGCATTCGCAATGTTGAAACAACGCCGTGGACTAGTGATGAGTCACGACGTGCGCCTGAGCAATCTGTATCGCCACCTCCACGGCGATCCCGGATTTCTCCCTGGAGGGCTCGGTCGAGAGATCAGAGCAATGTACCGCGAACAGCTGCCGGAATCGATCGGAGCAACAGGGCAAGTCGAAGAGCGCGACATCGAGAAGTTCGGCATTCTCATGGCACGTGACGTCATCGCGATGAGTAGCAGCTTTCTCGTCACCTCGACGGCGGCGAAAGAACTTGCCAAGGTCGACGCGAGATTAAATTCGATTCGAAAGATTGCAGTGCTCCCCTTCGCGATGGAGGCACCGAGCATCGATGATGCCGGGATCGCCGAGACCTCAAGTGAGTGTCCACCTTCACTCGCTTGCCAAATGGACAACCTGTGGGGAAAACCCCCCCCGCAGGACCAGAAGACTTATCTCGCGCACTTCGTCGATCCGGTCAAGAACCCGTCGCTGCTCATCGATATGTTGGCAGAGCTCCGTCAAAGAGAGGACCTGCGTCTGGTATTTGTCGGCCCGATCTCCGATGCGCTGTGTTTCGAGTTGACGACGCAGGCGCGCGACCTCGGAATCGACGATCGCGTCTTTTTCACTGGACCCCTCGGGTCACGCGACTATCTCGCCTGGCTGTGTCGCGTTTCGCTCGCGCTTCAGCTGCGAACAACGTCCAATGGAGAGGCATCAGCAGCGATCGGCGAATGCCTCGCGAGCGCGGTGACAACGGTCGTCAGCGACATCGGATGGTCAAAGGAGCTCCCGGAAGAAGCTGTCGTGCATGTGGATATCGGTATCACGGCCGTCGAACTTGCCAGTACGAGCGCGCGTCTTCTCGACGACGTCCGGATGCGAACCAACATCGCTTCCGCCGGCGCGGTTCATGCCTCCCACTACAGCTTCGATTACGTTGCGAGAAGTCTTCTCACATGGGTATCCCAGCAACACCAGATGACGAGGCAGGTGTCGGACGCCCTCTGACAAGACTTTGATGATCGGACGAAGTACAGGCGAACTTAACGACTCGAAACTTCGCGCACAATACGCGAAATCAGCGCATGTACAACTGAACGAACACTTGGAGCGACGTGAACCGCCGAAGAGAAAGCCGTCGAGGAGAGCGGACCGATGCCCTTCGCTCCAAGGTCGACTCGCGCACTATTCGCCCGCCGCTCCGCCTCGGCGCGAGACCGAACGCTCCGCAGCACTCGAACGCGGATGTCAGGCTCGGTCGGCGAGGGCCAGGAATATTCCACCGGGCGCGCTTCGACGACCACAGGCTGGACAATCTCCACCCGCTCCTCCGTCACGCCAGGAGCAAAGAGCACACGGAGATAGTCCTCTTGGTTCGCGACGATGATGCGCGTCGCGCGTCTCCACATGTCCTTGGTCGCTCGCCCGCCCACTCCTCCTGGAAGTGGAATTGGACTGTCGAGACGAAGCGTCACCTCGGAGTACATCCCAAAGCAGACCCCAAGGCTGAACAGCGTCACAGCCCGAAGCGCTCGATGAACTTCGCTGGCAAATGGAAGACGGGTCTCGATTCGCAGTTCAAGCGCATCAAATCGCGACGAGAGCAGCGCGAGACGAAGAGGGAGCATCAGCGATTCAAGGTTTGCCGTATGATGTGCCGCGCTGCGAGGATCAGGTGAGAGGATCTCGACCTCGTCACCATCCTCGATACGTTTTGCGACCACGTCGGCAAGCTCCTTCGCGCCCTTTCCGCCTGGTGGGGGAACAGTTCCGACAACAAGTACCCTCACCGTCGCAACTCCGCGGCAAGGCCACCCAGGGAATCTTCCATGTTGTCAAGCACGATCTCCCAGGTGTAGTTCGCGAGCACGTACTCCCGACCTCGTTCAGCGAGAGCTGAGGCTGCCTTCGGTGCCTCTGCGATAAAGCGCAGACACTGGGCTAACTCGAGATCATCGTTGTAACTCAGTCCACCACCCGAGCGTTCGCAGTGCCAAGTGATCACCTCACCCGCCGCATTCGCGATGACGGGAGTGCCAGCCAGCCAGGATTCCATCATGGTGCGCGAAAAACTCTCATTGACGCTCGGCTGGATCATCGCCTCCGCGGCGGCGAACGCGCTCGGAAGCTCCCACTCGTCAAGAAAGCCGAGATCGATCACGCGTTCTTGGATGCCCTCAGGCACATTCGGAGCACCGACGCCAACGGTGACGAGATCAAACGGCAGATCGCTCCCGACAAGTGCGGAGGAAAAACTACCGAGCAATTGACGCCACCCCTTGCCGTCCTCACGCCTGCCGGCGTAGAGGACAAATGGTCGGGTCAACCCGTGTCGCTCACGAAAACCCGCGGTGTCATAGCCGCTCGGGAGGTTGACCGCCGCTCCCACAACCGAGTGGTGAGCGCTCATCCCCGGAGCCACCCGGTGTCCGAGCTGGTGTTCCGGTTCAGAGAGGAACCAAAGACCCGCAGAAGAACTCAGGGTCTTTGAGACGATACTCAACCAGGCATAGGGCTCATCATGAAGACAGGGCATCACGATCGTTCGCTCGGGCGCAACTTCAGCGCCATAGATCGTTGACCAAAAGAGATAGGGCGACAAGATAACCGCGTCGAAACTTCGCGCACATTTAAGCAGGTCGAGATAGAGATCAGGAACGCGAAAACGCCCATTGACCCAGGCGATCTGCTCTGCTTCGGTGAGCTTTTCAGAGGACTGGACGCGCCGTTCGAGCTCTCCGGCAAGCAGACGGGATTTTGCCGATACCGTCGGGAAACGGCGAACCACAATGCCCCGATCGTGTGATATTCCGGCAGGGAACTCGTTCTCCCAGCTGAAATGCGAGCGGGCGCAGGTTGTCAGGAGCTCGACCTCGTGACCGCGTGAGGCAAGACCCCAAGCCGCCTCGGACATGACCGCCTCGGAGCCACCAACGACACCTGCTCCGTAGCGGGGGGTCACAAAGGCAATACGCATTGCCTGCGATTTTGCCATCTTCACCCCCCTTTTTTGTCGGATCGGCCGATTCGCCCTCCCAACACTACGCGACCTCTGCTGCCAAATCGGGTCGCTCGGTCTTTCGATGCAGGCGAGCCGCGCAGCCATGATCAGACGATCAACCACTATCCTCTCCCGTGAAGCTTGCCCCTACGCGGCGGGCCAGGTTGTATAAGCGAGGTTGGGTTTGTCTTTCTTGAGATCGAGGGCTTCGCGTGCACGGCGCCGGAGCCCCATCGAGCGAAAGGAGCCAGATCTCAAATCACGATCTCGTCTCTCGCGCGCGCTTGTTATCGCGACGACGATGGCCGTGCTCGCTCCCCTCAGTCAGATAGTTGCACCCGCCGTCTCCGCACAGCGTGGACCAGGGGTGGACTTCCCATCACCGACGTGGACCGACACGATCGGGCCCGTCGCGATCTCCTCGCCAACGGTGACCAGAATCAATGGTACTCAGGTCGTGATGTTCGGTTCAGAAAATGGTTATCTCTATGTCGTCAATGCGACGACCGGCGAACCGATGCCTGGCTGGCCACAGCCAGTCGACATTGCGCCAGGAGTGCCGACCGCAATTGAATCGACACCAACGCTTGCCTATGTCAATGGTCCCGCCGAACCTCCGATCATCCTCGTCGGAGCAGGCTCGACCTATGTTGCGCACCAGCAGGGCGGGCTCGTCGCCTTCAGCACCACCGGTCGACTGGTGTTCCGATTCAACACGCTCGACGTATTCAACGAGTGGAACGGAGGCGCCTCCCCCGATGGTTACCGCGAGGGAGTTATCGCGACGCCGGTGGTCGGTGACGTTACGGGTAGTGGACAGATGGATATCGTCTTCGGATCCTGGGATCACCGCCTCTACGCGCTCACCCCTCGCGGCCGACTCGTGCGGGGATTTCCGATCGACACCCAGGACACCATCTGGTCATCCGCCGCGCTGTTCCATGTACGGGGAGCAAAGCAACGAGTCGATATCTTCGTTGGCGGAGATGCATCGGGCTTCGCGCATTGCTACGGAGGCTTCCTCTACGACATCACCTATGCACGGCACCGACCGCACATCGTCTGGATGCGCTGTGAGAACCAGACGATCTGGTCGAGCCCCGCGGTCGGCGTGATCACCTCCGACGGGAGACCATCCGTAGTCGTCGGTACTGGATTTGGAGAAAGGCCACCCTATCGATCGAGTTCGTATCGGATCTTCGCCTTTTCCGCGAAACGCGGACGACGTCTTCCGGGGTGGCCGGTCATAACGACCGGTCCAACCTTTGGATCACCGGCAATTGGCACGTTGCCTGGCAGCTCCCTGCCGGACGTGGTCGACGTCTCGTGGTGCGCCCGTTGCACCTCCGCCAAGAAAGGGGCCTCAGAGGTGCGCGCGTTCAGCGGGACGGGCACGTTGCTCTGGACCCAGCAGCTCGAAGGCGCGAATGACTTCTCGTCGCCGGTGATCGCAGACCTGCTTGGCAACGGGAACAACGACGTACTCGTCGGCTCATCAAACGGGCTCTATCCACTCGACGGCGCGACTGGGCAGTATCTTTTCGGAACATCGTTCGACCAGTCGCTGACGAACTGCTCGATTCAGGGCGCAGCCGCGATCGCGAATATCGGGGGAGCTGGGCCGGGCACAGGATGGCGTCTTTTTGTCATCTGCGGCGGTCCTCAACAGATAACGCCCATTGGCAGGCTCCTCAGCTATCCACTTCCCTACGCACCCGCGATATCTCCACCCTGGCCGATGTGGCGGGGAAACCCCGACCACACTGGTGTCGCTCCATAACGACGCAATACCATCAACTTCTACGCGGAGACCTGGGCAAGTGAGGACCGCTCAATCACACGATCGATGAATCCGTATTCAAGTGCCTCCTCTGCGGTAAACCACCGGTCACGGTCAGAGTCTGCCTCGATGCGCTCGATCGTCTGGCCGGTGTGAAAGGCAATGCGCTCGGCCATCATCTTCTTCAGATAGACGATCTGCTCGGCCTGGATCGCGATATCTGATGCCTGGCCCTGCATCGATCCTGAGGGCTGGTGCATCAAGATACGCGAGTGCGGCAATGCATAGCGTTTCCCCGGAGCTCCCGCGCAGAGCAAAAATTGACCCATCGAAGCCGCAAGCCCAAGACAGATCGTCGAGACGTCGCAGTTCACGTACTGCATGGTGTCATAGATCCCAAGCCCATCGGTCACCGACCCACCGGGTGAATTGATGTACAAAGAGATGTCTCGACGGGGGTCTTCGGCCTCCAAGAGAAGCAGCTGCGCGCAGATGAGATTCGCGCTGGTGTGGTCGACCTGTGTTCCTAAAAAGATGATGCGCTCTTTAAGAAGCCGCTGATAGACATCGGGATTACCCGCGTCCTGTCCATCGAAGGTATTCATCACGTGGGTATACGAGGCATTCAATTGTGCAGTCATGCGCCTAGGCTATCTGCTTCTACCTGAGACTCTTTCGCGATGCTCGGTGCATCGATCCGGTCGATGTCCAAACTTCCGGCTCGACAGATATCCGTGAGCCGGGACGCGCCTGCGCGCGGTCGGGTCGCCTACAGTATCTGGTGCAGATACTCGTGGGCGTGGCGAAACTGGCAGACGCGCTGGGTTTAGGTCCCAGTCCCTTCGGGGGTGGAGGTTCAACTCCTCTCGCCCACACTCTCGCCCACACGATGCTCCGATGACCCGGGAGTATCCGATTCGGTAGTCGGTCTCGCGAGCCTCGTCAGCGTCCGTTTGCAGCAACTGCGAACGGACTGCTCACGGTGAGGTGCTCGGGCCGCGCTGGCGGGAGGTCGATCTCAAGAACAAAAGGGTGTCGATCGTCATTGCGACCGTCGATGCGAATCGCGAAGCCACCGTCTCTGAACCTAAGACGTCAAGGGGGAGACGAACGGTGACACTCGATGTGGTGACCGCGGCCGAACTCGAGCTCCATCGAATACACCAACTCGAAAGCGCATGCGGATCGGCGATACCTGGCTGGACACGGGTCTCGTGTTCACCCACATTGATGGATCTCATCTACATCCGCGACTCGTAAGCTCGTGGTTCGCTCAATTCGCTCGCGACGCGGGACTCCCACGCATACGAGTGCGTGGCTTTCGTCATTCGCACGCAACGGCCGCACTCATTGCCGGGATCCCGACGAAGGTCGTGAGCGAAAGACTGGGACACGTGAGCACCGCAATCACACTCGACAAGTATTCACATGTGCTGCCGAACATGCAAGAAGATACTGCTGAAGAGGTAGTCCGGATGATTCTCGGAACGCGTTGGGGGGCTCCCTTTCCATAGCCACCACTCACAAAGTCAATAACGCCTCTAAACTCAGAAGGCACATCAGCCCGCACCTGGGCCACGAATCCGATGGACAACAGTCAGTGGACCAAGACCAAAACGCCAGAGTCCCGCGAGTTCTTCGAACGGATCAAGGTAGCCACCAAGCTCTCTTCAAAGCTCAGCGCATACTGCCTGGATGAGGCGGATTCGATCCGGGCAGCGTTCGAGGAGTTGATCGATACGCCTGTCGGCGACACGTTCCCGCTCATGCCTCCCTTCTAGCGGATTACGGCTTGAACATCACCGTCGGGCGAGCCGTCTTCATCGGTTGCGAGTGCTCGTTCACAGGTCACACCACCATCGACATCGCGGATGAGATGATGATCGCCCACAAGATCAACCTGGTCACGGCGGGTCATCCCCTCGAACCGGACAGGCGACCCGAGTACATCACCGCGAAGCCGATCACGATTGAGTCGAATGTGTGGATCGGAACTGCGGCAACCATCGTGTCCGGTGTACACATCGGCAAAGACGCCGTCGTCGCCGCTGATGCCGTGGTCGCGCGCGATGTCCTCCCAGCAACCCTCGTCGCTGGAGTGCCAGCAATCACCGTCAGATACCTTTAAAAGCAATCAAACATGTGGCGAGTGCCGCTCGCATTGGCGAGTGCAGCTGAGCTGTACAAAAGTCCTGGTCAGGACCGCGACTGACGATTTTGGCGCACTTTTACTGACGGTAATGGTGAAAAAGCCACGCAAAATTGATCCTTAAAACGGCTCCCCGGACGGTCAAGAGGTGGTATGTGACAGATATCGAATCCCTCCATGGGGACGCTGATCGAGAGACGCCGCCGATATATCGAAGGCACGGCGTGTACATCCTCAATGACGAGTTGTCTCGCGCCTAACGCTTACTCACGGAGAAGCTCAACCAGCGCTCGTCGAACTCGCCGATGAGCTTGAGCGGCACGAATGCATCTCACAGATCTACATTATTGGTGGCGCCGCGCTCATGCTCGGCTTTGGAGGTCGCCACATCTTGAATACCCACGGCACAGCAGTCTGCCGACGAGAGGCATTTCACTCCGTAAAGAATGTCGACTCCGACTGTTCTTGGGCTTGGCGTCGGCTCGACAGACCAACTCCGACCATTCCAATGTTCTGAATACGAGTCGAGTCCAACATATCCGACGGCCAGACAGATCGCTGCGCTCACGCACGAGATACCGTCCGGTGCGGCACCCGGAGCCGCGGGCGAAGGAACGAAGACCCACGCGCGGCCGGTCCAGCGTTCGACGAGAGGACCGGTAGATTTTCCTTGCCCGGCAAGCTCCATAGCCAAACAGTAAGAGGCCGATGCGCACGAGACGACACCGAGCCAGTCGAACCATCCCGGACGGTTCTCCACGGACTGTCACACAAGATGCCACGCGGTACTTGTCGTTGACCGAGGTTTCGTGGCTCCGGGCGAGTTCGGAACTCCACTGGACCCCGTTTTCGCACCTGCTGGTGCGGTCGTGAAGGAGATATCACCCGTTGAGACGGTGCCGCCGCTGTCTGTCGCGACGAAGTCGAAGAGGTAGGTGGTTCCCGGGGTAAGTCCGGAGAGTCGAGCCGAGACCGTCACGAGAGCAGATCCAGATCCCGCGTCCTGAGAGGGCGTGGAAGACCCGTAGGCAGTAGTCGTGACGTAGTTGAAGACATGGGTCGTGTCCGATCCATTGGGATTCAACGATCAATCTGGGTGAGTGTGGTCGACCCAGGTAGTCCCGTAGCGATCGGGCCGAGTGCCGGCGGAGGGCCAGATTGATGCGCAGTGCTCGCGAGTACCGGAGCACCTGCGAAGGCTGATCCTGCGCCAACAACCAACAGGCACGCAAGAACTTCCGTGGATCAGCGCAATCTGGAGACTGGCTTATAGACCCGCCTTTCACTCACATCTTGCCCAGCCATACCCACACGGCCATTTCATCTCCAAGACACAGGTTCGTGCTCACCCTCGCCGATCCGACTTTAGAACGCGCGTCTTGAAAAAAGCACGGCAATGGCCGACTTTGCGGACGCGAAAGCGTACGCTGAACAGCCGATTACGGATTGGTCACCAGAAACCTCAGGTGCTATCTACCGCAATGACCGAAATCTCTCGGACCCGATCTCGATAACTCAGGCCTCGGTGTAATCCACCCGGACGTCGGCCCGACCAAAGTCATCATCGAGCCGGATGATGTCGTCCTCGCCAAAGTACTCTCCGTACTGCACCTCGACAAAGACCAACTGGCCGGGACCCGGATTCTCAATACGATGTTTCGCCCGACGCGGCACATCGATCGCGTCGCCAGAGCAGAGGTCATGCTCGACGCCGTCGAGGATGACCCGAGCCTGGCCGGCAGTGATGAACCAATGCTCGGAGCGATAGTCGTGATATTGATAACTGAGGCGTTTTCCCTCGTCGACCGAGATCCGCTTGACCTTGTGCCCGGGCTCATCATCGAGGACGAGGTAGCTACCCCAGGGACGCTCACCCGTCTCTCCGTATGGCATGGGCACATTGTTGCCTGAAAACCCGGCGAGCGAAAGGCAGAAAAGTCCAAATCCTGAAAAAGCCCCAGATATCGATGTATTGACCGCGAAGTTAGGTATCCAATAGAGCCGATTTGGGCGAACGAAGCACAACATATCGTAATTGCACAACTCAGCAGCCACGACCGACGGCGTGTGGCCAGAAAACCACACTATTGAAGTCCGCGAGATGGATGCACCCTTCCAGCGAATTCACTCTTTCCTATTTGCGGTCGCCGAGATCGCAACCGCTCCGAGAATGACGATCACGAATCCCGAATAACGGAGGATCGCGACGGTGCGGTCCAGCGGCTGTTCACCAAAAAGCAGGACACCACACGCGAGTGGGATCACATTCGACAAGAGAAACGAGAGTCCAGCGCTTACCAACAGCGAGCTCCGCTGGAAGGCGAGCTGGAGCGTCACAAATGCGGCAATATACGATACGGCCACGAATACAAAGAGCATCGGCACTCCGGAAAACGCACCTTTCGTCGCGACATCACCGACGCCATAACAGATCCCAGAAGAGATCGCGAGCCCAATGTGTCGAGAGACAGCTGCGCACAATAAGGCAACGCCAAGTCCAGCCACGATCGTAATTTCAAGCGCGTGCAATGACACAAGATGGCTCTCGCCATGAGTCCGCACACTCAGCGCGACGAGTATCAGTCCCACCGTGGCGACGTAGGCAGCCCTGCGTTCAAGAACGCGCAATGGCTCGACAAACAAGTGTGCCCCGAGCGCGAGCATCCCGATACCTCCTGCAGCAATTGCCTGGACGAGGGAGAGTGGGGCGAGCGCGAGCGCGCCAATATAGAACCCCCAGCCCACCCATCCACTCAGCCAGGCAGCCATCCACTGGAGATCCGTGACAAGCTGGCGGAGGTTTGCCAGGGGCCGGCGGAGATCGAACCGCTCAAGGCCTGCCGCGACCTGGTGCTGGCCGATATAGCTGAAACTGAAACAGACACCAGCCAAAAGCGCCATGACCAGTCCTGCGACAAGCTTCATCGCTACTTCGGGATCCTCGTGTAGGAGATCTTGCCTCGAACAGGACGCGCATTCCAGTTGCGGCCGCGCAAGGCATCGGCGAACGGAAGATAACGTTCCGCAGCCATTGCAGCAAGCACGATACGAGCCAGATCGCGGCGTCGCTGGAATACGAGGTAACGCGGCTGCCAGCGAGGAAGAAATTGGCGGTTAAATACATAGAGATTGTCCAGTTGAAGGTGGAACAGGCGCTTGGTGGCGAGCAACACTCGACGCGCGATTCCCGACCACCGTGTCGTGGTGACGTTTCCCGTGAGAAGTCTCGCGACAGGTGAAAAATTGAGTGAAAGTTCGGCGAATCCGTGTTCGCGCGCCCAATTCACCGCGGTCACGATCAGATAAGCATTGAGTCCATTTGGTGCCCCGCTCGCGCGCGGCATCGACGAAAGTGAGAGCGAACGACTTGCCGCGCAGACCGCGACCTCGAGGAATCCGATCACCTCCCCCGAGGGATCTCGACCGATCACGAACACCTCCTCGTCACCATCAAGGCGAAAGAGGCTGTCGAGCTCCATGACGAACCCTTTGCGCCGTTGCCCAGCCAGCCACTGCGTCTCAAGCGCCGTGAGCGCGTCCCGTTCTCCGATCGAAAGCTGGCGGGCGAGCTGCGACTCCGCGGTGAATCCTTTGCGCGCCAACCGCTGGGCAGCCTGGCGAACGCTCTTCATTGCCCCGCCTTGGAGCGTAAAGGTATCTATATCGACGATCGCCTCATCACCCTGGTAAAGCGATTGGAGACCGAGTTCTCGATATCCCGAAAGATAACGGTCAGAGGCTCCGATGATCGCGGCAATCCACCCTTTGGCGCGGCACATTTCGAGAAAAGATGCCAGCGAGGCCATCTCGCTGCCCCGCGGTCCGATCGGATCGCCGGAAACGATCGCCACGCCCCGCAGGACGCGAAAGGCGATCAACGTCGTCTCGTACGCAACGACGGAATCTTCGGGAAAGAAAAAATGGGCTTTGTCTTTACGCAGAGTAAACGGAGCGAGTGTGTCCGTCCCCCAGCGCCCAACAACCTCTCTCGCATAGGCAAACCGGGATCCTTCGTCTTCGAGCCGTTGGTGCCACGGCGCAAACCAGGCAACAACACCCCAGATCGCGCCAAAACCGACCATGAGGCGAAGGGTCCAGGGAAACCACTCCGCAAACTCGCCAGAGAGCAGTGTCGCCTCGGGAGGCGCGGATAGCACCAACGAGCGCAACGTCACTCGGAGTGCCGAAGCCATGTGAAACGTCAACCCCGCCTCACTACGGTAGAGGAACAGGGTAAAGACGCCGTAGACCGCGGTCAGGGTCACCATCGAAACAAATCGAACAAGTGGCGTATAGCGCGTCGTTGGGTCACCGCGGTGCACAAAATCATGCCGACGCGTGAGCAGTATCAGGGCGACCAGAGCACAGATGATGATAGTCGATACGCTGAATCCATCGACGAGGCGCGTTATCAACGAGATGATCGTCAACAACAGGGCGAACCAGACTGCGCGACGACTTCGCCGACTCAGTGCACGGGCGCTGAGGACCAGTAGCACCCCGAGAGAGACCTCGATGGTGCGACCGCCGGGTGACATGGGACCGGCGAAAATGCCGATCATCGGCTTCCCGTCATCTACCGAACGCGGCAATGTTCCGACCAGAAAGTCGAGCATACCGAGCAACGCGACAAAGCCCGGAACGAAGCGCGTCATCCATTTTTCATCCGTCGGGCGTGTGGCCATGATCGCAATCGCAATCGCAACGGCAGCAGCAGCAAGATAGATGGGCTCGAGTCCGCGTGCCGCTCGAAACGCATCGTCTATCGGGATCTGGCGAACGACATAGATCGAGATCGAAGATACGAGATACAACCAAGATGCCGCTATCGCTGCCGTCACGAGAGCAATCTGCATTCCGTCGAAGCGCAACGCTTTCGCCAATCCCGCGATGACAAGCGCTGCGACGCAGATCACAAACAGAAAGACGATCAACGGCAAGCTGTCATGACCGGCTAGTTCATCAAGCACGAGAGCATCAGTGACTCGGGGACCGGGCCAGTGCTGAGTTGGCCCCTGTAAAAGATAGAGCCAGCCGAACGAAACCGAGACAATCCCAATCGTTGCGAACGTCAAGATCGCGAAGCGCGTGACCCCCATCGCGCGAGACGAACTAGGCATGACCATTGAAATAGGTCGATGCAGCGATGAGTGATTCGGGCATCCACGTTCGCCACAAGAGCCAATCATGTCGTCCGGGATGAATCGAATAGGCATGGTCAATGTGCAGACTGGCAAGCTCGCGAACAAACCGCTTGGATCCCGGGACGGTGTAATCGTGCGTGCCGGTATAGAGCCAGACGTACACGTGTGCATCGCGAAGGCGAGTAGCAATAAGAGGCAACAGGGTCGCAGGGCTGTTGTAGGCCAACAGACTCGCTCTTTTGCCAAAGAATACCGGGTTCCGGTCGGCCATGTAGTACGGCGACCAACCTTCGATCAGGCCAAACTCGCCGATGTGGTGAAATCCGATGTTGAGCGCGCCGTAAGCACCCTCGGAGAGTCCCCCGATGCCCCGGCCTCTCCCATTCAGTTTCGTGCGATACCGATGCTGGACCGCCGAGACAAGATCACGCGCGACGAAGGTTTCCCATGCATTGTTTGGACGAACTGTGTTTGCCCACTCCTCGTCAGCAAACAGGCTGAAAGCACCACTTGGCATCACGATGATCATTGGTCGAATCTTTCCTTCGGCAATCAACCTGTCGGCCGTGACCGCGATGTCGCCAACGTTCACAAACTGAATAGGTGCACCCGGATTTCCGTGAAGAAGGTACAGAACTGGGTAGCGGACCGCGGGGTATTCGGAATATTTGGGAGGAAGGTAAACGACAACGTGATCCATCCTGTTCCCGAGTGCAGCACTACGCACCAAAATATTGTGAACTGATCCTGGATAGACGCTCACGCGGTTTGCGTGACCGCCGGATCGCACCACTACAGAGCCCAGAGAGGTCGGAGGTTGAAAGCCTCGGTAGAGCCAGAACGCCTCAACATATCGGACCGTTCCGATGACTCCAAATGCTATCAGTACGAGTACCGCAAGAACCGCAGATACGAGACTCCAGCGCCTGGTTTTCAACGCTCAACTTCGTCTTCAACTCGGCTCATCATGATAGGTCCTCTGTTGTTCACGCACTCATTGAACCACGCAACGACAACACGCGGCATGTCACTCGGGCGGGTGGTCCGACCACAGACTGGTTGGCAGACGGACTTTGAAAGACGCGAACCGTTCAACTATGTTTGCGCAACGACACCCGGATCGAATTCTGGGCAGCGTCGATCTCGCTCACAATATTCAGAACGCAATCAAACTGGTTCCTGCGCATTTCAACAGTCAATCCATCAACACCTCTCTGCGCTCGAGAGCCAGATCAACTCAGAGACGAAGTACTTTCTCCATAGGATGAACCCATGGGGACCTCTGTGGAGAGCAAAACGATACGGAAGATGTTCGCGCGCAAGCAGGCGAGAAAACGCGATGTTCTCGGACGCGAAGTGATCTGCTGGTCCGGTGTAGAAAGAGATATGCAGCGGAGTTTTCTTTAATTGTGTGATGAACTTCGTGAGTGAATAGAGTGGCGATGCCGCGCGCCAAGAAGCTGAACCCGTGGGCCCATCCACCTTGGGAGTGTTCGCGACAAAATATCCCGACCACGATAACACCGCGCCGAATATTCCGAGATTGTTGACAGCGGCGTTCACTGCACCAAAAGCTCCCATTGAGACACCACCGATGGAGGTTGCCGTCCGCGCTGTGCATACCGCGTAATGTTGGTCGACAAACGAAACAAGATCGTTGCTCACAAACGTCCCCCATTGGGCCCTGGGATCGGTAACGGAGTTCATCCACTCGGTATCGGTTCTGACCGTGGGTCCGTCAGTCGGCAAGACAATCAACATCGGCTTGATCTGCCGTGAGTTGATCAGGGCCGAAACAACTGTATTTAACCTCAGCGAGGCCGCCATCTGCGGTCCGCTTCCCGGCTCACCATGGAGCAGGTAGAGAACGGGATAGCGCACATCCCGCTGTGGATACCCCGGAGGAAGGTATACCTCCATTAGTACGCGACCATCGAGAGCAGGAGCGGGAACGGTCACCGAAACATAGCTTCCTTGCGCTGGAGCAGGAAGCGCCGAAGCATGACCCGATGGAACATCAAAAAGGACCAGGAAGGACACGCCAATACAGAACACGATGCACAGCTGTCGGGCCAAAAAAAGCCTTCGCTGAAGCTGGTCGACCCGGATCATATCTGTCGCACCCTAATCTGGCAGTTGGGTGCATTTCTGGTCACGTGCAAACCTGGACTGTACGAACGGGACGCTACAAAAGAGTCCATTTCAATTTCGCCCGTTCTCTGACGACGCAACCGAACCGCGACCAGACACTCGCGCTCAAGATCTCATCGCGATAGGTCATTTCGTCACCGCATCGCCAAACCCGCATGAGCCACCTGTCATGCAACCGGTTGTCCGCACGTCCTTAGGCAGGGACACAAATCAAATTTGTCGTACTTGGCACCTTCTTCCTCCCCTCCTCGCGGCGAGTCGTTCCCAGCGCTGGGCCATCTACTTTTGCCGATTAGGATTGGCTTGGCTACCAAAGCGAATCACGGTCAATCCAGTCTGGGGTGTTCTGGGGTGCGGTTTTGGGAACATGACCTCGATTTAGGATCGACAAAGTTCAATAGATAATCATTCCGGGAGGGTTCAGTGACAACAATCGATGCGGATGCTCACGTCGTCGAGTGCGATGAGACATGGAAGTTCTTCGACAAAGACATCATCAACCTCTGTCCCACGCGCGTCGATGTCAACAACGCCGGTAGCAACACACACTTCTGGTCGATTGACGGCCGTCTTGTCTCGACGGGCCCATTCTCCGAGACCGACGCGATCAAGGCTGTGCGCGAGATGGTCGATACCTCGGGACGACTCGCCCAGATGGACGAGATCGGCACTGACTTCCAGGTCATCTTCCCAACGATCTTCCTGCGACCGGTCACCAAGCGCCCGAACCTCGAGCGCGCGATGTGTTACAGCTACAACCGCTGGATGGCTGAGCGCGTCGCCGAGGGCGGAGACCGTTTCTCCTGGGTGGTGGTTCCTCCGACGATGATCATCGAAGAGGCGATTAAGGAGATCCATTTCGGTTACGAGAATGGCGCCACCGGTGTCTTCTGGAGGGGCTTCGAACGGGGCATGCTGCCAAGCGACCCCTACTTCGCACCGATCTTCGAGGAGATCAACCGACTCGGGATGGCCGTAACGGTCCACGCAGCGAACGGAACCTTCGAGATCCACGACCAGTTCCCCGACGACACTGGCATCTTCCGCTTCAAGGTTCCCGGGATCACCGCGTTCCACAACATCCTCACCTCGAAGCTCGCGCAAAAATATCCGAACATCCGGTGGGGGTTCATCGAACTCTGTTCGCAGTGGGTGCCCTATGTCCTCCATGACTTCATCCGTCGCGGTGAGCGTCGCGGACAGAATATCGATCCGACGACGTTGATGGCAGACAACAATCTCTACGTCGCGTGCCAGACCGATGATGATCTGGCCTACGTACACAGGTACGCGGGCGACTCCAATCTCGTTTCTGGTACAGACTTCGGTCACGCGGATACCTCTTCGGAGCTTCTTGCCCTGCAAAGGCTCCGCGAGATGCAACTGATCGCCGCACCGTCGATTGAGCGGATCCTCGACGACAATCCTCGGGCACTCTACGGCCTCAAGTAGACCCGCATCTCGCCGATCTGACCGTCGTGCAAAACAACGCCTCCTGCGGGTGTCGCGTAGGTCTGGGCGTTTAGGCGATATCTCCCGTCTGGATCAGCTGGCGAGTTCAGTGCGAATCGATGTTGGGACGAGGCTTCGCGGTCCGATGAGACGTGGCCGAACGACGCTCAGTCCCGACCTGAGCAGCAGACTCCGTCCGCTCGATCCGAGCAGAAAATGCACAAAGCTCGCACCCGCAGCGCGATTTGGCCCATTGGCCAAGAGCGTGACGGTGTAGGAAGCATCAAAGCGGATCCGGCCAAGCGTCACAAAGGGGATCCCGGCCGCCTTTGCCTCCGAACGGTAAAAGAAACCTGCATCGAGCTGACCTGATTGCAACAGCCCGACAAGGGTCTGTTCGGGATAGATATTTGACGTCCGCGCGTCCACAGAACCAACCGCGCTCGAGGCGTAGATCTTTTCGGCTGCGCTTAGCGCAGCGACCGTCAGCTTGCCTTTGGGGTCGACGGTGGGGTCGGTGCGACCGATGCGAAATCCGGGACGCGTGATCACCTGATACCACGGCTCCTTGCGGAGCGCATTGGCGAAGGCGCTCTTTGAGTTGTAACCAATAACGAGCGGAGAGTTCGCAAACAGGATGTACCAGCTGGCAATATTGCCATTCGCGGAACCTTCGAGCGCGTTGTTCACGGCAAGAGCAGCCGAGATGAACACGTCGCCGCGGATCACCCCGGCTTTTTCCTCGTTCACAAGAACACCGGATGCACCCGAATATCCGACAAAGCTATATCCCGTCGCGCGATGAAAACGCGGACCAACCGTGTGCTCCAGAATATTTTGAAGTGATGAGGCATAGAGCACATTGACAGATCCATGTACCTTGGCGCGGGGACTCTGCGTCGCGCCGGTGGCGATGCCCCCGGACAACAAGCATCCGATCGTGAGGACGACGAACGCGAGACCGATACGACGCTTGGCAAGTATGGCAGGTGTGTGCTTTGGAACTTTCATCGCCAACTCATCATCGCATATATCAAAGCGCTTCGTGTCAAGCGCGCTCTGCGCCTCTCGCACTCGTCGTAGTCATCGACTCAGGCACTACCGGTGAGGAGGGCGATCGCATGTTCAATGTCCTCCGCAACATCGATGTCTATCGGTTCACCCTCACACTCGACCTCCCGGACGAGTCCAGGATGTGCCCGCATGAGACTACGCGCGCCTTCGTCACCGACGTGCGGCAAGAGCGGCCAAACTTCACGCGCGAGGCGCACCGGAGGGCGACGTCTCGTTGCAAAACTCGCCGTGACGATTGGGTGGGAACTCACGCCTGCTACAGAGCGCCACGCGCTTGAGGGAACAAGTGGCTGATCGGCAAGACCGATCACGAGCGAATCATGCCCGTGGCATTTCGCATAGGTGACCGCAGCATCGAGCGAGGTCGCCTGTCCTGCCATCCAGTTCGGATTCTCGATAACTGCCATGGAACTCGGGATCTCTTCGAGAAGATCGATTGCGCCAACAACAATGGCGGTCGCCTCGAGTCCCGCCGCAAGCAGAGAATCAATTGACCACCGCACCACGGTCTTGTCGCCAAGACGGGTAAGCAGCTTGTGCGCGGGACCAAGAAAGCGTGACCCCACACCTGCTGCGAGGAGAACTCCGAGGGTCGTCATCTCGCGTCAGGATCCGGATGTCGTTGTCGTGACCGTCGCAACGTGCGAGAAGAAAGAGGAGAGTCCACGTAGGAAGGCTACGCTGTCCTGGAAAAGTCCTGCGTAACCGGCATCTGCTTCGAGAGTGATCGTGGACCCGGGAATACTTGTCGCGAGAAGCTCAGCGTTCTGCTTAGGAATAATTTCGTCCGCGGTCCCCTGGAAGATCCATGTCGGGATGGCGATCGTCGAGAGGAGTCTCGCCACCCGGTCGTTCTGGAAGAATGCATCCTGCGCAGCGGCCTGGGCAGAGACGGTCGAAAAAAGGACATCATCGGGCGCGACATTCGCGATGTCGTTCAGCCAGGCATGTCGCGCCGCCTCACCGACAGAGGTCGAGGGAAACATCACGCGCGAGATCTCGATCATCGTCGAGGTGGATGCCCCGATGACGCCCGATGCCACGGCCGCGGGACGCACCGAGGCGGGACCACCAGCGGTGGCATCGACGAGCACGAGCGCGACCGCAATCTTTGGATGACGTTCGGCGAGGGAGAGCGCCGCCTCTCCGCCCATCCCCCATCCGAGGATGGTGACATTCGTAAGTCCGAGCGAGGCGATCAGGCCAGCCATCAGATCGCCATCGGTCTCAACGCTCGGTGCCCTTGTCAACGCAGCCGAGTAACCGACCGCAGGGTCGTCGAAGATCGTTACTCGATAGTTCTGCGAGAGCGTGTTGAGAAATGTGGGATCCCACCACGACATCGACCCGTGCTCGCCCATTGCGAGTACAAGATTTGGTCCCGAACCGAACTGTCGATATCCGATCTTCACCGTCCCTACGGAGGTGCGCTGACCTGCCGGAGGGGGCGGTAGGGTGTCGGCGCCGTTGGCGAGCAAAGGAACGGCGACACGCAACACCGGTCCCTCGAATGCGGCTACACCGCTCGGCTGGGTCGAAAACACTCCAATCGGAGTCGGTAGCGTCGTCGTCGTCGTTGTCGTCGTTGTGGGGATGGCCGAGGTTGTACCGCATGCACTGACTGCGAGCGCAGTTGCAGTGCTCAAAATGACGATGCCAGCCCGGACGAGGTGCCGATGTTGCATGGATTTGAACAACATTCGCGCTAGTTGCGCTGCAACGATGCTTTTACGAGTGTCTTGCCGAACTCGAAGATCAACGACGAGTTTCGGTGCGCATCATTCAAGACATCGTCAAGTGCAGAGACAAAATAAGCAACCTCCGCCGGTGTGCAGATGAGCGGTGGGAGGATCTTGACAACATTCATCTCGTCACCAGCAACCTGAGTCAGTATTCCGTGCCTCTGGAACAGTGGACCGACAATGAGCTGGGAAAAGAGTCCCTTGTGTGCCATCTCGAGCATCTTGAAACGCGATCGGAGACGCAACGATTTGGGCTCGCCGAACTCCAGACCGATCATCAATCCTTTGCCACGTACAGCGTGAAAGAACTCATAGCGCTCGACGAGAGGAGCGAGAGTCGAGAGAAACAGCTCTCCAGTCTCCCGGGCCTGTTCGACAAGTCCCTCGTCGTCGATCACTGAGAGCGTCGCGAGTCCCGCAACCATGGCGAGTTGATTGTTCTTGAACGTGGAAGAGTGCACGAGGGCTCGTTCCATCGAGGAGTACACCGCATTCGAGATCTCGGTTGTGCAGATCATCGCGCCGACGGGAATATAACCCCCCGAAAGCGCCTTCGAGGTTGTGATGATGTCCGGTCGCATCCCATAGTGCTCGTGCGCCCACATCTTTCCGGTTCGTCCAAGCCCGGTCTGCACCTCGTCAGCAATCACGAGGGTACCGGCTCTCGCACAGAGCTCTTGGACCCTTTGGAAGTACTCAGCAGTGGCCATGTTGACGCCCTTGCCCTGAATTGGCTCAAAGAGGAAGGCTGCGACATCGCCGGAGCGCAGCTCCCGTTCAAGCGAATCAGCGTCGCCAAAGGCAACCTCAGCAAATCCAGGCAACAAAGGACCGAAGCCCTTCTTAAACTCGACGCCTCCATTTGCCGACAGCGGCCCATAGGTCAGTCCGTGGAACGCGTGGTCACAGTAGAGAATACGTGGTCGCTTGGTCGCATAGCGGGCAAATTTCAATGCAGCTTCGACTGATTCTGCGCCTGAGTTTGAAAAAAACACTCGACCCATGTTGTCCTGGCACCTCGCGAGTAGCTCCTCAGCGAGGAGACCCGGCAAAAGCGCCGCGTCCATCTGGATGAGACTCGGCAGATCCGCGTCAATCGCATCGTGCAGGGCTTTTTTCAGAACCGGATGGCTGCGCCCAATGGAAAAGACGCCAAATCCGGCGAGAAAGTCGAGATACCGACGTCCCTTGTCATCAAAGAGGTATGCGCCCTCGGCGCGGGTGTAAAAACGATCAAAACCGATCGAGCGCAGGACGCGGACAAGCTGCGGGTTGAGGTTCTCGCCATACAGCCTGAAATTTTCACCCGCGCGCTGTTCCATGAGCCGATGTAGATCAAAACTCATTGCTCTCCTCAAATTGTCACCTGCCAGCGTAGTGCCAAGCGCGCTTGACCTCCATGCACGGGCCGGCTCTATTTCTCGACAACAGAGAGCTCACTCAGGTGAAAGTCCGAGATGATCCGCGTCGGCGGGACCGGACGATCCGGAATGACGGCGATGAACGGAGCGATGGAAACCCTGCGGTATCCGATATGGTCTTTCGTCAGATATCTCATGAACGGTGAGGGTAGAAGGCACCGTTCCGTCAATGCCGCACAGTTTGGATCCATCAGCGAGACGCCGGTCAGCGCGACGCCGAGGCGATATTCACTCGGGTCGAGAAAGAGCCATGCGGAGTTCTTGTTGTGCTCGATGCTGGTAAGAAAACCGGGGTTGCGCACAAAGGAGATGTCGGAGGCGACGAGTCCGTCTTTGGACGCGAACATCAGCGGATAGGCGACCCAGTATCCAGCGTAGATATCGCGGATCCCTGAGCTCTCGAGCCTATTGGCGATCGACGAAAACCCGGATGAAGGATCCGAGGTCCACGAGGTCCATGTCGCACTCCCGGACTCGACAACACCATTTGGTCGATAGGGCGCGAGTTTGGAGGCCGCGAAAAGTGTCATCGAAAGGCCGAACGCGATCACGAGTACCGGCCGCACAACGTTCTGCCAATTGCCCGACACGCGCGAGATCCATTTTATCAAGAGGATCTCGCGCACCGAGACAACCAACATCAACGCAGTCGCGGGAGCGAGGAACACCGCGTAGCGGCCATCTGCCCAGTACCAGGTGAACGGAGACAGTCCATAGACAACCGGCGCGACAATGCAGAAGATGACCATCCCAGTCGCCTCTTTTCGACGGATGAGCTGAAAAAGGACAATGATGCCTACGCCGATTGCGACAAGGTTGACGAGCGGCCCGAATGATGCGCCAAAGAGCCACCTCCCCGAAATGCGCAGTTGTAGACCAAATAGCAGCGGAAGCGTGTGTTGAACAAAGACCTTGAGATGGTGAAAGATACCCGGGTCGGGCTGAACTTTGGAATGCAAAGAGACAAAGTGGTGACCCAAGTTGACTTCGAGCCACGCGCTCGCGCCCGCAAGCGCCCCCGCGATCGCGATCAGAAGATCGGTGCGCGCAACGCGCGGATGTTTTCGAACGACGCAATAGCCAAAACTCACCGCGATAGGGAGGAGGAAGTACATGATCTCCGGGGAGCCCCACCATCCCGCTCCAAGGAGGAGTCCCATTCCCAGCATCTCGACGCGCCGAGAGCGCGAGTCGCCATTGAGATAGCGCAGCGCGAAGAGCGTTGCACCCAGCCCGAGATCAAGAACGAACCATCGGAATCCATATTCAATCGTCGATTGCCAGATATAGACCTCCGGCCAGATCCAGAAAAGAAGTGCTGCCTCGAGACCAATCTGGTTGTTAAAAAGTCGACGTCCGATGCGCCAGACAAGCACTGTGGCGACAAGATCAAGAAGTACCGGCGTAAGGCCAAGGCTGAACGTCGACGGGCCGAAGATCGCAAATACGAGCGCGACCGCGTAGGGTTCGCCGGCGCCGTAGCTCTGGCCCCAGTAGAAGGCAGAAAAGTGACCGTGGAGGATCTGCTCGGCCATCAGGCCGACGACGGCTTCGTCTGCATTGATCTCATGCCGACCAAGCGCCCAGATACGGATAAATAGGCCGAACAGTCCAACGAGCACCCCGAGCCCTCCGACCGACGCGAAGGGCTTTGAGGTGAGGATGGAGATTGGCGAGAACGAGCGACGGAGGCCTTTCACGGCTCGGTTGCTCTTCATTGAAGTTGCTCCTTGACCAAACTGGCAGGCAATCTTTCGCGCAGATTCGCCTGGATGACCGTCTTCACCGGCTTCGAGGCCTATATGTCCGAAAATCGTACAGGCTTCACTGTCGACCCAATGGCGACATCTGTCACATCTTGCAGATACTCTCGTCAGCGTGGTCAAGCCACCCGGGACTTTGTCATTCGTGCACGCCGCGGATCTTCACCTTGACACCCCCTTTTCGGGTGTCCAGGCAAGCGCGCCCTTCGTCGCAGCCGCGCTCCGAGATGCCTCGTTGCACGCCTTTGAGGCGATCGTCGAACTCGCCCTCGAACGCGAGGTGGATTTTGTACTTTTTGCAGGTGACATCTACGACGGGAGCGAACGCGGAGTGCGCGCTCAGTTCGAATTTCTCGACGGTCTGAAGCGCCTCAATACAGCCGGCATCCGTAGTTTCATCGTTCACGGAAACCATGACCCCCTCGATACCGGATGGTCGGCGATCTCTAACTCGTGGCCAGAACTCGTCACGATCTTTCCTGCTCTTGGCGCGCTTGAGGAACAGGCCAAGATCGTCAGAGTCGTCCGAGACGGTGTCCAGATTGCAACCGTACAGGGTGTGAGTTTCGCAGAGCGGGCGACGACGACAAACCTCACGACTGCCTATCACCGGCCAGAGGGAGCGGGTGTCCACATTGGACTCCTCCACTGCAACGTCGAGGGGTCACCAAGTGAACACTCCAACTACAGCCCCTGCTCGATCGCGGATCTAATCAAGACCGGACTCGACTATCTTGCGCTCGGACATGTGCACGACCGTCGCATCCTCTCCGGCGGCACGGCATCTAATGAACCCTGGATCGTCTACCCGGGAGATACCCAAGCGCGCTCGATCAACGAGGCGGGAGCGAAGGGTGTCTACGTCGTCAATGTCAGCGACGGAATTTTCAGTGAACCGGAGTTCGTCGCATGCGACGAGATCAGGTTCTTCCGCCACGAGGTGAAGATCGACGAGTGCGAATCGGTCATCGATCTTCTCGACAGGCTCCAGGTACTCGAGCAAGAGACGCTCCAGCTTGCCATGCCCCGATCGATCATCATGCGGGTGACCCTTACGGGAAGAGGAGACCTTCACCCGCTGCTCGCGCGACCCGACGCGCGAGACGAGATTCTCGGGTCGCTGCGATCGAGATCTTCCCCGTCCTCCCCCTTTTGCTGGTGGGAGCAGCTCATTGACCGCACACAGAGCGAGATCGACCTTGAGGAGATCCGTGCCCGCGGAGATTTTGCCGCCGATGTGCTCCGCCTTGCCGACGAGTATCGAAAAGATGACGCTATGCAGGCCGCGATGCTCGATCACCTCCTCGACGCGGCCCCGAGAAACCTCCGCAAAGAACTCTCCCCCCTGCTTGTTGAGCCGAAGTTTGCCGATCAGCTCTTATCGGCTGCCCAACTTCGGGCGCTCGATGAAATTCTTGGTGACTGATGAAGTTTTCCCGTCTTCACGTCGATGGATTTGGCAGTTTTGCGAGCCGCGATATCGGCCCACTTGGTGACGGGCTGAATATCGTGCTTGGGGAGAACGAGACCGGGAAGTCCACCTTGCTGGACTTTGTTCGTGGAGTCCTCTATGGGTTCACCGACAGACGGTCGCCGAAGAACTTTCATGAGCCGCTCTATGGTGGCAAACACGGCGGTTCTATCGATATCCGAGATGAACAAGGATCGACGTGGACGGTTCGGCGGTACGTCGGCCAATCCGTGACAATCACGGAGCGCTCGGGCGCGCAGGCCTCACAATCAACTCTCTCGAGTCTTCTCGGCCACACCGACAAGAAGGTCTTTGAATCAATCTTTGCCTTTGGTCTCGATGAGCTCGCCGAGGCGGGGCGACTCCATGACGAGAGCGTGCGGGATCTGATTTTCTCCGCCGGCGTGGCAGGGGCGGGAAGGTCGGCATCACAAGCGATTCGACGTCTTGAAGACGAGCGCTCCGAGATCACGAAGAATTCGCGCGCCCATCACCAAAAGAATCCTCTCGCACTGCTCATCATCGAACGGGACGAACTTGCTGATCAGCTGCGCCTCGCGCGCAGAGAGTCGACGTCGTACGCGAACCTCCAGCGAGAGATCGACCGACTTGATCGAATGTCGGAGTCACTGTTCACGCGCATCAGTGACCGAGAGCACCGCCGGACGGAGTTGGATCGCCTTGCCGACGCGGAAAAATCTCGGCAGCGTCGGCTTGAACTCGAATCACAACTCGCGTTGGCTGGCGATCCTTCGCATTCGCAGATGCTCCTTTCGGCAAGGCGGCTACAGATCGTCGAACTCGCCGCGCGCGCCGAAGGTTTTCATCGCGAGGTCGCCGAATATGATCGACTCTCGCGAGCAATTGCGGAGCAAGAAGAGAACATCCGGATACTGCGCGATCGAATTGGACTCAAGGCGGATCAACCAACTCCGCGCGCGATCACGATAGGTCTTCAGAGCGAGATTGAAGACCTTGGACGCGACTATCAGAACATTCAGCTCGAGCTTCGCGATGAACAGGCCAACATCTCTCGCGTGAAAGAGACGCTTGACCGTCAAAGACTTGCCGTCGCTCGCCTCACCAAGGGGCACGACCCCAGCGAGTTTGATGAGGTGACAAATCACTTGAGAGAACTCTCGATCCTCCGGGCGATGCTCGGCAAGAGGAGAGAGCTCGTCCTTTCGGGTCAGCTCGCCGAGAAAGCCCTCGCGTCGCGAGAGAGAGCCCGAACCGGACTCGACCACGCGATCATGCTGATTCTCGGACTCGTTGCACTTCTCGGACTCGTCGGTTTCATCTTCCGCCTGACAAAGCCAGCGCATGGTTCGACGCTTGTTGCGATTCTCGGGGCGATCGCCTTCCTCGCGGGCACCATTGGGCTTCTCCTCCTCTCGCGACAGAGCCAGCACCAACGCGCGAGCCCACAGCAGGCGGACAACGCACACGAAGCCGATTCGTCCGAGGAGCTCTTGGAGCGCATCTCGGAACGGGCACACCAACTCGGCCTCGCCTCGCAGCCCACCGAAGCCGAACTCGAAGAGCTTGAAACTCAGCTGAGAACGCGCGAGGAAGTTGCCGCTGAGATCAGGATTACCCTGCTCAGCGAGCAACAGTGCAGAGTTGAGCTCGATGAAGCCACCCG
>Ga0307373_10001368_pt1 | contig 45713 bp, 43 predicted proteins | sample OX2MG_FD_202534 | JGI IMG/M metagenome (GOLD analysis project Ga0307373, IMG submission 202534) | Soil microbial communities from Risofladan, Vaasa, Finland - OX-2 | ecosystem: Environmental > Terrestrial > Soil > Coastal area > Acid sulfate soil | place: Finland: Risofladan, Vaasa | collected...
CAACACCCACCACAGAAGCAGCCCAATGGCTGGACCGCCCACGACGATCGTCGTTGCAGCCGATAGAAGCATCGGCCACCCATGCGTGGTGTGAAGCGTGTAATACATCACCGCGGCCGAATACGCGATGCCGCCAAACGCAAAATTCAATACCGAGGTCGCCGAGTAGGTGACGACAATTCCGGTCGACGCGATGGCGTATACGGAACCTAAGACCAGCCCGGAGACTATGTACGCGAGCACTCGTTCGCTGCGGATTCAGCCGTTTGCCAGCGGCCCCGTCAGCCGCTCACGGTCACTTTGCCGCACTGCCATGGTTTTGTCCCCACGACCACGAACTTTCCATTCTGGACCTGCGTAATCGTGTCACAAGGAGTGCCGGAAAACCGCATGGCTGGGTACGTGACAGGCGGGATGAGCCCGCCCAACGTCTCGTTCTTCATCGTGTTCAAAGCGGCGACGAGCGATTTCTGAGTGGGATTCTTTCCCGCTCGCTGTAGCCCCCAAACGAACTGCGTGGCGATGACATAGCCGAGCTCGTTGTAGTAGAGGGGTGTCCCATTCACACCATCGGCCTTCATGGCCTGCAGGAAGGCCGTGATACCGGCTCCCTTTTGGGTTATGTACGCCGCAGCGTTCGCTTGGACGTAGACGCCGTTCATATCCGACCCGAGCTGCTGCACGAGGCCCGGTCCGTATCCCGTAAGGACCATGACCTTCATCTTCTTGCCCAATTGGGCTACAGCCTGGATCAGGGGTGAGTTCACACCCATGAAGGAGAGTATGAACTGCGCTCCGGACGCCTGCGCCTTTTGCGCGACCGGCAACACTTGCGAAAGATCGGCGCCGTATGTCGGAACGGCAGTGTTCGAGTAGACGACGTTCAATCCGAAACGCTTCGCCAGGGGGAGCTCGCCCTTCCCGGCAGTACTGCTTCCGGCGGAAGAGTCCGCCAGGACGGCGATCTTGGTATAGCCCTTGCTCTTGATGAACCTCGTGATGGCGTCGTTGCCTACCGACTGGCCGGCTTTGTTCTCCGTACTACCGCCGAATCCGAACATGCTGGGACCGTTCCACCCTGGGCTCACCGCCCATCCCACCATCGGAATGTTCTGTTGCCTCAGGTACGGAAGGGCGTAGGACGCGAACTGTGAGCCGACGAGAAGCGCGAGGTTCCCGCCTTGCACACCTTCCTTGGCGACGGCCACTGCTTGGGTTGGTGAAGACTGAGTGTCGTAGACGGAGTAGGAGATTTGGTGACCGTTGACGCCGCCCGCCGCGTTGACCTGCTTGAGCTTCGCTTCCATGCCGGTTGTCACACCGCTGAACACGGCGCTGTAGACGCCGGTGTTGTCCGCCAGCAACCCCACCTTGATTGTGGATGCGGCCCCGGCGGGTCCGGCCGTCACAATCGGGGCCACCGCTGCAGCGAGCGACAGCGCGAACCCCGTGACGATCAGTCGGCGAAGTCGCAGTGATGTGAACATGATCTCCCCCTTGGCGTCCGGCGTGTCGGGCGATTTTGGAAACAGCCCGCCGAAGGACCACTCGTTCTAGTGTGGTTGTTATTGTATGTCAACACAATCTATACATATTTGACATGATTTTACGGGACCTCGACGCGCTGCGGTACAGACCTGGCCAACGAAGCCCAGGTGACGAACGGGTTCGTCGCGTTGGGCTACAAGTCGGCGAAGAACGCTCTGGCTCAGTGGCCGGACGCAATGAAGATCCAGGCCATCCGACGGGCGCCCCACACGCCTCACGTTTCCGCGGTGAGATCGAACCAGTTCAGGCGTTGTTTCAGAGAAATCAACGGATGAAAGTGCGATCCCCGGCTTGATATCGACGTGCGGCCGGTCGAACCATCATCTCATCGCGTCCTCTGAACTGGGTCTGACGAGGTTGCCGGATACGGCATTCACAAATGCAAAGAGGCGGACTCCCGCGGGCAACGATCCACCGGAGACTGTTTTTCGACGAGCCAAGTCAGCGCCGAACCGTCGTGGCCATCAGCGACCCCCGCGTTCGGGCACGGGGGTCGCTCATGTCAACCAGGTGGCCAGCGTGATAATGGGCGAGCGCCTGGGCAACCCAGTAGACCCCGATGGCCGAGAGTTGCTCCTCATCGTCCAGGTCCGTCCGAGCGGATAGCGCGACTGTGGTGTGGGAAATCGCTTCGTCAGTTCGCCCGGCCAGTGCCAATCCGGCTCCAAGATCGAGCGAAGCCTGAGCATGAACAGGATTGCGCTCGACGCTCCCACGAGTATTGAAGAGGCCCAGAGGATGGCTTCGTCGTCGTATGTGCCCCACGTCGACAGTGCGCACGTCACGTCGGCCAGCGTCGCCAAAATGCCACCGTGGATAGTCTCGTCGAACGCGCCGCGCACTTCATCGCTCAGCTCCATCGTCGTCACACTGCGTGGACCGCGGGCGAGGACCTTTCGTCCCATTCGAGCGTGGAGTGGAATCGGCAGTACAGCCTTCGGAACTCCAGGTTGAGTTTCGGCGTCATCGGTCAAAGAACGAGCCTCCAAGCCAGATCGATTACGGGGAATTGCGCCGTCGTCCTGAATCGTCCGATTTCGGCCCTCGCCCCCTGGACCAAAAGTATGGCCACCTGCTGACGGGACATAGCTCTCGCACGGTGTCACGCGTCGGACGCTCTGGAGGCTCGCCGTGGCCCCGCAACCTGGCCTACAGTTCGGATCCGTGAGGGTGCTCGACACCGCGCTTGAGGAGGTACGCCAGCGAGGATTCTCCCTTATTGAGGGATTCCTGGCTCCGGACGAATTGAAGGCAGCGCAGGATGCCCTGTGGCTGCACTTCCCAACGCCCGAAGACTATTTCAACGACCCCGGACAATACGCCCAGTACGCCGGCAGTCAGTTTGCCGGTGTCGAAGAGTTCCCCTACTTGTCATGGGACCTCAACCGTCTGGCCGTCCATCCCGATCTGGTCGATGCGGCGGAGCGCTATTTCAGCAGCCCAGAACTTCACCTCTACAAGGTTGAGTTGTGGGCGAAATACTCCGGTGCCATCAACTACGACCAGCCCCTCCATCGCGACTATGGGAGTCACAGCCTCGTTGTCCCACGCCTCGACCACCGTTACCAGCAGATGACCACCTTCATTTACCTCTCCGACGTGACGCTGGACGACGGCCCGACCCGCATCGTCCCCTACGAGGACGGTACGCACGTGCCCTTCACCCCTCTCTATATCGAGAGAGGCGCAATGGCAGATGTTGAGGTACCCATGGTCGGACCAGCTGGCAGCCTGCTGATGTACCGCTCCGACATTTTGCACAGGGGCTCGAACTTCAAGGCAGAAGAGCGTGCCCGCTTCTCCGTTCTCGTGGACTTCCAAGCGCGGGGGACGACGTGGGGCGGCAAGATGGCGTGGCCAAAGCAGTCGCCCGAGCGCTGGGCCACGTTCATTCCTCGGTGCACGGTTCGGCAGCGGGATCTCTTCGGCTTTCCTCGGCCCGGCCATGACTATTGGAACGAGCAGACGGTGGCCGACGTAGCGCTCCGTTACCCCGGTATTGACATGGCGCCATACCGCCCAGCCGAGCATTCTCCAAGCGACTCCTAACCGCGAGAGCACGGCCACGGCGGCTGTGCTGCGACGCAGCGACCTCGGCGGCCAAATCGCCGCTTGTACGATTCACAAGATGAAGCGACCCTTCCAGTTTGCGGTTCGCGCGAGCCGTCCCCGTCCAGATATCTCATGGCGTGACATGGCCTGTCGTGCCGAGGATCTCGGCTACCGCACATTCCTCATGTCCGACCACGTTGCTGGTCCGGGCGTAGCGATGGAAAGGACGGGTCATCCACCCGGTGGGCTAGCAGTCGCCCCTGCCCTCATGGCGTTGGCTGAAGCGACAACGCAATTGCGTGTCGGAAGTCGAGTGAGTTGCATCGATTACCACCACCCGGTCGTGCTGGCCAAAGAGATGGCGACCATCGACCTCTTGTCGGAGGGGCGTCTCGAGGTGGGCTTGGGGGCCGGCTGGCTAGCAGGCGAGTACGAGGCACTCGGCATTCCGTTCGAGGCCGCGAGCGAGCGGATCGAACGCTTGGACGAGGTCGTCACCCTCATGAAGGATCTCTTCGGCGGCGGTCAAGTGACATTTCACGGCAAGCACTTCAACGTTGAGGGCTTCGAGGGCGCTCCACGGCCGGTGCAGCTACCGCATCCCCCGATCGCCATAGGAGGTGGCGCCCGTCGCGTCCTGCAGCTCGCCGGCCGGGTCGCCGACATAGTGAGCTTCAACTACGACAACCGATCCGGCCTGCTGGGAACTCAGGGCGTGCAAAGCGGCGATGCAAACCACACAACGCAAAAACTCCAATGGATACGCGAAGGAGCGGGGGACCGCTTCGACGAGGTCGAGATCGAGATCGGCATATATTTTGCCGACGTGACGCGAGAACCTCTCGCGCTCGCAGAGCGGCTCGGCGCCACATTCGGCCTGACCACCTCGGAGATCATGAGTCACCCGCACGCGCTCTTCGGGTCCGTCGATTATCTCTGCGACGAACTCGAGCGACGTCGTGAGGTCTACAACATCTCGTATGTATCGATTCCCGAGGATCAAGCTGTCGCTTTCGCACCCGTCGTGCACCGCCTTGCCGGCAAGTAGGACCTCGATCGTTCGAGAGGCCCGCCCGGACGCTCAGTGCTCGTGCATGATCACACCGCGAATATTGCGGCCTTGGACAAGGTCCTCGACGGCGACGTTGATATCGTCGATTCCGTAGCGCGCCGTGATCAGCTCATCGAGCTTGAGGTGTCCAGCGCGGTAGAGGGCGACCTCCCGCAGGATGTCCTCCGCCGGGCTTCCCATGCCATAGAGGCATCCTTGTATTCGCTTTTGATAACCCGCCAACATGAGAACGCTGATGGGGATGCCTGGCGGTTCTTTGATACTCGCCATGCCAGTTACCACCACCGTACCGCCCTTGCTGACCGCATAGAAGGCTTGGGCTACATGATCGCCGGTCACCACATCGATGGTGACAATCGCGCTGTCGGCACCCTGGCCGTCGGTGATCGACCGGGCAAACTCCGCCGCTTCGTCGATGTGCGCGAACGTATGTGTTGCGCCGAGTTTGGCAGCCATCTCCAGTTTGAATGGCACCGGGTCGACCGCGATCACCGAGGCGGCTCCCATCAGAGCCGCCCCCTGGACGGCGTTGATCCCGACCCCTCCGACCCCCATCACGATCACCGTGTCGCCAGGGCGAACGTTGGCCGCGTTGATCGCCGACCCGAATCCGGTGCCGACGCCACAACCGAGAAGGCATACCGTCTCGAGAGGAACGTCGTCGGGAACCTTGACGACTGAATTCTTGGGCACCGTGCTCCAGGCCGAGAATGTCGAGACGAGCATGAACTGGCTGATGCCCTGCCCCTCGTGATGCATACGGTAGGTGCCGTCAAGCTGCGGACCGACCTGGAGCTGCGCACCCGCCCGGCACAGATTCTGCCGGCCTGAGGCGCAGAAGCGGCAATGGCCGCAGCTGGGGATAAAGGACGTCACCACATGGTCGCCGGGCCGCAGGCCGGTCACGCCAGCGCCAACCTCCTCCACGATCCCGGCGCCCTCGTGCCCTCCGCACATCGGCATGGCGGTGACCTGATCGCCCACGTTGTAATGGACATCGCTATGACATAGGCCCGACGCGACCATGCGCACCAGAACCTCCTGGTCCTTGGGAGGATCGACGTCGACCTCGCACACCTCCCAGCGGCTCGGTGACTCGAACAGCAGTGCCGCGCGTGATTTCACCTGTCCCCCTTTGCACATGCCGGACGGGCGTATTCTAGAACCCCCTGGTCCGGGCTGCTCGCCCGACGACGGGACGTAGCCCATGCGGTACTCACGAGGCAGCGGCGGCGCTGTAGAGTCCAATGCCGACGTTCACGAGGGAAATTGGAGGGGTTTCGTGGCGACAGACGACCGCACTCTGGTTGATTTCGATCAACACTCGCTGACATATAAAGCCGGCTTCCCTCAGATCAGCCACGAGCTGCGCTCCCAGTGCCCGGTCGCGTGGACCGAGGCCTACGGCGGCTACTGGGTGATCACTGGCCGGGACGTGATCGGCGAAATGGCCAAGCACCCTGATCTGCTTTCGAATGACCACGATCCGACCGGCGCCCGAAGGGGCTACGAGGGCATCGCCATCCCATCCCCCAAGGGGGGAACGAATCGGGGTGGCTTCATCGAAATGGATCCACCGGAGCAGCTCGAATACCGCCACGTCCTTAACCCCTACCTGTCGCCCGTCGCCATCGAGCAGTGGCGGCCTATGGTCGCCGAGCTCAGCCATGCCTGTATCGACGGAGTCGTCAGATCAGGGCGATTGGACTTCGTTGATGACCTCGCAAACATCGTGCCGGCCGTTCTCACCATGGGCATGCTCGGTTTCCCCCTGGCCGATTGGACCATCTACTGTGAGCCGGCTCACGCGATGGTTTACACACCGCCTCACAGCCCTGACTTTCCCCGTGTACTCGACCAGGCCATACAGATGTCGGGCAAGCTGGCCGAGGAGATGGGTAGGGCGCGCACCAACCCCCGCCCCGGCATGCTCAAGGCGTTGATCGACGCCCAGGACACAGGTGCATCCTTCGTCGATGAGGACATTCTGGGCACACTGACCTTGCTCATCGGCGGAGGGTTCGACACGACGACATCGCTGACCGCACACGCCCTGACGTGGCTCGACAGCCGTCCCGAGCAACGCCAAGCCCTCCTCGATGATCCGAACCTGCTCGACACGGCAACCGAGGAATTCGTGCGCTTCGCCACACCGGCCCAGGGTGGCGGCCGGACTATCACGCAAGACTGCCAGATCGGGGGCCACTCGTTCCGCTCCGGCGATCGGGTATGGATGGCATACGGATTGGCCAACCATGATCCTCAGGCCTTCGAGGAGCCCGATGAGATCGTCCTCGACCGATTCCCGAACCGTCACGCCGGGTTCGGTCTTGGCGTACACCGCTGCATCGGCTCCAATCTGGCCCGGATGACATTCAAGACCATGTTGTCGGTCGTGCTCGAACGATTGAAGGACTATCGCCTCGAGGAAGGCGGCGCCGTTCGCTACGAAGACATCGGCACCATCAACGGTTACAAACACCTGCCTGCCACCTTCTCCCCGGGGACCCCCAAAGGGCAACCGCTCGCGCAGGTCATGGCGGAGTGGGAGTCAAGACTGTACGCCGGCTCGACCACAGCCTGAAAAGGAGTATGGAGATGCAGGTCCATATCGACCCAGACGTGTGTCAAGGCCATACCCTTTGCGCCTTGGCGGCACCCCAGATTTTCCTCCTACGAGAGGACGACGGCCACGCCTACGTCACATCCCCCGATGTTCCGCGAGGCCAGGAGGACGTCGTACGCAGGGCCGTGGCGACGTGTCCGGAGGGCGCTATCAGCATTACCGAGTAGGCGTACCGCACAGCGGTGGCCGCCCGGAGGCGCTCCCGGACACCGTCCCGAGGGCCGAGCTCAGTGGAAGAACCTACATCTGGCGAGTTGCTAAGCGACTTGCGTTTGCGTAACCAATCTCGTGACGTTCTTCTTCGGTCAGCGGAAGCGCCTCGAAGGCCGCGGCGCAGGCGACCTGATCCACGAGCGGATAGTTCGTACCAAAGAGGACCCGGTCGGTGCCGATGCGCCTGATGGTCGCGACGATCTCACCTGGTGCCATGACGCCGAGCTGCATGGATGTGTCAGCTACGACATTCGGGTACCGCGCCGTGAGCGAGGCAACATCATCCTCTGCGCCGATTCCGAGGTGGGCGAGCTGCACCGTGACGGTGGGATACGCACTCAAGACAGCGTCAAAGTAGGCAGGGTGTCCCCAAGCCTCCTGGTCACCGGCGCTCCGCGAGGCACCACTCTGGCTCAGGACGAACACTCCATGTTCTCGAGCACATCTCCAGACCACCTCCATCGCCTCATCATCCGGCCGACGATGAATGAACATTGGTGCCACTTTGATCCCGCATGCGCCGTTTCCGATTTGCTCCGCTATCTCGCTGGTCACACCTACGTCGCCCATGAGGACGGGATCGACACCGACCAGGCAACAAAGATGATCCGGGTGAAGGGCAACTGAGTCCGTGGCCCACCGGTTGAGGCGCTGCCACTGCTGTATGACGTGATCGACGGCCCCGTCACGGTCGACACCTCGAGCGACCTGTTCGGCCACCAGTTCTTGAGCCGGCAGCCACGGGACGATCATCGCCCGCGTGACGTTCCCTCGGGCCATTGTCTCGAGCAACTCCGCCACTGTGCCCTGTCTGTCTGAGTAAAAGCCGTAGCGGCCAACGAACTCCTTCCCCTCTTCAGCCGTTGGCTGAGTGTGCGTGTGCGAGTCGATCAGACCAGAAGACGTCATTCAGACATATTGTCGCAGCACCTCGATGAAATCGATCGAACCGGGGGACATGCCCTCTGACCTGGTGGGTCGCAGGCCCGATCCCGGCGCACTCGGAATTACGGGTCCATCGCACGCCGTTGCAACGCTGCTGTATTCGGATGTTTGCTGCCGGTGTGAGATGGATGTTCACTATGGTCGGCAAAGGTGGCAAATGATGGTGCTTGAAGATATCAATGTGCTCGACCTGACGATCGCCCGAGCGGGCCCCACCGCGGTAAGGCAGCTCGGGGACTGGGGCGCATCGGTAATTCGCATTTCGATGCCGGGTCCGGACGACGATTTCGCGAGTAACACGACCAATTCGGACTACCTGAACCTCCATCGCAACAAGCGCGCCTTGATCCTTGATCTCAAGCAACAAGAAGGCCGCGACATCCTCTACGCGCTCGTGGAGCGGGCCGATGTGCTGATCGAGAACTTCCGACCGCCAGTGAAGAAGAGATTGGGCATTGACTACGAGACGATCGCGCGCCGCAATCCGCAGCTGGTATACGGCAGCATTTCCGGATTCGGACAGGATGGCCCATACGCCGAGAAGGGGGCGGTCGACCAGATCGTGCAAGGAATGAGTGGCCTCATGAGTATCACGGGCCTCCCCGGACAGGGGCCGCTTCGCGTCGGGATCGCGATCGCAGATCTGGCCGCCGGACATCAGCTGGCCATCGGAATCCTCGTCGCCTTGCACGAACGCCAAACAAGCGGCAAGGGCCAATGGGTTCACGTTTCGCTGCTGGAATCGATGATCTCGTTCCTCGACTTCCAGGCCACACGTTGGACGATCGACGGAGAGGTTCCGTGGCAGGTCGGGAACGATCACCCCACGTACTTCCCGATGGGTGCCTTCAAGACTTCAGACGGCTACATCAATATTTCGGCCCCTGGCGGCCGTACATGGAAGCACTTGTGCCAAGTGCTCGAAGACCTCAGCCTTCTTGATGACCCCGACTACCTGACGACAGAGCTGCGGTCCCGCAATCGCGCCTCTCTCCTCGAGCGGATTGAGGCAATCACCGTGACACGTCCGACCAGGGAATGGTGGCACCGGTTGGACGCCGCCGATATTCCGTGCGGGCCTGTCTATGCGATCGACGAGGTGTTCGCCGATCCTCAAGTGCAGCACCTGGGAATGGCTGTCACCGTCGACCACAGCGTGCGAGGGCCCGTCGCCATCTTGCGGCAGTCGGTCAACATGACACGAACGCCACCTCAGGTCCCCACGGCGGCGCCGATGCCTGGACAAGATCGCGACGCCATCCTGACGGAGTTGGGTTTTAGCCCTACGGATATCGATGAATTGGTCGAACGCGGCGTGGTGTGATCGCAACCCGAAGTTACCCGCATCGAATGCCCACTCGAAGTGTTGAGGCCAGAGGGAGCGGAACTGATTCCAGGGCCGACGACCGGTCAGGTATCGTCGTTGGCATGACGCCCCAGGAGATGGCCGACCTCGTGCACCTGCGCCGGGCGCGCGACCTTATGGACCGCGCCTACGCGCAGCCCCTTGACGTCCCGGCCCTGGCGCGTACCGCGCTCATGTCGCCCGCGCACTTCTCGCGCAAGTTCCGTGCGGCGTATGGCGAGACTCCTTACTCCTATCTCATGACGCGACGCATCGAGCGCGCCAAGGCACTTCTGCGGCAGGGGAGATCGGTCTCCGACACCTGCGTCACCGTCGGCTGCACATCGCTCGGCTCGTTCAGCTCGCGCTTCACCGAAATCGTCGGTATGACGCCGTCGCAGTACCGGGGGCGCGACCACCGCGATCTCGAAGTCGTTCCATCGTGCGTGAGCATGTTCGCGACGCGACCGCGGCGTACCACGGTCACGCTCTGAGACCTGCCGGCCTGCGCCGACGGGCTGCGAAGCGGGACGGTTTGGCGCACTGGACGCCGGACCGCCCGGCATCGAGCAGGATCGGAGAAGCACACGACGGGTCGGTGCTTCTATGGTTGACGCATGGCCGTGACCGTCTCCGCAATGTTCATCCCCGTCCATGACCCCGACGCTGCGCTGGGCTTCTACCGGGACGCCCTCGGGCTCGAGATGCGCGCCGACGTCGCGTCCGAGGGCTTCCGCTGGGTCACCGTTGGCGCTCCAGGGCAGAACGTCGACATCGTTCTGTCCCAGCCGCACGGCGGTCGCTCCCAGGCCGAGGGCGACGCCCTCCTGGCACTCGTGACGCAGGGGTCGCTGCAGGCTGCGATCTTCCGCTCCGACGACCTCGACACCACCTTCGAGAAGGTTCGAGCGTTGGGTGCCGAGGTCCTCCAGGAGCCGACCTCCCAGCCCTGGGGAGTGCGCGACTGCGCGTTCCGCGACCCCTCGGGCAACCTCGTCCGCATTGCGCAGGCCTGACCGTCGTGGATGCTGCGGGGTTCCCGGCCGAGCAACCATCAAAGGACACCTGATCTATGAAAACGATGACGTGCAAACAATTGGGAGGGCCATGCGATTTCCCGCTCCATGGAGAATCCGCTGATGAGGTCATAAAGGCACAAGATAAGCATCTGAACGAGATCGTCTCAAAGGGTGATGAAGTGCACAAAGGTGCCTTGAAGGAGATGAAGGGCAGGTGGAGACATCCCCTGTCAGGAATGGCTTGGTACAAGCAAACCAAGCGAGAATTTGCAGAACTCTCCGACGACTGACAGAGCCCCTATGTCGAGGTCGCTCCACGGTACGGACGCTCCGGCCCCAGGCGTCCAGCGGCATGACGCGCCGCGACGAAGCCGAAGGCCATGGTGTTGGCAATGCTCGCACCTGCACCGGGGTACGTGCGCCCCATGACCGTAGCGGTGATGTTGCCCGTCGCATAGAGGCCCGGAATCGGTTTGTCGAACTCGTCGATGACCCGGGCAAACTCGTCGGTCAGCAATCCCCCACACGTACCCACGTCGGAGGGGTAGATCTCCGTGGCATAGAAGGGTGCATGGTCAATGGGGCCCAGAGCGGCGTTCGGCTTGTAGCCGGGGTCGCCCAGACAGTCGTTGTACGCCGACTGGCCACGTCCGAAATCCGGATCGATGCCTTTCGCTGCGTCGGCATTGAACCGCCTGACCGTCGTGGCCAGGCCCCCAGGGTCCATACCTATCTGGCGAGCGAGATCCTCGATCGAGGAGGCCTTCCGAATCAGGCCCTTGTCAATCCACTCCGACGGCATCTGCCCCGGCAGCGACGACGCGGTGAGGGAATAGCGGCGCCGGTAGCCGTCGTCGAAGATCAGCCAGCAGGGCACCGCCTCATTGGCGTACATGGCCTTGCCCACTTCGACATAGGAGTTGGACTCATTACAGAACCGCTTGCCATCCGCATCGACGAATATCGTGCCCGGACGCTGGCGGGCGGCGCCCAAGGACGAGGCCCCCAGCGCCATGGTGGGCGAGGGAAGCCACCAAGCCTCGTCAAGGAGGTCGGTCTTGGCCCCAAGGCGCATCGCTGTCTCCAAGACCTCTCCAGTGTCACCGGAGTTGGCGATCGTCCACTGAGCCTCGTTCGGCTGGTCCGCGCTGTACTTGCGCCGCATGGCGGCGTTGTGGGCAAAACCGCCGGCCGCGAGGAGCACGCCTTTTCGGGCTTCGATCAGCACCGGCGAGCCATCCCTGACGACACGGACGCCGATCACCCGGCCGTCCTCGACGATCAGATCCTCCGCGGCTGCATCAGTCCATACCGCTGCATTCTGAGCCAGCAGGACCTTCATTATCTGTCCGATCAGGGAGGCACCGTTCGTGAGCAGTTCCTGGTGACGGAGCCGGGCCAGGGCGGAGCGGAGGAAGACGCGCGCCGCAATGGCCAGGGAGCGGGGCGAGCGATTGAAGTACTGCACATTGCGCAATTCGTTTGTCAAGAAGACGAGCCCGAAATTCTTGGAGAAGCCCGGCTGCAACTTGTCGTGCCACCCACCCAGCTCGGCGTTGTCGAAAGGCACTCCTTCGACACTGCGTCCAGCCGCATTACCGCCCTTGTGGTTGGGGTAATAGTCGCTGTAACCGGCGCTCCGGACCAAGCGGACGCCCTTGCGCTGCATGAAGGTAATCATCTCGTAGCCCGCCCGGAGGAACATGTCCCGCCTTGCGGGTGACGAACACGGCCCGACATCGCCCACGACATCTGCAAGGTACGCCAAGCCATCGTCGTGCGAATCCACAATGCCCTCGGCCCGCATCAAGGGATTGTTCGGCATCCAGATCATCCCGCCGGACAACCCCGTCGACCCGCCGACAACGGCCTGCTTTTCGAGAACGAGCGGCTCGAGGCCGGCGTCGATCGCCGCCATTGCGGCGATGAGACCGCCACCACCGCTCCCAACGATGGCGAGATCAACTGACTTGTCCCAAGTGGTCATTGTGCTTCCCCCCCTAGATTGCCTAATTGTACGTGCACTCCGCCACGGTGAGCCGCCCGGGTCTCGATCCCGGCACATTCGGGCCAGAGAAGCCCGATGTCGTCCATTTCAGGTTGACCGCCGCCATCAACAAAATGCTTTGACCTGCTGATATGTTCCCAACATTCGCCATGCTTTGCAAGGTTTGTGCGTCGTCGTGCCGCACCTAGGCTCTGTCCTGCTCCGCGGCGCCCAGCCGTGGAGGTCGAGGGTCCATCTTCGTGATGGAATAGGTGCACCGGGTGGTGGCCGGAACGACCTGATGTGGGATGACTGCCTGCTTCGCTGGTGGATGGAGAGGGGATGCCTACCGTAGAAGAGTTGTGCCGGGATCTGACGGAGGAACACGATGCACTTCACTCGCTTCTTGTCGATCTCCGCGAGGAAGACTGGGTAAAGCCAACCCCCGCCGCCGGGTGGGACGTACGTGACAGCCTGAGCCACCTCTGCTACTTCGACGAGACGGCCGCACTTGCGGCGTCCGATCCGGAAATGTTCGAGATCCATAAGCGACAGTTGCATGAGGAATTCCGTGCCCGCAACACGCCCGACACCGCGCTGGGCCGTTCCATCGCCCATCCGCGTGAGCTTCTCGATCGCTGGCAGTGCGGCCGGAGGGCCTATATCGAGGCCATCTTGAAAGTGGCGCCCAAGTCCCGTGTGCCGTGGTACCGGCTCCCGATGAGTGCGGCCAGCCATCGGTGGCCGCTGCGGGGTCATCGTGGTATCCCCTTTCGGAGAGGACGCGTGAAATGGACGAGAACGAATGGCTGGCAGAGCGCTTCGAGGAGAAGCGGGCTCATCTTCGGGCGGTCGCCTACCGGATGCTCGGCTCACTCGCTGAGGCCGACGATGCCGTTCAGGACACCTGGGAGCGAGTCAGCCGCGCCGGGGCGAGTGAGGTGGAGAACCTGGGCGGGTGGTTGACGACGATCGTCGCACGGGTGTGCCTCAACATGCTGCGGGCGCGCGATATTCGGCGCGAAGACTCGTTGGAGATGCTCCTTCCCGATCCGATCATCAACCGCGAGGGTGAACTTCGACCAGAAGACGAGGCGTTGCTCGCCGACTCAGTGGGCCTGGCGCTTCAGGTCGTACTCGATGCTCTGGCTCCTGCTGAGCGCCTGGCCTTCGTGCTCCACGACATGTTCGACCTCGCTTTCGAGGAGATTGCCCCGATGGTGGGCCGATCCCCGGCCGCGGCCAGACAACTGGCGAGCAGGGCTCGGCGCCGGGTCAAAGGCTCCGCCGTACCCTCACCCGATCCTGATATCGCTCGTCAACGCGCCATAGTCGACGCGTTCTTCGCGGCAGCCCGCGGCGGCGACTTCGACGCGTTGCTTGCCCTGCTTCACCCCGAGGTCGTGCTCCGAGCGGATTATGGGCCCAGCCGTCCTTCTGAGTCCAGAGTCGTCCGTGGGGCGGCCGCTGTCGTAAGGCAAGCACGCCTGGGTGCCAACCCTGCGGCAGAGCTCCATCCTGCATTGATCAACGGAGCGGCCGGCGTTGTCATCACGATCGATGGCCAAGCGCACGTTGTGATGGCCTTCATCGTGACCCAGGACCAGGTCGTCGAGATCGATGTGATCGCCGATCCTGAGCGAGTCCGCAGGGTCGCATCGGCTGTCCTCAACGCCGAGTAGCCGGCCGCATGGTCACCGCACCGAGTCCGGCTATTGCAGCTTCTTTCGTTCTTGCGTCGTCGTACCGCCCCACACGCCAACGAGTTCGCTGTCGGCGAGGGCGAAGGCGAGGCACTCCTGTCGTACGGGACAGGTCGAGCAGATCACTCGAGCCTTCGTTGAGGGGATGCCAACCGACGGAAAGAACAGATCTCGGTCCTCACCTCGGCACCGTGCCCGCTCCATCCACGCTGGCCGATTGCTCAGATCGTCAACCCTTCCGAGATGATCCGTGGCTGCAGCTCCGGCGGAGCAACGCGATGTCCGGTCCGGCTGAGCGACTGGAGGGTAGCGGTCGGTCACGGGTTCCCGACACAGGCATTTGCAGAAGACGCGTTCGGATCGGGGGTTTGCCCAGGTGCGCATGCCGGAATCACCGACCAGGGAGGATGCCCGGCGTCCGCCGCGGCCACATGCTTGGGAAGTGCGCCCTGCACCAGGGCAATGAGTTTGTCCTCGCAGAGTCCCCAGCTCCTGACGATGAGGTCGTGATAGCCGCCGCCTGTCGACGGAATCTGTACCCAGATCCCAAGTGGACTCTCGCTCGACGCGGTCTTTCCCGCTCCCCACAAGGTGCATGGTGGTCCGCTGTGGGCGTTCTCGCAGATCCTCACGAATCCACCCACGTATCCGACAGCCGCGCGATAGGAACCGAGCCTGATCCGCTTCGCGCCGGATGGAGGTACAGGGTCTGTGATTGGAGGAGACGACCTGTCCAGCCCGTACGAAGCGGTCAGCAGGGAACCGATGCAGGCCGTGGCGTTCGGTGTGGCGACCGTGTACGTCGAGTTGCTGTCCATCGGCAACAAAACGGCTGACGTTGGATACGTCTGACAGTTCGGCGTAGGCGCCGTGCTCACGAGATACCCGGAGGGAAGATGCGCTGTGTAGCTGGCGAGACGGATGCTCGACGCCCCCCCGCCGGCTTGGGCTCTCCCGGCTCCACCGCTCACCACCGCATAGCCCACGCCGGCCCCCACCAACACCGTCACCACCGCAGCGACGAGGGCGATCCGTTCCTTCGACCCCCGCTCGTGCGGCATCCAGCGCCGCGGAGATGATGTGAACGAACGCCGGGTGACGTCCTCGAAGCTCGGCGCGATCGGCGCCGAATCGACGAGTTGTCCGACGCGTGCGGCTGCCGGTCCGTCTCCCACCTCGGAGAAGATCCCCGAGTGTGGGATGCTCGCCTCCGCCCTCTTGTGGCCCGCCTGGCCGGTCGCTCGGTCGCCCTCGTCCTCGCTGGCGGGGGCGCCCGGGCACTCGCCCACCTCGGAGTCCTCCATGCCTTCGAGAACGCCGGGATCGAGGTCGACCGGGTGGCCGGAACCAGCATGGGAGCGATGATCGCCGCCCTCTACGCCACTGGGTTGAGCGCGGGCGAGGTCGAGGCACGGGTGTTCGAAGAGTTCGTGCAGCGCAACCCCTTCAGCGACTTCCGCCCCTCCTTCACCAGCCTGGCACGGGGGGAAAAGGGGGAAGGCCATGCTACGCCGCTGTTTCGGGGACACCTACCTCGAGGCGATGGCACGCGAACTCGTGGTGGTCAGTACCGACCTCTACGAAAAGACGGCGGTATGTCACCGCCGAGGGCGCACCGCCGAGGTGGTTGGTGCGTCGATGTGCCTTCCGGTCTTCTTCCCCCCCCAAGTGCTCAATGGGCGCGTCCTCGTCGACGGCGCGCTCAGCGACAACTGCCCGATCACGGCGTTCACCAAGGTCGCTGAGGGTCCGGTGGTGGCGGTCCGGACCGGAAGCGGCAGCTCGGGATCTCACAGGGAACGGGTCCCCTCCCTCGGCGAGACGCTCATGCGAGTCATGCTGATGGGCGACCGCTATGTCTCGGACGATGCTGCAGCAAACATGGCCACCGTCACCGTCACTCCCGACACAAGGGGTGTCGGCCTCCTCGAGTTCCACCAGATCGACCCGGCCCGGGAAGCCGGGCTGCGGGCCGGCGAGGCGGCCGTGGTCGCCCTGCGGGAGCGGGGTTGGGTCCTCCCTCCTGTCGCCGACAGCGCCGGCCCGGCACTCGACGCCACCGTGCCGACCTGAGCGGGCGGTCATGGACCGCTCATGACCGCAGGGTCACCACGGCCTCCCACGCACCAAGGCGCAAAGTCCCTGTCACGGCCTCGCCGTCGCGCCGCCGTCCGGTTCCGAGAGCAATCGTCCCTTCCCACCGCTCCAGGACCGCCTCTAGATCGGACATGTTCACCACGATCGAGGCCCGTTCGCCCCGACGCCACGCCCACACTGCGTCCGGCGTGTCCAGCGTCTCGTAGTCGCCTGCCTGCAAGTCCGGGGAACGGCGGCGGAGCGCGATCAGATCCCGGGCCAGCGTCAAGATGGAGTCCGGATCTGATCGTTGGCTCTCGACATTGTGCAGGGCCAGGTCGCTTAAAGGGAGCCACGGCCGCACGCCCGGGTCGGTGAACCCACCCCCCGGGGTGTCGCGCCATTGCATCGGCGTAAGCCCGGCGTCCCGCCCGGCGTAGTACGGCCAGAAACGCACGCCCAACGGATCCCGCAGGTCCTCTTGGACCAAGGTGGCATCGACCTGCCCGATCTCGTCGCCCTGGTACAGGACCGGTGTCCCGCGCAGGCACAGCAGCATGAGGAGCGCCGCCCGGGTCTTGTTCACGTCATTGCCGGCCCACCGGGTGGGAAAGCGGAACATGTCGTGGTTGGACCCCGTCCACGCCGGCCAGGCGTCGGATGGCAACGCCGCCTCGGTCTCTTCCACGATGGCGCGCATAGCCGGAGCCTCAAGGGGCGCGTTGATGAAGTTGAAGTTGAAGGCGAGGTGCAGTTCGTCGTCGCCCTGCCCGTAGTAGCGGACCAGTTCATCGATCGGGACGGGAGTCTCGCCGATGAGTATCCGGGGCTCGTCGTAGGTGTCGGCCAGCGCCCGGAAGCGCCGGAGCACTTCATGGACTTCGGGTCGGTTGGAGTTATACACCCAACGCTGCCCGAACATCCGCGCCTCGAAATCATCGTCCTCGGTGGCCACCGGATTGTCGCGCAGCTCGGCATCTTTGATGAGGATGTTGGCCACATCGATCCGGAAACCAGCCACGCCGCGGTCGTACCAGAACCGCATGATGTCGTCGAAGGCCGCACGCACCTCTTCGTTCCACCAGTTGAGATCGGGCTGCTGACTCAAATGATTGAACATGAAGAATTGACCCGTTTCGGGGGACTGCTCCCAGGCCGGGCCCCCGAAGCTGCTCACCCAGTTGTTCGGAGGGGAATCATCAGTTTTAGGGTCGGCCCAGACGTACCAGTCACGCTTGGCCGACGTCCTGGACGACCGCGAGTCGAGGAACCACGGGTGTTGGTCGCTCGTATGATTGGGCACGAGGTCCATGAGGACGCGTATGCCCCGACGGCCAGCTTCGGCCACCAGACGATCCACGTCTTCAAGGGTGCCCAGGTCGGGCGCGACGGCGCAGAAGTCCGAGACGTCGTACCCCCAGTCGGCGTTGGGCGACACCGTGATCGGTGAGACCCAAAGACCGTCGATACCCAGCCACTGCAAATGGTCCAGGTGGTCGATGATGCCGGGCAGATCGCCCATGCCGTCGCCGTTGGAGTCGGCGAAGGATCGGGGGTAGATCTGGTAGAGGACCGCCCTCCGCCACCACGGCTCGCTCACGCCGCTCACCACATGGTCATTCGCTGCGTGTCCGGCCTGGTGGATGAAGCAGCCATCAACCGACCTGGGGGAGAGGCTTCCAGGGCTGGATGACGACCCAGCAGCGACCCTCCGGGGGCAGCTTGCCGGCGGGGATCTTGCACTGGCTGCTTGGCGGATTGTTGTCGTGCAGCTTGACCACCCGGTATTCAGTCGGGCCGGCGAATTTGTCCGGCCCATAGGTCAAGACCGGAGAGAAGCCGCCCTGGAAGTTCTTTATGCGCGACATCGCCTCGACAAAGGTGCGCCGGTTGAGATCCTTGCCCGCCATGGTCGCCGCCTGGGCGAAGAGGCGGATCTCCTGGCACCAACCCTGCACCGGTCCCTGTTCCTCGATGTCGTCGTTCTCGTTCCCCTTGGGGATTTGCGGGTACGCCTTGTGCCATGTCGTCCAGCAACTCCGCACGCCCGGGTCATAGCCCCCCTCGGATTCGGGCCTTGGATCGTCAATGCCGCCCAGTGTCTCCGCCGTCACACCCCCCTGGCCGTTGAGGGCCTTGTCGTACGTGGTCGAGATGAGCCCGAGCCCCACCTCGAGCTCGCCCTCGTCGTCGCTGAGGAGCAAGGTGGGAAAATACTGCTGCGCCGTCTCGGCAGAGATGTAGGGATCGAAGGCGTTCTCCGGAAGCAGGGGGATCACCGAATTTACGCCGGCAGCCTTGAGCCGCTCTACCGCCAGGGTGGCGTCGGAATCGGTGCTGGCGGTCTCGCCCAGGGCGGCCGACACCGTCACAATCTGAGGAGTTATCCCGATCTTCTTCAAGTCCGGCAACAGGTAGGAATTGAGCGCGTCCTGGTCACTTTGCTGATCCGAGACCACGACGCCGACCTTCTTGCCCCCGCCGAGGCGGCCCGAGCTCCGCCCCCAGCTCACCGTGGCGGCCAGGATCTGCGCGTCGTCGGCTCCCGTCCACCACAGGTACGGTGAGCCCAGCTTCGTCCAGTTGTTGGTCGTGGTCCACTGGGAGAGCAACGGGGTGTGGCCCTCCTGGGTGATGCAGAGCTGGTTGTCCTCGGCCCATGCACCGAGGCCATCGAGAACGGCGAACACGGGAGGACTGCCCTCGGTCCATTGCTTACAGAGCGATCGCTGCTCGGCTTCATTGGTGGGGTCGAAGTACTCGATGAGCGGGTCAATCTTCCGACCGTTGATACCACCGGCCGTGTTGATCTGGTTGACGAAGAGGTGGATGGCCTTGATCTGTTCGCCGTACTCGGCGTCGGAGACGATCTCGAATTCCCCCTCGATGCTGCTGAACGAGACCACCGGGAATACCACATTGATGGTGGTCGCCGTCACACCGAGTGCGCTCGTGCTGGCCTGTGTGACCGGCGTTGGGCTGCTTGCGCCCGACGGCGTGGCGGCGCCGAGCGTCAGTGCACCACCGAGGACGGCGATAGCTGCACCCGCCCGCCACAAGACGATCTGTCGCCGCACCGCCCGCAGTGCGGCCCCGTCGTCCCGATACCGCATTTCCCCCCCTTTTTCCGTGCTCCATGCGTCTGCGCATGGCCGCACGAGCCTCGACACTACTGGGTGACCCAGGCGAAGCAGCTCCCCGTTCGAGACCCAGAACCCTCTGGCCTGTTGGGCCGCTGGGTATCGAACCCGGCACCGTGGGATTGAAAGTCCTGGTCCAGGGTAGCGGCGCGTTGCTTTCGTCTCTCGCGGCCTCAATGGGCTGCAGATTTCCAATCGCACTGTGGATCACACGATGACAGTTCGCAGTTGAGAGCATCGACATCGACTTGGTCCATCCCGCCAGAATCGGTGACGGCACAGTTGCACCAGTACGCCATGCCACGAACGCATTCTTGAACCCGGAATCAATGTCCACGTCCACAACATCGTTGGAGTGGGCCCGACGTCGTAGGGGTCGAACTGGGTCGTGGTGGCCCTCAGGACGCAGTGACGAACTCAGCGACGAGATCAGCGACCACCGCAGCGGCACGCTCGCCCAGGTGGGTGTGGTCGGATAGGAGAATCAGGCCGTTGCAGGCGGCAGCAGCGTCCCAGCTGCGATGACGGACGTGGTGCTGGAACTGCGCCTTCATCATCGGCCACGCCTTCGCCTGGTATCGAGGCGGAACGTGATCGGGTGGCAGGAGCTCCACGAGCTGGCCGTGCAGTGGCAACCAGTTCACACCGTACTCCGCTGCAACCGTGCGCAGGGCGTCGTTATAGGCGTTGACGCGCTTGTTCGTCTCACTGCCCAGATCTTCGCCCAACATTGGAATCTCGATGACGGCGACTTTGGCGTGGGTCTCAGATAGGAGTCGCCCCAAGACCGCAGAAACGCTCTCGACATACCACTTGAGGGTCGGTGCCCGCCGGACTCCCTTCATGGGCAAAACGAAGCGGTTCATGGATGACTTCGGCTCGAGGGCCACGTCGTTGGTGCCGACCATCAGGGTGACAATGTCGGGATCGCACTGGATAACGGCATCGAGGCGCCGCAGCACGTTCCATGCCAAGTCACCCGCGACGCCAGCGTTCACGACCTGGACGTCCGCCGCTCCTACCCGCTCACGCAACATGGCAACCCAGTCAGCACTGCCCACGCCCTCCGTGATGCTGTCACCTACGCATGCCACGACGGTCTGGGCGCCCGGTGCTCTCCCATCGCGCAAGAACGCCTTCGTCGTACCCCGTCGGCTGTGTCGATCCATCACGCTTCCCTTCAGTACGGGACGGTGGTGCGTCGTGTTCCTGGCTCTTCCGTGTCAATCCCGGTTTGCGTCAGCCCAGAGTCGCGGGCAACGCTCTCTATGTGGCATCTTGGCGCTCGGCCGGAGGAGCTGATCCAAGGAACACCGCCCGGGCAATATCGTCGCGGGCCAAGAGGTCCCGGGTGGGCCCCTCGAAACGGACCTGGCCCTTCTCCAAGAACACCGCCCGATCACAGAGCTCCGCGGCGATGTTCAGGCTCTGCTCGACCACCACCAGCGTGACCCCGCTGGCATGGATCCGCCGGACCACCTCTAAGAGCTGAGCGACTACGATCGGAGCCAGCCCGAGCGACAACTCGTCGATGCAGAGCACCTTGGGGTCGAGCAGGAGCGCCTTGGCCACGGCGAGTTGCTGCTGCTCACCGCCCGAGAGGGTGCCTGCCTTTTGGCGTCGACGTATGGCCAACGAGGGGAAGGTGTCATAGACGACCTGACGCCGTTCCTTCAGGTGTGACTTGGCCATCTTGGCGGTGAGCGCCTGCATCTCGAGGTTCTCCTCGACCGTCATGTCGGTGAACACCCCGCGGCCGCCCACGACGAGCAGCAGTCGTTGGGCCGCCAATCGTTCTGCCGGCACCCCGGTGATGTCGGCACCGAAGTAGTCGACTGCCCCGGCTGAGGCCTTCTCCAATCCGGCGATCACCCTGAGGAGGGTGGACTTGCCGGCACCATTGGTGCCGAGGAGGGCCAACGCCTCACCTTCGTACACCTCGAGCGAGATTCCGAACAGCACCTGGAGCTGCCCGTAAGAGAAATTTACGTCCTGGACTCGCAACGCAACCGCGTGGCCGCTTGGGTGAGTCACAATGATTTCTTGAAGGCCGGATCAGGGACCTGCCAGCACTTGCACGAAGAGTGGTAATAGACGGCGCGCCACTCGGCCACGCCGTACGCCGATCCCGCCGGCGACGCCGAAAAATCGATCGGCGCGAACGGATATGAGAACGCAACGAGTCCAACCTTGTGCATGGACGAGATCTGTGCAGTGGACTGCACCGACGATGCGTGGTTCAGCAACGCCTGCACGAACCATAAGTAATCGCACACGACACCGCCATAGCCATCGAGCTGCTTGTAGACGCTCGGCTGGCCGCCCGCAGCATAAATGGCATTACAGGCCTTGGTGGGCGCCGTAGGCTTGTACCCCGGCGTCGTCGCTTCACCGTAACCGCCCTCGACGATATTGATCGTCCCGTTGAAGTTGGTCGGGTTGGGCGCGTCGGGGCCGGTGAAGTTCGACGCGGCCGCCGCGCTGTCCGTGAACAGGTAGTGGGGCGTGTAGCCCTGTTGCTGCGCCACCTGCGTAAAGAGACCCCAATCGCCCAGACCCACCTCGGTCACGTCCGTCACCTTGGCGTTCTTGAACGAGAGAACCGCCTGCTCCATAGAGGCAGGGGTGTCCGTCTGACCGGCGGGGCATCCCAGGTTGAAGTAGTCCACAGAACTGGAGGGGACTTTCGCCGCAGTGAGGGCCGATTGCTCGAGGCTCTGGGTTCCCGAGGCGCAGGTGTGGAACAGGACACCAAGCTTCTTGAATCCCTTGGCTGCACTGAAGTATCCGAGTTGGTGCAGCGCCAGTATCCCGGTACGGAATGCTGCTTGCGCGTCTCCCCCAATAGAGAGGGCGTACGGGTGGTAGACCGACAGATCGTCCGGGGTCAGGTACGACGAGGCAAGCAGAACGTGATGCTGCGGGATGCAGCTGCTGGCGCCGACCTCGGTGAGGGAGCCGCTGTCGAGCACGATGTAGGGCTGCGCCCCAGCAATGCTCAAGCACGCTTGCTGTGCGTTCGCGGCGTCGACAGGGTTCACGTCATAAAAGCTCATGACGATCTTCCGGCACCCGGCCCCGCCTTCGCTGTTGATCTTCTTGGCGACCAACTTGTAGTCGGCTTCTTGTTGCGTGGTCGACGGAACACCCACGGTGGCGTTGGTCAGCGACCCACTGGAGACGTCGATAATCGAAGCCGCAACCTCGACTTGACCCGACGTGATGCCCGGGGCTGAACCGGACGGGCAGTGGCCTTTGGCGGTGCTCGCGTAGGCGATAGTGGCTGCTCCGGCGGGTGGGACGACAGTCCTGCCCAAGCCAGGAGACCCGACCAGTACGGCGGTCGCCACCATCAGCAGCGCAGTGCACACCGATGCTGTCCGTTGCGTCCACGTCCCGAGAGATTTGGAATGGGTCACGATGCTCCTCCTTTTGTTGAGACGGTCCCGGCTCGGCCGGGGTTGTGGACTGACTGATGGCCAGAACGGGTGATCGCCGTATCGTCGGTGCCCAGATAGCTGGCTATGACCGTGGGGTCGTCGCGGACCTGGGCCGGGGTCCCCTCGGCGATGACGGTGCCCGAGTCCATGGCGTAGATCCGGTCGCACAGGCCCATGAGCACCGGCATGTCGTGCTCGATGACCAGGATCGAACAGCCCAACTCGTCGCGGATGCGGCGCACCAAGGGCCCGAACGCCTCCGCTTCGCGCTGGGCCACCCCGGCGGTCGGCTCATCGAGCAGCAACAGCTGAGGCTCAGACGCCACCTGGGCCGCCAGGTCGCAGATCCGGCGCATGCCGGTGGACAGCTCGGAAGTCAGCGCGTCGGCCCACGGTCCGAGACCGAACGCGTCGACGATCTCGATGGCCCGTCGTCGGCTGTGCCGCTCGGCCGAGCGCACCCAGGGCGCGCCGAGCAGGGCTGGTAACAGGTAGGTCTTCGTGCGGTGCGACGTCGCCACCTGGACCGTTTCGGTCACGGTCAAGCCGGCGAAGAGGGAGGCGTCTTGGAAGCTGCGCGCCAATCCGTAGCGGGCCCGCACCTCGGGGGGGCGGCCGGCCACTTCGTGGCCGAACAGCCGCACCGAGCCACTATCGGGACGCAACACCCCGCTGATGGCGTTCATCAACGTGGTCTTGCCCGCGCCGTTCGGACCGATCAGGCCCACGATCTCGCCCGGGCCGACCATGATGTGGGCCCCGCCGAGTGCCGCGATGCCACCGAAGTGAACCGCCACATCTTCGACCACCAGCGGCGGTGCACCGGCCACGGGCGGCGCCGCTGTGTGCCGGTGCGCGCGGCCGTCCCGCTCGTGCTCCGCAATGGTGGCGAATGAAATACCGGCCGATACTCCCTCGACCTCGATGCTCGGCGACGTCACTGCGCCGTCATCACTCGCGGTCATCCGTGCTGCCCTGCGGTTGAGATGGGCCTGCCAGGTATCTTGGACCGCCCCGGCCATGCCGTTGGGGAACCCGTTCATCGAGCCGACCACGCCAATGCCGCTGAAGAACAACAAGAACCCCACGTTCTGGCCGAAGGAGCCCAACAGACCGCTCAAATGCGGCCCGATGAAAAAGGTGCCCATGTACAAGAGCACCGAGGCGGCGAGCGCACCGCCCAAGGACCCGAGACCCCCTATGACCGGAATGGCCAGGACGGCAATCGAGACGTCGGCGGTGAACTGGGTGGGCGACACGCTCTGCCAGTCGAGGGCCCAGAACACCCCGGCCGTGGCGGCGACGAAGCCCGAGAGGGCCAAGACGCGCAGCTTGACGGTGGCCGGTTTGATCCCGAACGCCGCGCTGGCCCGCTCGTTGTCGCGAACGGCTATGACGATCCGACCGACGGCCGAGCGGCGCAACGTCGCCGCCGCGGCCACGACCACGACCAGCACCACCAACACCACGTAGTAGAGGTAGAGCTGCGAGCCGATGTGGCCCATGCCGGGAAGAACCGTTGTGACCTGCACCGGCGTGGTGAAGGGCGTCGCCCCACCGACCCAGGATTGGAGATACAGCCAATCCGGGGCGATGACCGCCAAGCCGAGCGTGGCGACGGCCAGGGTCAGGCCCCGGACGCGCAGTGCGGGCAACCCGATCGCCACCATGAGCGCGGCGCCGACCACCCCGGTCACCACCAACATTTCGACGACGCTCCAGCCGGCTTCTCCGGCCCAGCGGGCGGTCAAATAGGCGGCGACACCCACCAGGGCAAAATGACCCAGGCTGACCTGTCCCGACCAACCCACCAGGATGGTCAACGAGACCCCGACCAGCGCGTAGACCAGCACCAGCACCAAGAGGAACTGATTGGACTTGAAGTACGGCAACAGCGGGAACACCACCGCCACCACCAACGACGCACCGATGCACCACTTCATCCCGTGGCGTAACAACATCGAGCTTTTGAGCACCTCGGGCACTCTGAGGCCGGGGCGCTCGGGCACCGCCGCCCCTTCGACGGCGAAGGCCCGCCCGATGGCCCGGCCCCGCACCAAAATGGCCAAGAGGATCACCCCGAACACGGCCAACTCGGCCGTGCCCGCATTGTTCGTCTCCGCCGCCACGACTTGATAGACCAGTCCCAGGCCGATCCCGCCGCCCACCGCCACCGGGAACGACACGAAGGCGCCGAAGGCGGCCGCCCCCATGGTCAACATCAACAGATAGGGGCCGGCGGCTGACGCATTGAACGATGTCGTGGTCGGCCCGTTCAACACCGCCGCAAAGGCCGACAGGCCCCCGGCGATGCCCCAGGTGATCAGGCTGACCCGGTTCACCGAGATCCCGCACAGCCGGGCCGCGTCCGGATTCCCCGCCGCGGCCCGGATCTGCTTACCGATCGAGCTGAACTCTAAGAACACCCACAACAACACCAACAGGACGGGCACGAGAATCATCGTCAGCACCGACATGCCGCTCAGCACCACGCCGCCGACTTGGAGGTGCGATGTGAAGGGTTGCGGGAACGGCGCCTGCGACGCCGGGGCCAAGCCCGGGATGTAGGTGAGGGCCAACAAGACCTGGCTCACACCGATCGTCAGGATCAAAAGGCGGACGGGGGCCTTGGTCTTGCGCCGCACCGGCCCCACGAAGAATCGTTCCACCAGCAATCCAGTCACAATCCCAACGGCCACGCAGCCAGTGAACGACGCCCACCAGTTCCAGTGCCAGTCGTTGACCACCTTGAGCAGCAGCACAGCGGAGAGCACGCCAAGCTGGGCGCCAGCCAGGTTGAGGAACCGGTTCGCCTTGTAGATCAGCACAAAGCCGACAGCCAGCAGCGCGATGATCAGCCCATTGAGGAGTCCGAGAACGAGTACGCCCGAGGTCACGACGGCTCAAATCCGCAGGCGCGTGTCACACAAATTGACCGCCCCAGCCAGAACGATCTGAACTGCTGGAACTGACTCACGAAGTTCTCTTCTTGTAGAAACGTGGCGCCCGGGCGGGCCTGTCGGATGAGACGATCGAGTGAAGGCTTGAGCGATTGAGGGCGGTTACGTCGTCGCGCGGATGGCTGGCGATGACATCATTTGCTGCCTGAGATCTCATGACCCCCCTAAACGAAATTCTGTCCATTCAGAGCGCAGGTGCGCTCCCGTTCAACCAGTCGATCTCGACCGCGTACCGCCCGACCGGCGAGAGATGCGTTCGGTGGGCTCCTTCAGCCACGACAGCGTCCGCTCGATCGATGGCACTATCTCCGAAACGCGAATTTCCCCAGAGACGTACCTCGACAAGGCGCCAAAGGTGACGTTTTTCAAAATGTCGTCCAGTTCTGCGGCGTCGGAAGGATCCAGTCCGTCGAAGGCCTCAATCATCGGCCCCACGGAAGCGTTGCCTTGCGCACGCAAGCGTTCTCCCCCTGCCGCCCAGCGGGCGCGCATAAACGCGTCCAGCATCTCCGGGTGCTTCTCCCAGGGTTCGAAGATCGTCCGCAACATCCGGATGAGCGCGTCGAACAGCGGCTCTCCTGGCGCACGGCTCCTAATTGGGCCGTACGCGTGTATCTCCATCCAACGCTCCAGTGCCGCGACGGTGAGCTCGCCTCGCGACGGGAAGTGCTTGTAGATAGTCGCCAAAGACACCCTGGCCCCCTCGGCCACGTCGTCTAGCTGCCACTTGTCGTATCCGTTGGACTCCAACAACGCGGCGACTACGTCGAGAATCACGGCAGGATCGGTACGCTGCTGCGCGGTTTTAACGATCACAATTTCACCATTTCATAACGATCTCGGGTCATCTATAAACCTCCAAGGGAGACTCCGACCCAGCAGAGCCGTTCGGCCCCATTGGGATCGTGCTCGACCGACGAGGGCGTGTCGAAGCGCATGGTCAAGCGGTCCTCCAGGCCGTATGACGGCCACTCGGGCAGTTCGTCATGATTAGGGTCGCCGCTGTAGGCGAACGCAGTGAGAGCACGGCTCGTGGCGGTGACGAGTGGCGCGGCGTGCGGTCCCGCGGCGATCGAGGCCTTGTCCACGTTGTCGAAGAAATAGGGCATGTCGCCCCCGTGGCCGGACCGCACCCGCCCAGTTGGATCGGGATGTCCCCAAGCGAACGAGTACATCCAGACGGAGGCGCCCCCTCCCGCGAGCTTTGCCTCGCTCAGGCGGATATGAGGGATTCGCATGGTTGCGTCAGTGGTGATCGCGATCAGGAGCGACGTCGGGGTGTCATCAGGTCGAATAGCGCGGTAGCCGGCGATGATTGGGTCCGTGTTTTCACCGAGAAACATCCCGACTCGGTCCCGGAGGCCTTGTTCGGTGATGGACCAGAACTCTGGATCGCCGATGAGGAACGCCATCATTTCGTCGGTCGTGCAGCCGGACACGAGCGGAACGTTCGCCGCAGCTCCGAGCTGAATTGCATGCTCGGGATGCTGGGGAAGGCTGGGCCCTAGGACTGGACCGAAGGTTCGCCCTCTTCCGGTGCCCACCAGCCCAGCACCCTGCAGAGCAAACTCTGCCTCAACGAGTCGGGCCACCTCGACCGCCTGAAGAGCCTCGAGATCTGCGCCGAACCCAAGCTGCTTTAGGGTCATTTCGGCGGTGGACCGCGCTTGTTCCGATGATTGCGCCGCCAGCATCGAGCCGCTCATAGGAAAAGCCTTATGGAACAGTCCGCTCGCGGCTGGCATGGCCAGCAGGGCGGTCGTCTTTGCTCCGCCCCCGGACTCGCCGAAGACCGTCACGTTGTTGGGATCCCCGCCGAAGCCGCCGATGTTTTGACCTACCCAACCGAGCGCCGCTACCACGTCGAGCATTCCGACGTTGCCCGAGTCGGCAAACTCGTCCCCAAGCTGGGACAGGTCCAAGAAACCGAGAACCCCCAGCCGGTGGTTGATTCCGATCATGACGACCCGGTCACGGCGCACCAGGTTGGTGAAATCGTAGAGCGGCCAAGACGCCGATCCCGTGCTCAATCCGCCGCCGTGCAGCCAGACCAGGACCGGCAGCTTCTCGTCGGCATCCAGAGTCGGCGTCCACACGTTCAAGACCAGACAGTCTTCGCTCATCGATGGCTCGCTGGTCAACACGCCCATCATGGTCTGGACCTCGGGGGGGATGGGCACTCCGGTCATCTGCTCGATGGTCATCTGTGGGCACGACGGGCCATAGGTGAGGCAGTCACGGATGCCGGACCACGGCGCCGGGGGGCGCGCTGGCAGGAACCGGCCCTCTCTGCCGGTGTCAGCCCCGTAGGGCACTCCCTTGAACGCCCAGACCCCGTTGTCGTATGCGCCACGAATAGTGCCACTAGCTGTCTCAACCAACTCCGAATGCAACCCTTCCCCTTTCAGCGTTCACACCACTCTTCGGTCGCTGAGCGAACGCTCAGGAACTGCTCTCGCTCATCAAACAGTGAGACCGAAGATCCGGGCCGCGTTGCCGCGCACCATTGCATCTACCTCTACGTCGGGTACCCCTGCGAACTGCTTTTCGACCCACTCGGCCGAGAAGGGGAAGGATCCCTCGTTGTGCGGATAATCGTTTCCCCACATCAGACAGTCGAGCCCGGTGATGTCCCGAAGACGGATCGCCGCAGGGTCCCACATGAACGTGGCATGCGCCTGGCGCTTCAGGTAGTAGCTAGGGGGGGCCTCAATCTTCGGCGTCGCCGGCCCGGAACCGATCCCCATGGCGTGTAAGCGGGTGTCGTTCCAGTGATGATCGAAGAATTGGATCGCAAAGGCTAACCATGCTGCGTATCCCTCCGTCATGATGACGTGCAGATCTGGATAGCGGGCGAAGACCCCGCTGTAGGTCAGCCAACCGAGGGTCTCCCCCATGCCGCAACAGAAGTTGTACCAGGCGATATCCGCCACCCCGGGATACACCGGATACGGGGTCGGGGCGGAGCGCAGGCCGCCGACGTGCATGGTGAGCGGAATCTTGAGCGCGTTGGCCGCTTCCCACAACGGTTCCCATTCAGCGAGATGGTATGGGCGGTCAAAGATTCCGTCCGGGAGAAGCGCGGGACGCAATCCCATTGCGGCCGCCCGTTCCAATTCACGCACGGACGCTGTGACATCGCGAAAGGGGAGACAGATAGCTGGAGCCACTCGATCTAAGTAAGGACGCCACGTTTCGGCCAGCCAGTCATTGACCAACTGGCAATACGCGGTGTCCACCTCCGGAGGCGTGTCGTCTTTGAAGGCCGAGATCCGCCCTATCAGCACCGCTCCGTAGACGCCATCGCGCTCGAGATCGGCCAGCTGGGCCGCTGGATCGAAACTCGGTACTGCTTCGGGGCACACGTTGCCCACCGCGGCTCGGGCGAGAGCCAGCGGTGCGTCTTCGACCGGTAGCTCGATCGAAGAGTCCGATTCAGAACTGCGACCCATCAGGGTCATGGCGGAAGGAGGTATCGGTTGGACGATGTGTGCGCCATCATCACGGCGATCCAGGCGAGTGAAGTGTCGCCGATACGACTCTGGAAGTTCTTCCACAAGGGAAAACGGCGGAGCAATATGACAATCCGTCGTGATCATCGGACGCGCCATTGCCATCCCCCCGTCGAGCGACTCTCTGCTGCAGTAGTCGTGTTACTAGTGCGAACGGTAGTCGTGTTACTGTTCGATGTCAATGGGTCAGGCGGATCAGGCAGACCTCGGTTCGTTGTCTGCAGGCGCCGTGAATCACGAATCCTGGGTGGCTCACCAACGTCGAGCGTGAGACGGCACCGTTGGGCCAGAGAGATGGTCGTCCTCGATGCCCGATCGCTCGTGGCCGCGAGAGCGACGTGACCAACGGCGAGCTGGTCGCACAGCGGGCCGTGACGAAACCAATGGTCGGCAAGTGGCACGCTCCTCACTTCGTCGAGTTGGTGCCTCGATGCCCTTCATGCCGAACCTCTCCCCGATGTTCTACAGTCGATAGGCCGATGACGATGTCGACGTCCGGCAGTGCTGCGTCATCGGTTCAGCTCATTTCGCTATGGTTTCGCCCACTCTCGCTAGATAGCTTGCAACACACCCGTAGTTCCGAGATGAAGGGATCCGCATGAGTGCTGACGGTCGGGTAGTTGTCGTGGTGGGACTCGGAGGAATGGGCTTGGCCGTCGCCAGGAGGCTGGGATCAGGCTCGACATTGGTGCTGGCCGACTGCAATGCCGCAACATTGGAGGCTGCGGCGGTCGAAATCCGCGCTGATGGGTACAGCGTGGTCGAACATCAGACCGACGTCTCGGATGAGTCATCGGTCGCTTCTCTGGCGAAAACGTCGGTTGACCTCGGAAGGGTGGAGGTTCTCGTCCATACGGCCGGGGTTTCCCCGGTGCAGGCATCGGTCGAAGCGATCCTGCGGGTGGACCTGCTGGGAACGGCTCTCATGCTTGATGCCTTCGCAGCAACGATCGCAAACGGCGGAGCGGGTGTCTTCATCGCGTCGATGGCGGGCACCTTCTTCCAGCAAGACCCCGATCTCGAAAAACGGCTGGCGACTACTCCGACCTCAGAATTGCTCGACCTTCCCGAACTGGCTCCACAGGCTATATCCGATCCCGGGACGGCTTACGGGCTCGCCAAGCGGGCGAACCAACTCCGGGTGCAGGCGGCCTCGGTGATCTGGGGTCGACGGGGCGCGCGGGTGAACTCCATTTCGCCGGGGGTCATCTCGACACCTATGGGGGCGGCGGAGCTCAGCGGCCCGAACGGTGACTACATGCGTCAGATGGTGGATGCCAGCCCAGCTAGACGCCTCGGCACGCCACATGACATCGCTTCCGCAGTGGAATTCCTTGCGGGCCCCAACGCGACCTTCGTCACTGGCACCGACCTGTTAGTAGACGGAGGCGTGGTTGCGTCGGTGCTGACTGGAACTGGGAACAACTCATGAGCCGACCACGCGTTCAAAAACAAGTTTCCGTAGTAACGCTGATGGAGTGGCACGGAAATTTGTCCAGCCGGACTGAAAGGGGAATCCATGAGTGAGACAGCGCCGAGCGGACCGTCGGGAACGGTACCCATTCCAACGAGCATCAGCGAGCAGGCTCAGCAATATCTGTCGACCCCTGCGCCGTTCGGTGACGACGAACCACCGAGCGATCTTTCCGATATCGGGGCTTGGCTTCGCTACATCGAAACGCGGGACAGCTTTGTGTCAGAGCGGTTAGCCCAAGCTCTGCCTTCCGATCTCCCGGTCGCGCTCAGCGAGTTTCAGCTCGACGGAGGCACCGTCTATGTGATCCGCCCTAACCACGTGCCCGATAGTCCTGACACACCGATCTATCTCGATATCCACGGTGGTGGGCTCATCTTGGCCGGCGGCGAACTGTGCCGATTGATGGCAACGGGCGGCGCTCTCAGGCGCGACATGATCAGTTGGGCAGTCGACTACCGGATGCCCCCTTTACATCCCTACCCTGCTGCCCTTGATGACTGCATGGCCGTATATCGCAAGGCACTCGAGGAACGTTCGCCCGAGGACATTTTCGTTGGTGGCGGGTCAGCCGGCGGGAATCTTGCCGCGGCACTGTTGTTGCGGGCCAAGGACGAGGGCCTGCCGATGCCAGCTGCACTCGTCCTCGGGACGCCGGAGGTCGACCTTACCGAGTCGGGCGACACGTTTCACACTCTGTTGGGGATCGACTCAGTTCTTAAGCCATTGCTGCAGGTCAATCGTCTTTATGCGAATGGGCACGACCTGGCACATCCATACTTGTCGCCATTGTTCGGTGACGTTTCCGGCTTCCCTCCGACCTTTCTCCAGTCGGGGACACGCGATCTGTTCCTATCGAACACGGTGCGAATGCACCGCGCATTGCGGGCAGCTGGCGTAGAGGCCGAACTCCACGTGTTCGAGGCAATGCCTCACGGCGGATTCGGCGGCATGACGCCAGAGGACAACGAACTTGCGCGGGAAGTACAGCACTTTGTCGATCGGCACCGCCGCCGGCACTAGGTGTCACGTAGCGGGTTAGTACCTCTGACCTGGTGGGCCGCCCGGGTCTCGATCCCGGCACCTTGGGATTAAAAGTCCTGTTCAAGACGTCGCCGCGTGTGCCCTTCTGTCGCAGGGCAGTCGCAAAACTGCAGATGGAGAGCGCAATTGGGATTGCCCTCAATCGAACCTTCGTCGAAGGGTGGCCTCAATCCCCAAAGGTCAAACTTTGGCCTGCTCCTATTATAGCAAATATGTACTATGCTCGTCTGCATGGTGAGCGGCGATCTAATCAGAGAGTCCAGGTTGCGGGCAGGTCTGACGCAAGCCGAGCTTGGAACAAGGATTGGCAAATCGCAATCCGTTATCGCTCGATGGGAAAGAGGGGAGGTCGATCCGAGCCTCGAAACACTGCGGCAGGTGATCCGTGGTTGCGGATTGGATCTCAATTTCCACTTGTCACGGCACGACGACTCGAACGAAACCATCATTGATCATCACCTCAACATGTCGCCGGCCGAACGCTTCGCCGACCTCTTGGCGCGTGTCGATTTTCACGATCGAGTGCAGCGGGAGCGAGCCGTAGGGAATGCCTGAAGCTGTCCCATATCGGCCCGACAAGCTCCTCGAAGTCCTCGAACGCCATGGCGTCCAGTTCGTCGTGATAGGCGGGTTGGCAGCGGAGCTCCGCGGGTCCCCGTACGCCACGCGGGATGTCGACGTCACGCCCTCGCGAGATCGAGCCAACTTGGGTCGCCTCGCTGACGCGCTTCGAGAATTGGATGCAAAGCTTCGTATCTCCCGCGTCGAAGGTCCCGTCGAGTTTCCGCTGGACCAACACTCGTTCGATTGGGGGACCACATGGACGTTTGTGACAACACACGGATTCGTCGACATTGCGCTGCTTCCCGATGGGACGCGGGGGTATGACGACCTCCGTCGTGGCGCTTCACGCGAGCGGATTACCGACACCCTCGAAGTGAGCGTCGCCAGTCTGGCGGACGTCATCCGTTCGAAGGAAGCGGCCGGGCGGGAGAAGGACAGAGCGGTCTTGCCGGTTCTCCGGCAAGTTCTCGAACGCTCACGCGGAATCGAATCCGAAGGACCTGAGATCGGATACTGAGCGGCTTCGGGACGGTGTAGCCGTTGGTTAACGTGTGAGCTGGGCTTCCCCCGATGCTGGTCGTAAGAGCTTCCGTTACCTTGATTGCAAACCCTCTTTGGAACCTCGTTGAGGTCCGTCACGCCCACGAAGTACGCGTCCTCAGGTCGCTCCCGCCATCACTGCCGCCTCCACTATCTGGATGTCGGGAGGTTGAATGGCGGTCGGGCCTCCGGCGACGGGAACCTGCCACACCATCGTCAAGTACGGCGTGGGACTTTGTACCGAACCCGAACCGCAGGGCGGGACCCCCGTAATGTCCAAGGTGGTGGCCGATCCCGAGGGCGTCCCACAGACCGCAGTGCGCTGATGCCACTGCACCAAGGCGCCGAAAGGCATGGGTGGCTTACTGACGGTTGAAGGCAGGACGTACATGGCCGCGGCCAACACCTCTTGGCCCGACGGCGTCTGGGCGTAGACCAGCCCGTCCACATGCGCGGGGCTCAATGTCCGCTTGGCCGCCGCGTTGGCCGCCTCGATGCTGGGGTTCATGTAGTAGACGACCGGGTAGTTGACCGGTGAGACCGCCACGTAGCCGGCGGCCTCCGCGACCGACGGATCGACATAGCGTGCCACTGCCGTGCTGGTGGTCTGCACGTACTGGGTCGAGTTGATCTCCTGGGAGAAGGTGGGCTCTGCGGCGCACCCAGTGGCCGCCATGTGAATTTGATCGGGGCCGTTCTTTCCCTGCGCCAGAAGCTCTTGCGCCAGCGCGATCGGAAACGCCGGGCCGGTGTAGTGCCAGTTGGCCTTGGTGGTGTTGAGCCCCGCCGCAGCCGAAGCGTCGGCACCGTTCATGTTCATGCCCGCCGTACCCCCCATGATCATGTAGGGGGTATTGGTCAGGTCAAGGCCCGCCCTGGCCGTGCCCGAGTTACCGGCCGTGCACGACGCAGTACGGGCAGTATCACTTGAGGGCGTCACGCCGGACATCCCGGCCATTCCGGACATCGCCATGCCCGTCGTCTCCTCAGCTGGCGCCGGATAGGCGGCACTGAGCACGAGCGCGATCGCTAGGCCGACCCCTCCACCGAGAGCGAACACCGGGTTCCAACGCAGCAACGACGCAATCGGGGCACGATCGAAGAATGCATCGGCCTCGATGATCGGCATCATCGAAAGCGCTAGGAGAGTGACAAGGGGCCCGCTGTTGGGGTCGGTACCCGACCCCGTGAAGATGCCGCCCAGTCCCTGGCCGGTGATCCAAAAGGCCAGCGAGAGCAGGCCCCCGGCAAAAAGAAAGACCCTCGGGCGTCGCACTACGAGAGGTCCAGCGCCGACGACAAGCGACGCAATGGCCAGCAACCAGGCACCCTGCGTCCCCACCGAGCCGAAGTGATTGCCGAAATTGGTCAAGAAATGGGCGTACGCGCTTGGTTCGCCTGATGACATTCCGGTGATCGCACTCGACACCGAAGTCTGCGTCCTGTTATTAGGCAGCACGAACAAGATGGCGGCTAGAGCCCAGAATCCGCTCCACGCTGCGAGAGGCGTGATCGACCCTCCGATCCCTTGGGCGGCGGCAGAAGACGCCACCCCCACCTTTTGCACGACCTCGACATTGTCGTCGGCGAACTCTCCGGCCTTGCGTGGCCATGCCATCAAACCGATCAATCCGTAGATGAAGACCGAGCCCGGTGCGCCCGTGAGGGCAGAAGCCGAACCCGTAAAGATCAGACCCAATCCTTCGCCGAAGAACCAAACCCCGAACGCCCAGAAAAATGAGATGGCTAGAGCCGGGCGTACTGTTCGCCGAAACAACAGACCTCCCCCGATCGCTACCTGAATGAGGGCAAAGAAGGAATTCCAGACGGCAACGTGAGGTCCCACGAAGCTCTCGACGTTGGTAATGATCCATCGGATGACATCAGGCTGCCCTTGTGCATTGTGCAAGAGATAGGTCGTGGTGAAGCCGTGGCCGAACATGAACGGTTGGAACTGCAGTCCGGCGTCCAGCAGCCAGAACAGTCCGAGGATGATCTGTAGGGTGCGTTGCGTTCTGACAAGGGTGAGCGACCGGCGAGATCCCTCGGACGGCGGGTCGGCAAGGAATTCGTCTGCGTTATCGATGGCGGTCATCATTCTCCGTCTGTACGTAGCTTCATTTCGATCAAGTTGGACGAACTCGCGCGCCGTGGAGTTCGACTCTGGGATCTGCGCTCTGACTCTGCACCCGGCTGGGATCCGTCACGCCGCTTCCTCGCGATGGGCCATATCTAAATCGTCGTCCAAAGGGAAGGTGCTGACGGTTGCGAACACGGTGGAGACGAAAGCGACGAAGGTCAGTACGTGCACCGCGGTACACCACAGACAGATCGCGTCGATTTTGAACAGTTCTGCGTAGAGCAGGTACACCACAGTGCCCAGGCCCACCACGGCCCAAGCCATCCGTACTCTGCGAATGGCCGAACCTGGCCGATTCCACATCGCAGGCAGTTGGAGGATCAGCATCACCACGAAAAAGATCAGACCCAGGACGGCGACGGGCACGCCGGCCACCTTCGAATAGGTGCTGGTCGTTACTTCCAGGCAGTTGACAATCCCCTTGTCCGAACAGACGAGGCTGCTTGACCCGGTGTAGTGCTCGTAGGTGAGGTAGCCGGCGATTCCGAGGCCGGCGATGCTGGCGACCGTCCCCACCAACCCCGGCCAGCGAGCGTTCGGCTGCTCAGCCATTGCCAACCGCACTGCAGACGGCGGCCGGCTTGTCGGCGGTCAACGTCGAACAGATTGTCTGAATCAACACCTTTGCGGAAGCGTCGACGTCGGCACCGACGGCAGTCGAGTTGTTGCCGATATCCGAGGCGATATTGTCAAACGACACACCCTCGAGCTGCGCCGGGTCGTACTGAGCCGAGATGAGCTCCGCCTTGCCTCCGAAGTCAAGCCACGGAAACGTTGCGGGGTTTTCGTTGGCGTTCCACAGCTTCTGCTGTGCCGCAGTCGGTGTTTGAAGGGCCACGTAGTAGTTGCCTTCGGGCTGGTTGGTCGTGGTCTCCACAGGGGTGAAGGTGAAGTACGGGCTGGAGTATGTCGTCTTGTAGAACGTCAGGGTCTCGATGTCCCCGTCTCGGACTGCGGAATGGATCCGCCCTGGTTGGGGACTGAACGTGCCGAACTTTGACAGCGCGACGTACATGGCCCAGCGCTCGGTGGCGCAGATCGGGCAGTACTCCGCGCCGATATAGAGCAGGTCTGGCTTCCCCGAAGCATTCAACCTCGGGTCCTTGATGGCCTGCGGGGACCTAATGAGCCCGGAAGTGGGCGCCGCGACCAGAGTGGTCAGAGGTATCGACGTCAGCTTGGTCGTGATCGACGCCGGGATGGGCGTACCGGCCGCCGGCGAGAACGACCCGTTTGATGAGCCACCGCCCCCGGCCACCTTGATCACAACGAGAGTGACCACGATCACCACCACGAGTACGATGGACCCGATCCCCACCTGGCGGTTACGGGCCCTTCTGGCCGCAAGCGCGGCCTGCTGCTTTGTCGCCTGGCGCTGGGCGTACTTACGCCCTGCCGGTGAGCGGTTGGGGGCTGGCTGAGGTGCCCCGCGCCTTTTTGGGTTGCTGCGTTGATTTTGTTGGTTTTTCGACATGCGAGATCTCCTCGGTAGATCGAGACGGCGCATCGGGCGCGCCTCGAAGAGTTCGGTAGGCGAGGCCGCTCAGGCGGCTGTCGCAGTGAAACGCCTTTTTCAGGAAATGACCAACGGTGAGGACAAATTCGCCGAGAGAAGGCGGTCCGTCAGCATTAAGAGAACTGTGGGGGCCGGAACGGCACGGTGGAGTTTCCCTCTGGAAGTGGAGCCACCTTCGGGCGTATTCGCTTGGTCGAACGGGTGACGGCAAAAGCGAGCACTCCCGCGGTTGGTGCGCATACTGCGGCGATGCTCAGAGGGGGCGTCGTCGGCGTGGGGGTGCCTTTGTTGCACCAGGCGCCGAAGCAAGAAATCGGCCCTATCGGTAGCTCTTCCGCCAGGAGGGTCACCGTCCGAGATGGCTGGAGGGCGGTGGGGTGCGGCCCGTTCGGGATGAAGCCGCCAAACACAGCAGTGACCATGACCACAAAGAGGCACCAACGCCACTTCAGCGACATGGTTGCCAGGCTAGGGCCCAATACTCTTCGATGGTTGTCATGCTGCAGTCGTGAATATTTCTTCACGATCCGGATGTCTCGAAGCTGTATGGCCTTCCGGCCATGGTCAACGAACGCCTGGCTTCGCGCTGTCATCTGGGGCGTGCAGTGCTCGGCCCAAACATCCGCACCTTCATATTCATGACAGCGCTTCGTCTGTCCATTACCAATTTCGGCGTATCGCCGCCGAGATCCGATAGTCATCTCGGTTGCCTTGGGCTTGGCATCACTAAAACGGCACCGCCCGAAACGAAACGACCCTCGAGAGATTGCAGATAGATCGTGCAGGGGGTTAATGCCCGGGTCGGGATCTCATGTGGGCTCGACAGTCCCCCCAGTGGCAGGACAACGGCGGCCAGCGCGGCGGGGGTGAGCGCGCCAAACCAACAGACGCCACGACGCCAAACCACTCTTTGTCTGGTCGGCCGTGACTCTCGCGGCAAGCGATGGGCCACATCACCCGCGTTTCCGGTGAGTACCGTCCCGAGCAACTCCTTCAGCGCCTCGGGTGCCGGACGGGTGACGTCGGGCCTAACCAGACGGGCAAGGATGCCCAGCTCGGTCTTGAAACGCCGGCACTCCGGACAACGGGCGAGATGAGTCTCGGACTCTTTGGCGCGGATTCCGGGCATCTCACCATCGAGGGACGCCGAAATCGCTTCGCGAATGGTGACACATGACGCGGGCTCGGCTCTCCCGGCCCGTCCCCATCGCCGAAGGCGCGTCATCCCGACGAGCCGAACTCGATCGCGACCTGCACGACTTGGCCCTTCACCCAGTTTCTCGACCCCGAGTCCAATGCCCACACGGTCATCGTTGAGTTGTGGACGGTGAACGCGTCGATCATCGAAGGAGAAGTGGAGCTGAAGGCGACCGTGGCCGTGTTCGACGGCGGAGGCGGCAGCTGGTCCCAGGTGGCCCCCGAGTCGTCGACGACGGCCAACTGCCTTGAGCCAGACAGGGTGGCGGAGATGACGAAGAGACCGCTTCCGCTCGCTGGTCCGAACGACACGAGGTGCTGATGCAAACCCAGGGTGAGCGCCGGTGAGACGATCCAGCGGCTGTTGTTCGTGGTCCAGGCGGCGACGATAGCGGTCCCGGCCTTCTCCGAGATCCCGAGGAGGGCAGCCAGCCCGTCGGTCGTCTGTTCCATGGTGAGTACTTGGACGCGACCTTGCCGGAGCGACCCCGCGAGTGCGAGCGGCTCGAGATGCCAGCTCCCGGCCTGCTCAGCGAACATCCCCACCACGCCCGGCCGGCTGCAGCCCGCCCCCACGATCGCGCTGCTCGCCAAGGAGACAACGGCGGTCAGTGCGGTCACCCCGCAGACCTTCCCGCCGCTCCCCGACGCAAGGTGTCGGGAGGTGGTGAGGGTCCTCCACTTTGAGAGACCGCCGGTGCTCGCCAGCACCTGAGCCCCGAGCCCGTTGCCCACGAGGGCGAGCGTCTGGCCGTTGGGTGCTGTTGACAGCGCACCAGGGCTCGCCGCCAGCCCTTCTTTGAGCAACCCGTCGGACCACGAGTGCCCCCCATCGTCGGTGGAGATGAGCGGGGAGAAGTGCAGCAGGTGCGCAGGGCGCACACCGACCACGAACGGCTGATCGCCGGCTGACGCCAACACCAGACCGCCATTGGTGGCGACCGCGGTGGCCTCGACCTTGTCTGACCATGACGTCGCACCGGTGGGCTGGAAGAAGAGCTGCCAGAACGTATTGAGCGGCTGGCGGAGATTGCCCATCGGCAGGGTCACCCACGTGCCGGCGCCCGAGCGGATCGAGGTGGCGAGCGGTGTCGGGATGGCGGGGAGACGAGACGTTGGGTCCCCCCCGGCCGGGGCGCCGCCAAGCGCGCCGATGCCGACCGAGGCCAAGAGCACCAAGGGAACGACTGCCTTGGCGCGCCACTTGCGCCCGAGGCGGGAGCGGGCTCGGGTCACGACCCGTTGATGGTGCGCGTAATGGCGTTGGCCAGCGTCACCGCGAAGGAGGACTTCGTAGCCGAGGTCGAAGCACCCGGGTTACTGTCCAAGGAGTAGCGCATACGTCCTGTCGGGCTGATGACATAGGCCAACTCGCTGTGCGCGATCATTGCCCCGCCCGGCGAGTACCCGATCAGGATGCCGTAGTTGTTCCAAATGGACTTGAGCTGGGTGAGCGGCCCGGTCAGGTACGCCCAGTTGGAAATCTGCGACAGGTTCTCCTGGTCGTCGAAGGCCACCAGATAGTCAGGCGAGGTGTAGAGGGGATTGGCGTCGATGGCGACGAATTCAACTTTCTTGGACAGGGCGCCGAGCATCTGATCGGCCTGGCGAAACTCCTGGGCGATGATCGGACAGTCCGAGGTGCATACGGGGTCGAGGAACGTGAGCGCAATGGTCTTCCCACGAAGACCGGCCAGCGAGACCGGCTGATCATGTTGGTCGACAAGCGTGAAATTTGGTGCGGGGAAGTTGACTGCGTTCGGGTTCCCGTCGACCGCCGTGGCCAAAATCGGATCCGCGTTCGGGCTGGCCGCGGCCACGGCCATCGGGACACCGCCCACAAGAACAATCCCCATGGCGGCCGATGCGGCGACGAATCTGAACGCATAGCCCGGGCTCGTGATCAGGCGCCGGCGCCAGGATCCGACATCGACCGGCGCCCGAACGATCGGTACGACGTCGGTGTTCGTTACCCCTACTGGCCTAGTCAAAGCCAGGTACCCGGCGATGCACACGAGAGCCATCGGAACCATGCTGTTGGGGTCGGTGCCGACCCCACCTAAGAAACCGAAGTCCTCTATCAGCACCCAGTCGGCCAGACAGAGAACGACAACGGCGAACAGGGCAACACGGACGACCCGGGGCCGAGCGGTGAGGAAGGCAGCACCAATCGCGGTCAAGGCGATCACTACAAAAAGGTTGACGCCCCACCCGTGAGCTGCGTCGAACGCCGCGAAACTCGTCACCCACGACGAGAGGGTCCGAGGCTGAGGTGTCAGCGCCATCTGCTGGACCATCCCCGTGAGGGTGCCCACACCGCCGGCTCGGGTCTGTCCGGTCCAAAAGCCCCGACCCGGCCACGCCTGGAGCAGGGCCATACCGACGAAGAACACCCCCATGACACGCAGTGCGATTCGACCGAGCCGAGGTGTCACCCAGGCCCGGTCGGGAAGCGCGATGAGGGCTCCGGCGGCGCAGTAGAAGAGCACAGCACCCGGCGCGCCGAACAACCACGTCAGACCGTGGGCGAAGATTCCTCCAAAGGACTCGCCGAACGCCCAGACTCCGAGACCCCACCCAACGCTCACCAGGCCGCCGGTCCGTGACCACCTCCCCCGCGGGACGCAAAGCAGCCACAGGCCGATGCCGATCTGGATCCACACAGCCGCCGCGGCTGCTTGGACGGGGTGGTAGCTCCAGCTGGTGGCCCCGGCGTTGACAAGGTGCTGGACCCAGGTCGGCGAGGCCGCCGCCGTGGGCCGTACGACCTGGGGGACCATCCCGAGGGGCATCGAGGACTGGCCCTGCAGGATTCCGTCCAAGAGCCAGATGAGACCGAATGAGACCCTCAGAAGTCGACGAGCGGCGGGCTCGGGAGTGCCCTCGGGACGAATAACAGCCTGGTTACCATCCCCGCCTCCGGCGGCGCGGCGGAACTGTAGCGATCTCAGAACGTTCAACGTGACCCCGGCCACCGCCAGGATCAGCAACACGACGAGTCCCTGGTGAAGGAGCGCGGCGTGGAAGGCGGAGACGATAGTGGGATCGTTCGTACGTAAACCCGTGCCCATGCCCGGCATTGCGGCCCGCCTCCTGCGTCAATGAGAGTGCGTGCCGCTTACGACATGGCACACATAGGTGGTCGATCGGGGGGCCTCTCTGATTCCCGGCTTTCTAAACTTTCTGAGAGTTATCGATAGGGCGAGTGGCGCCCGCTCAACCGGGCTACTTAGAGTGCCTGGCGTGGACGCACTGACCCGTCTGGCCCTGGCGGCAAAAGCCGGTGACCGACGTGCCCTCGATCAGCTCGTAGAGGGGATCTACGAGCAGGTTTGGCGTCTCTGCGCCAGATTGGTGGACAACCAGTGTGCCGACGACCTGGCCCAGGACACGTTCATCCGGGCCGTTGGTGCACTTCCCAACTTCCGTGGCGAGGCGTCAGTCCGGACGTGGCTGCTGGCTATCGCCCGCAATACGTGCATAGATGAGCTGCGAACACGGAGCCTCCAGCGACGGCGCGATGCCTCGTTGGGAGCCGGACTTTCGGTAGATGGGCAGGTGGTAGACGATGTTGGGCAGGAGATCGGAGTGTCCGATGCCCTGGCTCGCCTTGCTCCAGAGCGAAGAGAAGCCTTCGTGCTCACCCAGCTGTTGGGTCTGTCCTACCAAGAGGCGGCCGAAGTATGCGCATGCCCACCAGGCACCATTGGCTCCCGCGTGGCCCGAGCCCGGGCAGATCTCATAGAAGTCCTTGAACACGCAAGTGGGGACCGGTCCACCGTCGAGAACGGCTACGCCAACGTAACCAGCATGTATCCCATCACCAGACCCATGACGAGCTGACACAGCACGGCAGAACGCGGAGCCAAGACGTGCGAGAGGTGCGTCGGGCCAGCGTGAACATCGGGCGGGACGTTGCTCAATTGATCGTTGCCTTGGCCGTCTGAGGCGCCTACCACATGCCCTGGCTCACCTCCCTGGGTCATGGCCAATTCTCCAACCGATATGCGGCCCGTTGGCCCGAGGCGGCGCAGGTTGAGGGCAGCGTTGATCGCCACGTCACCAAATACGAGCGCAGTCAGCACGACGGCGAGCATTGGCCACTGCGAGCCGCTGGTGCTCGTCGCGCCCATTGCGAGCATTCTCACCCCGTGAGAAACGTGCATTGAACCGCTCCAGTCCATGACGAGGAGCATGTAGACCATGGCGGCGCACATGAGAAGGTGGGTCAAGTGCGAACCAAGCGGATGGCCGCCGACGTCCACCCGGTCCGAGTCGTGAAGCACCTTCCATCCAAACCACAGGGCACTGCCCGAAAAGAGCAGTATCCACAGGCCATTCGGTGCGGAGGACAACGAAGGCACCAACATGCCGGCCATAGAGACGCCCATCACCGCGTGAACGGCATCACTGTCGCGTTGGGTCACCCCGCGAGTCCTGAACGAGACCACAAGTCGAGCAATGCAGTAGGCGGCAATTGCGAGCATGGCTACAGCCAGGAAGTCCCCCACCCACGCGTGGTTACCCATGATTACCCACTCCTGCCATTGCCGCAGCTCGTTTGCTGGCTCGGGAGTGGGCCGGCCCCCAGGGAATCCACCGTCGAGGTCACAGCGTAGGACTCTCGGAGCACGCCATCATCAATAGCGTGACAGGCGAGTCGACCCAGCGCCAGGTTCCAGGGAGGGTCGAATCGGGATCCTCTTGCGGTCGTTACGACTGAGGTGGAAGGGAGGCGATGGTGAAGACTTGGCCGCCAGGCGCCATGAAGTAGTACGAATGCCCCCGATGTGTCACCTCGGTGAGCCCCGCTCGGAGGGCCTTGCGTAGAAAGGCCGCCGGGTCCCCGGAACGGATTTCCAGCCAGGCGCCGAGACGTGGTTCGTCGTCATCGGGGGCACGGTCGGTGAACTCGATGCTGAGGCTGCCGCCGGCTGGGAAGCGGACAATCAGCATCGGGTGGGCGAAGCCTGGCCACTCGATGGTCGCCACCGCTTCTGAGCCAGTGAGGGCCTCGAAGCAACGGCGAAGCTCTACGCTCCGGGAGGGCCGGGCGAAGATGTGTGCATTGTTGCCAAGGGCTGTCATGATCCGCCCTCGGCGCAGGCGGTGACTCGTCGACCCAGGCAGGCCACCAGTCGGTCGATTGCCGGTGCGTCGTCGACTATCGGCTGCGGCGGTGCGAAGGGCCGTCGCCCCACAGGGATGTCGCTCAGTTTGGCCCGGCTGAAGACCAGCTCCTGCTCGGCGAGGGCGTCGGGAAACGAGGCAGCCTGCCCGGTCGCTCGGGCCAGGTCCCAACCGTGCACGAGGACCTCAGTGATCCTAAGGTGCAGTGCGGCCAGTCCAGGTACGGTGCCGATGGGTACGTCGACGCTGTTGTCGAGCGCCCCAGGTTGTTCGAAGGCGTCGAGGAGATCCCTTCCCGAGCGGCGATACGCATCGGAGAGACCACTCTCGGCGCTGACCGGTGTGGTGGGCGCCCGACCGCCGAGCGCCGAGGTGAATCGGTCGTTGCCGGTGACGAGGTGGAAGGCAAGGTCCCTGACGGTCCACTCAGTGCAGGGGGTCGGGAGAGTCCACTGGTTCCCGGCTATTGAGGCCAGCACTTGCCCGGTGGCGTCGAGGGCCAAGGCGAGCTGTTTGATCGGGTCGCTAGTCATGATGATCGTCGTTCTCCTTGTGCCGGATCCGATGTGGACACTTGACATTCTAAAGTCACATACTTGAGAATATCAAGTGCTACAGTCCGGCGTGTGAAGTCCTACAGCCACTACTGTGCCCTCGCTCGGGGCCTAGACGTGGTAGGCGAGCGGTGGTCGTTGCTGATCGTGCGCGAGCTGCTGGGCGGCCCCCGTCGCTACGGCGAGTTGGCCGAGGGGCTACCCGGGATCGCCTCCAACCTGCTGGCCGAGCGGCTACGCCACCTTGTCGGGGCCGGCGTCGTCGAGCACCGCGGGGACGGCCGTTATGCGCTCACAGTGTGGGGCGAAGGACTCCGTGAGCCGCTCTACGCCTTGGCCCGCTGGTCGGCCCCTGTCGTCATGGCCAACCCTGCCGGCGACGACTCGTTTCGTGCCGCATGGCTCACCCACCCGGTGGCGGTGATCTTCGAGGGCGTCGACGCACGCCGGCCGGCCCTGATCGTCGCGGTGCGCATCGGCGACGAGGCGGCGACCATCGAATCGAGAGGCGGGAAGGTGACGCTGAGACCGGGGCAGCCGCCGTCGCCTGACATCGTGCTGGATGGTCCTCCCGATGTGATTCTCGGCCTGCTCGCTGGCTACCTCGACCCGGGTGCCGCTGCTCGAAGCGGCGTGGTCATCACCGGCGATGCCCGCCGCCTCGTCGGGCTCAGGCCCTACCTGCCACGTCCTGCGAAGGGGATGGGCAGCCAACGGGTGAGCCATTTCTAGCTGTTCGGTAAGCGAACGCGTAGCGGACAGGTCGGCGGTGTGTACAGACGTCGGCTTTCGGTGCCCGCATGGGATCGATATGTGGGACGGTGAAAGCTGCGCGATGGGCGCTGTGCTCGCGAAAGTTGCCTGCTGCAAAACGGCGCATGTGGGCGTATGGACAAGTCTGCCGATGTTGGTGGTCGACCGCGATCTTTGATCGCAGCTGAACAGTCCACTGTCCGGTTGTCAGGGTTACTACTTGCCGTCCGAGTCAATCGCGAACTGGCGGCGCCACGCCGGGAGCACACGCCAGAGCCGTCCGACGAGGATCGCCAGCCCAAAGATGCATACGTAGACGAGCGGCAGCAACGTGCCGCCCACCTCGGTGGCCTTCCCGTTGACGAACGTGAACGTCGCATCGGTGAAGACATAGGCGACACCGTGCCAGTGGAACAGTCCAGTGGCGTGCGGATTGGCCGCGATTACGCCCCCCTTGAAGGCGTCGATTCGGGCATTTGACAACCAGAACATGAGCACGAACGCCGGTAAGAAGACGCAGATTGTTGCCCACCAGGAGGGTCCTGGTCCGCCGTACTCAGCAATGATGTAATCGGCGGCCATCGTGCGGACGTTGCCCAACCGACGCAAGGCTTCCTTGGTGCCGACGTCGGCGGAGGCCGCCCGCAGGTTGACTCGCAGCTCGCGGCGCTTCGCGACCTGGGAACGCCATGGCAGAGTCTGCAAGTAGCTGTTGAGAGTCCACACAGCCCGCTCGATACGGAGCCGGTCTGTCCAGATCAGGGTTCCACTCATTTCACACTTCCTTTGTAGGTTGAACTGGTTGGGGCGGGTAAGGGCGTGACAACACCGGAGTGACCACGCCGGCAAGCGAGAGCCAGGAGGACACGCCATCGGTGAGTGCCGCATAACCGGCCTTGGTGGGTCGGTAGTACTTCCGGGCCGGACCCGAATGCGACGAAACCAGACGGGCGCTGACTCGGGACTCGCGTTCGAGCCTTGCGAGGGCGGGATAGACCGTGCCGTCGGAGATATCGGATAATCCGAGTTGATGCAGGCTCTGAACGACCTCGTACCCGTAGGACTCGCGGTCGGCGAGCAGGCGCAGCAACAACAGCGACAGGACGCCTTTGAGGAGCTGAGGATCGTGAGTCGGGGGCATGCGTTCACACTAAGCCAGCTAC
>Ga0307373_10001370_pt1 | contig 45696 bp, 50 predicted proteins | sample OX2MG_FD_202534 | JGI IMG/M metagenome (GOLD analysis project Ga0307373, IMG submission 202534) | Soil microbial communities from Risofladan, Vaasa, Finland - OX-2 | ecosystem: Environmental > Terrestrial > Soil > Coastal area > Acid sulfate soil | place: Finland: Risofladan, Vaasa | collected...
ACGAACGCTCCGCTACCGGCGGTGAAGGTCTTCGCGTCGACTTGGAACTCGACCACGCCATCCAGGACGAAGTAGGCCTCCTCATTCCCGCTATGGCGGTGTGCAGGAGGCATGCGACCTCCGGGAGACAGCTCAGAGCCATCCGACGCTGAGGTCCGCCCTCCCGAGATCGGTCGGGCGGAGCGATGTCAGCCTCCGACGCTCACCGGCTTCGAGGTCAATGTAGTTGTCATCGAAACGGACGGGTCACGACCGACACCATCGGATCCTGGTCTCGGCCCTGCTGGAGAGCGGTGAGGATCCGGTGGCGCAACTGCGAGCGGTGATCACGGCCCACATCGCGGCCCACTGCCAATATCCGAAGCTGGCCATCGTCACCAATCAGGAGTTCCGACACCTGTCGGCGGGCGCGCTGGCGCCGTCTGCCGCCCTCCGCCGCCAATCCCTGGAGCTCGCCACCGCCACCGTCCGGCGCGGGGCTGGACAGGGAGCGTTCCGCGTGGCCGATCTCGATGCGACCATGGGCACCCTGGGGTACATGGGCCTGGCCGCGGCCTACCGGTTCCTGGACTACGGCAGCGACATGACTCCGGAGGAGATCGGCCGGGCCTATGCGACTCTGGCTCTGCGCATTGTGGGCGTGGACGAGGTGGGCCTGACCGTCAGCTGATTGCCGAGCGGCTCGCCGGAGGGCTCTCCCTCCGGCTACTTGTATTATACTTGTCTTCGATGACCTGGAGCCCCTCGCAATACAACCGCTTCGCGGCCGAGCGTGAGCAGCCGTTCTGGGACCTGGTGGGCCTGCTCGAGCCGACGGCCGCGCCTGAGGTGGTCGACCTTGGGTGCGGAACCGGCCGTCTGACCGCCGCTCTGGCCGACCGGTTGGCCGCCTCGCGCACCATCGGCATCGACTCATCTGCCGAGATGCTCGCCCGAGCCGAGGACCACAGCCGAAGCGGCCTTCTCTTCCAACGGGCTGATCTGGCCACCTGGGCGGGCTGCGCCGATGTCGTGTTCGCCAATGCCTCCCTGCACTGGGTCCCGGACCATCCCACCGTGCTGGGCCGCTGGCGGGACGGGCTACGGCCCGGGGGACAGCTGGCCGTTCAAATCCCGACCAACGCCGATCATCCGTCTCATGTGGTTTCGGCCGAGTTGGGGGAGGAGTGGCTGGGGTCCGACAGCCCGCCTGACCCGGTGGCAGCCAACGTCCTCACCCCGGAGGCCTACGCCGGCCTGCTGGACCAGTTGGGCTTCGCCCGTCAGCATGTTCGCCTCCAGGTCTACGGGCACCATCTCGATTCCTCCTCCGAGGTGGTCGAGTGGGTCAAGGGGACCTCCCTGACCCGTTTTCGGCCCCTGATGGAACCCGAGGCTTTCGACCGGTTTGTGGACGAGTACGGCCGCCGGCTGGTGGCCCGTCTGGGCGACCACCGCCCTTACTTCTACCCCTTCAAGCGCATCCTCCTCTGGGGCCGCCTGGAGGCCCCGGGCGGGGTAACCTGAGTCACCACCAGCACGCCGGAAGGAGGGAAGCCCAAGTGACTGTGCCTGCGAGCCGACGGTCACTCTCGGCCGTCCTGACCCTCCTATCCGACATCCGCTCCTGCTGACCCGCTGACGCGCCCGGGGGCGGACCGACTCCCAAAGGAGCCCTGGTGTCAGCTGTCTCTCCCGGCGCCCTCGTCGACTACGGCTGGAACGAACGGGTCCTTGCCCTCTTCGGGGAGTTCGCGTCGCTATCGCTCGAGCCCGCCCGTGTGGTGCGGGTGGAGCGCTCGATCTGCGCGGCTGTGTTCTCCGATGGGACCGAGCGCCTGGTTCGGGGACCGACGCCATCAGTGGTAGGCGACTGGGTGGCTGTCCGTGAGTCGCTCATAGAGGGCGTCCTGGCGCGGTGGTCGGCCCTCTCCAGGTTGGATCCCGAAGCCGGCGCCACCCAGACGCTGGCCGCCAACATCGACCTGGTGGTCGTGACCGTCCCCGCCGATCGGGCCAGCCCGTCCCGGGTTGAGCGGGAGCTGGCTCTGGCCTGGGACAGCGGGGCGCGACCCTTGGTGGTCCTGACCAAGTCCGACCTGGCCGCTCCCGGTCTGGAACAGGACTTGCGGGACCGACTGGTCGGTGTGGACATTCTGCCCACCAGCACCGTCGATGACGCTGGCATCGACCGGCTAAGGGCCGAGTTGCAGCCGGACCGAACCGGTGTACTGCTCGGCCCCTCGGGAGCGGGTAAGTCCAGCTTGGCCAACGCCCTCCTGGGACGCGATCGCTTCGCCACCGGGGCAGTCCGGGAGGCCGATGGCCGGGGCCGGCACACCACCACCTCTCGTCAGCTCGTACCGCTCCCCGGCGGTGGTGTTCTCATCGACACGCCAGGTTTGCGCAGCCTCGGACTGGGTTCCCACATCGACCTTGAGGCCACCTACCCCGACATCGAAGCCCTGAGCATCACCTGTCGGTTCCGGGACTGCCGACACGATGCCGAACCAGGCTGTGCTGTGGTGGCGGCGGCCACGTCCGGTCGGTTGGCCCCCGCCCGGCTGGTCAGCTTCCAGAAGCTGCAGCGGGAGATTGCCGCTGAGGAGCGCAAGACCGACCCCTTGAAGCGCAAGGAGGAGCTGGCGGTATGGAAGGCCCGGACCAAGGCCGCCCGGACCAAGGCCAAGCGCCCGGACCGGTGACGTACGACCCAAGCATCTACCGGGGGGCGGCCACCCACTACCTGGAAGGTCGACCGTCGTACTCACCGGACTTGGAGACCTTCCTGGCGGCCGAGTTGGGGCTGAACGGGTCCGGTCGCCTCCTCGATGCCGGCTGTGGACCCGGAGTTCTGTCCGTCCGGCTGGCCGGCCTCTTCGAGCAGGTGGTGGGTTTGGATCCCGATCCGGACATGCTGGCGGAAGCCAACCGTTACGCCGACCGACGTGATGTCGCGAACATCCGGTGGGTGCAGGCTGTGGCCGAAGAGCTGCCCGGCGTCGCTCCGGGTCCCTATCGGCTGGTTACCTTCGGCCAGTCCTTCCACTGGACCGACGAAGAGAAGGTGGCCGAGGTCGTCTACGACCTGCTCGAGCCCGGGGGGACGATGGCGCTCATTGTCCACACCGTCGCCGGCCGTGCTCGTCCTCCCAGCCCCGGTCCGCCTCCGATTCCGCATGATGAGATCGAGACCCTGGTAGCCGGCTATCTGGGCTCGACCCGACGGAGCGGTCAGGGGACGGCACCCACCCGGACCCATCGCTTCGAGGATGTCCTGGTGAACACCCGCTTCGGACCGCCCCGGACCGTTTTCGCCCCTGGGAGAGCGGACCTGGTGCGGGATGCACGCAGCGTGAAATCCGGGTACCTGTCGATGTCCTGGTCGGCGCCCCATCTCTACGGTGACCGCCTGCCCGACTTCACCCGGGACCTGGAACTGCTTCTGAACCGGGTTTCGCCCACCGGGCTGTTCTGGGACTGGCCCGGGGACACCGAGATCGTCCTGGCCACCAAGGCGTCCTGAGCTGGCCGGGTGAGCCGGCCCGATGACTCAGCTGGGCACGCCCTCCGGGAACGCCTGAGCCAGGCGCACCATGACCAGCCTTGCCACCAGCTCGGCCGACAAAGGCTGGTCGACGGGGAATCTGAGCGCGCCCGAAGAAGTGGTGTAACCGGCCAGCTCCTCGGCCAGCTCCGGAAAGACCGAACCGCTGTGAGGCAGGTAGCTGAGGTGGTTCCTGAAGGCTCCGAAGCCGGCAATGGTCTTGCCGTCGATCTTGAAGCCGGGTAGCCCGTAGGACAGGCACTGTTCGGCCTGCGGGACCACGGTCAGGATGTGCCGACGCACCTCGGCCAGTGTGGAACGCTTCGGCTCGTCCAAACCTTCGAGATACCGGTCTATCTCGGTGGCCGGCACTATTGACTCGTGCGTTCCACCGCCGGAACCGAGCCGACATTCGTTATGTGGGCCCCGATGAGCTCGACCAGCCTGTCCCAGAGCTGAGGCGGGTAATCGTGGCCCATGCCCTTGATGATCTCGAGGCGCGCCCCCGGAATGGCTGCCGCCGTGGCCTGGCCACCCTCCAGCGGGACCAGCCGGTCGGCGTCCCCGTGTATCACCAGGGTGGGGACCGCCAGATTGGCCAGGGTGTCGACTCTGGACGGGGATGCCCCGACGGCCCGGGACTGGCGGGCTCGCCCTTCCGGATCCCAACACCGGTCGTAGGCCGCATAGGCATCCTCCCGGATGCGTTCGACGTCGAGGCAGGCGGGGCTTCCCCATGCCTTCAGGCCGGCCAGGTGGCGCTCGGCCGCCTCGTCCCTGGTCTGGGCCGGGGGAGCGGTGAAGGCGGCCAGGACATCCGGGTCCCGCTGTCCGGGTATGGCTCCCGGGGCCGACATCACCGAGGTCATGGACAGCACCCGTTCCGGATGAGCCAGGGCCATGGCCTGGACGATCATTCCTCCCATCGACCAGCCGGCTATGTGGGCCTCGGTCGCGCCCACGGCGTCCAGCACTGCAAAGCCGTCGGCGGCCATATCCTCGACCGTGTACCGGGGGCCACCCTTGAGGTGGCTGGAGAGGCCGACGTCCCGATTGTCGAAGCGGACGACCCGGAGGCCGCCAGCCACGAAGAGCTCGCACAACTCAACCTTGAAGTTGATGCATTGGCTTCCCAATCCGTTGACCAGGAGTAGCAACGGAGCGGAGTCGGAGCCGAAGCTCTCGTAGTAGAGCGAGACGCTCCCGTTGGTGGTGGTAGGCACTTCGCGTTGTCCTCCTCGGGCTAAGGCTGGTGCGGCGGAACACCCTAGGAGAGCGCCGCTCCCTAGCGGTGACGGGCGGTTACAGGACACCCCCGATAGCCTCGAGCCGGCACTGACCAACCCGCATCTTTGTGGGAGCACTGGAGGCTCCATGACTGCTGAGCACTGGATGTCTGAGCCGGAGGCGCACGACTACGCCGCCGCCAAGTCGTATCTCTCGCTCCTGGTGGGCGGTCCGGGGGCGGGCAAGTTGGCCAAGGCCCTCAGGAAAGAGAAGCAGAACCGGCCCTACGCGGCTAAGGACATTCTCCGGGCCTCCGGTCTGGCTCTTCTGGGGCCCGATGATCCCGAGGTGGCGGCCGACCTCGACAAGGTCAAGGGTGGGAAGAAGCTCTCGCCCATCCTTCTGGTAATGGGCCAACCCTTGTGGGTGGCGGACGGCTATCACCGGGTCTGTGCCACCTATCACCTGGGCGAGAAGTATGAGGTTCCGTGTCGGGTGGTGGCCCGAAGGCCGTAGGGGGTCGGTGCACCCGGCCGCCGCCCTCAGCCGGCCAGACCTTCAACCACGGTGGCCTGATCCAGCCGGGCCAGGGCTGCAGCCGGTAGAGCGAGCTTCGAACGCCGCAGGCCGCTGCCGATCACCACCACATCTCGCTCCAGAACGGCGGCGTCGATCAGGATGACCCAGGTCGGAGGCACGCCGATGGGGGTGATCCCGCCATATTCCATTCCGGTCAGTCCGACGGCGTCGTCCATAGGGGCGAAAGATGCCTTCCGGGCCGCCAGGGTGCGGCGCACCAGGCCGTTGACATCGGCCCGGGTGGTGGCCAGCACCACGCAGGCCGCATAGGTGGTCTCCTCGCCCCTCCGTCCGGCAATGACCACGCAGTTGGCCGAGTCGGTGGGATCGACGCCGTATCGCTCGCAGAAAGCAGCCGTGTCGGCCAGACCGGGGTCGATCTCGGTTCCCACGACCCGATAAGCCTCCGCCCAGGACGCCAAGGCGCCGGCCACCGGGGGGGCGACCAAATCGGCGTCCACCGGAGTCCAGATCAAAGAGCCGGGTCCATCCACGGTACCAGTCTGCCCGGCCGGGCGGACGGGTCGGTGCCCTACATTGACCCTATGGCCGACCCGAATCCAGAGGAACAGCCGGGGCGGCGCCTGTTGCGGGTATTTCGCTGCTTCGCCTTCATCGACCTGTGCGAATTCACCCAGCTGGACGATCGTCTTGGGGACGACGCCGCCGTAGCCGAGCTGCGTGGCCTGCGCTCGGCGGTCCGCACGGAGGCCACCAACTGGGGCGTCCGGGTCGACAAATGGTTGGGGGACGGCGTCATGCTGGTCGGGGTCGAGGTCGAGCCGCTGATCCGGGCCGTGCTGGCCGTGTTCACGGAACGGGAGGCGGGCCGTCTTCCCCTCCACGGCGGAGTGGCCGGTGGGCCCGTGATCTTGATGGAAGGAGATGACTACGTGGGGCGGGTCGTCAATGTCGCGTCTCGCTTGTGCGACGCCGCCGGGCCGGGCCAGTTCCTCTGCACCGCGGAGACGGCGGCCGATCTCGATTGGCTGCCGGTGCGGGGATCGGTGGAGGAACGGGTCAAGGGATACGCCGACCCGATTCGGGCCGTCGTCATCAGTCCCTAAACGCCGCGCCCTGAACGGACCGGTTCAGACGAACAGGCACATCACCCGGGCCTCGATGCTGAATCGGGCCGGGTTGCCCACTGCGATCCCCGGGTCCCGGAAGGCAGAGTGGGGCGTGAACCAGGTCCGGCCGGCCTGGACCAACTCGGTGTCGTAGGTCCGGAAGGCGACCACCTCATCGGGGGTCATCTCCGGGAAGGTGTACCAGGCGTGGGCCGACGGAGCGGCCGGGGCTATCACGGCCAGGGCGTCGAAGCTCCGCCCGCCGGCCACGTAGCCGGTGTAGCGGAACGGCCGCGTCTGCTCCGGGGCGACCGTCCGGCAGTCGCAGAAGGCCAGGGGATAGTCCATGCGGGCTGCACCCAGGTTGCGCCAGAACTGCATCACCAGGATGCGCCCGGCGGCAGCCACGTCATCAGCGGTCCGACCACTGCGGGCCAACGCCGCCGCCCCCCGGCCGTGGGCACCCTGGTAGGCGGCCCGGGCCACGTCGGCGTAGTTGGCGGCAAAGTCGGAGTGGACGAGCATCACCGGTGACTGGTCGCGCCCGGATCGGGCCGACGCGGCCCGGGTGACGTGATCGGAGGCCAGGGCGAAGTCACAACCCGTCAGGCGCCGGGCGAGGATCTCCAACTCGGCGTAGTGGGTTTCCGCAATCTCATGATCATCGTGCCAGTCGGTCACCGCCGACGGGTGGGCGATCAACTCGAAGCCGCACTCTTCCCAGCCGGGCAGCCGGCTCACCCGGCCGTCGGTGATTTTCACCTCTACCTCGCCCCGTCCGTCAACAGCGCCGGCGTAGTTGAGTGCGGCTCGGGCGAAGGTGGTGCTGGTCGGGGCCATCTCAGCCCAGATGACGCTGGAAGAAGCTCTCGTAGGCCTCTCGCTCATAGAGCGGGGTGTTGACATGGCCCCCAGGATGGATGTGCATCGCTTTTTCGGCGGAGCCGATGGCATCGAAGAGGTCGAGGCCGGATTGGCGCGACATCAGCTCATCGTCCCACTGGAACACGAACAACACCGGGATGGAAAGCGACCGGGCCCCCTTCTCGAAATTGTCTGCCCCCGCCCGGTTGGACAGCCCGGCCAACCCGAGGACGGCGGCGTTGACCCGGGGCTCGCTGGCCACGAAAGGCAGTCCGATGGCCGTGCCCATCGACACTCCCCAATAGCCGACCCTTCCGGGTGCCACCACGCCATCGGCTTCCAGGGCATCCAGGGTGGCCTTCCACTCAGCCACCCCCCTCATGGTCCGCTCCACCCAGGCCCGGGCCTGCTCGGGCCCCATATCCATCACCGAACCCCGCCCCGGTCCGGCGGCAATGCGTGCCTCCAGGTTCCGGCGGGCCTCCTCGGCCGCGGCCGGGTCGTTCACGCGGTCCCCGTGGCCGGGAGCGTCGATGGCCACGGCTGCGTAGCCGAGATGACGTACGAAGCGGCGGGCCAACCCCAGGACGTTCGGTACCCGTTTGTGCTGGGTGCCGCCGTGGCCGATGAGGACGACCGGCGTGGGCCCCTCGCCCCCCTCCGGGCTCCAGATGATCCCGGGCACCACTTCGCCTTCCACCTTGAGGTCGAAGCGCCGCTCGACCACGCCCTTCTCCACCGACTGACTGATGACGTCCACAGCCGCCCCCCCTCGAATGCTATTTAGGGTATCGAACTATTCCAGCCACACCGGTCGGACGGGGCAGACCGGGCTCGAACTTGTCCGGAGACGGGGTGGTTGGCTGGCATCATCGGGGAGTGCAATTCCAACGCCGAGACCTGGACTGGGCCGCGGCGGTGGTGCGCCGCTCGATGCCGCCGACACCGCAGTATTCCTGGCCACTCCTGGCCGAGCGCGCCGGTACCGAGGTCTGGGTCAAGCACGAGAACCACACGCCGGTGGGCTCCTTCAAGGTCCGCGGCGGTCTGGTTTATGCCGAGCGGCTCAAGCGGGATCGTCCCGAGGTGAAGGGCCTGGTGTCGGCTACCCGGGGCAACCATGGTCAGAGCTTGGCCTTTGCCGGGCGCCGGGTCGGGCTCGAGGTGACCATCGTCGTGCCGGAAGGCAACAGCCGGGACAAGAACGCCTCCATGCGGGCCTTCGGTGCCGAGCTGGTCGTCTACGGAGCCGACTATCAGGCGGCCCGAGAGATGGCCGGCGCCCTGGGCGCCGAGCGCGGTCTCGAGGTGGTGCCCTCCTATCACCCCGACCTGGTGTTGGGAGTGGCCACCTATGCCGATGAGCTCTTTGCCGCCGTGGAGGGAATCGACACGGTCTATGTACCCGCCGGCATGGGCTCGGGGCTGTGCGCGGTGATCGGCGTGCGCGACGTGCTGGGTCTGCCCACCGAGGTGGTCGGCGTGGTGGCCGAACAGGCTCCTGCCACCGCCCTGTCCGTGGCCGCCGGCCACGTGGTGACCACCGAGACGGCTGACACCTTTGCCGACGGGGTGGCCTGCCGGGTGCCCGATCCCGAGGCCATCGCCATCATCACCGCCGGCACCGCCCGCATCGTGGCTGTGAGCGAGGACGAAGTGGCCGAGGCTATGCGGGTCATGTACACCACCACGCACAATGTGGCCGAGCCCGCCGGCGCCCTGGCCCTGGCTGGCTTGCTCAGGGAAAGAGACGCCGTGGCCGGACGGCGGGTGGCCATCATCCACTCCGGAGGCAATACGGACTCCGCTCTGCTGGCCGAGGTGCTGGCCGGTCGAACACCCCGTCCCGGCGGTACATAGAGCAGAGCCCCGGGCGGTGGCGGCCGGGGTCTGTTGGTCAGCCGGCCCGGGCCAGTCCGAACCGGGTGTTCACCAGCCCGGCCCGGGAGAGCTGCAACAGGGCTGGCAGCAACTTGCGCCGGGCCAGGTCACCGGCGGCCCCGAACAGGACGATGACGTGGGGAGTGGCGGCTGGGAGGACCGCAGGGGAGGAGTCGACCGGGTGGGTCGAGTCGAGGTGCAGCACCGCATGATGCTACGGAATGCCGCGTTTCCCCGGGATCAAGCCTGCATGAATCGCTGAAGAACCTCCGGGGCGGTCGCTACCCGCTCGAGTCCGGTGCCGAGGCGGCCGCCGGCAGCTGGGAAGGCGAAGGGGTGCCGGTAAGGGTCGTCCGGGGGTGGACGGGCAGGATGACCGGGGGGAGAGGAGACCGGGAGAAGTCGAAGTCGTTGATCAGATTGCCCAGGATCTTCTCGTCCTCTCGCACGTCGGGTCGGGGGTCGGGGCGTCCGTCGGTGGCGGGGTCCAGGCGCTGGCCATGGAGGAAATCGTCCTCGATGAACTTGTCGTAGGCGTCGAAGCTCAGTGTCTGATGGTCGATGTAGCCGGACCGGGCGTAGGGGCTGATCACCAGACCCGGTACCCGGAGGCCGTACCCGTTCTGGTCCACGCTGGGCGGCACGACCTGGTCGTAGAAGCCGCCCCAGTCGTCCCAAGCCAGGAAGATGGCCGTCGAATCCCAGTCCGGGCTGTTCATGACCGCGTTGATCAGGCTGGTGACGTAGCTCTGTCCGTAGCTGACCGACGCCGGCGGATGCTCGCTGACCGCTCCGGACGGAACCACCCATGACACGGCTGGAAGGGCCCCGGCCTGGGCCGCGGCGTAGAAGTGATCCACCGACTGGATGTTGCCCAACTGGTTATCGGCCTTGACCGTGTCGAACCACGGCAGAGGGTTCCATATCCCGGGAGTGTTGGCGCTCTGGTTGACCGGGGCGCAGGTCTCGGCCGCCGGATTCTCACAGTCGGGCTCGGTGCCGGTCACCACGTAGTAGCCCCAGCTGACATGGGACTGATACAGCAGGAAGGTCAGATCGGTCCAGGCGTAGATGGGCTGGCCTGCCCTGGCCCCGGTGTTGGTCGCCCCGGCCCGCCCGCCGTAGAAGGCCGGTCTCGCCACCGGGCGTTCGGCCGGGCGGGTCTGCAGGGCGTTGACGCAACTGGACGGGTTGTCGTGCTGGGTGCAGTAGGCCGACCACTCCGACACCAGGAAAAGATGGGCGGGCAGGCTCCAGGACGCGTTGGGCTCGAACATGTGGTCCTGGAGGACGAAGTCTTTGGCGTAGCTCCAGTAGTTGGGGATGTCGCTCTGGGTGTGGTACCCCATCACGTCCGATTGGCTGGAGTTGGTGCAGGCCGGATCGGTGGGATTGAGGCAGCCTTTGCGGCCCGACTGGGCTTGTCCGATGAATCCGTCCATCTTTCCGGCGTCGATGTCAGCGGTGGCGTTGACGGCGGAGTGGGGACCACCTCCGTTCACGTCGGCGTGGTCCACATAGGGAGCCTCGCATGTCCCGGTAGCCGGGTCGTTGACGCACACCGAAGGCCGGCCGTTCTGCATGGGAATGCCCTCGGCCCCAGGGAAGGTGCCGAAGTAGGAGTCGAAGGACCGGTTCTCCTGCATGATCACGACCACGTGTTTGATCTTGTGGATCCCCGCCGGAACCAGGTAGGTTCCCTCCGGCCCTCCCGTCACCCGTTCCGCCCTCACCGACGCGGTTTTGGGGCTGCCGGCGGGGGACCCTGAACAGGAGGCGGCCAGCACCGCCACTCCGCCGTAAAGGGCCAGTCGGCCCCACGGTCGATCCCGGCGCCCTCGGCTGCCCGCCCTGCGCATCGCCTTAGTATCGGTCGGCCAGCCGGCCCGTGCCCGGCCGGCCCTTGTGGCCGGGGCCACGAGTTCGGGACGGTCGCTATCGTTGGCGGTCGGACGCGGCCGGGGAGGCGAATCGATGTCGACACAGCCACACCCCTCCCGGAGGTCATTGCCGCGCCGGGCCTTGATCGGGCTGCTGGTGGGCATGCTGGTGCTCGACCGATCGGCGGCGGCCATGGCTCCCTGGCTGGCCACCCACCATCCTCTCCTGTTGGTGGCGTTGGACGGGACCGATAAGGCCGTTCTGTTAGCCGTGCGGGTGAGCTTGATCACCTTGTTCCCGGTAGCTGTGGCCCGTCGTCTCATCGGCCAGTCCGTCTACTTCTTCTTGGGCCGCCGGCTGGGACCCGACGCCAAGCAGTGGCTGACGGCCCGGGGCTACGGGGGCCTGCTCGGCCGGTTCGAGCGGGCCGTGCGACGCTGGTCCTATCCCGCCGTCCTGGTGGCGCCCCGCGACATCGTCTGCCTCCTGGCCGGGGATCTGGGGATGGGCTGGGTCCCCTTCCTCCTCCTGGCGGCCGTCCGGGACGTCGCCATGGTGCTCGTGCTGCGACTGTTCAGCGAGACCTTTGCCCATCAGATCGATTCGGTGTTGACCTTCCTCAACGCCTACACCCTTCCGGCCACGCTGGTGGTGGTGGCTGTGATCGCCCTGCAGTTCGTCTGGTCGCGCCTTCGGCGCCGGGCTCTGGCCGGAGCCCAGCCGGTCCCGCTGCCCGCCAACGCGGTCGTTGCCGCCCCGGCCGAACCAGGACCCTAGGCGACCACGCCGTTCAGGTCCTGCTCAGCTTGGAGGACCCGTCGAGGACATCGACGTCGAGGCGCCGGCCGGCCGCCTCCATGTCGGTCGGCACAGGCGCGTCGAGCAGGCTTTTCACCACCGGCGTCTGTCCGGCCCGGGCGGCGGCGTCACTGGCCCGGCCCAGTTCCAGGCACTCGCTCAGAAGGTCCCGGGCCGGCTCGCCCAGCAGGCCCAGGTCGTCCGACACCAGCGCCATGCCTCCGGACAGGCCCACGGCCCGGGCCCAGGTGGCCGCCGCCTCTGGGCGGAGGCGGGTCCGGCTGGTCCGCAGCATCAGGCAGTCGGGGTCGTTGAGCCACAGCCGTCGGTGCATGAAGGCCCGGGCGGCGGTGCTGGCCCAGGCCATCTGGGTGGAGGGCTGAGTGGCCAGGTATCCAGGGACGGCCTCATCGCCCGGGTCCAGGGACCATTGCGGCGCAACGTCCTGGCCTATCCGGGCTGCGTCCACCAGGCCCACCACGTGGGACAGCGGCGCCCCGCAGGCCAGGATGAAGGCCTCCGGGCCGGCCCCGGCCCGGATGGCGGCGTAGCCCTGGCGGACGCGCTGGGCCGGGGTCAGGGACGGGTCGGACCACACGCCGTCGGCGGAGGGGGCGAACGTGAAGTCCAGCTTCAGGTAGCGGTACCCCAGTTGGACTATTGCGTGGGCCACCTCCTCCAGGTGGGCTGTCACCTCCGGCCTGGACGTGTCCAGGCAATACATGAGCCCGTCCCGGCCACCGCCCCAGGACGGGTTCTGCCAGACGATCAGGGGCGAGAGGCTCCCGTCGGAGCGGCGCCGCCGGGCCAGCCAGTCGGGATGCCGGGTGGCCACCTCGGAATCCGGGGCGGCCAGGAACGGCGCCAGCCAGATTCCGGCCTGGTGACCTGCACCGGTGATCCGGGAGGCCAGCCCATCCAGGCCGGACGGAAAAGTTGGCGACGTTTCGAGCCAGTCGCCGATGGCGCGCTGGTAGCCGTCATCGACCTGAAAAAGCTCAAAGGGCCAGTCGGAGGAGCGGGCCAGGTTGTCCAGGATGTGGGCTTCGGTCACGGCGTGGAAGTACTGGTACCAGGAGCACCAACCCACCTGATAGGCCGCCGCCGTGCGGGCCCCGGCCGAGCGTCCGTTGGCGTCGGCCCAATGCTCGAGGAGGGTGACCGCCTCCTCCTGCGACGCCCCCGTCCGTACGGCCAGCGGGTGCAACTCGATGGCTGCGCCGGGCTGGAGGACCGCGTCGCCCAGAAAGGCCTCGGCTTCGAGGCGGGGCCCGTCCGGCACGAGCCGGAAGGTCCCGTCATGGCGTCCCGAACCCTGGAAGCCGACCATTACCACCGGGCCGGAGTCATCGACCAGAACCGTCACCCACTCGGAGCGGAGCTCGTAGGGATCTCCGACCATCCGCTGGTCGGCGTGATGGGCGGCCCGCAACACCTCGATCCCGCTGTGCACAGACGGGTCTCGGTCGACGCCGAGGCGGGCCACCCCGGTGGGGGACCAGGACTGGTATCCGTGCCTCCACATCCGGACCGGGCCGGAGGCGGAGAGCTTGAACACAAAGGCGACCGAGCGCACCGCCACGGGCCGGTCGGACCGGTTGGCCAGCCGCCATTGGAAGCGCTGGCCATCGGAGTCCTGGGCGGTCTCGACCACGACGGCCAGCGCTCCGAGGGAGTGGTCCCCGGTGCTCAGCCCGACCAGATGCGAACCGTCGCCGGAGTCGACCCGGATGCCGGTGGCTTCAAGTCTCATGTCTCGGGGAAGTCCCGCAGGCTGCGCATCGGTGAGGCGAGCAGCCAGATTATGGCCAGTAGCTGTCCGACCACTCCCACCCAGAGAGTGTTGCGCAGCCCGATGCCGCCGGCCAGGGCGCCGCCGATGAGGGCACCGATGGGCATCTCCCCCCAGACCAGGAAACGCATGGTGGCGTTCATTCGGCCCAGCAGGGCGGGTGGGCACAGGCGTTGGCGGAAGCTCACCTGGTTGATGTTGTAGATCACTGCGCCCAGACCCAGGAAAAAACTGCCCACGGCAAAGAGAACTACGCCGGCGCCCCGCCCTGTCAACGGGATGACCAGGCCACCGGCAGTCAGAGTCATACCGGCCATGGTGGCCCTGACCCCTCCGATGCGCCGGGCCACCGATGAGGCGGACAGAGCGCCCACCACCCCGCCGATCCCGCCGGCCGCAAAGAGCAGCCCGATTATCCCGGCCCGGAGGTGGATGACGCGGACCAGGAAGACGACCTCGACGGCGGCCATCATGGAGCTGAACAGATTGGAGGTCCCGGTGCAGCCGGCTATGGCCCGCAGGGTGGGGTGGCCGAGAACGAAGCGCAGGCCTTCACCGATCTGGGCCCGCAATCCGGCCCGGGCCGGTGGGTCGGGGACCGCCTCCGGGGCTGCGATGAGAGCCAGGGTCAGACTCGAAACGAAAAAGCTGGCCGCATCCACCGCCACCGCCACCGGCCCACCCAGGGCCTGGACCAGGCCGCCCGCCACCGAGGGACCGGCCACCTGGGCCACCTGGGCGCTGCCGGCCAGCTTGGCGTTGCCTTCTACCAGGCGCTCGGGTCCGACCAGGCCGGGCAGATAGGACTGATAAGCGACGTCGAAGAAGACGGTAAGGACCCCCGCCGCCAGGGCGGTGACATAGAGCTGGGCCAGGGTCAGGCCGCCGACGGCGTAAGCCACCGGGATGCTCCCGACCGCGGCCATGCGCCCGAGGTCGGCAGCCATCATCACCCGCCTCCGCCTGAGCCGGTCGACCCAGGCGCCGGCCGGCAGGCCGACCAGCAGGAAGGCGGCCGTGGAACACGCCGTGAGGACGCCGACCTCGAAGGCCGACGCCCGCAGTACCTCCACCGCCACCAGAGGGAAGGCCAGGTTCGTGACCTGGCTGCCCATCTCGCTGACGCTCTGGCCGCCCCACAAGAGGCGGAAGTCGCGCTGTCGTCCGAGTCCCGGCACGGCTCAGGGCCGCCGCGGGCCGGTCGGAGCTACTTGGTGGCCTTCTTTGCCCTCTTGGCGGCTCGCTTCTCCTGGAGCGACTTGCCCTTCTTCTTCTGATTGGGTTGCTGCGGAACTTTGCCAGGCATGTTTTCCTCCCGAGAGGCGATCCTAAGGCTCCGCCGGACCGGCGTCAGCCAATTCGACCGCGGTCCTCGATATCGAGGGGCCCTCTGTGGCAATATCCGCGTCAGTGCTGATCCGATGCTGAAGGTCACCGAGGCCACCGTCCGCTTCGGCGGCCTGACCGCCCTCGATCAGGTGTCCCTCTCCGTGGACGCCGGAGAGGTGCTCGGGGTCATCGGTCCCAACGGCGCCGGTAAGACCACTTTGTTCAACATCATCTGCGGATTCGTCCGCCCCAACTCGGGAACCATCGAGCTCGACGGCCGGCGCCTGGCTCGGATCCGGCCCCACCAGCTGGCCGGGCTGGGGGTGGCCCGCACCCTTCAGGGGGTCGGTCTCTGGCCGGGCCTGACCGTGCTGGAGAACGTCATGGTCGGCCTACGCCACCAGGCCAAGGCCGGTTTGGTCTCCGCCGTCCTCGGCCTTCCCCGTTCCGACCGTTCTGAAGCCGCCCTCCGGGCCTCTGCCCTGGAGGCGATGGAGCGCCTCGCCATCACCGACGTGGCCGACCGACAGGCCACCGGCCTGCCCTACGGGATACAGAAGCGGGTCAGCCTGGCCCGGGCCCTGGCCGGCTCGCCCCGTCTGCTGCTGCTGGATGAGCCGGCCAGCGGACTGTCCTCGGCCGAGATGACCGAGATGGGCGGAATCATCACCGGCCTGGCCGAGAGCATGGCTGTGATGCTGGTTGAGCACCACATGGACCTGGTCATGTCGGTGTGCCATCGCATCACTGTTCTCGATTTCGGACGGGTCATCGCGGCCGGCTCCCCGGCCGAGGTTCGCGACAATCCCGCCGTCACCGCCGCCTATCTGGGCAACGCCGTAGATGCCCCGGGGGCTTCGGCCTGATGCTGGAGGTGAGCGATCTCCGGGTCGCCTACGGCGCCGTCAGTGCCCTGGACGGCGTCAGCCTGTCGGTGCAGCCGGGCGTCACCACCGCAGTTCTGGGAGCCAACGGCGCCGGGAAGACCAGCCTGCTGCGGGCCATGACCGGCATGGTCAAGGCCAAGAGCGGCCGGGTGGTCTGGAAGGGGACCGAGCTGACCCGGTTGGCCTCGGAAGAGATCGTCCGCCGGGGTGTGGCCCATGTCCCGGAGGGCCGGGGTGTCATCCAGGACCTCACGGTTGAAGACAACCTCCGCCTCGGAGGGCTGTGGCGTTCGGATCGAGAGGACCGGCGCCGGGCGCTGGAGGAGATGTACGAGTTCTTCCCCGCCCTCAAGGAACGTCGGAGGCGGTCGGCCTACACCCTCTCCGGTGGCGAACGCCAGATGCTGGCCGTGGGCCGGGCGCTGATGGCCCGCCCCGAGTTGCTGTTGCTGGATGAACCGTCGTTAGGACTGGCCCCGATCATCGTGGCCCAGATCATGGAGTTGGTGGCCCGCCTCTCGGCCGACACCGGACTCACCGTCCTGTTGGTCGAGCAGAACGCCCGGGCCGCTCTTTCCATCTCCAAGCGGGCCGTGGTGCTGTCGTTGGGCAAGGTGGTGGTGGAAGGGGCGGCGGCGGACATCGCCGCCGATGAGGAGTTGAGGCACCACTATCTCGGGTTCTAGGGGGGACTTCTGACCAGGTTCATCGACACGACTCTCAACGGGGTGACCTACGGCATGGTCTATGCCGCCATGGCCATGGCCCTCGTCCTCATCTGGCGGGCCACCCGGGTGGTGAACTTCGCCCAGGGGGCCATGGCCATGTTCTCGACCTACGTGGCCGTGAGCGTGATCGATCGGGGTGGAAATTACTGGGAGGCCCTGGTGGTGGCCCTGGTCTTCGGCTTCGCGGCCGGGGCCGTGGTCGAGCGGGTTCTGGTCCGCCCGGTCGAGTCCAAGCCGCCTCTCAACGCCGTGATCGTCACCCTGGGTCTGTTGATCCTGGTGGAATCGGGAGCGGCCATGATCTGGGGTGATTCACTGCGCTCCTACCCCTCCCGTTTCTCCCAGACCGGGCTCAAGTTGGGTGGCCAGCGCGTGGCCCTGTCCCCGTTCGATCTCTACATCATCGGAGCGGTGTTGGTGGTCATGGCCGGCCTGGTGGTTCTGTTCCGGGCCACCAGCCTGGGTCTGCGCATGCGGGCCTCGGCCTTCGAGCCCGAAGTGGCCCGGCTGCTCGGGGTCCGGGTCGGCCGGATGCTGACCCTGGGGTGGGCCTTGGCGGCCGTGGTGGGCGCTCTGGGCGGCATCCTGGTGGCCCCCAAGGTGTTCCTGGATCCCAACAACATGGACGACGTCCTCGTCTACGCCTTCACCGCCGCCATCGTCGGCGGTCTCGACAGCCCGGTGGGGGCCCTGGTGGGCGGGCTAGGAATGGGCCTCTCCCTCAGCTATGTGGGGGGGTATCTCGGCTACAGCCTCGAGACGGTCGGAGCCTTTGTGATCCTCATCGTCGTCCTCATGGTCCGCCCCGAGGGTCTGTTCACCACCACCACCCCGAGGAGGGTCTGATGCTGCGCGCCGGACCCTTGGGTCGCCCCCTCGTCCGCCATCTGGCCGTTGCCCTCGGGCTGGTCGTGGTGCTCTTCCTCGTCTCCGGGGTGCTGTCCAGCTACAACAACTTCCAAGTCGCCCTCATCTCGTCCTACGTGATCGCCGTGGCTGGGCTCAGCCTGTTGACCGGGTTGAACGGCCAGATATCCCTGGGCCACGGTGCATTCATGGCCGTGGGCGCCTACACCACCGCCCTGCTGGAGAAGCATCAGCACTGGCCGTTGGCACTGGTGTTGGCGCTGTCGGCCGTCACCGCCGCCCTGGCCGGACTGGTCACGGGCCTGGGGGCGGCCCGCCTGCGGGGCCCCTACCTGGCCGGGGCCACCCTGGCCCTGGCCGTCGGCCTCCCCGAGCTGACCATCAAGTTCACCTCGACCCTGGGCGGGGAGTCCGGCCTGCCCGTCAACCCGCCACCGCCGGTTTCCTTCCTGGGAGCTTCGTTCGACCCCAACCGTTACCTGGCCTGGGTGGCGATCCTGTGTGTGGCCGTGACCCTGGTGTTGCTGGCCAATCTGGTGACCAGCCGCTTCGGCCGCGACTTCCGCGCCGTTCGCGACGATGAAATTGCCGCCTCCCTGTCGGGCATCCGCGTCGCCAGCAACCAGGTGCTCGCTTTCGTGGTCAGCGCCGCTTGCGCCGGACTGGGAGGGGCCATCTACGCCCTGGCCACCGGAATCGTGAACCCGGCCGGCTTCAGCCTGGTCCTGTCCATCGCCATCCTCACCGGCGCCGTCATCGGCGGTCTGGGCACCCTGGCTGGAGCGGTGTGGGGAGGGATCCTCCTGGTCTATCTGCCCCGGTGGGCCGACTCGCTGTCCAATGGACTCAAACTGGACAAGGCCATCAGTTCCAATCTTGCCCTCGGGTTGTACGGAGTTGTCCTGATAGTGGTGATCCTCGTCTTTCCCTCGGGCCTGCAAGGAGCTTTGCGCCAAGCCGACCGAGCTTTGCGTTCCCGCTTCAGGTCCGGGCCGGGGGCTTCCGGCGCCGGAATGGCGCCTGGACCGGCCACAGCGGGGCCCGTCGCCCCGGGGCCTGGCGCCGAAACCTCGTAATCGGAAGCCCCCGTGGCTACGATGCCTCTCGAGTCGGGCGGCCGTAGGGCAGATGGGTCCGGCTCTTACAACCAGGGGGAACAACTTGAATATTCGTCCCAATCGCAGTGCGTGGCGCGTAGCCGCCGTCGTGGCGGTGATCGGCCTGGTGGCGGCGGCGTGCGGTGGCTCGTCGCCCAAGACCGGCGGCTCGACCGCTAGTACCAGTAGTACCAACACGGCCTCGGCTCCCGGCATCACCGCCACCACCATCACCATCGGCAGCCACCAGCCCCTCACCGGGCCGGCCGCCCCGGGCTATTCCGAGATCGCTCCGGCGTCCACGGCCATGTTCAAGTACGTCAACGCCCACGGCGGCGTTTACGGCCGCAGTATCAACTACATCTACGAAGACGACGGCTACAACCCGGCCAACACGGCCACGGTGGTGCGCAAGCTGGTCCTCCAGGACAATGTCTTCGCCATCTTCAACGGGCTCGGTACGCCGACCCACGAGGCCGTGCTCAGCTTCCTGCAGACCGAGAAGGTGCCCGATCTCTTCGTCGCCTCCGGCTGCGACTGCTGGGACAACGCCTCTCAGGACCCGGAGACCTTCGGCTTCCAGACCGACTACACCATCGAGGGCAAGATCCTGGCCAGCTACGAGCAGGCCCACTACAAGGGCGAAAAGGTCGGGTATCTCTTCCAGAACGATGACTTCGGCCAGGGCGGCGTGAAGGGCTTCGATCAGGAGATTCCGGGCTCGGACGTGGTCTCCCGCCAGAGCTATGACGCCACCGCCGCCGGCCTGGCCAACGGCCTGGGCAACCAGGTCTCGGCCATCAAGGCGGCCGGGGCCAAGGTGGTCATGCTCGACACCATCCCCGCCGCCACCGCCCTTACCCTCCTGGCCGCCGCCGAGATCGGCTACAGCCCGGTCTGGATCCTCTCCTCGGTCGGTGGGGATCCGCCCACCATGGGCGGGCTCCTCTCCAGCATCTCCAAGGGCAAGGCCGGGGCATCGCTGGAGAACGGCGTCATCAGCGCCTCGTACCTGCCTTCCTTCAGCGACACCGCCAACCCGTGGATCACCCTGTTCAAGTCGATCCACGATCAGTACGACGCCAACGAGCCCTGGGACGGCAACGCCGTCTTCGGTATGGCGGTCGCCTACACGTTCGTCCAGGCCATGCAGGCGGCCGGGCGCAATCCGACCCGGGCGGACGTGGTGAGCGCACTGGAGAGCAAGGGCGGGTCTTTCACGGGACCGGGCCTGGTGCCCTTCGGGTTCTCCAGCAGCCACCACAACGGCTACGTCGGGGAGCAGATCGGCGTGGTCGAGAACGGAGCTTTCAACATGTCCGGGCCCGTTTACCGCACCAGTGACTCGTCCGGTACTCCGGTGACCACCTACTCGGGGACGCAGCCGGCTCCTCCGAGCACCTTCTGAACTGATTCGAGCCGACCGGCCGGGATCCGAACCGCGGATTCCGGCCGGTCGAGGCTTCCCCCGACCGGGCCGCTGGGGTAGCATCCCGGAATTGGCCGGGCCACTCGAGCCGGGGGCAAGGTGCCCCTGACGGAGGCCCGACCGCTTTAGGGAGAACAAGCAATGGCAACAGGCACGGTGAAGTGGTTTAACGGTGAGAAGGGCTACGGCTTTATCACCCAGGACGGCGGGGGACCCGACGTCTTCGTCCACTTCAGCGCAATCCAGGGCGCCGGGTACCGGAACCTGGAGGAGAATCAGAAGGTCCAGTTCGAGACGGTTCAGGGCCCCAAGGGCCTTCAGGCCTCGGAAGTGGTCATAACCGGCTGAGTTAAGTCGTCGCTTCTGGCGGCACCTGCCATATCGGTCGGAGGGGGACCGGTTCCACCGGTTGCAGCCGTTTCCTTGACGCGGCCGAGAAGTCCGGACGTGAGCGTCCGGGCTTTGGCGCGCCCGCCGTTCGGCTGGGCCTGTCAGGATTTCCTTGACACGGCCCCACCCTGTCAGGGTAATCTTGACAAGGCCATGAGCACCGACCACGACTCCGGCGCCGATACCCGGCGCAAGGTGCTGGCCGAGCGGCTGGCCGCCGTGGTCGATGACCGGGACCCGCTTATGGCGCTCAGCGCCGCCCGCTCCTTCAAGGAGGAGTTGGCCGGGTGGGAGGCGGAACTGGCCCGGCGGGCCCTGGCCGGTGGGGCCACCTGGGAGACCATCGGCGTCGCCCTCGGGGTCAGCCGGCAGGCGGCCTGGGAGCGCCTGCGGAGCGGGATAGCCGCAGCCATCGAGCAGGACCGGGAGGCGCTGGAGGGCCGGCGCAACCGCATAGTGGAGGGACGAACGGATGGGCGACGTGTCAGAGGATGAGATGAGAGAGCCGGGCCTGGCCGATCGGGCCCGGGCCATAGCCGAGCGGGCCAACCGTCTGCTGGCCGACGCCGAGGAGGCCACCCGGGCGGGGGAGGAGCTGTCCGATATCGAGGACCGCCTGGCCGCCCTGGAGGAGGAGCAGCGCCGGCTGGACGAGGAGTTCGTCACCGTCGGCGCCGGCCGGAGTTCCGGGGAGGTTAACCCCCCGTCGAAGGGGTCCGCCGGGGCCACCGAACCTCCTCGCCGGGGTCAGCGCGGCCTGGCCGACTGGGTCGAGGGCCTGACCGGCGCCATCAGCGAGAACCTCAACGAGACCATACGCTCCCACGTCGGTCACCTGGGTGGGATCGGAGCGTCGGTGGCCAGCGCCGTGTCCGGGATGGTGGGCGACTCGACCCGCCACCTGGTCGACGTGCTTGAGCGGTCGGTGGACGTGGAGGCCGGCCCGGCGGTGACGGTGGACAACTTCGCCGGCCCGGTATCGGTGGGTGTCGGCCCGCCTGGCGTGGTGAAGGTCAGAGCCGAGATCTACGGACCTCCCGGGGACGACGGGGATTCGGTCCACCTCTTCGTCGACCACGACGCCGGGCGGGTATTCGTGCGCTGCCAGTCGTCTTATTCGGTGCCCGGCCGCCGCCACGCCAAGCTGTTTCTGACCGTTCCGGAGGGCTCCCAACTCGAGGTGCGGACCCAGGGCGGTCAGATCAGTGTCGACGGAGTGGGCGGGCCGGCCACCCTGCGCACTGCGGGCGGATCGGTCACCGTGCAAGGCGCCACCGGGGACGTCGATGCCGCCACCGCCGGCGGCTCGCTCACCATCGAGGCCCAGCGGGGCGGACGGGTCCGGGCCGTCACCATGGGAGGCCAGGTCAGTCTCAGGGGTTCGGGTTACGGACCGGTCGAGGCCCAGACCAGCGGGGGATCGATACGCATCGACGGTGCCGACGGGTCGGTGCGGGCCCACACCGCCGGCGGGTCGGTGACCGTCAGCGGGCGGGTGGTGGGGGATTGGAGCCTGCGCACCGCCGGCGGTTCGGTGACGGCTGTGGTCGGTCCGGACACCAACGCCGCTGTTGATGCCAGCGGCGGCTCGGCCTCGACCGACTTCCCCCAGTTGAGTGTCGAGCGCCGCCACGTCCGGGGCCTGATCGGAGACGGCTCGGAGGGAACGATCACCATGCGCAGCCTGGGCGGCCGGGTGGCCATCCTGCGGGCTCCGACCGGGCCCTAGCGTCCGTCCGGCGGCCCCGTCACGGCGGGTCGCTTCCGTCCGGCGCTCAGTCGGCTCGGACGACGGCGGCTAGCGGCGGTTTTCCAGAGTGTGGGCGACCTCTCGGTAGCGCACGCCCGGCACCAGGTGCACCCCGTCGAAAGCTCCGCTGTCCCGGATGGCGCCCACCAGGTCGCAGGCCCGCTCCACGCCCTGGGCCGGATGGGCTTCGATGGCTGTGATCCAATCCTCGGGCACTTTGATCTGGGGCAGTTCCGCCGACCACTTCCGGGCTCGGGCCGCGCTGGGCGGGACCATCACTCCGGCGTAGACCCGGCCGGAAAAGTCCAGCCGCTCCCTCCACCTCAGTAAGGCGTCGAGGTCGAAGCAGACCTGGACGAAGATGAAGTCGGCCTCCGCCTTCCAGGCCGGTAAGGGGGCCAGGCGGCTGGTCACGCCGGCCCGGAACGGCCGACCCCCGGCCCCCACCGCGTCATCGCTGGCCCGGCGGACCTCGTCCATCATGGATCGGACCGTCAGCTCCGTCGAGCGCTGGCCGACGGTCGGCTCGTCCCCGTAGACGAGGAGAAACTCGTCCACCCGGTAGGCGGCGGCCGTGAGCAGGTCCCTACGCAAGCCCAGCCGGTTGCGGTCCCGGGCGTTGAGACAGGCGATGGAGCGCCCACCCATCTGGTCCACCTCGTGGGCCACGGCCACGCTGGAGATGGTGGCCCGCCCGATGTGGTTGTCGGGGATCAGAAAGCCGGACGCCATCCGGCTCATCACGCCTATCTGGTGGCGGACCCGCATGAGATCGGGCTGGGTGGGCGGCTGGATCTCGCAGATGATCTCGAACGCCGGTCCGGAGCCCACGACTCAACGGTAGCAACGCCCGATTTTCGGAACGCCCTCGTTCCTGACCCGTTCCTCCTCCGGCGGCGGGTCAGCTGCCGGAGTGGGATTCCGCCTTGGCTTTCGGGCTGGCCAGGTTCGGTCCCGGCTCCTGCTCGGCAAATCGGCCGATCCGCTCGGCCAGAGCCGGCAGGTCCATCCCGGCCAGGTGGTCGACCACGTTCTCCCGGACGGTGCGCAGGTGGGTCGGATAGGCCTCGGCCAGGCGGGAGGCGCCGATCGGGGTGAGCACGGCCAGGTAGCCCCGGGCATCCGAGGGGCAACGGACCCTTTCCACCAGGCCGGTCCGGACTAGGCGGTCGACCACCCGGGTCATCCCGCTGACCGACAGGGAGCCGCGGGAGGCCAACTCCGTCATGCGCAGGGCCCCCTCGGGTTCCTCCGACAGGTTCATGAGCACGAAGTACTCGGCCATGGTCAGGTTGTGCTCGGCCTCCAGGGCCCTCCCCAGGACCTTGGGGACGACGATGATGGCCCGGGCCAGCGCCCTCCAGGCCGACTCCTCCTGGGGGTTGAGGGGTAGATCCCTGTTGAGCGGGGCAACCCGGCCGGGGTTCCCGGTGGGAGCGGCGGGGTCATCGATCACGCTGGGGATTGTACCGCCAGAATGTTGTTTGACACAACAATTAATTGCGAGTACAGTTCCTTGTACGAGCAAGTAGCTAGAGCGAGAGCGAGAGATCATGTCTGCCAACGATGTCGAAACCATCAGTACGGTCGAAGAGAGCCTGACCGGCACCTACAACCTGGATCCGGCCCACACCCGTCTCGCCTTCGTGGCTCGTCACGCCATGGTCACCAAGGTCCGGGGCCATTTCAATGAGTTCAGCGGCGTGCTCAGCATCAACGCCGAGGACCCCTCCAAGTCGAGCGCCGAGGTCAGCATCGACGTGGCCAGCGTCACGACCGGTAATGAGGACCGGGATAACCACCTGCGCACCAACGACTTCTTCGACGTGCCCAACTTCCCGAGCTGGTCCTTCAAGTCCACCTCGGCCGAGAAGGTGGGCGAGGACACCTACCGGATCACCGGGGATCTGACCATCAAGGACACCACCAAGCCGATCAGTATCGACTTCGAGCACACCGGGGCGGTCAAGGATCCCTGGGGCAACACCCGGATCGGCTTCGAGGGCCGCACCACCGTCAACCGCAAGGACTGGGGCGTCGGTTGGAACGTGGCCCTGGAGGCCGGCGGCGTCCTGGTCGGGGAGAAGGTAACCCTGGAACTGGACGTGTCGGCGGTCAAGGAGCAGCCCGCCGCCTGAGATATCCGAGCAAGAGTCGAGCCGATCCCGTCCCTCCCCCAGGGGCGGGATCGACCCGGGTCCGGGCTGGTGGTGGCAGCATCGGGTCCATGTCGTCGGATCAGCACGAATTGACCGAGGCCGAAGCCCGTCCCGCCCCCGACACCGGACCGCTGGACTTCGACTGCCCCCGCTGTGGCCGATCGGCGGCGGAGTTCACCTACGGACCCTGCGAGGGCTGCCGGACCGAACTGCGGGCCACCCTGGGCGGTGCGGGCCGATCGATCGAGGTGGCCGCCTACGAGCCCAAGATGAACGTGGTGCCCAATCAGGTGGCCATCAAGGAGTGAGGGTCCTCTCCAGGATCACGAAGTGGAGACCGGGCCGCCGCGGCACGTCATCGTCCCGGTCATAGGGGAAGGCGATGGTCTGGCCGGTCGGGTGGTAGCCGAGCCGCTCGTACCAGGCCAGCAACTCGTCCCGCCCGGCTATCACGTGCATCTCCACCCGGCGACATCCCCAGGCGCCCGTGGCCCAGGCCTCGGCCGCCGCCATCATGGCCCGCCCGACCCCCCGGCCCTGCTGACCGGGGCGCACCGCGAACATGCCCAGATAGGCGCGCCCGGCCCCCAGGTCCCGTACGTGGCAGCTGGCCAGCAGGCCCTGGTCATCTTCGGCCACCAGGACCGTGGAGCGCCCGGCCTCGATGGCCTCGAGGACCTCTCCGGGCGAGGTGCGCCGTCCCCTGACCAGGTGGGCCTCGGTGGTCCAACGCCCGGGGCCGCCCTGGCCGCGGTAGGCGTTCTGGACCATCTCCACCAGGGCGGTGACGTCCGCCGCCCCGGCCGGCCGGGTGACCAACCCCGGCCCGGATTCCTCCTCCGGGGCCGCCGCGCTCACCGCCGCCGGGCCCGGTCCCGGTCATCGGCCAGGGCGGCCGTGGCCAGGGAGACCGGGGCCAGCAGGAGGGCCACCACCAGATCGACCAGCTGGCTGATGAAGAGCCGGTCGTCCCGGTGGGGACCCGAGGCGGCCCGCCGGCCCAGCTCCAGGGCCGAGAAGCGGATGGCGGTGAAGCGCCGGTGTAGTCGGGTGGCGTCGTGGCCCAGGTACGGCTCCACCAGCGCTCGCCAGCGGTGGATGGAGTCGGTGGCCTCCTCCGAGGCCTCCTCCGCCGTGGTTCCCGACTCCGGATCCCGGGGCCGGTTGATCAGTTCTGCGCTGATCTGCAGATACTCGGGGCCGCCGTCCGCATCGGACAGCTTGGCTGCCGAGGGCAGCACCAGCGCTTCTCCCAGCCGGCGCACGTCCCGTTCCCCCGCCGCCTCGTAGGCGTCCAGGAGCCGATGGCGCTCGGTGTCCACCTGCGGATAGTGCTTGCGCACCACCGCCCGCACGATGCCGCCGCGGTCCTCGAAGTGATACTGGAGGGCGACGGCGTTGCGCGCTCCGGAGGCCCGGTTGATCTGGCGCAGGCTGACCCGGTCGATGCCCTCGGCCGCGAAGAGTCGCTCGGCGGCGGACACCAGTGCTGCTCGGGTCGGCTCGGGGCTGCGGGCCACTGGACCGTCTCCTATCGGCGGCGCTACGGTGCCTTCACACTATTTGATGCGACGGCATTACTTGGCACGGGAGGCCGAAATGGCTTGGGATTTCTCTACCGATCCGGAGTTCCAGGAGCAACTGGACTGGGTGGCGCAGTTCTGCAAGGAGGAGATCGAGCCCCTGGAGCTCGTCTTCCCGTGGGCGGTGCGCCTGCGGGCCCGCGACCCCAAGATGGCAGCCATAGTCGACCCCCTACAGCAGCAGATCAAGGACCGGGGCCTGTGGGCCGTGTTCCTGGACAAGGAATTGGGCGGTCCCGGCTACGGGCAGCTAAAGCTGGCCCTGCTCAACGAGATCCTCGGCCGCTACGGCCTGGCCCCGGCCATGTTCGGATGTCAGGCCCCCGACACCGGGAACATGGAGATCCTGGCCGCCTACGGCACCGAGGAGCAGAAGGAGCGTTGGCTCCAGCCCCTCATGAACCAGGAGATCTTCTCCGCCTATTCGATGACCGAGCCCCACGGTGGGTCGGACCCGAGCATGTTCAAGACGGTGGCCGTCAAGGACGGCAGCGAATGGGTCATCAACGGGGAGAAGTGGTTCACCAGCGCCGGACGGGCCGCCGACCTGCTCTTCGTCATGTGCACCAACGGCATCTTCATCGTTCCCCGGGAGACCCCCGGAGTTGAGTTCATGGAGTATCCGAGCACCCACAACCACATCCGCTACAACGAGGTACGCGTTCCTCTGGATCATCTGCTCGGACCCGAGGACGGCGCTCGGGTACTGGCCCAGCGCCGCCTGGGCGGGGGTCGCATCCACCATGCCATGCGGGCCATCGCCCAGTGCAAGCGGGCCTTCGACATGATGTGCGAACGGGCGCTGTCCCGGGAGTCCCACGGCAAGCTCATAGCCGAGCACCAGATGGTGCAACAGGCCATCGCCGACTCCTACGCAGAGATCAACATGCTCCGCCTCATGGTGCTGTGGACGGCATGGACCATCGACAACTCCAGCACCCAGGCGTCGCGCACCCAGATCGCGGCGTGCAAGTACACCGCCGCCAAGGTGTTGCGCGAGGTCGCCTACCGGGCCATTCACATCTTCGGCTCACTGGGCGCCACCGATCTCACCCCGCTACAGGCCATGTGGGCCGGCTCCCCGACCATGGGGGTGATGGACGGCGTGGATGAGGTGCACAAGGTGACCGTGGCCCGGAACGTGCTCAAGGACTACCGGCCCCACGAGGGGCTGTGGCCGACCGAGTACTACCCGGCCAAGCGGGAGGCGGCTCAGAAGAAGTACGCCGACCTCTTCGCCAAGGACCCGGACCTGTTGAAGTACGCCCAGGGCATGCAGCGCTCCGGCCGGCATTAGGCCGAGGTAGGCGAAGTGGAGCTCAAGGATCGCGTCGCGGTCGTAACCGGGGGGGCCAGTGGTATTGGCCGGGCCCTGTGCCGGACCTTCGCCCAACGGGGCGCGGCGGCGGTGGTGGTGTCCGACCTGGACGGGCCGGGAGCGGAGGCGGTGGCCGATGAGCTGACGGACCGCGGGGCCAAGGCTCTGGCCGTGCGGACCGACGTGGCCGACTCCGAGGACGTGGCCGCCTTGGTGGCGGCGGCCACCGACGCCTTCGGCCCGGTGGACATCTTCTGCGCCAACGCCGGCATCATCGTCGCCGGCGGGCCGGAGGTCTCCGATCAGGACTGGGACCGGATCTGGGCGGTGAACGTCAAGAGCCACATCTACGCCGCCCGGGCGGTGCTGCCCTCCATGTTGGAGAGGGGTGAGGGCTACCTGGTCCACACCGCCTCCGCCGCCGGCCTGCTGACCCAGCTCGGTTCGGCTCCCTACAGCGTTACCAAGCACGCCGCCGTGGCCCTGGCCGAGTGGCTCTCCATCACCTACGGGGATCGGGGTATCCGGGTGTCCTGCCTGTGCCCCCAGGCGGTGTGGACGGGGATGGCCGGAGCGCCCAAGGGGGGCGACTCCGATCTGCCCGACGCCCTGGCCGCCACCAAGGGGACGGCCACGGGTGACGGCATCGTCCGGCCCGAGGAGGTGGCCGACCTGGTCATCGAGGCCATGGCCGATGAGCGCTTCTTGATCCTGCCCCACCCCCAGGTGGCCACCTACGAGCAACGCCGGGCCGGGGACCGGGAGAGGTGGTTGAAGGGGATGCGCCGGTCCCAGGCCCAGATATCCGGCTTCGGGGGATGAGCGTGTCCAACGACCTGACCCAAGAGGGACCGGCCGGGATCGCGGCCGGCACGGTCACCGAGTGGCTGCAAGCCAACATCGATGGGGTGGCGCCGCCGCTCCGCTTCGAGCTCATAGCCGGCGGGAGGTCCAACCTCACCTTCAAGGTCACCGACGCCAACGGCCGGCGTATGGTCCTGCGTCGACCTCCCATCAGTCATGTGCTGGCCTCAGCGCATGACATGGGCCGGGAACACCGGATCATCTCGGCCCTGCGTGACACGCCGGTACCCGTTCCGATCGCGCTGGGCTTCTGTGAAGACGGGTCGGTCAACGAACGGCCCTTCTATGTAATGGACTTCGTCGAGGGCCACATCCTCCGTGACAGCGGCCAGACCGAGAAGCTCATGGACGAGAGCATCCGCCGGGCCATGGGCAACGACCTGGTCGACGTCCTGGCCGGCATCCACGCCGTCGACATCGACGCCGTCGGGCTGGGGGACCTGGGCCGGCGGGAGAGCTACATCGAACGCCAGCTCAAGCGTTGGTACGGACAGTTCCAGCAGTCCCAGGCCCAAGAAGAGGAGGGCGGCTTCGGCCGGCCCGCCCCCCTGGTCGATGAGGTGTACCGGTCGTTGATGAGCCGCGTACCACCGCAGAAGGAGGGGACCCTGGTCCACGGGGACTACCGCCTGGACAACACCATGGTGGGCGAGGAGGGCAAAGTCCGCGCCGTTCTCGACTGGGAGCTGTGCACCCTGGGTGATCCGCTGGCTGATGTCGGTACCCTCCACGTCTACTGGTCGGACCGCAACGAGACGGCGGGGCTACCCGTCGTGCCCACCACCGCCTTGCCCGGCTTTCCCACCCGGGACGAACTGTCGGCACGGTATGCGGCCACGTCCGGACGGGAGATCTCCGACCTGCCCTATTACACCGCCTTCGCCTACTGGCGGCTGGCCTGCATCATCGAGGGCGTCTTCGCTCGTTATGCCGCCGGCGCCATGGGCGGTGACACCAGCCAGGCGGCCGGCTTCGCCCAAGCTGTGATCCACCAGGCCGAGCAAGCCCGCAAGGCCCTCGGCCAGCTTTAGCGCACTCGCAGGCGCACAGGGGTGCTGACGTCCTTGAAGAAGTCATTGCCCTTGTCATCCACCACGATGAAGGCGGGGAAGTCCTCCACCTCGATCTTCCACACCGCCTCCATTCCCAGTTCCGGGTACTCGAGCACCTCAACCTTGCGGATGCAGTCCTGGGCCAGGCGGGCGGCCGGACCCCCGATGGAGCCGAGATAGAAGCCGCCGTGAGCGGCACAGGCGTCGGTCACCGCCTTGGACCGGTTGCCCTTGGCCAGCATGACGTAGGAACCCCCGGCGGCCTGGAATCGCTCCACATAGGAGTCCATGCGTCCCGCCGTGGTGGGCCCGAAAGAACCGGACACGTAGCCGTCGGGGGTCTTGGCCGGCCCGGCGTAATACACGCAGTAGTCGCGCAGGTACGAGGGCATGGCCTCCCCCGCATCGAGGCGATCGGAGATCTTGGCGTGGGCGATGTCCCGGGCCACCACCATGGGGCCACTGAGGGAGAGGCGGGTCTTGACCGGATAGCGGCTCAGTTCGGCCCGGATCTCCTCCATGGGCCGGCCCAGGTCGATGCGGACCACATCCGATCCCAGCTCGGTCTCCTCCGGCTCGGGGAGGTAGTGGGCCGGATCGTGCTCCAACTGCTCGAGGAAGGCGCCCTGCTCGGTGATGCGGGCCAGGGCCTGTCTGTCAGCCGAGCACGACACGGCCAGGGCCACCGGGACCGAGGCGCCGTGTCGGGGCAGGCGGATGACTCGGACGTCGTGGCAGAAGTACTTGCCACCGAACTGGGCCCCGATGCCGAAGCGCTGGGTGAGAGCCAGGACCTCGGCCTCGAGCTCCACATCCCGGATGCCGTGGCCTGAGGCGGTACCGGTGGTGGGGAGGGAATCGAGGTAGCGGGCGGAGGCGTACTTGGCCGTTTTGAGGGCGAACTCCGCCGACGTTCCGCCGATGACCAGGGCCAGGTGGTACGGCGGGCAGGCGGCCGTGCCCAGGGTGCGCAGCTTCTCGTCCAGCCAGTCGAGGAGCTTGGAGGGACTGAGCAGGGCCCGGGTCTCCTGGAACAGGAGACTCTTGTTGGCCGACCCTCCGCCTTTGGCCATGAACAACAGGTCGTACTCGGCTCCGCCGGTGGCGTAGATCTCGATCTGGGCGGGCAGGTTGGAGCCGGTGTTGACCTCGTCCCAGGTGGTGATGGGGGCCATCTGGGAGTAGCGCAGGTTGAGCTGGGTGTAGGCGTCGAAGACCCCCCGGCTGAGGGCTTCCTCGTCCCCGCCCCCGGTCAGGACCAGCTCGCCCTTGCGGGCGCTGACGATGGCCGTGCCCGTGTCCTGGCACATGGGCAGGACCCCGCCGGCGGCCACGCAGGCGTTCCTGAGCAGATCCAGGGCGACGAAGCGATCGTTGGCCGAAGCCTCCGGATCATCCAGGATGGCTCGGAGCTGAGCCAGGTGGCCGGGCCGGAGCAGATGGGCGATGTCCCTGAAGGCGGCCCGGGACAGGGCTGTCAATACGTCGGGGTCGACCTGGAGGAAGCGCCGGCCGGCGGCCTCCACGGTGGTGATGCCCTCGGTGGTTATGAGCCGCCACGGAGTCCCGGCGTGGGCGTGGTCGATGGGGAGGAGTTCGGTGAAGGCGAAGTCGGGCATGGCCGTAACTGCTTACTCGAAGAGGACGCTGATGCTTTCGCGCGAAGCGATGCGGCGGATGGCCTCCCCGAACAGGCCGGCCACCGACACCACCTCGACCTTGGGCGGCATGGGAATGGGCTGGGTCTCGACCGTGTCGGTGACGAACAGCCTCTCGATGGGGCTGGCCTCCAGCTTCTCGGCTGCCCCACCGGCCAGCAGGCCGTGGCTCACGGCTGCGTACACCGAGGAGGCGCCCCGCTCCATCAGCACCCGGGCCGCGTCGATCAGGGTCCCGGCCGAGATGGTGAAGTCGTCCACGATCAGGGCGGTGCGTCCCTCGACGCTGCCCATCAGCTCGGTCACCTCCGCGTTCTCGCTGTGGTCCACCCGGCGCTTGTCGGCTATGGCCAGGGGGACCTGCATGCGGTCCGCCCACATCCGCGCCTTCTTGGCGAAGCCGGCGTCGGGCGCCACCACCACCAGGTTGTCCAGCGACTTGGCCCGGATGGCGTCGCAGAGCACCGGCAGGGCGTGCAGGTCGTCCACCGGGACCTTGAAGAACCCGGCCACCTGGGGGGCGTGCAGATCCATGGTGACCACCCGGTCCACACCGGCCGCCTCTATGGCGTCGGCACACACCCGGGCCCGGATGGACACCCGGGGCTCGTCCTTCTTGTCCCCTTTGGCGTAGGTGAAGTAGGGGATGACGGCCGTGACCGAGGCGGCGCTGGCCCGCTTGAGGGCGTCGATCCAGAACAGCAACTCCATGAAGTTGTCATTGGCGGGAAAGGCGGTGCCCTGGATGATGAAGACGTCCCGACCTCGGACATTCTCCTGAACCCGGACGAAGAGGTTGCCCTCCGAGAAGCGGATAGTCTCGCTCCGGCCCAGCGGTAGGTCGAGATAGTCGGCCACGGCCGTGCCGAGCTTGCGGGAGGCGGAGCCGGCAAAGAGCAGCAGGTCCTCCATCACCGACCCCAGGGTACCGGACCCCGGGTTGCGGACGGGCCGGCGCCGGGGGAGTATCTAGGCCGGAGACTGAGGGGGAGCGATGAGCAAAGCAGGGTCGAGGCGCGTACTGATAGCCGAGGATCACCAGGGGATGCGGGACCTGGTCCACCGGCTGGTCGATCTGGAGGACGGTCTGGAGGTCGTGGGGGTGGCCGCCAACGGACAGGAGGTCCTGGACCAGGCCGCCTCCCTCTCGCCCGACGCCATCGTCCTGGATCTCGGCCTGCCCCAGATCGATGGTGAGGTCGCCCTGCGGGAGCTGCGCTCCAAGCTCCCGGACGCCCACATCATCGTGTTGTCCGGCCAGGCCTCCGCCCTCATCCAGCCCCGCCTGCTGGAGGAGGGGGCCGACGCCGTCATCGAGAAGGACTCGGCCTATCCCTCCTGGCAGGAGGACCTGCTGGCCCGGCTCCGTCTGGGTCGCCAGGCCGGCTGAGACCGGCCTTACTTGCCGGTCGGGATAGGCAGGCCCAACTCCTCCAGGATGGGCTTGGCGTAGGTGACCTTGCCGGTCAAGGTGGCCGGGTCGCCTGTGCAGAGGGCGTAGGCCGCCGCCGCCATCACCTCGGGCGGCTCCAGGCGGTCCTCGGGCACGCCCCGGTTGAGGCCGTGGTGGACCACACCCGGGGTGGCCACCAGTCCCGACGGGGACAGCACGTTGACGGCTATTCCGTCGGCCCAGGCCTCGGCGGCCAGTCCGGTGGTCAAGCGCTCCAGGGCCGCCTTGCACATGCCGTAGACCGTGCCTCCCCTCATCCCGGCGGGGTAGGGCGGGCCCTGCGGGTGGCGGGCGGCGCCCGAGGAGATGTTGAGGATCCAGCCCGACTTGCGCTCGCGCATGCCGGGCAGCACCTTCTGGGCCATCTCGAACGGCGCCCGGACCTGCACCTCGAACATCAGGCGGTAGTGGCTCTCGCTGAAGCTATCCACCGGCTCGAAGTAGGTGATGGCGGCGTTGTTGACCAGGATGTCGATCGGGCCGAGTTCCTTCTCGGTCGCCTCCAACAGGCGGGCCCGGTCCTCGGCCTTGCTGAGATCGGCGGGTATGGCGATGGCGTGGCCCCCGGCATCGGTGATGGCCCGCACCGTGGTGGTGATGCTGCCGGAAAACTGATGGTCGCCCTCCTCCACCGTCCGGGCGCTGACCGCCACCAGCGCCCCATCGGCCGCGAAACGTTTGGCGATCTCCTCCCCGATCCCCCGACTGGCGCCGGTGACGACCGCGACCTTTCCTTCCAGACTCATATCTCTGTTCTCCTCATTACTCGTTGGTTGACTTCTGGGTTCCGACCTTGAGGTCACGGAAGGCGAGCTCCCGGTCGACCTGGGGCTCCCGGGGCAGTCCCAGCACCCGCTCACCGATGATGTTGCGCTGGATCTCATCGGTGCCACCCGCGATGGAACTGGACTGAACCCGAAGACCCATCTGCTGGTAGCGACCGCCCTCGGGGGCGTCCGGGCCGACCAGCATTCCGTGGGGCCCCTCGATCTCCAGACTCAGGTCACGGGCCTGGCGGCCCAGGGAGGAGGAGATGAGCTTGCCCGTGGAGACCTCGGGTCCGGGCATGCGCCCGGCCTGAGCCGCGGCCCGGGCCCGGGCGCCGTTGACGCGGTGGGTCTCGGACTGGACGCGCATGCGCATCAGGCGCTGGCGGATCATGGGGTCGTCCTGGCGTCCGAAGCGGCGGGCCAGGTCGGCCAGGGCCCCGGAGGATTGCGCCGCCATCATGGCCGCCTGCTCGCCCTGAGTCCGCTGGGAGTCCTGGATCAGTTCGCCGACCTTGCGGTCCAGGGCGGCGTTCTTTTCGCCCGGTCCGCCGGCCATGACGCCGCCGGCCCCCCGGCCCCCGCCGATGCCCTGGCGCTCGTAGGCCAAGGTGGACACCGCCACCATCCAGCCGTTGTTGACCGAGCCCACCACCTGGTCGTGGGGGACGACGGCATCGGTGAAGAACACCTCGTTGAAGGTGGCGCCCCCGTCCATCTGCTTGAGGGGCCTGACCTCCACCCCCGGTTGGTCCATGTCGAAGATGAAGTAGGTGACGCCCTTGTGCTTGGGCGAATCGGGGTCGGTGCGGGCCACCAGCATCCCGCGATCCGCCGTCCGCGCCCCGGAGGTCCACACCTTCTGGCCGTTGACGATCCACACGTCCCCGTCCCGGATGGCCCGGGTCTGGAGGCTGGCCAGATCCGAGCCGGCGCCGGGCTCGCTGAAGAGCTGGCACCACGACTCCCGGCCGGCGGCCAGGGCGAGGAGCCAACGGTCCTTCTGGGCGTCGGTCCCATGCTCGATGATGACCGGGCCACCCATCATCTGTCCCAGTCCCCCCGGCGGCGCCACGGCGCCGGCACCGGCCAGCACCTCGCTCACCTCCCGCGCCTCGGCCGGGTTCAGGCCCCGGCCTCCGTACCCCCTGGGCCAGGTGGGGAAAGCCCAGCCCGCCTCGGCCAGGCGTCCCCACCACTCCCGCAGGGTCAGGTCCAGATCCCAGTTGGCCTCGACCCAGGCCCGGGCCGCTGCGCTGACCTCTCCCATACGTCTCCCCCCTTGCTGACCGCCGATGGGTCGGCGGCGTGGACCGAACCTAGCGGGAGGAGGGCCGCCGGTGCACCGACACGGCGTAGCCATCCCCGACAGTGAACGGAGCCCGGTCCCAGGTCGACCATCGCTCCTCGATCACCAGGCCCTCGGTCGTACAGGCGGCGTCGTAGTCGTCCAGGTCGTAGTTGCGATCCAGCTGGAACCCGGCCACCATCCAACCGTCCGGGGCGACGTGGCGGGCGCAGGCCCGCACCATCGACTCCCGGTCGGCGGGCGGAGTGAACAGCGGGACGTTGCCGGCCAGCACGACCAGTTCGAAGTTCCGTCCGAGATCGAGCTGGGCCAGATCGGCCCGGAGCCACTCGAGGTCGGGGCCGAGCCGCCCGGCTTCGGCCAGCATGGACTCGTCCCGGTCGACGCCGACCACGTCGATACCGCGCCGGGCCAGCTCGATCGCCACCCGACCCGTTCCGCAACCGGCGTCCAGGACGGTGCCGGGCCGGAAGGAGGCCACCAGATCGGCCTCCCCGTGCACGTCGAGGCCCTGGCGGGCGAGGGCGTCGAAGCGGGACTGATAGGCGGGCCCGTCGAAGCCCCTCCCGCCCATCGGCACTCCGGGGCCGTTCACGTCGCTCCTCGCCCGACCCCCGGCTTAGAGCCGGCTCAACACGGCCGAGCAGGAGCTCACGTCCACGCCCGGCTTGGACTCGACCTCCAGGCTGGTGACCCGGCCGTCCTCGATGATGGCGGCGTAGCGCTTGGAGCGCAGGCCGAGGCCGGCCCCGGCGCCGTCCATCTCCAGGCCCATGGCCCGGGTGAACTCGGCGTTGCCATCGGCCAGCATCACGATGTCGTCCCCCACTCCCTGGGACTCGCCCCAGGCCTGCATGACCCAGGCGTCGTTGACCGACACGCACACGATGCGGTCGACACCCTTTCCCTTGAGTTCGGAAGCCTGGGCCACGAAGCCCGGCAGGTGGATCTTCGAACAGCCCGGGGTGAAGGCGCCGGGTACGGCAAAGAGAACCACCCGTCCCTTCCCCAACACCTCACCGGTCCTCACCGGCTGGGGACCCTCCGGGCCCATGGTGCGCACCTCGACATCGGGGATGCCGTCTCCGACTGCGATACCCATCAGCGCGTCTCCTGTGACGTTGCGCCCGGCCGGAGATGGCCGGAACTGGACCTGCAGTCTCGCTCACCAACCCGGCCCTTGACATTGGCCCTCCGCATCTTCATACTTTACCGCTAGGTGCCTGATTTTTCAGGGGCTTGGTAAGGGTTTGGCCGTGTGTGCCAAACCCCTTGTGCGCGTGGCGCCGTGGCTTTATGGTGGCCCCGTGAGCGCGTCGGTTGAGTCCCAAGCGGACGGCTCCGCCGTCAAGCACGCCGAGCAGGCCTACCTGGACGAGGCCTACCGGCACCTGGTTTGGATGGGGGAGCGGACCTCGGCCGCGGCCGAGGATGCCGCCGAGCGGGCCAAGGCCGACTGGAACGCGGCGGTAGCCCACGGCCGGTTGATGGACCGCTTGGCCTCCATCTCCGATGACCGCCGGCCCCTCTGCTTCGGCCGCATCGATGAGGAGGACGGCGCGCCTCGCCAGGGTCGGTCCTCGTGGTACATCGGCCGCCGCCATGTCGAGGATCCTTCCGGCGCCCCGGTGGTGGTGGATTGGCGGGCGCCGGTGGCCATCCCTTTCTACCGGGCCACCTACCTGGATCCCCTGGGGCTCGCTCTACGCCGGCGGTTCATTCTCGACGGCCGGACCATCACCGACCTGCTCGACGAGCGCTTCGATGATCCCGACGCCGGGGCCATGGCTGCCGCCGCCGGTCTGCCCGACCCGCTCCTGGCCGAGCTGGGGCGGGCCCGCAGCGGCCCCATGCGCGACATCGTCGCCACCATCGCAGCCGAGCAGGACCGCATCATCCGGTCTCCTTTGGAGATCCCCCTCATCGTCCAGGGCGGTCCGGGCACAGGCAAGACGGCGGTGGCCCTCCACCGCGCCGCCTACCTGCTCTACGAACATCGGGACTACCTCAGCCGCCAGGGTGTCCTGGTCCTCGGCCCCAACCGCCGCTTCCTGGCCTACATAGCCGAGGTGCTCCCTTCCCTCGGGGAGCTGACCGTGGTCCAGACGACCCTGGCCGGCCTCATCCCCAGTGCCGCGATCCGGGGCCACGACTCCCGAGCGGTGGCTCGGCTCAAAGGTGACGCACGCATGGCCGAGGTCCTGGCCCGGGCCGCCGTCGACGGGGTCGGTCCGCCGTCCCAGCCAGTGGCGGCCAACACCCGCTGGGGGACGGTGCATCTCGCTCCCGGGGAGTTGCAGGCGCTGATCGGCGCCGCCCTTGAGTCGGGTGGAGCGGCCGGGCTGAGGCGCAGCCGGTTCCGCCGGGCGGTCATCCGCCGGGTGACCCTGGAGTTGAGCGAGCGCCGGGGTCCGGCTCTGGTGGGCGCCGAGGAGGTGGCCGCCGACCTGCGCCGGGACGCGCCCTTCCAGAAGGCCCTGGACCGGGGCTGGCCCAACAAGAGCGCGGCGGCGCTGGTCCGCAGCCTCCTGGGCCGGGGCCCGATCCTGGCCCGGGCCGCCGGCGGCATCCTGGAGCCCGGGGAGATCAGGCTGATGGCGCGCCCGCCGGCCCGCTCGGCGGCCGAGGAACCCTGGACCGAGGCCGACATCGCCCTCATCGATGAGGCCGACTCGATCCTGGGCTCCAGCGCCCGCCGCTACGGCCACGTGGTCATCGATGAGGCGCAGGACCTGTCTCCCATGGCGTGGCGAATGGTGGCCCGGCGCAGTGCCGACGGCCGCTCCCTGACCGTCCTCGGGGACCTGGCTCAGGCCACCGAGCCGGGCGCCCTGCGCCGTTGGGAGGACGTCATATCCGCCCTGGGCCACCCCGAAGGGGCGGCGGTGGCTGCACTCAGCGTCGGCTACCGGGTGCCCCGCCCCATCATGGAGTTCGCCAACCGGCTCTTACCCTCCATCGCCCCCGATCTCAGTCCGACCGACTCGGTGCGGCCGTGGGGGGACCCGCCCGTTCTGATCTCGGTCGGTGCTGCCGCCGGTCTCCATCAGGAGGTTGTCGCCCGGACCCGGGCCTTGGCGGCGGATCACCAGTCGGTGGCCGTGGTGGCGGCGGCGGAGCGCGCCGGCCCACTTCGCGACGAGTTCCCCTCCGGCCCCGGCCAGATCGTCAGCATCATCGAGCCGGTCGAGGCCAAGGGCCTCGAGTTCGACGCCGTCGTCGTGGTGGAACCGGCGGACATCTTCGGATTGCCCGGAGGTCCCGGGCTGCTCTACATCGCCTTGACCCGGGCGGTGCAGGAGATGCTGGTCGTCCATCACGCCGAGTTGCCCGCCCCGCTGCGCTGAGCCGGCGGCCGGCCGGCGCCCCGGCGCCTTGCCAACGCGCCGGTTGTTACCGTGACCTCGATGGACATGGACTCGATGGACATGGACTCGATGGACATGGACTCGCCCGATCTGGACTTCGCCACCGTGGACCAGCTCATGGGCGCCATGCAGGCCCGGTCCCTGTCCAGCCGCGAGTTGCTGGAGCATCTGCTGGCCCGGGTGGAGCGAATCAACCCATCCCTCAACGCCGTGGTCGCCCTGGACGCCGACCGGGCCCGCCAGGCCGCTGACGACGCCGACGCCGCCCGAGCCTCCGGTGACCCGCTGGGACCGCTCCACGGGTTGCCCATGACCGTCAAGGACGTGTGGGAGACCGAGGGCCTGGTCACCACGGCCGGAGCCCCGGAGCTGCGCAACCACGTGCCCGTCGCCGACGCCCTGACCGTGGCCCGTCTGAAGGCGGCCGGGGCCATCGTGTTCGGAAAGACCAACGTCCCGCTCTATGCCGGTGACTTCCAGACCTATAACGAGATCCACGGCGTCAGCAACAACCCCTGGGACCGATCCCGGACCACCGGTGGCTCCTCCGGGGGGGCGGCCGCGGCCGTGGCCGCCGGACTGACGCCGTTGGAACTCGGTAGCGATATCGGCGGATCCATCCGCAGCCCGGCCCACTTCAACGGTGTCTACGGTCTCAAGCCGTCCTGGGGGCTCGTTCCCAGCCGCGGGCACATTCCTGGGCCGCCTGGCACGCTGATCGAGACCGACGTCAACTCCGGCGGGCCGTTGGCCCGCAGCCTGTCGGACCTGCGCCTGGCCCTCTCGGTCATCGCCGGCCCGGTGCCGGAAGAGGCCCGGGCCTGGCGCCTCGACCTTGACCCCGGGGCACCGATCCGGGATGTGTCCGAGCTGCGCATCGCCACCGTGTTCACCGAGGGCGCTGATCTGCTCCCCGTGGCCCAGGAGGTCCGGGACAGCCTCTCCGGCCTGGCGGCACGGCTGGCCGCCGCCGGGGCCACCGTGGAGCCGGTGCCAATGCCGGTGCCCCTCGCTGACGGCCTCCGGACGTGGCAGGACCTGGTGCTGCCGATCATCGGGATCACCCTCAGCGATGGCGACTTCGCCAGCTTCACCGAGTTCGACGGCCTGCCCGGGGACGATCCGATGACCAACTCCGCCAAAGCGCTGGTGAGCCGTTTCCGGACCTGGGCCCTGGCCAGCGACCGGCGCCTGCGGGAGCGGGCGGCGTGGGACGAGCTGTTTGCAGACTGGGACGCCGTCCTCGCCCCGGTCATGCCGACGGCCGCCTTTCCCCACGACACCGAGCGCTCCCTGGCCGAGCGGAGCTTGGATGTCAATGGGGCGCCGCTGTCCCACCTTCTGGTGCTGGCCTGGTGTGGTGCCATCGGCTCGGCTCTGCTGCCCGTGGTGGCCCTTCCGGCCGGGACAACGCCGGGCGGCCTTCCGGTCGGCGTGCAGGTGGTCGGGCCCTATCTGGGCGATCTGCGCCTGTTGCGGGTGGCGGAGTTGTTGGATGAGGCGGCCGGCCCGGGCTTCACTCCTCCGCCGCTCTGACCGGGCCTGGGCCCGGACCCCGATCGGCGCCCAGCGGATAGGGTCGGGGCCAGTCGAGAGGGGGCGGGGATGTCCAACCAGATCAATGAGGATCCGAGGATCGATCCGAGGATCAAGGCGGTGCTGGGAGCTTTTCCGGACCGCCCGCCGCTCGGTTCGGTGCAGAGCCGGGACGACCTGCTGGCCGAGGCCAGCAGCGAGGCGGCCCAGGCCATGCGCCAGATGATGACGGCGTTCATGGACGCCGCTGACAATGAAGAAGTGGCTCCCTCTGAGGGCCTTACGGTCACCGAGCACGCGGTGGCGTCGGAGCCGGATGGCAACAAGATCAACATCCGCTTCATCCGTCCGGAGGGAAACGACCCTCTGCCCTGCGTCTATTACATCCACGGCGGCGGGATGGCGGCCATGTCCTGTTACGACGGGAACTACCGGGCCTGGGGCCGGCTCATAGCCGGCCAGGGCGTGGCTGTGGCCATGGTGGACTTCCGCAATTCGGTGGTGGCGTCCTCGGCCGAGGAGGTCGCCCCCTATCCGGCCGGTCTCAACGACTGCGTCTCCGGGCTCAAGTGGTTGGTGGCCAACCACGCTGAACTTGGTATCGACCCCGGTCGCATCATCGTGGCCGGTGAGAGCGGTGGTGGGAACCTGACCCTGGCCACCGGGCTGCGCCTCAAGAAGGATGGGGACCTGGGCCTGATCAGCGGTCTGTATGCCCTGTGTCCGTACATCGCCGGTCAGTGGCCGGCCCCCGGCAGCCCGTCCTCGGTCGAGAACAACGGGATCCTTCTGGAGCTGCATAACAACCGGGGGGCCATGGGCTACGGAATCGAGGCGTTCGAGGCGGGTGATCCCCTGGCCTGGCCGGGCTTCGCCACCGAAGAGGACGTCACCGGATTGGTCCCCACCGTCATCAGCGTCAATGAGTGCGATCCGCTGCGGGACGAGGGCATCAACTTCTACCGCCTGCTGCTGCGCAGCGGGGTGAAGACCCGGTGCCGGCAGGTGATGGGCACCATCCACGGCACCGAGATCTTCGCCATTCTCTGTCCTGACATCAGCCGGGAGACGGCGTCGAGCATCGCCCACTTCGCCCGGACCGCCGCCGCCCTCTGAGCCGAGCCCAGCGGGCGAGCCCAGGACCGGCCCGGGGTCAGGTCCGGGTCGGCAGGCGGGCCGAGTAGATGGAGTAGCCGTCGACGTGGCGGGCCACCAGCGTGGCCAGGCCGGTGGCCGCCATCATCGGCACCATGATGCCGAAGCCGGCGTGGGTCAGCTCCAGGACCAGAGCCACGCCGGCCAGCGGCGCCTGGATGGAGGCGCCGATCATGGCCGCCGCCCCGACCATGGCGAAGGCGCCCACGGGCGAGCCGGGCCAGGCCAGGGACCAGGCCAGTCCGAGCAGGGCGCCGAAGACGGCCCCGGTGCTGAGGGAAGGGGTGAACAGGCCGCCGCTGGCGCCGCTGCCGAGGCACAGCGCCGTCACCAGCGGCTTGAGCACGAACAGAGCCCCCAGTAACGCGAAGCTGCCCGCCCCCACGAAGACGTCGTGGGCCATCCCCTTCCCGTTACCGAACAGCTGGGGGTAGGCGATGCCGGCCAGGCCGAGGACCAGGAAGGCGCCCCCGGGGGCCAAAAGGACCGCCCGGCCCGAGGCCCGGTGATGGGACACCCAGCCGATGAGGCGGATGAAGGCGCTGGCCAGCAGGCCGATGACCGGGCCGGCCAGCAGGGCCCAGACCATGAGGCTGGCGCTGAAGCGGTACTGCGGGATGTCCACATAGGTGGCGCTGGTCGGCAGGTAGGCCCAGGCCACCCCGGTGGCGATACCCGAACACACCACCGCGGGCAGGATGACCGGCAGGGTGATGCTGCCGATGAGCACCTCGGCGGTGAAGATCGCACCGCCCAGGGGCACGTTGTAGACGGCGGCCAGGCCGGCCCCGGCGGCGCAGGCCACCACCAGCCGGCGCTGTCCTTCGCTCAAGCCCGTCCAGCCGGCCAGCACACTGGCCGCCGCCCCGCCGATCAGCTTGGGAGCCGCCTCCCGCCCCAGGGAGGCGCCCATCCCCACCGCCACTTCCGAGATCAGCGAGGTCCCGAGGCTGCGGCGGAACGACAGGCTCCCGTCACCGCTCCAGATGGCGTCATCCACCTCCGATTTCTCTCCCGGCGTGAACCGTCGCAGCAGATACCAGGCCGTCCCGGCCACCAGACCCCCGATGGTCACCGCTGCGACGCGGCGCAGGGAGGAAGCGTGCTCGACCCCGGCCTCGAAGCTGCCGGAGTGGTAGCCGAAGGCCAGATGCTCGACGCTGAATAGGACGAACATCATCGCCATCCCGAACAGGCCGGTGGCCACGCCGGCCAGCACCAGGGTCAGCCAGAACCGGGCGGTTAGGGGTACGTCGCCATCGCCGGTGGCGTTGGGCTGTTCCATCGCCCCCCGGCCGGATGGGAGGCGGGTGCGGATCAGGGGCTGGGGCTGGCGCAGCCGGGCCGACTCGGTCGTGCCGCCGAGTCCCCGGCGCCGAGCTCCGAGTGGAATGCCCTTCACAACTCGAGCAGCCTAAGGCTGACCGTAGCCTCCATGGCCGACAGCTCCTTCACCAGGGCTTCGTCCACCGCCGAGCCCACGTCGGTGAGTACGTAGCCGACCTCCCCCCGGGTCCCGAGGATCTGACCCTCGACATTGATGGCGTGGCGGGCGACTATGGAGTTGGCCTCGGCCAGCACGCCGGGGACATTGCGATGGATGTGGGCCAGCCGGCAGCACCCGGGTCGCTCGGGCAACTCCAGGCTGGGCAGGTTGACGCTGAGCGAGGTGGAGCCGGCCAGCACGTACTTGCGGAGCTTGTTGGCCACAAAGTTACCGATGTCCTGCTGGGCCTCCTCGGTCGATCCACCCACGTGGGGGGTGAGGATGACGTTGGGCAGGCCGCGGAGCTCCGATACGAACGGCTCGGCCTTGCTGCGCGGCTCCTCGCTGAACACGTCGATGGCGGCGCCGGCCAGGTGGCCTGACTCGATGTGGCGGCGCAGAGCGGCGTGGTCGACCACGAATCCCCGGCTGAGGTTGAGAAACAGCGAGCGGGGCCGCATGCGGGCGAACTGGGCCTCCCCGAAGAGGTCCTGATTGTCAGGACGGCCGTCCACGTGGAGGGTGACGATGTCCACTGACTCCAGCAGCTCCTCCAGGGTGCCGCAGCGCCTGGCGTTGCCCAGCGCCAAACGGTCGCTGGTGTCGTAGAACCACACTCCCAGGCCGAGGTTCTCGGCCAGCACCGACAGCTGGGTGCCGATGTTTCCGTAACCGACTATGCCGAGCCTCCGGCCCCGGACCTCGTGGCTGCCGGTGGCCGACTTGTCCCACACCCCTTCGTGCATGGCTGCGTTCTTGCCCGTCAGGCGCCGGGTCAGGGCGATGATCTCGGCCAGGGCCAGTTCCACCACGCTGCGGGTGTTTGAGAACGGCGCGTTGAAGACGGCCACGCCGGCCTCGGCGGCGCGGTGCAGGTCGATCTGGTTGGTGCCGATGCAGAAGGCGCCCACCGCCAGCAGATCGGGAGCAGCCGCCAGCGCCACCGCCGTCACGTTGGTGCCCGAGCGGATCCCAAGCAGGTGAACCCCTGCCAGCTTCTCCACCAGCTCGGGCTCGGGGAGGGCCCGTTCCAACAGTTCCACCTCGAAGCCCTCGGACTCGAGCACCCTGACCGCGTCGGGATGGATGTTCTCCACCAGCAGGGCCCTGACCACCGGATCGTCTCCCTGGCCGGCGCTCACGGCAGCAACACCCCCGGGTTGAGAATGCCCTCGGGGTCCAGGGCTGTCTTGATGGCACGCATGGCGGCTATTTCCGCCTCCGAGCGGCTCAGCCCGAGCCAGGCCGTCTTGGCCCGGCCGATCCCGTGCTCGGCGCTGATGCTGCCCCCCAGCCCGGCCACCAGTTCGAGCACGGCTGAGTCGACCCTTTCATCCTCGGGTCCCGGCCCCACCACGTTGACGTGGATGTTCCCATCCCCGACATGGCCCCAGAGAATGGCGGTCGATCCGGGCGCCACCTCCTCGACCCGTCGTCGGACGGCCGGCTCGAACTCGCCCAGGACGCCGAGGGGCAGGGTGACATCCAGCTTGTGAGGGACGCCGATGGCCGAGACCGATTCGGTATGTCGCTCGCGGTAGGACCAAAGCCGCTCGATGCCGGAGGAGTCCGTGGCCACGGCGGTGGCGGCGTCGTCCACCTCCAGGTCGCTCAGGGCTTCCAGCATCTCCTCCAGTGGGCTCGTTCTCCCGCTGCATTCGATCAGCAGGTAGACCTCGGAAGCCTCCGGCCAGGGCGGCGTCAGCCCCGAATGGCGGCAGACCAGCTCCATGCCCTCCCGGTAGAAGATCTCCGCCGCGCTGAGCCCGCTCAGGTGGCCCCGCAGATGGGCCACCAGCTCGGTGACGGCGGCGGTGGAGGCCAGGCCGAGAAGGAGAACGGCTCGCTCGGCCATATGCGGGACCAGGCGGAGCCGGGCCGCGGTCACGACGCCGAGAGTGCCCTCCGAGCCGACCAGGAGCTGGGACAGGTCGTAACCGGTGTTGTCCTTCACCAGCCCGCCGAGCCGAGACACCACCTGTCCGTCGGCCAGCGCGGCTTCGACCCCGACCACCTGGGCCCGGGTGCCTCCGTAGCGGATCACGTGCACGCCGCCGGCGTTGGTGGCGATCATGCCGCCGATGGTGGCGCTGTCCCGGGCGCCCAGATCGACGGGGAACTCGAGGCCAGCGGCCCGGGCCGCCCTCTGCAGCGCGGCCAGGGTCGCACCGGCCCCCGCCGTCACCTGGGACGCCACCGTGTCCACCGGACCGATGCTGTCCAGTCGTGACGTCGACAGGAGGACCGGAGGCCCCTCGAGGCCGGGGTGGGCGGCCGGGACCGAACCCCCGACCAGTCCGGTGTTGCCCCCCTGGATAACCACACCGACCCTGGCTTCGGAGCAGGCCTTGATGACTGCGGCCACGGCGGCGGTGTCGGCCGGCCTCACCACCAGCCGAGCCGGTCCCTGGAAGCGCCGGGTCCAGTCGGTGGTGAAGGATTCCACCACGCTCGGGTCGGAGAGCACCTGGGTGGTACCGACTATGGCGGCCAGCGTCTCGGCCAGGTCGGTGGGCGCGCCTTGGCGCTGGGCTGCGTCCCGGAGTACCACTGCGGATCGACCTTACCGGAGCCCTCGGCGCCTCCCGTCCGGCCCGACGCCGGCGCGGGCCTGCCCGCCGGGCCCCCGCCCCGGGGCCCGCGGTCCTCAGACCGAGCGGTCCTGCATCTCCCAGACGTGGTCGAGCACATGCCAGGCCACCCGGCGGGCGGCGTAAGGAGCCGGCCAGCCCGAGCTGCCGGGGTCCGGGGGATGCCGGGCAGCCGTCAGGGTCTCGGCTATGCGATGGCGGACCAGGCCGTAACCGGCCTGGCGAACCTCGGCCGCGCTGACCTGGGCGCCGAACTTGCGCCCGTAGGCGACTTCGGCGTCATGGACGTGGGCGATCATGGCGTCCCGGTCCCGACCCCCGCCCCGGGGGCCTTTGCGCAACTGGGCCGGGGAGGACGCCGCCACCTCGTCCAGCTCGGCCCAGCTGGCCTGGACGATGGCCGCCAGTCGAGCCGCCTCGGCCTTGGTGATGTCGCGCCGGTCGGCCTCGGGCACGGCGCCGGGCGCCCCGAAGTCGGTGGTACCGGTGCCCGCCACCCGTTCCAACACCTCAAAGCCCGCCGGCCGGGGGAAGCGAAATCCGGCCCGGGTCGCCACTGGCGCATAGCGATCGGCGTAGTCCTCCAGGGTCGCCAGGGCGGCGGACTCGTCGGCCCCCCACCGGCACCATCCCGGCCACCGCAGCGAGCAGGCGAAGATCTTCTGCCGTCCCAGCTCGAGATAGACCGGTTCCGCCAAGGCTGACCTACCCGACGTCAGCCGTGATCGTGGGCTGTCGCGGCGGGGCCGGGGTCGCTGGTCTTCCCCTCGTGGAACTGCATGAAGGCGTCGAATGCTCGGGGCCCGTAGACGGTGCCGGGGCCGCCGTTCATCATCACCGCCACCCCGAGCATCTCGGCCACCTCCTCGGGGGCGGCGCCGGCTCGGGCCGCCCCCCGGGCGTGAGAGGCGATGCAGCCGTCGCACTGGCGGGTTACGCCGATGGCCAGGGCCACCAGCTCCTTGGTCTTGACGTCCAGCCGCCCCTCTCCCATGGCGGCGGCGTGAAGGCGCGCATAGGCGCCCCACACCTCGGGGATCTGTTCCCGTAGCCGCAGGGCCGGGCCCCGCAGCTCGTCCAGAACTTCCTTGCCGTTGCTCATCGGGCTCCTCCTAGGCGTCGGTACTCATGGGACGCGGGCGGCGGCGGACAGGCTCATCCCACCATCAGCTTTTCGATGGCGTCGGCCACTGCACCGGGGGCTTCCAGGCTGACCATGTGGCCGGCGTCGGGGATCATCACCACTTCGGCTCCGGGGATCAGCTCCTTCCACCGGCTGGCGTAGACGGGCGGGATGAGCCG
>Ga0307373_10001371_pt1 | contig 45667 bp, 45 predicted proteins | sample OX2MG_FD_202534 | JGI IMG/M metagenome (GOLD analysis project Ga0307373, IMG submission 202534) | Soil microbial communities from Risofladan, Vaasa, Finland - OX-2 | ecosystem: Environmental > Terrestrial > Soil > Coastal area > Acid sulfate soil | place: Finland: Risofladan, Vaasa | collected...
GATAGGCCACCGCCTTTTTGTTGCTGATTATTCGACCGCCGATATGCCTCGGGCGGTGGTGTAATGTGGCGGCCTCTGAGCGGGGTCAAGGGCGAGCCGCGCCCTTTGCGGACCGGCGAAGCGAACCATTGACGCCGCGCAGAGGCCAATAGGCTCGGAAGTGGCTGTGGGCGCGGCATTTAGGCGCCCACAGCCTGACGACCAAGGCGGGTCGTTGGAAGACCGCTTGCACTGATTCACCGGGACACCTCCTAACCGCGTACGCCGGGGAGAATATCCGAGACGACGGTCGGAATCCGTCGCGGATTAATGGGGGCGGAAGGCGGTGGAATTACGTGAGCCGCAACATCAGCGCCGACGCCAACACGCTATCTTAGTTGCACATAAATCTACTGACAAATACGACGTTCAACGTGGAAGCCATCTCCCAAGATCGCGAAGAATCATGGCTCAAAAAGCTCGGCCCGGGACTCATCACAGGCGCGGCTGACGACGATCCAAGCGGCATTGCCACTTATTCGCAAGCGGGCGCACTGTTCGGCTTCAACATGCTGTGGACGGTACTGTTCACCTATCCCTTCATGGTTGGCATTCAAGTGGTCAGTGCCAGAATCGGGAGGGTGAGCGGCCATGGACTCGCCACCAACATTCGTCGACACTACCCGAGGTGGCTCTTGTATAGCGTGGTCGGACTGTTGCTGATCGCAAATACGATCAATATTGCAGCTGACGTCTCCGCCATGGGCGAAGCACTAAAATTGATTGTCGGCGGTCCCGCGCAAATTTACGCATTGGCGTTCGGCGTTGTATCGCTGTTGCTTCAAGTCTTTATTCCATACCGACGCTATGTTCGCGTCCTTAAATGGCTCACCCTCGCTTTGCTTGCATACGTAGCCACGGCGTTTGTCGTGCACATTCCCTGGCCAGAGGTGTTGGTAAGAGCATTGGCGCCACATTTATCCTGGAAGCAAGAGTACATCACGACAGTCGTGGCAGTATTCGGCACGACAATCAGCCCCTACCTGTTCTTCTGGCAAGCGTCGCAGGAAGTCGAGGACCAACTAGCGGATCCTCACGCTCAACCGTTGGTAAAGGCTCCTCAACAAGCGAGGGCCAACTTGAATCGCATCAAAGTTGATACGTATATCGGCATGGGATTTTCAAATTTGGTTGCCTTCTTCATTATTTTGACGACAGCGGTGACGCTCAACCTGCATGGAATTACCGAAATTCAAACGTCGGCGCAAGCGGCAACGGCGCTCCGTCCGATTGCGGGGGAGTTTGCGTTCCTGCTGTTTAGCGCCGGCATCATTGGCACCGGAATGCTTGCGATTCCGGTCTTGGGTGGGGCTTCCGCCTACGCCATGACGGGCGCATTTAAATGGAAAAATAGCCTTGAACACACGCCCATGGGAGCAAAGCAGTTTTACGGCATCATTGTAAGTTCGACGTTGATCGGCGTTGCGCTGGGCTTTACGTCGATCGATCCGATCAAAGCGTTGTACTGGAGTGCGGTCATCAACGGCGTCATTTCCGTTCCTATCATGGTCGTAATGATGTTGATGGCGGTCCGACCTGAAATTATGGGGCAGTTCGTTATTACAACAAGGCAGAAAGTTCTGGGCTGGTTAGCGACGCTGATGATGGCGGCGGCGGTTTTCGCCATGCTATTGACCATATGATGAGGATCGAGAATTTAGCCATACGCGGGGTAACGGCCGACACTGCGCGGATTTGGGGAGCGGAATTGATCGAGGCGATCTTGTAGCGTCGCGTGATGCGCCAAATCCACCTTGAATCGATACGGTTATATGGATATGAACGACTGGTCTTGGGAATGAGCTTGGAGGTCCGGTCTTGGCCGACTCCGGCCCGTCAGGAGCGACCCGCAATTTCCGATCCGAAGCGATCATTCAGGGCGTAAGCTAGCTCAGCCGACTACCGGTTATGGCAATGTTCGAACGTGTTTCTCCCGGTCCCAATGTCGCGTCTTTGCCGCTGCAATAAATCCCTCCTTGTCGTTGGCATTGACAACACCTGCATCCCTTCCAACATTCGCATTCTTCAATAGCGTCTGGCCTCCTTTGTCGGCGGCGATTGCCTTGAGATGACCGAAAGCATCGCGCACGAAATCGATCGCAGCGCCTTCCATCGACAGTGCTTTTGCGCCTTCGCCGGACAGAATGACGGCGACTGCGTCAAATAGCACCGAAGGCGTACCAGCTAGCTGTCCGTCAGCCGCCAGCATCGAACCATCGGCTAGCTTAGCTCCACCCACTTTAGGTGCGACGATCTTCACACTGGCACCGGCGCGGATCGCGGCTTTCTTGATCGTTTTGATGATAGCGCCGTCTGAACCATCCGCGATCAGGATGCCAATCGCGCGCCCCACGAGCGTGTCCTTCATCTTGCCGATGATCTGCAATGCGGGCGAAGGCTCCGTCTCCTGCACGGGCGCTGCTGACTCCGGCGCATCGGGCATTTTGTCGAACCCCAGGCCCGCGCCGACCCGATTCGCGAGGTTCTCCTCGATATGCCGCAGATGACCGACCATCGCCTCGCGTATGTGCAGGTGTTCGACCTTGGAAAGCTCAAACACCAGCGCCGAGGCGATATGCGCCTGCTCATAGGCGGATTGGCTGAGATAGAACTGCCGCGCCTGGCTGTAGTGGTCGGCAAAGCTCTCGGCACGGATGCGGCCCTTGTCGCCGGTTTCCGTTACTGCGGCGCTATGAAAGCCCTTGGGCGCTTCGCGGGGCGAGTTGTCAGACAAGGTGTTGGGCTCATACGCAACACGGCCCACCGGTTGCGCCATCTGCATGTGTCCGTCCCGCTGCTGATTGGCAAAGGGGCACTTGGGCGCGTTGACGGGGATCTGGTGAAAATTGGGTGAACCCAGACGCGAAAGCTGCGTATCGAGATAGGAGAATAGGCGGCCTTGCAACAGCGGATCATTGGAGAAATCGATGCCTGGCACTACATGCGAGGGACAGAAGGCAACCTGCTCTGTTTCAGCAAAGAAGTTGTCCGGCCAGCGATCCAGCACCATGCGGCCAATCACTTTCAAAGGCACCAGTTCTTCCGGGATCAGCTTGGTCGCGTCCAGATGATCGAACTGGAAGCTGTCCGCTTGCTCCTGTGTGAAAAGCTGAACCGCGAATTCCCACTCGGGGAAATTGCCGGCTGCGATGGCCTCGAACATATCGCGGCGATGGAAGTCTTGATCGGCGCCACAAATCTTGACGGTCTCATCCCAAATGGTGGATTGCACGCCGAGCTTCGGACGCCAGTGGAATTTGACGAAAGTCGATTTCCCTTCCTTGTTTATCAGCCGGAAACTATGAACGCCAAAGCCTTCGATCATGCGCAGCGAACGTGGCAGAGTGCGATCAGACATGATCCACATCACCATGTGCATGGCCTCAGGCGTGAGCGACATGTAGTCCCAGAACGTGTCGTGCGCGGTGGCAGATTGCGGAAAACCGCGGTCGGGTTCCATCTTTACGGCATGAATGAGGTCCGGAAATTTGATGGCGTCCTGGATGAAGAACACCGGGATGTTGATGCCGACCAGGTCCCAGTTGCCTTCCTTGGTGTAAAATTTGACGGCGAACCCGCGTATGTCACGCGGGGTGTCGACCGAACCCGCACCGCCTGCGACCGTCGATATGCGAGTAAACGCGGGTGTCTTCTCGCCTACTTCGGTGAGTATTCTGGCGGTGGTGTAGCGCTTCAGCGAGGCGGTCAGCTCGAAATATCCATGCGCACCCGTCGCACGCGCGTGCACGATACGCTCGGGAATGCGCTCGTGATCGAAATGGGTGATTTTTTCGCGGAGGATGAAATCCTCCAAGAGCGCAGGGCCGCGCGGATTGGCCCTGAGCGAGTTTTGATTGTCGGAAAGTGTGAGGCCCTGATTTGTGGTGAGCGCCGGGTGCTTTCCACCAGCGATCTGGTGCAGTTCGCCACCAGCAGTCAGGTGTGTGTCTCCGTTCTGGGTCGAGCCCTTTTCCTGTTTGTGTTTTCTAGACTTACTCGTTATTTTTTCTTTGCTCATGATCGATCTCCATGCCAAATTGCGCCGGCCTGCCGGCAAATGACCGATGAATGCTTAGCCCTGCGGACTTTCGTTCATATGCTGGCAATACTTCTCAAGATTGTCAGGCAAGTCGCACGGACAAACGCCGCACAGCTCGTTGCCGGGCACCGCGTAATCCAGGAACTTTGGATAGGGCAAGTTCAGGTTCGCCATAACGTTCCTGAACTCGGCCAAGGTCCGTTCTTCCCCAAGCCGCGGATTGCGTTTCTTTTCCTGCGCTATCGAGGAAACGCACCGGTTTTTGTAGTCGTGCGCCGGGTACACCAGGACATCATCCGGCAAGGAAAACAGCTTCTCCCTGACGCTCTTGTACAAGGCGTCGGCATCGCCGTTCTGGAAATCGGTACGGCCACACCCATCGATGAGAAGCGCATCCCCGGTAAAGACCCTATCACCCTGCAGATACCCGAAATGCCCGTCACTGTGCCCTGGCGTGTGCAACGGCTGAAGCGTGATGCCGCCCACGTGAAACGGTTTGCCTTCCTCAAAGCCGATGTCGGCGCAGGGCAGCCGGTCGCACGCTGGTGCGGCAATCTTGCTTTCGACCTTATTCTTCATCTCCAGCGCTGCAGTGATATGGTCTGCGTGGATGTGGGTTTCCAGGGTGTAGGCCAACGTGAATCCAAGGTGGCTCAACTCAGCTAAATCGCGGTCCACGGCGACGATGAGCGGGTCGATCAACACGGCCTGGCCGGTTTTTTCGCACCCAAGTAGACAGGTATAGGTGCTTGATATCGGCTCAAACAGCTGGCGGAATATCATCAAGAGTCCTCGTTCAAATCAGTGGTGGACACCCTTCTTTGCAAGGGAGGGCAGTATGGGATGAACTCAGACTCAGCTAGCTTTGCGCGTTCGCGGGTGCGTATTGCGACTTTTCCCAGACTTGGCCAAGGCTATGGCAACCGCCTGCTTGATCGCTTTTTTCTTTGTCGGTGGATGGCTGGCGCCTATCGACCCATTTTTCTTCCAGTCATCCACCAGTGTCTTGATATTGCTGCTAACAACCGGCTGGCTGGATCCTTTCCTGAGCGGCATACTTTCCCTCCTGTCTGCGGAATCAATTGGCCACGCTTTTCGCGAATCGCGGCGCGACAGTCGGATGTTCCTCTCCGCCCGCGCAATGTTCTGTTCGCTAGCCGACACAAGGCGCGAGCTATCACCACTTTGAAGCGACCGGCGTCACATGCCAGATGACATTGCCAACGTCGTCCGCGACGAGCAACGCACCAGCCCGGTCGACCGCCACGCCTACGGGGCGGCCAAGAGCATCGCCCTTGGCATCGACAAACTCGGCGAGTACGTCCTCGGGAGACCCGACAGGGCGTCCATCGGCAAACGCGATGAATATGACTTTGTAGCCGCTTCGCGGTTTGCGATTCCACGAGCCGTGCTCGCCGATAAACGCCCCGCCAGCATAGTGCCGCGGCAACAGACTGCCGCGATAGAACACCAGTCCGAGTGGGACGACGTGGTTGCCGAGTGCGTAGTCGGGAGCGATGGCGCGGATAACCAGATCCGGACGCGGGGTTGTACCCGCACATCGACGTGCTGGCCGTAATAGCTGTGTAACTGCTTAGATGGACGCCCCCGGTTTGTCAAACGATCCTTCGATGAAGACAAGCAGAGAAGACTTGCGGCCATAGATCCGGACTGTGCGTGAGGCCTGAGGGGCGGAGTTTCCGCGTTAGTTGGACACTTGAGTTTCAGCGTTAGTTGGACACCGAGTGCTCGAAAGGCATTGCGCGGAGGAAATGGAGGGAGCCCGTAGGGCGACCGGAATTTCCTCCGCGCGGCAACTCGCGCTCGGCGCTGCGGGTCGCCGGATGACCCCCCCGCTGCTTCGTAGCGCGTGCTCGCTTGCTGTAGCGTTCTCGGATTTCGATAGGTGAGTGCGATGGCTAAAAATCTTCGGTCGAACGCCGCCGCCAGATCGTTCAGGCGGTTCGCTCAGGGCAAAGCTTGCGCTCGGTAGCGACGCAATTCGGGGTCAGCCGTGGCGCGGTGGCCTACTGGGTTTCGCATGCCTTCGGTAGACGCATTGACCGGGTGGCGTTCGCTAACCGCAAGCCCGGCAGGGCCTCTAACCGCACGCCTGCGCGGCTGGAACGGCTCATCCTGAGCACGCCGCCGTGCGCTGCGGGACAAGAGCGTCTTGGGCGAGTACGGGCCCCAGGCCATCGGCTTGGCCCTGCAGCACAACCGTACTGCCGAGCAGCTCCCGTCGCGCATCACCATCTACCGAGTGCTTGCGCGTCACGGGGCACTCGACGGCGTGCATCGGCAACGCCGGCCTGCACCGCCCAAGGGCTGGTATCTGCCCGATCTGGCCGCGGGACAAGCCGAACTCGACAGCTTCGATTTCATCGTGGAGCTCAAGATCGCTGCAGGACCCCTTGTCGATGTGCTCACCGGCACCAGCCTGCACGGCGCACTGGCCGAGGCCTGGGTCATGCAGCGGCCCAGCGCACGGGCCACGCTGCAAGCCCTGCTTGAACGCTGGCGCCGCGAGGGACTGCCCACCTACGCGCAGTTCGACAACGACACGATCTTCCAGGGAGCCCACCAGTTCACCGACACCGTTGGGCGTGTCACCAGGCTGTGCCTGGCACTGGGAGTTGTCCCGGTGTTCGCCCCGCCGCGCGAGCCGGGCTTCCAGAATGCTATCGAAGGCTTCAATGGCCTGTGGCAAAGCAAAGTCTGGCGGCGCCACCGCTGCCCCGATGTCGAAGCCTTGGCGGCGGTCTCCGCACGTTACATCGCGGCCTATCGCGCCAAGACTGCTACCCGCCGGGAATCCGCCCCCAGGCGGCGCAGCTTCCCCAAAGACTTCAAGCTCAACCTCGGCACCCCACTCAAGGGAACCATGATCTTCCTGCGTCGCAGCGATGATCACGGCAGCGTTCATCTGCTCGGCAGAGCCCTTGTTGGGGCGCAGATTATTTCGATAGGCCACCGCCTTTTTGTTGCTGATTATTCGACCGCCGATATGCCTCGGGCGGTGGTGTAATGTGGCGGCCTCGGAGCGGGGTCAAGGGCGAGCCGCGCCCTTTGCGGACCGGCGAAGCGAACCCTTGACGCCGCGCAGAGGCCAATAGGCTCGGAAGTGGCTGTGGGCGCGGCATTTAGGCGCCCACAGCCTGACGACCAAGGCGGGTCGTTGGAAGACCGCTTGCACTGATTCACCGGGACACCTCCTAACCGCGTACGCCGGGGAGAATATCCGAGACGACGGTCGGAATCCGTCGCGGATTAATGGGGGCGGAAGGCGGTGGAATTACGTGAGCCGCAACAGCCCTCCATGTCGATCAACATTGGCCTCATCGGCTCGTTCGCTGCGAAGTTAACTTCACGCATCAGCGCATCCGCTTCTACGCACTACGCCGACGTGACCCCGCTCGCCAACCCCTGCTACGTGAGCTTGCATACCCTCGCCCTAAAAACCATTCCAAGGCAAACCATGAGTGTCCAAACAACGCTGAAACTTTGTCACATCAACGTCAAAAAAGTGTCCAACTAACGCTGAAACTCACCCCTCAACGGTGACAAGAACCGCAAAAACGCCAGCAGGCGCGAGACGCCTTCTCGGCGAACAAAGCGTCCGACCAGGTCCTTGGGCAGCTCCAGTACGTCGAGCGTTGGCAGAAACAAACCCCGACGCTCAGACCAGAACCGGCTCTGGACAAAGCCGCTCTGCCACCACTGGCGCCAGCGCCGAACCGTCTGTGCCGATACCCCGAGATCCGCCTGTACGCGAGCCAGGCGTCGCGGTGTCAGGCCCGAAACCAGGATGCTGGCCAGCGCCAGCACGACTCCCACATAGACCCGCCGGCCCAGATACACAACCGACTCGGGCATGTTGTGCGCCCGGCAATGCCGGCAACACAGGTTGAGCCGGCGCGGATCGGATTCAAAATGCTGGAACGGCAGACCCCGAGGCTTGCGCACATGATCGTTGCGATCGAGCGGGCCGCCGCAGTCGGGGCATCCGAGCGCCTGCACCCGGCGGCACTCGTCCTGGTCAATCTCCTGCTGCAGGCGAAAGAAGCGCCGGCCGTCTTGCGCAGAAAGGAACATAATCCACGGGTCTCCGTTCTCGACAAACAGAGACTACCCTTGCGGATCGTCTGGGTGAGATCCGTGAGGGTTCCCGCCCGCAATACCTCACCCAACTTGACCAAATTCCTGGAAATCAACCTCGGGAAACGCGATCGCTCTCAGCCGGACCGTATCGGACGTATTCGGACTAGGCTACAGGTTGCAGAAGATCAGCTCGAAGCCGACGTCGAAGTCGGTAGTCCGCGAGCGCGGGTCCTCGCCGTTCTGGGACAGAAAGCGGATGTTCAGCACGTACTTGTTGGCGCTGATCTCGGGTACGCAGTGCAGGTCGGGACCGATGCGCACGCGCAGCATCTGCGCGGTTTTGCCGCCCAGCATCTGCTGGAAGGTGCCGCCCTGCGCGCGCAGCTGCTGCGGCTTGCCAGATTCACGCAAGATATGAAGGATAATCGCCGAACCATCGCGCAGCGGATACAACGGGCTCGTCCAGGCCGCGAGCTGGCCAATGCGGTCCTCGGCCGGACGATGCAGCCAGTAATGGTAGGAGGGCAGGTCGAATTCACAGGCTCCGCCAGGAATCCCGGTGCGCTGTTTGATCGCCATCAGCCAGTCGTTTTCGCGCAGGTACTGGCCGATCTTGCCGGTCATCGCGAATAGCGCCTGAGAAACCTGCTCGACGTCGCGCAGCACGCCGTTCAGCGCCTCCTCCGAGATCTCTGGATTGTTGCGGAACGACAGTAGCACCTGCTTCTGGCGCTCGAGCTCCTGCAGCAGATCGGACTTCAGGTCGGCACGCCCCGCAACCTCGAGGATTTCGAACAGCGTGAGCAGAGCGACGTGGTGGTCGAGCGGATCGGTGCGCGCGCTGAAATGACGCGAGCGCTCGAACAGATCCTCTAGGCGCAGTAGAGTCCGAATGCGTTCGTTCAGCGGATACTCGTACGTGACCACGGCCGCGCCTAGATCGCCTCGCGCAGAAAATCCTGCCGAATTCTGAGGGATTTACGCGTTGAACACAACCGGAGTCGCTGGGCGCGCGGCACCCGGGACCCAGCCATCAGGACCGAGTGCCCTTCGCCAGCTTCAGGTAGCGCGTGTGCAACGCCCGCACCTGCTGGCGCAGCGCCTCAATGGTCCCGCCGTTGTCGATGACGTCATCGGCGCCCGCGATGCGTTCCGCGCGCGACGCCTGGGCGCGCATGATGTCGCGCACTTCTTCCTTGGCGAGGCCACTGCGTGCGCACACTCGCGCGATCTGGATCTCCTCCGGGCAATCGATCACCAGCACTCGGTCCACGCGACGCCGGTAATCCGGCGACTCGACGAGCAAGGGGATGACATGCACTACGTAGGCACCGGACGCACTCGCAATGCACCGCTGCGCTTCTTCGCGGATCATCGGGTGCAGAAGCGCTTCAAGGCGCTGTCTCGCCGCCGCATCAGCGAACACCCGTTCGCGAACCTTCTTGCGGTCCATCGCACCCGATGCATCGAGAGACGCGTCGCCGAACAGCCCTCGGATCGCCGCTATCGCGGCACCGCCAGCTTGCGTCAATTGATGTGCGATCGCGTCGGCGTCCACTACCGTGGCGCCGAGCCGCGCGAATTCGTCTGCCGCCGCGCTCTTGCCGCTGCCGATGCCTCCGGTGAGGCCCACCACGAAAGCCATCAGCTGAACAGCGGCATCCAGTGCCGCACGATCTGCGGGCCCCAGAACAACGCGATCACGCCGGCCGCGGCGAGGTACGGTCCAAACGGGATCGGCTTGTCGCGGCCGTGCCGGGCGAACACCATCAGAGCGATGCCGACCAGGGCGCCGACCAGCGAAGAGAGCAGTATTACCAGCGGTAACGCCTGCCAACCGAGCCAGGCCCCGATCGCCGCGAGCAACTTGAAATCCCCGTAGCCCATGCCTTCCTTGCCGGTGGCGAGCTTGAAAGCCCAGTAAATGGTCCATAGCGACAGGTAGCCGACGATCGCCCCGATGACCGCGCTGCCGAGCGGCACGAACGTGCCGCCGAGGTTGAGCGCGAGCCCCGCCCACAGCATAGGCAGCGTGAGGTCGTCAGGCAGAAGCTGCGTGTCGAGGTCGATCGCGGTGAGCGCGATCGAGCTCCAGCAAAACAGCATCGCTCCGGCGGCCGCGAGGGAAAACCCGAAGCGCCAGGCGGCATAGGCGGCGGCAATTCCGCCAGCGAGCTCGATCAGCGGGTAGCGCAGTCCGATTGGTGCCCCGCATGCCGAACACTTGCCGCGCAGTACCAGCCAGCTGAACACGGGAACGTTCTCCAGCGCGGTGATGCGGTGGCCGCAGGCCGGGCACCCCGAGCGCGGCACCACCAGGTTGTAGCGCTTGTCCTCGGGAAGCGCCTGGCCGGCGAGCTCGGCGCATTGCGCTCGCCACTCGCGCTCCATCATTCGCGGCAGGCGATGGGCGACGACGTTGAGGAACGAGCCGACACACAGGCCCACCACCAGCGCGGCCCATGGGAAGACTGCCGGCTGGGCAAGCCAGTCGAAGGAGACCATGCTGCGGCGTTAGACCACCTGGCCGAGCTTGAAGATGGGCAGGTACATGGCGATGACCATGCCGCCGATCAGCGTGCCGAGCACCACCATGATCATCGGCTCCATGAGCGATGACAGCGCCTCGACCGCATCGTCGACCTCCTGCTCGAAGAAGTCAGCCACCTTGCTGAGCATGGAGTCGAGCGCGCCGGTCTCCTCGCCGATCGACACCATCTGGATCACCATGCTGGGAAACACGTTGGCATTCTGCATTGCCACGGTGAGCGCGGTTCCGGTCGAAACGTCGGCCTGGACCTGCTTGGTGGCGACCAAATAGACGTAGTTGCCGGACGCCCCGCCGACGGAGTCGAGCGCCTCGACGAGCGGTACGCCGGCGGCGAACATGGTCGACAGAGTGCGGGTCCAGCGCGCAATCACCGACTTGCGGATAAGCGCACCGAACACCGGGATTTTCAGCAGCAGGCGGTCCATGAAAATCTGGACGGCCTTGGAGCGCTGCCAGGCCGCGAAGAACCCGTACAGGCCGCCGCCGACCACGCCGAAGATCAAGTACCAGTATTTGACGAACGCGTCCGAGATCGCCATCACCACCAAGGTTGGTTCGGGAAGGTCTGCGCCGAAGCTGCTAAAGACCTTCTTGAACGACGGGATCACGAAGATCATGATGATCGCGGTGATGATGAACGCTACCGCGATGATCGAGATCGGATAGAAGAGCGCGCTCTTGATCTTCGATTTGATGCCGAGGATCTTCTCCTTGTAGGTGGCGAGGCGGTCGAGCAGGCTTTCGAGAATACCCGCCTGCTCTCCGGCCTGCACCAGATTGCAGAACAGCGCGTCGAAGTACAGCGGGTACTTGCGGAAGGCCGCCGCCAGCGAGGAGCCGGTCTCGACTTCGGACTTGACGTTGAGCAGCAGCTTGCCGACCGCACCATTGGTCGCGCCCTTGCCGACGATGTCGAACGCCTGCAGCAGCGGGACGCCGGCCTTCATCATCGTGGCGAGCTGGCGCGTGAACAGGGTGATGTCCTTGTCGGTGATTCTGCCGCCCATGCGCATGCGCTGCTTGCGCACCTTGGTGACCACCACGCCCTGACGCCGCAGCGTTGCGTTGACCACCGCCTGGCCACTGGCGCGCATCTCCCCGCGCACTACCTTGCCAGCCCGGTCCTTGCCTTCCCACTGGAAGGTGAACTCCTTGGGTCCCTTAATTGCCGCCGCCGCTGTCGCCATAGCCGCGCTCTCCTAAGAACCACATTGCGGACTACGCAGGCCAGGCTGCGCAGGCTGCTTTCGGTACCACCATCCGCGCTGCGGGTCGCGCGACTCCAGCCACATCTGCCGCGCTTCGCGAGAAGAATGTCTGCGCTCCATGCATGCTGTCCTATTCGTTCGTGCAGGCCATAATTTCTTCCAGCGATGTCAGCCCTTGTCTCACCTTCAGCAGCCCCGAGCGCCGCAGAGTCTGCAGGCCCTCGGCGCACGCCTGCTGCGCGATGTCCAGCTGGTCGCCCCCCTTCATGATAATCCGGCGGATCTCCTCCGAGATCGGCATGATTTCGTAGATCCCTATGCGGCCGCGATAGCCGCTGCCCTTGCATTGCTCGCACCCGAGCGGCGCGTACGGCTGCCAGCCTTCTTCCACCTCGTCCTCGGCGAAGCCGGCGGCGAGCAGCGCCTCGGCCGGAATATCCGCCGGCCGCTTGCAGGAGCATAACCTGCGCGCGAGCCTCTGCGCCGTGATCAGGTTCACGCTCGACGCGATGTTGAATGGCGCGATACCCATGTTCATCATTCGGGTCAGCGTGGACGGCGCGTCGTTGGTGTGCAGGGTGGAGAGCACCAGATGCCCGGTCTGCGCCGCCTTAATCGCAATTTCCGCCGTTTCCAGGTCGCGTATCTCGCCGACCATGATGACGTCCGGATCCTGGCGCAGAAACGAGCGCAGCGCTGCGGCGAAGGTGAGTCCGGTCTTTTCGTTCACGTTCACCTGATTCACGCCGGGGAGGTTGATTTCCGCCGGGTCCTCGACGGTCGAAATGTTGATTCCCGGCTGGTTGAGCACCGCGAGGTAGCTGTAGAGCGATACCGTCTTGCCGCTGCCGGTCGGTCCGGTCACTAGGACCATGCCATATTGGCGGTGGATCGCCTCGAGCAGAGTCGCCTTCTGTTCGGGCTCGTAGCCCAGGGCGCCGATCCCGAGGGTGACCACCGACGGATCGAGGATGCGCAGACAGATCTTCTCTCCGAACAGCGTTGGCAGCGAGGAGACGCGGAAGTCGATGGTGCGCGTTGGCGTGAGCGCGAGCCTCATGCGCCCGTCCTGAGGCGTGCGCTTGTCCGAAATGTTGAGCCGCGAGATCACCTTGAGGCGCGTGGCGATCTTGTCCTTGAGAAACGGCGGCGGACTCGCAACCTCGCGCAGCTCGCCATCGACGCGCACGCGCACGCGATACTTCTTCTCATAGGGCTCGAAGTGGATGTCAGAGGCGCCGACCATGATCGCGTCGACCAGCATCCGCTGAATGAAGCGCACCACCGGTGCGTCTCCGACCATGGACGCCCCGGGTGCTTCCTCGACCGATTCCTGGACGAATTCCAGGCCCAGATCCTCCCCGGCCAACGCGTCGAGCGACTGCTCGACACTACTTGCGGCCAGCTCGATCAGCCGGTCCAGCTTGTCGTCCTCGACTACCACCGGATCCACCATCAGCCCGGTATGGAACTTGACGTCTTCGAGCGCGTCCGTGCGAGTGGGATCGGATATCGCGAGCGCAAGCCGCTTGCCGCGCACATACAGCGGCAGCACACGTCGCGCCTGCATCAGTTTCGGGTCAACCGCCGAGCACGCGAGCTGCGCGGGGTCGTAGGCGTCCAGGTCGAGCAATGGATAGCCGAAGGTGCGCGAAGCGAACTCCGCCACCTCGATCGGTCGCAGGCGCCCGGCATGGGTCACCTGGGCCACGAAGTTGACGTTGGTGGAACGGGCTGACTGGATCAGCGCCTGCGCCTCGACTTCGTCGAGGTGGCCGTGCTGCACGAGCGCGCGCGCGAGCCCGGCCAGCCCCGTTGCGGGCGGGAGCGACTGCGGTCCTGCCTTGGCGGCGGTAGCCATTGGCGCTGGTCGAAGCTATCCAGCGTTGGATGATGCGCTGCCACCGTACTTTTGTAAAGCCTCAAATATCCAATGTAACCCAATGATGATACGCGATTTAACGTCTTTTAAAACAGCTGTAACCGCAGACACCGGAACTCAGGAAGGCGCCTCGTCCGGGGCCGCGGCGCTGGCGGGGCGGAACACCCGTACGGTCTTCACGGCGTGTCCTTGGGTATGCACGATCTCCATCACTACGTCCGCAATCTTGATCGACACGTCCGCCTCGGGAATTTCCCGCAAATGCTCGAGGATGAGCCCGTTCAAGGTCTTCGGCCCGTCCAGCGGAAGGTTCAGGCCGAGCGCGCGGTTGACCTCGCGCACCGGCGCGGCGCCGTCGGCGGTTGCGCTGCCATGCTCGTCCCATTGCAGCGCCGCCACCGCTGCGGGCAGCGAGGTGGTGAACTTGCCGATCATCTCCTCAATGATGTCCTCGAGCGTGACCAGGCCCATCAGCTCGCCGTATTCGTCGACCACCAGGGCAATGCGCTCGCGGTTCTCCTGGAAGTACTGCATTTGCGCCAGCACCGGCGTCGAGGCGGGAACGAAATAGGGCTCGCCGACCAGCTGCTCGAGCGCGTGCTTGTCGAGCCGGGTGGACTGCAGCAGCAGCCTGAGCACCTTCTTGACGTGCAGCACGCCCGCCACTTCGCCGAGGCTGTCGCGAAACACCGGCAGCCGCATGTGATAGCTGGTGACCAGCTGGCGCGCGATGGTGTCCGGATCGTCGTCCATTTTGAGCGATTCGATGCGGGCGCGCGGCACCATGATGTCCTGCACCGTGACGTTGCCGAGATCGAACAGGTTGAGCAGGATCGAGACGTGCTTCTTGGGCATGAAGTTCGAGGACTCGAGCACCAGGGTGCGGATTTCCTCCGGCGTGAGCTTCGGCGCGGCCTCCTCCGCGCCCCCGGGGCGCACTCCCGCCAGCCACAGCAGCGGCCGCGCGAACAGGTTCGAGAACCACACCGCCGGCGCGAGCATGCGCTGCAGCGGGCCGAGCACCCAGGCGAGGGGCAACGCGATGCGTTCCGGGTAGGTGGCCCCGACGACCTTCGGCGTGATTTCGCACAGCACGATGATCAGGAACGCGATCACCAGCGTGCTGACCGCGTACGACAGCTTGTCCTGCCCGAGCAGGCGCACCGCGATCACGCCGGCGAGCGTCGTCGCGCCCGCGTTGCTCAGCGTATTGCCGATCAGGATGGTGCTCAGCAGCCGGTCCATGCGTTGCAGCAACTGGGCCGCGCGGCGCGCGCCACCATCGCCCTGCGCCACCAGATGCTTCAGGCGATAGCGGTTCAGCGCCATCATGCTCGTTTCGGCGATCGAGAAGAACGCCGAAACGACCAGCAACACGACCAGTGCCGAGACTTCTGCCGAAAGTGGGACGTCTTCCATGTCGGGGCGGACGCGGGCGCCGGGCGACGTTCGACCCCGCCTCAGGTTCGCCCGAGGATCACTTCGAGCACGAAGCGGCTGCCGACGTAGGCGAGCAGCAGCATGACGAAGCCGCTCAGGGTCCAGCGCAGCGCCGTGCGCCCGCGCCAGCCGTAGAAGTGCCGCCCCGCGAGCAGCACCGCGAAGGTCAGCCAGGAGAGAATCGCGAACAGCGTCTTGTGGTTGAACCGAAGTGGCTTGCCGAACAGCGTCTCGGAAAACACGATTCCGGTGATCAGCGTTAGGGTCAGCAGCACGAAGGCGGCGGCGATGAGGCGAAACAGGAGCCGCTCCTGCGTGAGCAGCGGTGGCAATGCGCCGAGCGCGCCGGTGAGCACGCCCGGTGCGTCGCCCGGCGCGGGCTTGCGGGCGTGGTGCAGTCGCCGCTCCACGACCGCCATCAGCACGGCGTGCAGCATGGCGAGGGTGAACAGGCTGTACGCGAGCATTGCCAGAATCAAGTGCAACTTGAACTCGAGTGATGCCGCGTAGGTCGCGGCCATCCCCGGGAACAGTGCCGGCAGCGGCACGCACAGCGCGGCGAGCCCGAGCGCCGGCGGCAGCATGCCGTCGAGGCGGTAAATGAAGCTTTCGATCCAGTAGAACAGCACCGCCAGCCACAGCATCGCGGACAGCGCGTCGGCAAAGCCGAACAGCGGCTGCGGGGGGAGCACTATGTCCGAATAGAGCAGCCAGCCCTGCAGCGCGAGCGGCGCGAGGATGGCGACGCGCTCCCAGGCCCTGAGCCCGATCCTCGCGGCCGCCGCTTCCGGCCTCCAGCGCGTGTTCCAGAAGTGCAACGCGAGGATCGCGTAGGCCGCGCTCGCCACGAGGTGGAGTAAAATGCTGGGCACCACTGCAGTTTATCACCGCGCTCCCGCCAATCAGGCGCGCGCCGCCGGCCCTCATGCTCGATAACCTGACCGCGCGCCTGACGCGCATCGCCAAGACGCTGCGCGGCGAGGCGCGCCTCACCGAGGCCAATATCCAGGATGCGCTGCGCGAAGTGCGCGTCGCGCTGCTCGAGGCCGATTGCGCGCTGCCGGTGGTCAAGGACTTCGTCGCCGCGGTCAAGTCGCAGGCGCTGGGCGAGGAGGTCGTCGGCAGTCTCACTCCCGGCCACGCACTGGTCGGCGTGGTTCACCGCGAGCTCACGCGCCTGATGGGCGATGCGAACGTCGGGCTGGATCTCGCCGCGCAGCCGCCGGCAGTGATCCTGATGGCGGGGTTGCAGGGCTCGGGCAAGACCACCACCACGGGCAAGCTGGCGCGCATGCTCGCGATCCAGAAGAAGAAGGTGCTGGTCACGTCCTGCGACGTGTACCGTCCGGCCGCGATCGAGCAGCTCAAGACCGTCGCCGCGCAGGCCGGGGTCGATTTTCTGCCGAGCGCGCCGGACGACAAGCCGCTCGAGATCGCGCAACGCGCGCTCGAGCACGCGCGCACGCACTACTACGACGTCCTGCTGATCGACACTGCGGGGCGGCTGGCGATCGACGGGGCCATGATGAAGGAGATTGCCGAGCTGCACAGCGCGCTGCGCCCGATCGAGACGCTGTTCGTTGTCGACGCCATGCAGGGCCAGGACGCTGTGAATGTCGCCCAGGCCTTCAACCAGGCGCTGCCGCTCACCGGAGTGATCCTCACCAAGCTCGATGGCGACGCGCGCGGCGGCGCGGCGCTGTCGGTGCGCCACGTCACCGGCAAGCCGGTCAAGTTCGTCGGCACCGGCGAGAAGCTCGACGGGCTCGAGCCATTTCACCCCGAGCGCATGGCCTCGCGCATCCTGGGCATGGGCGACATCGTCGCGCTGGTGGAGCAGGCGCGCCGCGGCGTGGACGAGCAGCAGGCGCAGGCGCTCGCCGAGAAGGTGCGCAAGGGCAAGGGCTTCGACCTCGAGGATTTCAAGTCGCAGATCCAGCAGATGAAGAACATGGGCGGTCTGGCCGCGCTCGTCGACAAGCTGCCCGCGCAGCTCACCGGCTCGATCAACCCGGGGCAGCTGCAGGACGACCGGCAGATGCGCCGCATCGAGGGGATCATCAACTCGATGACCCCGCAGGAGCGCGCGCATCCCGAGCTCCTCAAGGCTTCCCGCAAGCGGCGCATCGCGGCCGGTGCCGGCGTCCCGGTGCAGGAAGTCAACCGGCTGCTCAATCAATTCGAGCAAATGCAGAAGATGATGAAGCAGATGCGCAAGGGCGGGCTCGCGCGCATGATGCGCGCGATGAAGGGCGCGATGCCGGGCATGCACTGAAGGTGCCCCCGCCGGCGGTCGCCGGCCTGCCCTGCTCTCCTTGTCAAATTACCGAAAAGTCCCGTATAATCCGCGCCTTTTCGCAGCGACCGGGGTTTCCAAAATGGTAGTGATTCGACTGGCGCGCGGCGGCGCGAAGAAACGGCCCTTCTACAACCTGGTGGTGGCCGATTCGCGTCACCCGCGCGACGGCCGCTTCATCGAGCGCGTCGGCTTCTACAACCCGAAGGCGCCCGAGGGGCGCGAGGCGTTGCGCGTCGACATGGAGCGCGTCAAGCACTGGAAGGGCGAGGGCGCCCAGCTCTCCTCGACGGTCGTGCGGCTCGTCAAGCAGTTTGCAAAGAAGGCCGCCTGAACCTCTGATCGAGATGGGCCGCGTGGCCGGCTCGTTCGGCGTGCACGGCTGGCTCAAGGTGGTGCCGTACAGCGCGGAGGTGGCCGCGCTCGCCGCATACCCGGCTTGGTGGCTGAAGGGGCGCGACGGCGCCTGGCGCGAGCTCACGGTCGAGGAAACGAAGGTTCACGGCGCGCAGCTGCTCGCCAAGCTGGCGGGCGTGGCGGATCGCGAGGCCGCGCTGGCGCTGAAGGGCGCGGCGCTCGCCGTCGGGCGCGAAGCGCTCGGCGAGCCGGAGCAGGGCCGCTACTACTGGTCCGACCTGATCGGGCTGGATGTGGTGAACGGCAAGGGAGAGCGCCTTGGCACGTTGCGCGCGATGTTCTCGAACGGCGCTCACGACGTGGCCGAGGTGGTGGCCGAGCGCACGCGCTTGCTGCCGTGGCTGCCGTGGGTGGTGAAGCGCGTCGACTTGGCGGCGCGTCGGGCGGAGGTGGAATGGGAAGCGGACTGGTGAAGGGCGACGGGCATGATCCGCTTCGACGTGGTGACCCTGTTTCCGGAGATGTTCGCCGCGGTGAGCCAGAGCGGCATCACGCGGCGGGCGCTGGCGGCGGGGCTGTGGCGCCTCGCGCTGTGGAACGTGCGCGATTTCACGACCGACAACTACCGCACGGTCGATGACCGGCCGTATGGCGGCGGCCCGGGCATGGTGATGCTGGCCGAACCGCTGGAAAAGGCGCTGGACGCGGTGCAGGCGGAGCAGGGCGCACAGCGCGGACGGGTGATTTATCTGTCGCCGCAGGGCAAGCGGCTTGATCACGCGACCGTGATGGAGCTCGCCGGCGGGCAGGCGCTGACGCTGCTGTGCGGGCGTTACGAGGGCGTCGACGAGCGCCTGATCCGGCGCCGCGTGGACGAGGAGCTGTCGCTCGGCGATTACGTTCTCTCCGGAGGGGAGCTGGCCGCGATGGTGGTGATCGACGCGGTGGTGCGCCAGTTGCCGGGTGCGCTCGGCGACGGGCAGTCTGCCGCCGAGGAGTCGTTTGCGGACGGGCTGCTCGATTGCCCGCAGTACACGCGGCCGGAGGTGTACGCTGGCGAGCGGGTGCCCGAGGTGCTGCTCTCGGGGCATCATGCCGAGATTCGGCGCTGGAGGCTGAAGCAGGCGCTGGGGCGGACCTGGCAGCGCAGGCCGGAGCTGCTCGCCGCGCGGCGCTTGAGTGAACATGAACAGACCCTGCTGGAGGAGTTCCGGCGGGATACGCAAGACGGAGCGAAACGATGAATCTCATTCAGCAACTCGAGCAGGAAGAAATCAAGCGTATCGGCAAGAAGATCCCGGACTTTTCTCCCGGCGACACGGTGGTGGTGAGCGTGAACGTGGTCGAAGGCGAGCGCAAGCGCGTCCAGGCCTTCGAGGGCGTGGTGATCGGCAAGCGCAACCGCGGCCTCAACTCCTCGTTCATCGTGCGCAAGATCTCCTCCGGAGAGGGCGTCGAGCGCACCTTCCAGACGCACTCGCCGCTGATCGCCTCGATCGAGGTGAAGCGCAAGGGCGCCGTGCGCCGCGCCAAGCTGTACTACCTGCGCTCGCGCTCGGGCAAGTCGGCGCGTATCCGCGAGAAGCTCGGCGGCGCCACCGAGACCCAAGAGTAAGCCGGGGCAGCCGCCTGCCCGAAAACGGGGCGCCTGACGCCCCGTTTTTGCCTGCATCCGCTTCGTCGCGGGCCGCGCGTCGCCTCGCGGCCCGCGGCCCGCGACGTGGATCTATAATCGCCCCATGCGCCGCGAAGCTACCGCCATCAGCCCGATCACCGAGATCATCGCCGAGATCCGGGCCGGACACATCGTGGTCCTGGTCGACGACGAAGACCGCGAGAACGAGGGTGATCTTGTGTTCGGCGCCGACTTCGTCACGGCCGAGAAGGTCAACTTCCTCGCCAGGCATGGTCGCGGCCTGATCTGCATGCCGGTCACCGAGGAGCACGCGGCGCGCCTCGGCCTGAGGCCGATGGTGAACGAGAACCGCTCGCGCCACGGCACCAATTTCACCGCCTCGATCGAGGCCGCCGAAGGCATCGCCACCGGCATCTCGGCGCACGATCGCGCGCTTACCATCAAGGTGGCGGCGGCGCGCGAGGCGAAGCCCGAGGATATCGTCCAGCCGGGCCATGTGTTCCCGCTGGTGGCGCAGTCCGGCGGAGTACTGGTGCGCGCGGGCCACACCGAGGCGTGCTGCGACCTGGCGCGCCTCGCCGGCCTGACCCCGGTGGCGGTGCTGTGCGAGATCATGAAGGACGATGGCACCATGGCGCGGCTGCCCGACCTGGTCGAGTTCGCGCCGCGCCACGGCCTCAAGATCGGCACCATCGCCGACCTGATCGAATACCGCAGCGCCAACGAATCGCTGGTGCGCCGCGCGGTCGAGCGCGACATCCAGACGGCGAGCGGCTGCTTCCATCTGGTCGCGTATCGCGACCTGCCCACAGGCGGCACGCACCTGGCGCTCACGCACGGCGAGATCCGCGCCGAGCGCGAGACGCTGGTGCGCGTGCACGAGCCGCTGTCGATCTTCGACCTGCTCGATGCCGGCGCGGGGGCGCACTCCTGGGGCGTCGCCGAGGCACTCGCGTTGATCGCGGCGCAGGGTAGCGGCGTGATGGTGCTGCTCAACTGCTCGCAGTCCGACGACGCGCTCGAGGCGCGTTTGAAGAACGCGGCGCCGGATCCGGCGCGCGCGGGCGGCGGTGCCCGCAGCCGGGATCTGCGCACCTACGGCATCGGGGCGCAGATCCTGCGCGACCTCGGCGTTGGGCGCATGCGGCTGATGGCGGCGCCGCGCAAGATGCCGAGCATGGCCGGCTTCGGGCTCGAAGTCAGTAGCTACGCCGAGCTGCCGCCGCGCAGCGCCTGAGCCGATGAACTCGCGCACCGCCGAGCCGATCCAAGGCGGCGCCGAAGGCGCGGGCTTGCGGGTCGGCGTCGTGGTCAGCCGCTTCAACGAGGAAATCGTCGCCAAGCTGCTCGAGCGCGCGCGCGCCGAGCTGGGACGCCTCGGCGTGCGTCCCGGGAACGTGACCGAGGCGAGCGTACCCGGCGCGCTCGAGATCCCGCTGGTGCTGCAGTGGATGGCGCAGTCGGAGCACTACGACGCGCTGGTCGCGATCGGCGCGGTGATTCGTGGCGAGACCCGCCACTTCGAGGTGGTCGCCGGCGAGTCGGCGCGCGGCGTGATGGACGTCGCGCTCGAGTTCGGCATCCCGGTGGCGAACGGCATCCTCACCACCGAAGACGAAGCGCAGGCGCTGGCGCGCCTGGACAAGGGCGCCGAGGCGGTGCGCGTGGCGATCGAGATGGCGCGGTTGCGCGGCGCCCTGGCGGAGAACTGGCGATGAAGAGCGCGCGGCGGCGCTCGCGCGAGATCGCCCTGCAGGCGCTGTACGCCTGGCAGCTCGCCGGCGGTGATGCCGCAGCGCTGCTCGATCAGGCGGCGGCGTTGGAGGGCTACGAGCGTGCCGATCAAGAGTTCGTGCGGACGTTGATCCGCGGGGTGCTCGCGCGCTCCGGCGAGATCGAGCAGCTGATCGCGCCGCACCTGACCCAGCGCAGCTTCGCCCAGCTCTCGCCGGTGGAACGCGCCATCCTGTGCATTGCCGCGTTCGAGCTCGCCGCCCAGCCGCAGACGCCGTTCAAGGTGATCGTCAACGAGGCGATCGAGCTCGGCAAGAGCTTCGGGGGCGCCGACGGATACAAGTTCGTGAACGGCGTGCTCGAGAAGCTCGCCGCCCAGCTGCGCGCGCACGAGGTCGCGCTCGCGGCGCAGGCGCGCCAGACGGCGTAATGCCGGCCGCGCGGGCCGCGGCGCCACGCACGTTCCATTCAGGTTGCTGAGATGCCCGCCACGCTTTCAGAGTTCGACATCATCCGGTGCTACTTCGAGCGCCCGGCCAGGGGGGCGCTGCTCGGGGTGGGCGACGACGCGGCGCTGGTGCGCCCGGCCTCCGGCATGGATCTCGCGGTGTCCACCGACATGCTGCTCGAGGGGCGCCACTTCCTGGCCGGCGCCGAGCCGCGCGCGCTGGGGCACAAGGCGCTGGCGGTGAACCTGTCCGACATGGCGGCAATGGGCGCGACGCCGCGCTGGGCGACGCTCGCCATCGCCCTGCCCGAATGCGACGAGGCGTGGCTCGCGGCGTTCGCCGAGGGATTGTTCGCGCTCGCCGCGCGCCACGAGGTCGATCTGGTGGGCGGGGACACGACGCGTGGCGCGCTCACCATCGCGATCACCATCTTCGGCGAGGTGCCGCCGGGCCTGGCGCTGCTGCGCGGCGGCGCGCGCCCGGGCGACGACGTCTGGGTTTCGGGAGAGCTTGGCGGCGCCGCCCTGGGGCTGGCGCACGCGCAAGGCCGGGTGGCGCTCGTCGCGGAGGCGGCGGCGGCCGTGCGCACGCGCCTGGACCAACCCGAGCCGCGCGTCGAGCTGGGCGAGCGCCTACGCGGCCTGGCCAGCGCGGCGATCGACATCTCCGACGGTCTCGCCGGGGACCTGGGGCACCTTCTCGAGCGCTCCGGGGTCGGTGCTCTGGTGCACTACGAGCGCTTGCCCAAGGCAAGGGCGTTCGAGCGCGTGGCCGATCCGGAGCTCGAGCGCGAGTGCGTGCTCTCGGGCGGCGACGACTACGAGCTGTGTTTCACCGCGCCGCAGGCGCAGCGCGCCCACATCGAGGCGCTCGTGACGCAGACGGGAGTCGCGCTCACCCGCATCGGAGCGATCCAGCCGGGCGAGGCCCGCCTGATGCTGCTCGATCGTGCCGGCAAGCCGCTACCGCACGGCGGCGGCTTCGACCACTTCCGGCGGCGCCCATGATGACCTTCCGGCCGAAGGCGGCCTTCGTGTTTACGCACCCCGCGCACTTCATCGCCTTCGGCTTCGGGGCGGGCCTGGCGCGCGTCGCGCCGGGCACCGTGGGAACGCTGGTGGCCTTTCCGATCTGGTGGCTGATCGGCAGCGCCATCCCGCCGCTCGCGCTGCTCGTCATTGTGGCCGCGATGTTCGTGGTCGGCGTCTGGGCCTGCGGGATCACCGGGCGCGATCTCGGCATCGCCGATCATGGCGCCATGGTGTGGGACGAGATCGTCGCTTTCCTGCTGGTGCTGATGATCGTGCCCGCACGGCCCGCCTGGCAGGCCGCGGCGTTCGTGCTGTTTCGCGGCTTCGACGTCGTCAAGCCGCCTCCGATCCGCCAACTCGAACGGCGCATGAAGGGAGGCTTCGGCGTCATGTTCGACGACATCCTGGCGGCCGGCTATACGCTGCTGGTGCTCGCCCTGGCCAAGCGTCTGCTGTTCTGATGCGTACCGATACCCTCGCCAAGCTCGCCGCGCTCGCCGGGGCGCGCCTCAAGACCGGCGCGGCGCGCCTGGTGACCGCGGAGTCGTGCACCGGCGGCTGGGTGGCCCAGGCGGTGACCGCGGTCGCCGGTTCTTCGGACTGGTTCGAGCGCGGCTTCGTCACTTATTCCAACGACGCCAAGCACGAGCTGCTCGGCGTGCGCGAGGACACGCTCGCGCGCTTCGGGGCGGTGAGCGAGGAGACCGCGCGCGAGATGGCGCGCGGGGCGCTCGAGCGCAGCAAGGGAACGATCGCCCTCGCGATCACGGGGATCGCCGGCCCCACCGGGGGCACTCCCTCCAAACCGGTCGGCATGGTGTGCTTCGCGTGGGCGCACGATGGCCAGCTGCGCAGCGAGACGCGCCGCTTTACCGGCGATCGGGAAGGGGTGCGCCGGCAGGCGGTGATCCGGGCGCTGCAGGGCGTGCTCGAGGCGCTTGACGAGGCTGCGCCGCAGGGCTAGAAGTCACGTCTTCGGGCCCCATATGCGAGCTATGGGTGAGGTTCGTCCAGCAGCGGTCGCAGGCACCTTTTATCCGGGCGCCGCGAATGCGCTCGCCGCGCAGGTCGATGCGCTGCTCGGGGGCACCGAGCCTGTCGAGCCGCAGATTTCCATTCCCAAGGCGCTGATCGTCCCGCACGCCGGTTACATCTATTCCGGCGCCGTGGCAGGGCGGGCCTTCGCCGCGCTCGCCGCCGCGCGCGGCAGCGTGACGCGGGTAGTGCTGCTCGGGCCGGTGCACCGCGTGCCGGTGCGCGGCCTCGCGCTGCCGGGGGCGAGCGCATTCGACACCCCGCTCGGCCGCGTGCCGATCGATCAGCAGTCGGTCACCGTATTGCGCGGCCTGCCGCAGGTGGTGACCAGCCCCGCCGCCCATGCGCTCGAGCACTCTCTCGAAGTGCAGCTGCCGTTCCTGCAGCGCGTTCTGGGCAGCTTCTCGCTGCTGCCGCTCGCGGTCGGCGCGGCGAGCGTCGCCGAGGTGGCAGAGGTGATCGAGCGCCTGTGGGGCGAGCGCGAGACGCTCGTGGTGGTGAGCACCGACCTGTCGCACTACCACAGCTACGGCGAGGCGAAGCGCATCGACGCCGCGTCGGTGGCGCGCATCGCCTCGTTTACCACCGATCTCGACCACGAGGAGGCCTGCGGGGCGACGCCGCTCAACGGCCTGCTGCGCGTGGCGCGCGCCAGGGGCCTGTCGATCCGGCTGCTCGACGCGCGCAACTCCGGCGACACCGCGGGCGAGCGCGACCGCGTGGTCGGCTACTCGGCGTTCGCGCTCTACGACAAGGCCGAGGAGCTGACGCACCACGAGACCGGGCGCACGCTGATCGGCATCGCGCGCGCGGCGATCGACGGCGCGCTGGATGCGGGCAGCGCGGGAGGCGCATCGCTGCGGCTGCTCGCCAACCCGGCGTGGCTCGCGCGGCCCGGGGCGAGCTTCGTGACGCTCACCATGGACGGCGCGCTGCGCGGCTGCATCGGCAGCCTGCAGGCCGAACGCCCACTGGGCGAGGACGTCGCCGCCAACGCGCTGCACGCCGCGTTCCGCGACCCGCGCTTTCCCGCGCTGACGCGCGCCGAGTGGCCGCGCGTCGAGACCGAGGTGTCGCTGCTTTCGACCGCGCGGCCGATGCGCTTCGCCGACGAGGCCGACCTGCTCGCGCAGGTTCGCCCCGGCGAGGACGGCCTGATCCTGGAATGCGCGGGCCGGCGCGGCACCTTCCTGCCGCAGGTCTGGGAAAGCCTGCCCGACAAGCGCCGCTTCCTCGAGGAGCTCCGGCGCAAGGCCGGTCTGCCGGCCGACACGCCGCTCGCACGCTGCAGGCTGTCGCGCTACCAGGTGCGCAAGTGGCGCGAGTCGGACGTGGTCCCCAACTAGCATGATCGCGGAATCCGACCACCCCGGGCGCTGGTGGCACGTGCTCGAGGACGGGCGCATTCAGTGCGACCTGTGCCCACGCGACTGCAAGCTGCACGAGGGCCAGCGCGGCGCGTGCTTCGTGCGCAAGATGCAGGACGGGCGGATGGTGCTCACCACCTACGGTCGCTCCTCAGGCTTCTGCGTCGACCCGATCGAGAAAAAGCCGCTCAACCAGTTCTACCCGGGATCGAGCGTCCTGTCCTTCGGCACCGCCGGCTGCAACCTGGCGTGCAAGTTCTGCCAGAACTGGGACATCTCCAAGTCGCGCGAGATGGACCGGCTGATGGACCAGGCGAGCCCGGCGATGATCGCCGACGCGGCGCTGCGGCTGGGCTGCAGGAGCGTGGCCTTCACCTACAACGACCCGGTGATCTTCGCCGAGTACGCGCTGGACGTCGCCGACGCCTGCCACGACAAAGGCGTAAAGACCGTGGCGGTGACGGCGGGTTACATCCATCCCGAGCCGCGGCGCGAGTTCTACGCCAGGATGGACGCGGCGAACGTCGACCTGAAGGCCTTCAGCGACGATTTCTACTTCAAGCTGGCCGGCGCGCACCTGCAGCCGGTGCTCGACACGCTCGTGTACCTCGCGCGCGAAACGAATGTCTGGACCGAGATCACCACGTTGCTCATCCCGGGCAAAAACGATTCGGACGCCGAGATCGAGGCCGAGTGCAGGTGGATCGCGCACAACCTCGGCACCGAGGTGCCGCTGCACTTTAGCGCGTTCCATCCCGACTGGAAGATGCGCGACGTGCCGCCGACGCCGCCCGCCACGCTCGAGCGCGCGCGCGAAACCGCGCTGCGGGCCGGCCTGAAGTACGTATACACTGGCAACGTGCACGATCAGGAAGGCGGCAGCACGTACTGCCCCTCCTGCGGCGAAGCGGCGATCGTGCGCGACTGGTACGACATCCGGGCCTACCATCTCACGGACGAGGGAGCATGCGGATTCTGCGGCGCCACGCTCGCCGGCCGCTACGAGAAGTTCGGCAAGCCGTTCGGCCCGCGGCGCATCCCGGTGAGGCTCGCGCTGGGCGTCTGAGCGCGCGCCGCGCCCGCGCGCAGCCGTGACGCCGCGCCCGCGTGCGGCCCTGGACTTCGCGCCGGGGCGTGGCGGCTGGCTCGCGCTGCTGTGCATGAGCCGGGTGCTTTCGGCGAGCTGGTTCGTCGCCTACTCCGCGGTGCTGCCCCTGACGCAGCATGCCTGGGGCCTCAACGGGCGCGAGGCCGGTCTGATCCAGTCGGCCTTCAATCTGGGCTATCTGACCTCGCTGTTCTTCGTCGGCTTCCTGGCGGACCACTACGGCGCCAAGCGCACCTACCTCATGACCGGCGTCGCGGCCTGGGTGAGCCCGTTCCTGTTCGTGCTGTTCGCGCACGGCTTCTGGTCGGCCTACTGGCTGTACGCGCTCACCGGCCTGTGCCAGGGCGGCTTCTACACGCCGATGCTGGCGCTGATCAACGAGCACGTCGAGCGCTTGCGGCGCGGGCGCGCGATGGGCATGTTCATCGGCGCCTCGAGCGCGGGATACGCGCTGTGCCTGGGACTCGCCGGGCTGGCGCTGAAGTTCACCGGCTGGCGCGGCGCGCTGCTGGTAGTGGCGGCGCTGCCGCTTGCCGCCTGGCTGCTCGGCCTGGCGACGGTCGCGCGCACGCCGAACGTGGTGCACCCGCGCCCCGCGGGCGAGCCGCTGCTCGCCGCACTGCCCGCGGTGCTGAAGAACCGGCGCGGCATGCTCTCGGTGTGGGGCTACACCTTCCATAACTGGGAACTGCTCGGGCTGTGGGCGTGGCTGCCGGCGTTCCTGACCGCGGCGCTGGCCGCGTCGGGCTCAAGCACGGCGCAGGCCGCCGCCGCCGCGCTCGCGCTGACCGCGGTCACCTACGTCGCCAACATCGGCGGCAGCCTGCTGGGCGGCCTGATGGCCGACCGCTGGGGGCGCACGCAGACGATCCTGCTGTGGTCGTGCACCAGCCTGGTGTTGTCGTTCTCGATCGGCTGGCTGATCGCCCTGCCGGCGGGGCTGCTGGTGGCGATCGCCTGCCTGTACAACTTCTCCGCGATCGCCGACTCGTCCACGCATTCAACGCTGCTCGCCGAAAGCGTGCCGCCGCACTACCTCGGGGTGGCATTCTCGGTGCGCTCGGCGATCGGCTTCGGCGCGGGCGTGGTGAGCCCGGTCGTGTTCGGCGTCGCCCTCGACCTGGCCGGCGGCGGGAAGGGCTCGGCCGGGCCCTTCGCCTGGGGCGTCGCCTGGTCGACGCTCGGCGCGGGCGCGCTGCTCGGCCCTCTGGCCACGCTCAGGCTGCAGCGCAGCACGCGCGCCGCTGGCACAGCGCCGTAGGCGAGGGATGGAACGGTCTGAAAAGTTGGCCGGCGACCTCTGGGGCGGCCTCGCGGCGATGCTGGTGGCGCTGCCCTCGGCGATCGCTTTCGGCGTCACCATCTTCGAGCCGCTGGGCAGCGGCTACGCTGCGCAAGGGGCGGTGGCGGGCATGCTGGGCGCGACCGTGCTCGGCGTGGTCGCGGCCGCGTTCGGGGGCACCAGGCGGCTGATCACCGCACCCTGTGCGCCCGCGACCGCGGTGCTGGCGGCGCTCGCGATCGGGCTGTCGCAGGAGGGCGTCGCGCCGCAAGCCGCGCTGCTACTGATCACGCTGGTCGGGCTCGCGTGCGGCCTGATCCAGGTGCTTTTCGGCGCGCTCGGCCTGGGGCGCCTGATCAAGTACATGCCTTACCCGGTGGTGAGCGGGTACCTGAGCGCAGTCGCGCTGATCATCGTCGTCAGCCAGGCGCCGAAGCTGCTCGGCGTCGCGCCCGGCGCCGGCTGGTTCCAGGCGTTGAGCACGCCCTCGCTGTGGCGCTGGCCTGGAATCGCCGTGGGCGCGGTCACGGTGGGCGTGATGCTCGCGGCGCCGCGCCTGACCAAGGCGGTGCCCGCCGCGATCCTCGCGCTGGCGGCCGGAGCGCTCGCCTACTTTGCGCTCGCTCTGGCCGATCGCTCCTTGCTTGTCGTCGCCGGCAATCCGCTGCTCGTCGGGCCGCTGGGCGGCGGCGCGCACGCCGGGTTCCTCGACATGATCGGTGCGCGCTGGAGCGGGCTCGGCCAGCTGGGGGCGAGCGAGCTGTACCGGGTGCTCACGCCGGCGCTGACGCTCGCGGTGCTGCTGTCGATCGACACGCTCAAGACCTGCGTGACGCTGGACTCGATCACGCGCACGCGCCACGACTCCAACCGCGAGCTGGTCGGGCAGGGGCTGGCCAACCTCGCCTCGGCGCTCGCCGGCGGCGTGCCCGGCTCCGGCACGATCGGCGCGACGCTGGTCAACGTCTCGAGCGGCGCGACGAGCCGGCTCTCCGGCGCCGTGGAGGGGCTGCTGGCGCTGGCCGCGTTCCTCGTCCTGGGGACGCTGATCGCGTGGCTGCCGATCGCGGCACTCGCCGGCATCCTGATCGTGATCGGGGTGCGCATGTTCGACTGGGCGAGCCTGCGGCTGCTGCGCTCGCGCTCGACGCTCCTCGACTTCGGCGTGATCGTGACGGTCGTGGTGATCGCACAGACCGTCAGCCTGATCGCCGCCTCCGCAGCCGGCATCGGCCTGGCGATCCTGCTGTTCATCCGCGAGCAGATCGGCGGCTCGGTGGTGCGTCGCAAGGTCTACGGCAACCGCGTGTTCTCGAAGCAGGTGCGCCTGCCCGAGGAGATGGCGGTTCTCGAGCGGCGCGGCGAGAGCTGCGTGATCCTGGAGTTGCAGGGCAGCCTGTTCTTCGGTACCGCGGACCAGCTCCACGGCGCGCTCGAGCCCGAGCTCAAGACCCGGGGCTACGTCATTCTCGACATGCGGCGGGTGCAATCGGTGGACGTCACCGCCGCGCACGCGCTCGAGCAGCTCGAGGACGTGCTCGCGGAGCGCGGCGCGCTCCTGCTCTGGAGCGGCCTGCCGCACGATGCGCCGACCGGCCAGGACATGCGCCGCTACCTCGCCTCGGTCGAGCTGGTGAAGCCCGAGCGCGCCGCGCGCGCGTTCGGCGAGCTCGACCAGGCCCTCGAGTGGGTCGAAGACCGCCTGCTCGAGGAGGCGCGCCTGACGCGCGCGGCCCAGGCGCCGCTCGAGCTGCAGGAAATAGACCTGTTCCGCGGGCGCAAGCCCGAGACGCTCGCTGCGCTCGAGGCGTGCATGGAGCGGCGCGCCTGCAAGACGGGCGAGGCGATATTCCGCATCGGCGATTTCGGCGACGAGCTGTTCCTCATCCGGCGCGGCGCGGTGCGCATCCTGCTGCCGCTGGGCGGACAGCAGGAGCACCACCTCGCCACCTTCGGGCGCGGCAACTTTTTCGGTGAGATGGCCTTCCTCGACCGCGCACCGCGCTCGGCCAACGCGATCGCCACCAGCGACGTCGAGTTGTTCGTGCTCTCGCGCCAGCGCTTTGACGCGCTGGCCGAGGAGCACCGGCGCATCGCGCTCAACCTGCTCGAGGCCCTGGCGCGCGCGCTCGCGATCCGCCTGCGTTACGCCAACGCCGAGCTGCGCGGGCTGCAGGAGTCCTAGGCGGTGCTGCCCTTGACGCGCTCGAAGCCGGCCTCGAGCGCGCGGCACAGGGTCCTTAGCACCTTGATGCGCGCGTGGTACTTGTTGTTCGCCTCGACCAGGGTCCAGGGCGCGACGGCGGTCGAGGTGCGGGCGACCATATCGCACACCGCGGCCTCGTAGGCACCCCACCTCTTGCGGTTGCGCCAGTCCTCGTCGGTGATCTTGAAGCGCTTGAAGGCAATCCTCTCGCGCGCGCGGAAGCGGCGCAGCTGCTCGTCCCTGCCGATCGCGAGCCAGAACTTGGCCAGCACGATGCCGTGGCGCGCGAGCCGTTTCTCGAAGTCGTTGATCTCGCCGTAGGCACGCATCCAGTCGGCCTCCGAACAGTAGCCCTCGACGCGCTCCACCAGCACGCGCCCGTACCACGAGCGGTCGAAGATCACGAAGCGGCCGTGGCGCGGGATGTGGCGCCAGAAGCGCCACAGGTACGGCTGCGCGCGCTCCTCCTCGGTCGGCGCCGCGACCGAGATGCCGTTATAGGAGCGCGCGTCGAGCGCCTGGGTCACCCGCCGGATGGCGCCTCCCTTGCCGGCGGCGTCGTTGCCCTCGAACACCGCTACCACGGACAGGCTGCGCAAGCGCGGATCGCGCGACAGCAGGTTCAGACGGCCCTGCCATTTCTCAAGGTCCTTGCGGTACTGGTCGCGGGTGAGCGGCTGGTCGAGCTTGAGCGCTCGCAGCACGTTCATCTTGTCCGCCGAGGGCAGCAGCGGCGGATTGCGCTCGGGCAGGCGCGTGGCCGGCTTCTCGTCCAGCCGCTCGCGCATCGCCGCGAGCAGGTGGTGCCCCACCGAGAGCGAGCGGTAGTGGGAATCGGCGCCCGGCACCACGATCCAGGGCACCTCGGCGGTCGAGGTCTTGCGCAGGAACGGTTCGCAGACCTTGACGAATTTCCGGTACAGCTTGAAGTACTGCCACTCCAGGTTGGTGACGCGCCAGCGCGTCTTGGGGTCCTTCTCCAGCTCCTTCAGGCGCCGCTTCTGCTGCGCCTCGGACAGGTGGAACCAGTACTTGAGCAGCAGCACGCCCTCGTCCGCCAGCATCCTCTCGAAGCGCAGGATCTCGCCGATCGCATCCGAGAACTCGCCGGTGCCGATCGCCCCCTGCACGCGCTGCACGATTGGCTGCGTGTGCCAGGCGCCGAAGAAGATGCCGATGCGGCCCTTCGGCGGCAGTGCGCGCCAGTAGCGCCACATCGGCGGGCGCTCGCGCTCCTCGTCGGAGGGCTCGGGGAAGGCGTAGGTGTGGATGTGGCGCGGGTCCATCCACTCGTTGAGCAGGTTGACCGTTTCGCCCTTGCCCGCGCCCTCCACCCCCGCGATCAGGATGAGGACCGGGAAGCGCCCGCGCTCGTGCAGGTCGAACTGCGCGTTGAGCAGCGCCGCGCGCAGCTGAGGGGCTTCGCGCTGGTAGTCTTCCCTGGTGAGGCGGTGCTCGAGATTCGCCGAGTCGAACATGGCAGCCTCGCGTGTCAGAGCAGGTCCGGCGACACCGCCGCCCGCAGCACGGTCTCCGCGCGGCCGCCGCGGCTGCGGTGCGCCAGCCACACCAGCGCCCCCTTCTTGAGCTTCCACGGCGCGGCGCTCCCGCCGAGCGCCAGCGCCGCGGCCTCGCCGAGCGTCGGCTGGTGCCCGACCAGCACCACGGTCTTGCGCGCGCTACTCGGCCAGCCCGCGGCGGCGAGGATCGCCCGCGCGTTGCTCCCGACCCCGAGCGCCCTGGAGGTCTCGAACTGCCTGCGCAGCGCGCGCGCCGTCTGCGTGGCGCGCGCGGCCTCGCTCGAGATCAGGATCGTGTCCTCGGGCAGCCGCACGGCGAGCCATTTCGCCATGCGCTTCGCCTGCCGCTCGCCCTTAGCGGTGAGCTGCCGAGCGGCATCCGGGGCGCCGTCTTCGGCTTCGGCGTGACGCCAGAGGATCAGGTCCATGTCGCTTCTCCCTCGCCGGTCGGACGTTCGCCTTGCGCGGCCGTCACTCCCAGAACCGGCGCGCGGCGCGAAACGCCGTCCACACCGCCTTGAGCCTGCGCCGCTGCGCGGCGCGCGCTGCGTCGTTGGCGCGCACGACGAGCAGCCGTGCTTCGGCGAGCAACGCACCGCGCGCGCGCCGGTGCGCCGCGCCGAGCAGGCGCTCGGCGGCGGAGCAGTCGCTGATTTGTCCCAGCGCGTCCTGCAGCGCGGCGAGCGCGCGGCGCATCGCCGTCTCGCCCTGGGCGGGGTACAGCGGCGCGAAGAAGGTGGCCGGGTAGCGCAGCTTCTTCACCGCGATGCGCAGCCGGTGCAGCTCGGCCGCGTCCAGCCCGGCCACGCCGTGCCCGCGGCGCGAGGCTTGGCGGTAGCGGCGCTCGAGCGCCGCGCTCGCGTAGCCCATCACCGGCTGGCGCAGCTCGCGCGCCGCCTCGAGCGGCAGCAGCGAGGCCCAGGACTCGCCCGTGAGCCAGGCGCCTAGGCCCAGCAGCAGCCGCTGGTAGCGGCGCGAGGTGACGGCGCGCCCGGCGGCGCGCTGTGCCGCTTCGCGCTCGCGTGCGCAGGCGCGCTGCAGCGCGGCGAGCCCTGCGTGCCCGGGGTGGCGCGCCATGACCGGACCGAGGCGCGTCGCGAGGAACACGTCCCAGTCGCGCGCGGGGCCGAGCGCGCGCGCGAGCCAGCGGATCTCGGCGAGCGGCGGCTTGGTCGCCGGCTTGGGCAGCAGGCGGGAGAACACGCTGAACGCCGATCGCAGGCGCCGGAGCGCCACGCGCATCTGGTGCAGGTACTCCGCGTCCCGGTCCGCGAGCATCCCGGCGCGGTTCGCTTCCAGGTGAGCGAGGCAGCCGAAGCAGATCGCGCGGAACGCCTCGAGCGCGCTCATCGGCCCGCGCACGGCGCCGTGCATCAACTTCAGCGGGCCGGACCGGCCGGCGCCGGCGAGCGCGTAGCCGCGCTCGGCCTTGGAGCGCTGCTCGATGCGCACGCGCGCCTGGCGCTCGAGGTCGAGCGCGAGCTCGTAGAGCCGCCAGGCCGGGCCTTGCTCGAGCTCCAGCTCGAGTTCGCAGATCGCGTGCTGGTGCGCCGCCGTGCGCACGCTGCCGCGGTCGAAGCACAGCGCGATGACCGAGCCCTGCGCGGGCGAAACACGGCAGGTGCGGCGCGTGAACTCGGTGCGGAACACGAGTTCGAGCGCGGCGCGCCCGATCGCGCGGCGCACCGCGGCCGCGAGGTCCAGGTCGGCGACACGCGCGAGCTCCGGCCCCGGCCCCGGCACGCGCGTTTCGCTCTCCAGCCGGCGGTGCAGCCCGGCCTCGACGCTGCCGCCGCCCTTGACGCCCTGCCACCAGCCCCGAGGCGTGCGGCGTAGCCGCAGCGTCAGGCCCTCGCGCCACAGGGCGTGCCGTGCGGTGTCGTAATACTCGGTGGTGAGCTGCTCGGTGCTCGGCGGGGCGAGGGCGTGCGCGCACGCCTCGCGCGCCAGCTGCTCCAGGGCGCGCGGCGCGACGGCGAGCTTGAGTTCGATTTCGGTCGGCACCGGCAGCCTGGATCCATCACCCGGGCGGACGCGCCGGGCGCGCGTCCCTTATGCTCCTACGTGCGACTTCTAGCAGCCGCGGCGCGCCGGGCCTTGCGATAGGTCAAAGCCGAGCCGGGTACTTCAGTCCTTGGCCAGCAAGTGCATCAGCGAGCAGGAGTCCCAGCGCTTGCCCCCGCGGGCCTGCACCTGGGCGTAGAACTGGTCGATGAGCGCCGTCGCCGGCAGGCGCGCGCCGTTCTTGCCGGCTTCCTCCAGGCAGATGCCGAGGTCCTTCCTTATCCAGTCGACCGCGAAGCCGAAGCCGTCGAATTTGACCTCGTTCATCGCCTTCCAGCGGTTTTCCATCTGCCAGGACTGCGCCGCGCCCTTGGAGATCACGCCGATCACCTTCTCGATGTCCAGGCCCGCGCGCTTGCCGAAGTTGAGCGCTTCGGACAGGCCCTGCAGCAGGCCGGCGATCGCGATCTGGTTGACCATCTTGGTGAGCTGTCCCGAGCCGGCGGGGCCGATCAGCGCGCACATCTTGGCGTACAGGTCGAACACCGGCTTCGCCCGGTCGAATTCGGCCTGGTCGCCGCCGCACATGATGCCGAGCTGGCCGTTCTGCGCCCCGGCCTGCCCGCCCGAGACCGGCGCGTCGACGAAGCCCATGCCCTGTTCCTTGCAGCGGGCGTGCAGCTCGCGCGCGAGGATCGCCGAGGCGGTGGTGTGATCGACCAGGATCGTGCCCTGCTTCATTCCGGCGAGCGCGCCGTGCTCGCCGTAGACCACCGAGCGCACGTCGGCGTCGTTGCCGACGCACATCAGCACCAGGGCGCAGTCCTTCGCCGCCTCGCGCGGAGTGGGCGCGCTCTTGCCGCCGTATTCCTTCACCCATTGCGCCGACTTGGCGGGGGTCCGGTTGTACACGACGACGTCGTGGCCGCCCTTCTTGAGCAGGTGGCCTGCCATCGGGTAGCCCATGACGCCGAGACCGAGGAATGCGAGCTTCGCCATCGTTCGTCTCCCAACTGATTGGGCCGATTAGGAAAGGGCCCGATGTTACACCGCCCCCGTTGACACGCCCGCGTCAACGGCTACAATGCATGGACGTTTATACAGTATCCGGTGTTGGCCCGGGAGCCGCTTTGCGGAGCGCGCTGCCTGCCGTAGATGCCGACTGCAACTACAGAGGGTATTTATGGACGATAACAAGCAAAAGGCGCTCGCGGCTGCGCTTTCTCAGATCGAAAAGCAGTTCGGCAAGGGTTCCATCATGCGCATGGACTCCGCCGCCCTGCGCGACGTGGAGGTCGTATCCACCGGATCGCTCGGCCTGGACCTCGCGCTCGGCGTGGGCGGGCTGCCGCGCGGCCGGGTGGTCGAGATCTACGGCCCGGAGTCCTCGGGCAAAACCACGCTCACGCTGCAGGTGATCGCCGAGGTGCAGAAAATGGGCGGCACCGCCGCCTTCATCGACGCCGAGAACGCGCTTGACCCGCAGTACGCCGCCAAGCTCGGCGTCGACATCGACGAGCTGCTGATCAGCCAGCCCGACACCGGCGAGCAGGCGCTCGAGATCGCCGACATGCTGGTGCGCTCCGGCGCGGTGGACGTCATCGTGGTGGACTCGGTGGCGGCGCTCACGCCCAAGGCCGAGATCGAGGGCGAGATGGGCGAGCCGCAGATGGGACTGCAGGCGCGCCTCATGAGCCAGGCGTTGAGGAAGCTCACCGCCAACATCAAGCGCACCAACACCCTGGTGATCTTCATCAACCAGATCCGCATGAAGATCGGCGTCATGTTCGGCAACCCGGAGACCACCACCGGCGGCAACGCGCTCAAGTTCTACGCCTCGGTGCGCATGGACATCCGGCGCATCGGCTCGATCAAGAAGGGCGACGAGGTGATCGGCTCCGAGACGCGCGTCAAGATCGTGAAGAACAAGGTGGCGCCGCCGTTCCGTCAGGCGGAGTTCGACATCCTGTACGGCGATGGCATCTCGCGCGAAGGCGAAGTCCTGGAGCTGGGCGTGGTGCACGGCCTGGTCGAGAAGACCGGGGCCTGGTACACCTACAAAGGCGACCGCCTCGGCCAGGGCAAGGACAACGCGCGTGACTTCCTCAAGGAAAATGCCGATCTCGCGCGCGAGATCGAGATCAAGATCCGCGAGAAGGCGGGCGTCGCCATGCCGCTGCCGATTACTCCGGCGGCCAACGAGGAAGCCGAAGAGGAGCCTGCTCCTGCGGCAGCGCGCAAGCGGGGCTGACGGTCCCGAGGTCGCCGATACCCCGGCGGAGCTGAAGGCGCGGGCGCTCAGGCTGCTCGCGCGCCGCGAGCACTCGCGCGCGGAGCTCGCGCGCAAGCTCGCGCGGCACGCCGAGTCGAGCGCGGCACTCGAGCAGCTGCTCGACCAGCTCGCGCAGAGAAAGCAGCTCTCCGACGAGCGCTACGCGGAAGCGCGTGCTCACCAGCTCGCGCGCAAGTACGGCGCGGCACGCATCGTCCACGATCTGCGTGCCAAGGGCGTCGCCGAAGGTGTTGCCGAGGCCGTGGTAGCCGAGGCGCGCAGCGCGGAAATCGAGCGTACGCGCGAGATCCTGCGACGCAAGTACCGAGAGCCCGCCGCGACGCGTGAGGAGCGCGCGCGCCGTGCGCGCTTCCTGCAGGGCCGCGGCTTTTCCCACGAAGCGATCCGCCGCGCGCTCGCGCTGTCATCCGAAGGCGAAGACTAGGCGTTCATCGCCTTACCGCAGGAGCGGAAGGGGAGAGATGAACGCATCCGAAGCACAGGGCATCGTGCGCTCGCTCGCGCGCGGCGTCGATCCGGTCACCGGCGACGCCTTTCCAGCGCAAAGCGCTTATCAGCGCGCGCAGTTGCCGCCGAACACCGGGGTTGCGTGGACCGAGGAGGAGGAGGACCGCCGGCTGCTGGCCGCGTTCGAGGCCGGCCGCGCGCTCGGCGAGGTGGCCGCCGAGCACCAGCGCACGCAGGGCGCGATCCGGGCCCGGCTGGTGAAGTACGGGAGATTGGCGGCGTAGGGAGGCGGAGGCCGTCGCGCCCCTCACGCCGGCAGGTCGGAAGCGCGCAGCTCCGGCGTGAGGCCCGCGGCCTCGGCGTTGGCGAAGTTGAGCTCGACCTTGATGCCGTTGGGGTCGTGCAGGAAGAGCTGGTACAGGCCCTGGTCGCTCACCTGGCGCTCGCGGAACGCGACGCCCTCGGCCTTGAGGTGCGCGAGCATCGCGCACAGCCCGGTGCAGCGGAACGCGACGTGGTCGATGGCGCCGCTGCCCTGCGTGGCCTGCGAGTCCTGCCCGACGTAACGCTTGCGGTTTTCCGACACGTTGGCGCCGCCCTCGGTGACGTGGATCACGTCCTGCTCGCCCAGGTACAACCAGCACACCGGAAACTTGAAGTCGGGCGAGGGGCCAACCCGGAAGCCGAGCACGCGCACGTACCAGTCGCGCGTCGCCGCCATGTCGGCGCTCTGGATTAGCACGTGCTCGATGTGGCTGAGCGGCATGCGGGTATTCTAAGGCCATCGCACGAACGCAGGAGGCGGCGGTGGCGCGGACGATCGGCATTTCGGGGCTGGGCATCATGGGCTCGGCGATGGGGGTGAATCTCGTGCGCGCGGGCTTCCGCGTGCTCGGCTACGACCCGCTGGCCGCGGCGCGGCGCTCGCTCGCGCGCGCGGGCGGGGCCGCGGTGCGCTCCAACGGCGAGCTCGCGCGGCGCTGCGAGGTGGTGATCACGTCGCTGCCCTCGGCGGCGGCGCTGGCATCGGTCGCGCAGGAGCTCGCGAAGACGGCGCGGCGTGGCCTGCCGGTCGTGGAAACGAGCACGTTGCCGATCGAGGCGAAGGAAGGCGCCCGGCGCGTGCTGGCGCGTGCGGGCGCGACGCTGCTCGATTGCCCGCTCTCGGGCACGGGGGCCCAGGCGCGCACGAAGGACCTCGCGGTGTACGCGAGCGGGCCGCGCGCCGCGGTGCGGCGCTGCGTGCCGGTGTTCGAAGGCTTCGCGCGCGCGAACTATTACGTGGGAGCGTTCGGCGCCGGCTCGAAGATGAAGTTCGTCGCCAACCTGCTGGTCGCGATCCACAACGTTGCGGCCGCGGAGGCGATGGTGCTCGCCATGAAGGCCGGGCTCGATCCGGCGCAGGTCTACAAGGTGGTGGGCGACGGCGCCGGCGGCTCGCGCATGTTCCAGGTGCGCGGCCCGATGATGGTCGCGGGCGACTATTCCGACGCGACCATGAAGGTCGAGGTGTGGCAGAAGGACATGGCGATCATCGGGGATTTCGCGCGCGAGGTGAGCTGCCCGACCCCGCTGTTCCAGGCCTCGGCGCCGTTCTACACCGCCGCGCTCGCCGCCGGGCGGGGCAAGCAGGACACCGCCGCCGTTTGCGCGGTGCTGGAAGAGATGGCCGGCCTGAAGCGCATGCCAGCGCGGCGCAAGGCCGCGCGCTGAATGCTTGTTGCCGGGTGATCCCCCGATCATTTAGCATCGGGCAAAAGGCGCGCGCGCACCGCGACGCGCCCCGTCACCCGGAGGAGGCATCGTGGGACCCTATCTGGTCGGGGTCGACATCGGCGGCACGTTCACCGACTGCGTCGTGCTCGACGCGAAGGGGCGGATCACCGCCACCAAGTCGCCCTCCACGCCCGCGAACTTCGCCGAGGGCATGCTCGCGGCGCTCGGCGTCGCGGCCGAGCGGCTGGGCCTGTCGTTCGAAGAGTTCTGCGCCCGCATCCGCGTGCTCACCCACGGCACCACGGTCGGTACCAACGCGCTCATCCAGAGGAAGGGCGCGAAGGTCGGCCTGATCACCACCAAGGGCCACGAGGACGTCATCCACATCATGCGCGGCTCGCGCGGGGTCACCTCGCGCGACCTGAGGAAAGTGGTGCACTTCCCCGAGAGCCAGAAGCCGGTGCCGATCGTGCCCAAGCGCCTGATCGAGGGCGTATCGGAGCGCGTCGACTGCTTCGGCGAGGTGGTGGTGCCGTTGAACGAAGAGCAGGCCGAGGCGGCGGTGAAGCGCCTGATCGAGCAGGGCGTCGAGGCGATCGCGGTGTGCTTCCTGTGGTCGTTCCAGAACCCGGCGCACGAGCAGCGCGTGCGGGAGATCGTGCGACGCCTCGCGCCGAAGCTGTTCGTGTCCTGCTCGGTGGACATCGCGCCCAAGTGGGGCGAGTACGAGCGCACCACCGCCACGGTGCTGAACGCCTACATCGGCCCGGTGATGGCGCGCTACCTCGAGAACCTCGCCGGGCGGCTGAAGAGCGCAGGCTACCGCCACCCGCTGCAGGTCGCGCAGTGCAGTGGCGGGTCGGTGTCGGTCGCCAAGGCCATCGATTCGCCCCTGCTCACGCTCGACTCTGGCCCGGTGTCGGGGGTCACCGGGTCGCTCTACCTCGGCAAGCTGATGGGGCTGGAGGACATCATCACCACCGACATGGGCGGCACCTCCTTCGACGTCGGCATCGTGCACGGTGGGCGCCCGCAGTATTCGTTTATCTCCAACGTGGCGCAGTACGAGTACTTCCTGCCCAAGGTGGACATCCAGGCGATCGGCTCGGGCGGGGGTTCGCTCGCGCGCGTCGCGGCGGCGACCAAGACGCTGCAGGTGGGGCCCGACTCGGCCGGCGCCGACCCCGGGCCCGTGTGCTACGGCAAGGGCGGGACGACGCCGACCGTGACCGACGCCGACGTGGTGCTCGGCTACATCGACCCGGAGAACTTCCTCGGCGGGCGCATCCGCCTGGATCGCGCCAAGGCGGTGGCCGCGGTTCAGCGCGTCGCCGATACGCTCGGCCTGCCGCTCGCCGAGACCGCGGCCGGGATCGCGCGCGTGGCCGAATTCAAGATGGCCGACCTGATCCGCAAGATGACGGTGGAGAAGGGCTTCGACCCGCGCGACTTCACGCTGTTCGCCTTCGGCGGCGCGGGCCCGGTGCACGCGAGCGTGTTCGGCGCCGAGCTGGGGGTGAAGAAGGTGATCGTCCCGCAGAAGGAGATCGCCTCGACCTGGTGCGCCTTCGGCGCGGCCTCCGCCGACATGCTGCACGTGTACGAGCAGGCCGACATCCAGGTGAGCCCGTTTGACCCGGAGCGCGTGAACCGGGGCCTGGAAGCGCTCGAGCGCCGCGCGCACGCGCAGATGGACCGCGACGGGATTGCCAGGGCACGCCGGCGCCTCGCGTTCTCGATCGACATGCGCCACAAGGGCCAGATCAACGAGGTCGAGGTGCTGCTGCCCGAGGCGCGCGTGAAGCCGGGCCGCATCGAGGCGCTGCGCGCGCGCTTCGTCGGGCGCTACGAGCAGCTCTACGGTCACGGCTCGTCGTACCGCGGCGCGCGCCTGGAGATCGTGACGCTGCGCCTGCGCGCGAGCGCGCCCACGCCGCGGCCGCAGCTCAGGCGCGCGGCGAAGCTCAGCACGCGCATCGCGGCCGGGGCGGCGCGGGGCAGGCGGGAGATCTGGTGGCCGGACATGAAGCGCGCGGTGCGCACGCCGATCTACGACGGCGCGCGCCTCGCACCCGGCAACCGCATCGCCGGCCCGACGGTGGTCGAGACCACCGACACCACGATCGTGGTGCATCCGGGGCGCACGCTGCGCGTGGACGCCTTCGGCAACTTCGAGATCGAGTTCGGGAGCTGAGCATGCCGCGCGTGAGCGAGATGAAGGGCGTCGCCTTCGACGGGAAGGCCACCGGCTACGTGCCGCCGAAGAAGCTCGCGATCTCGAACAAGCTCAAGCTCCACACCAGGCGCGCGCGCCACATCGATCCGATCACCTACGAGGTGGTGCGCCATAGCCTGTGGCACGTGAACGAGGAGCACGGCGCCACCATCCAGCGCCTGTCGGGCTCGCCGGTGGCGATGTACGCGCTCGACCTCAACCCCTCGATCCTCGCCGAGGACGGCGAGTTCGTGTATTTCGGCCCGTACATGCAGTACATGTCCGGGGTCACCGACACGCAGGTGAAGTGGATCCTCGAGTACCGCAGCGAAAACCCGGGAATACGGGAGGGCGACATGTTCCTCGCCAACGACCCCTGGGTGGGCGCGGCGCACCAGCAGGACGTGATGCTGATCTGCCCGGTGTTCTGGAAGGGGGAGCTGTTCTGCTGGGTGACCAACTGCCTGCACCAGTACGACATCGGCGGCATCACGCCATCGTCCTTCTGCGGCTCCGCCGAGAACGCCTTCGAGGAGGGGATCCTCATCCCGCCGGTGAAGATCATCGAGAACAACGAGATCCGGCGCGACATCGAGGAGCTGTACCTGCGCGCCTCGCGCAAGCCCGAGGCGGTGGCGCTCGACTTCCGCGCCCAGCTGGCGGGCAACCTCACCGCGCGCGAGCGCGTGCTCGCGCTGGTGAGGCGCTACGGGCCCGAGGTGGTGAAGGGCGTGATGAAGAGAATCGTCGACAACGCCGAGACCGCGTTCCTGCAGAAGCTCGCGCGCCTGCCCGACGGGGTGTGGCGCGAGCGCGCCTACGTCGAGTGCTGCCGGCCGGGGGACCGGCGCACGCACCGGGTGTGCCTGACGCTCACCAAGCAGGGCGACAAGCTGGTGTTCGACAACGACGGCACCGCGCCGCAGGACGGCGCGATGAACGCCACCTACTCGGGCTGGCGCGGCTCGATCATGGTGGCGCTGAATCAGCTGCTGTGCTGGGAGCAGTATTTCTGCATCGGCGGAGCGCTGCGCCATGTCGAGTTCGACCCGACGCCGGGCACCTTCAACTGCGCCAATTTCCCAGCCTCCGTGTCGACCGCCCCGGTACAGGCGATGGAGATCTCACTCTACCCCGCCTACAACGTGCTCTCGAAGATGATCCACGTCGACGCGCAAATGCGCGGCGACATCATGTGCATCGGCGGCACCAGCCAGTGGCCGGCGACCATCTTCCGCGGCACCGACCAGTGGGGCGAGCCCTACGGCTACCTGCTGGTCGATCCGATCGGCGGCGCGATCGGCGCCTTCTCGAGCGGCGACGGGATCAACACCGGCGGCCAGTCGCGCACCCCGATCTGCAAGCTGCCCAACGTGGAGCACACCGAGCAGACCTTCCCGCTCCTGTTCCTGTACCGCAAGGAGGTTGTGGATTCGGGCGGCGCGGGCAAGTGGCGCGGCGGCATGTCGGCCGAATCCTGCTTCGTGCCGCACCGCACCGAGCGCATCACGCACGACACGCTTTCTTCCGGCAACGCGACGCCGACCTCGCCCGGGATGATGGGCGGCTATCCGGGCAGCGTGAACGTGTACAAGTTCCGGCGCGCCACCGACGTGAAGCGGCGCTTCGCGCGGCGCGAGATGCCGGGCGACATCGCCGAGCTCGAGGGGCGCGAGGAGGTGCTGCAGCTCAGGCAGGAGAATTTCACCCAGGCGCCCGAGGACGTGTACGCGGTGCTCTGGTCGGCCGCGGGCGGCTACGGCGACCCCTTCGAGCGCGACCCCGCGAGGGTGCTGGAGGACGTGATCGAGAACCGCGCCGTGTCGCGCGCGGCTGCGCGCGAGGTGTACGGTGTAGCGATCCGCGAGGACGGCACGCTCGATAGCGGCGCGACCGCGCGGCTGCGCACCGAGGTACGCGAGGCGCGGCGCCGCAAGGACGGCACCGTACGGAGGCTCGCGGGGAAGGTCGTGGCGCGCGCCAGCGAGCACCTCGACGTCCGGCGCGAGAATGGGTCGCTGCACTGCGCCTGCGCGCGCTGTGCGGCGGATCTGGGCTCGATCCGCGCCAACTACAAGGAAAGCTGCGTGGTCGAAGAGCGCGACGTCTCGGCCGCCAACCCGAACATCGGCGACTGGCGCCGCTACATCGACGACCGCCCGGTGTTTCGCCAGTTCTACTGTCCGGGATGCGGCGCTTTGATCGAGAATGAGGTCGCGCGCGAGAACGACCCGGTGCTGCGCGACATCGAGCTGCACATGAAAGGAGCGAGAAAGTGATCCACGAGCTGCGCGTCTACCACTGCGTCCCGGGCCGCCTGCCCGATCTCAACCGGCGCTTCGAGACCATCACCCTGAAGATCTGGGACCAGCACGGCGTGCGGCCGGTCGGCTTCTGGACCACGCTGATCGGCGACAACCACCAGGCCCTGCACTACCTGCTCGAGTGGCAGAGCCTCGCCGAGCGCGAGCGGATCTGGAATGCCTTCCAGGCCGACCCGGCGTGGATCTCGGCGCGCGCCGAGACCGAGAAGAACGGCCCGATCGTCGCGCGCATCGAGAACCAGATCCTGGTGCCGACGTCCTACTCCAAGCTGCGCTAGCGCACCGGGCGGGCGCGAAGGTCCGGGCGCGCGCGGCGCCGCGCCTGTGCGGGTACCATGAGCGCCCTTCGAACCACGACCGAGCCCATGCCACGCTATCTTCTCGCTTGCATCGTCCTCCTGGCGGCCGCGCCCGCCACCGCCGCCGTTCCGGTGCCCTCGGCGCCGGCAGTCGACGCCGCGTCCTACGTTCTGCTCGACTTCCAGTCGGGCCAGGTGCTCGCGCAGCAGGATCCCGACGTGCGGCGCGCCCCGGCGAGCACCACCAAGCTGATGACCGCCTATGTCGTGTTCCAGGACCTGGCCTCGGGGCGCATCAAGCTCGATACCCAGTTCACCGTGAGCAACGAGGCGTGGCGGCAGATCGGCTCGCGCATGTTCCTCAAGCCCGGCAGCCAGGTGAGCGTCGACGAGCTCCTGCAAGGAATGCTCATCCCGTCGGGCAACGACGCCGCGATGGCGCTGGCGCAGGGCGTCGCCGGCACCGAGGCCGGCTTCGTCACCATGATGAACGCTGACGCCGCGGCGCTCGGGATGCGCAACACGCACTACGCCAACCCCACCGGGCTGCCGGCCGACGGCCTGTACACCTCGGCGGCCGACCTGGCGACGCTGTCGCGCGCGCTGATCCGCGACTTCCCGCAGTACTACCACTACCTGAGCCAGAAGCAGTTCACCTGGAACAACATCACCCAGCCCAACTGGAACAAGCTGCTGTGGCTCGACTCGAGCGCCGACGGCCTCAAGACCGGGTACACCGAGGACGCCGGCTACTGCCTGGCGTCCTCCGCCCAGCGCGGGGGCCAGCGCATGATCGCCGTGGTGATGAACGTGCCGCAGGCGTCGAAGACCGACAACATGCTCAACTATCGGCACCTGGCCCAGGTGAGCGAGTCGCTGCTCGACTACGGCTTGCGCTTCTTCGGAACCCGCAAGCTCTACGATGCCGACGCACGCCTCGGCCAAGCGCGCGTGTGGAAGGGCGGCGCGGAGTTCGTCGCGGCGGGGCCGGCGCGGCCGCTGTACGTCACCGCGCCGGTCGGGCAGCTCGCCGAGGTGAAAGTCGAGACCCGCCTCCAGCCCCGCGTCCCGGCGCCGGTCGCCAAGGGCCAGACGGTGGGCGAAGTGACCGCCTCGTACGACGGCAAGACGCTGGTCAGCGCGCCACTGGTGGCCCTGGACGCGGTGCCCGCGGGCGGCGTGTGGGCGAAGCTGCGCGACACCGTGCTCGGCTGGGTGGGCTGAGCGGGCCCGGGACGGGCGGCCCGGCCGGCTCCCACACTGGATTGCGGGGGTCGGTGCGTCTATGCTGCGCGCATGTCAGCCGATGCGAAAGCCCCCGTAATGCACCGGCGCAGCTTCCTGGGCCGCGCCGCCGCCGCCGCCGCCGCGGCGCTGTTGCCGCCCGCGGCGTTCGCCGCCGAGACGAAGCGCTTCGACATTCCTGCTCTGCGCAAGGGCTGGGAAGCGCGCCTGCGGGCCATCGCTGCCAAGGGCGTGCTGCCAGTGGTCGACATCGAGAGCTCGTACAACCCCGGCAAGATCGACCTCGCCGATTTCGCCGCACGGATGGACCCGCTCGGCGTCGCTCAGATCTGCATGTCGCCGCAGATCGGCAAGAAGGGGTTCGAGGCGGGCAAGCTGTGGAACGACCGGGCGCACGAGGCGGTGGCGGCGTTCCCGGACCATTTCATTCCCACCTCGACCTCCGCCATCTGGCCGACGTGGACGGAGAAGCCGGATGCGTTCCTCGACATCCACTTCCGCCGCGTGCTCGAGGACGGCTATCCCCTGATGGGCGAGTTCGAGTTCCGCCACTACCCCTCGCCGCGCGAGCTCAAGCGCGGCGAGATGTACCGCGACATCCACATCCCGATCGACAGCGAGCCCGGCCACCGGCTGTTCAAGTTCTCGCAGGACACCGGCATCTCGTTCCAGATCCATTACGAGATCGAGGACGTGCTGCTGGCGCCGCTCGAGAAGATGCTGGCGGCCTATCCGAAAGCCAAGGTGATCTGGTGCCACCTGGCGCAGATCCGCTACCAGAAGCGCAGCACGATCTACGGCCCCGACTACCTGCGCAAGCTGCTGGAGGCCCATCCGGGGCTGCACATCGACACCGCCTTCGGCGGCCCCAACGCCATCTATCCGGCCAGCGGCGAGCACCAGGCGCGGGTGTGGGACGCGACCGGGAAACGTGCGGCCCGAATGGGCCGCCCTCATCCGCGACCACCCCTGGCGTTTCCTGGCGGCCCTGGACCTGGGCGGCGACCGCATGAACGAGCTCGAGGAGAAGATGCGCAACAAGCGGCGCTTCCTTGGCGGCCTGGACCCGCAGGCCGCCCGCACGGTCGCCTGCCGTTCGGCCTGGAAGCTGCTGTTCAACGAAGAGCTCGCCCTGTAGCGGGCGGGGCCGCTACTCGCAGACCCAGCGCTTCGCCGCGTCGAGCTCGCGCTCGTGGAACACGCGCACGTGCCCCGGCATCAGGAGGCCGAAGGCCTTGATGGTGGCGCGCAGCCACTCGATGTCCGAGACGACCGCCATCCGCTCCCACCCCGAGAAGTGCCTGAACCCGATCTTCGCGTCGTCCCACATGGCGCCGGCCTCGAACCCGGTGAAGTCCTTGCCGAGGTGGTAGAGGAAGCGGGCCTTGGGCTGGCGCGCGAACAGCGCTTCCACCGCCGGGATGATGACGGATTCGTAGTCGTGCGCCGTGACCGTGCCCTTCGCGGTGAAGCCGAGGACGTTGTCGGGCAGATGGGGAATCTCTTCGATCATAACGGTCCCATTGTGGCGCACATCGAGAGCCGGATCCTCGTGCCGAGCGCCTGCTCGAAGCTGGAGCAGGGGTTCACGCCGCGCCCGCCGGCTCCGCGGCGCTGGCCGGCGCCGCGCGCGCGGCGGATTTCTCGGTGGCCAGGTACGAGTAGATCACAGGTACTACGTACAGCGAGAACAGCGCGCCGATCCCGAGCCCGGTACCGATCACCAGGCCCATGTCGAAGCGGCCCACCGAGCCGGGCCCGGTGGCGAGGATCAGCGGCACGGCGCCGAACACCATCGCCCCGGTGGTCATCAGGATCGGGCGCAGGCGGATGCTGGAGGCCT
>Ga0307373_10001374_pt1 | contig 45600 bp, 35 predicted proteins | sample OX2MG_FD_202534 | JGI IMG/M metagenome (GOLD analysis project Ga0307373, IMG submission 202534) | Soil microbial communities from Risofladan, Vaasa, Finland - OX-2 | ecosystem: Environmental > Terrestrial > Soil > Coastal area > Acid sulfate soil | place: Finland: Risofladan, Vaasa | collected...
GCGAGAAGGCGCTGCTCGTCAGCCACCGCGATCTCGCTGGCCAGGTCGAGGTTCCGGCAGAGAACGAAGTAGACGATGGCCGCCACCGGGAACCCGATGACGGGCGAGATATCGCCACCACCGAGGGCGTTCGCCACCGGGCCGGTGTAGATGGTCGTGCTGAAGAACGGGATCATGGCGGCGAACCCGACGGTGTAGGCGGTGATCCCGCGCCAGCCCCAGCGCTTGTAGATGCCATCCCGCTTGAATATCTCCAGGATCGCGTAATGACCCTTGCGGACGAAGAAGAAGTCGATCAGGTTGACCGCGGTCCAGGGGATCATGAAGTACAGCACCAGCAGCAGGAAGTTGTTGAACGAGGGCAGGAAGTTCGCGGGCAGCACCCAGGCGAGGACGGTGGCAACGACCGTCACCACCATGATCCCGACGATGCGCTTGTTCAAGGTCGGCTTGATCGGCTTGATGACATCGGCGCTCGCCAGGAAGGCGAGCGCCCCGCTGTACATGTTCATCGCGGTGACCGCGATCAGGCCGGGTATGGAGCACAGCAGGATGATGTACCCGAAGCCGTGGAAAAGCTTGTCGGCCGTCGCGTGCACGGCCGCGATCTCGCCCAGGCCCGGGTTGGGCGCCAGGATGTACGCACCGAGCACCATGGCCCAGATCGCGCCGATGCCGCTGCCGAGGTAGGTCCACCAGAACGTCGACCGGGTGGTCGTGGACGCCGGCAGGTAGCGCGAGTACTCGGAGACGTAGGGAGCCCAGGTCAGCTGGTAGCTGGTGGTCGCGCCCAGCTGGATGAGGAACGGCGTCAGCTTGAAGGCACCCGCGCCGAGGGACAGCTGCGCGGCACTGAGGTGGACCTTGGCGACCGCGGTGATCGTGAAGATGCCGTACATCAGGATGAACAGATACGTCGCCCAGCGCAGGCCGACGTGGATGAGCTTGTAACCGACAATCGTCAGCGCCAGCGCCAGTATGACCAGGACAAGCGACGCGATGGTGAAGTTGGTATGGATCACCTGCTGCACCGTCTGGCCACCGATGATCGTGTTGAAGATATTGAACCCGATGAAGAGCAGCACCGCGATGACGACCGGCAGCAGCGAGCCGTAGTAGCCGAACTGGGGACGTGACTGGATCATCTGCGGCAGGCCGAGCTTGGGGCCCTGCGCGGAGTGGAATGCCATGAAGAGCGTCCCGATCAGCGAGCCCAGGATGATCGCCACCGCGGACCAGGCGAAATTCAGCCCGAAGGACACACCGAGGAGGCCTACCGCCAGGGTCGCCAGCTGCGCGTTGCCCTGGAACCAGACCGGCCCCAGATGTGACACCCGGCCGTGCCTGGCGTTCACCGGCACATAGTCGATCGAGCGGACCTCGATGCGGGGCGCTGCCGATCCGGTTGGTTCTTGTGTCTTGCTCATCCGTGGCTCCGTCTCGCGCCGCTCGCGGGCCGCTCAAGGAAGACGTGTCTCCTCAAGGTTAGGATTACGGTAGGGCCGGAAAGATCGGCTGTCGTTGGCAACCGTCGCCAGATATGCGGCGCAGTTCTTGTCGATGTGCGCCGATGCAAGCTCCCCTGGTCGCAGTTGAAGCCCTGGCGGCGGCCAGGCCGGGCGCTTCTCAGAGCAGCGTCTTGTCAGAGCAGCGTCTTGCGGGGATCGCCCGAGATCTCGTACATGCGCAGGATCTGCATGGCCACGCCGATGCGCAGGGCGGCCCGCGCGTCATCGGCGAACCTGCCGAGCAGCCGCTCCAGCTTGGTGACGCGATACCGCATGGTGTTGTAGTGGTAGTGCAGCAGGCGAGCGGACTCCGCGACGTTGAACCTCGTGTCGAGCAGCACCGCGAGCGTTTTCAGCAGGTCCGCGCGCCCGGGCTCGGGCAGGTCCAGCACCGGGCCCAGGGTGTCGCACACGAATGACCGCAGCTCGGCCTCGTTCACGTTGCTGAGCAGCCGGTACAGGCCAAGCCCGCCGAACCCGGTCACCGCGCCATCGCCGGTGAGCCGGTGGCCGACCTGCAGTGCGATCCGGGCCTCCTCGTACAGCCGGGGGATGGCTTCCGGCCCGGCGCCCACCTGGCTCACCCCCACCGAGTAGACGCGCCGGGTGGCGGCGCTCATGTCCGCCTGGGCCTTCCGGGCCAGCGCCACCGGGTCCGGAACCCCGGTCAGCGCCACGAGCTCGGTGGCGAAGCCGGCCACCGCCGCGCGGGAGTCGTGCGCGCGGATCGTCGAGGTCCACAACTCGATCGAGCGGACCGCCGCCGGCTCACCCCGGCGGGCCGTCCCGCCGGCCGGCTCCGGGCCACCCCCGTGCCTGGCCACCAGCAGCGCCAGCGGGCGGCGCAGATCCCACCGGAAGCTGGCCGCGCGGGCGACCGCGTCATCCACGTCGGCCGGGGTGCTGGTGATCAGATCGTGCAGGGCGTTGGAGGCGAACTGCTGCTCGACCGCGAGGACGGCCAGGTCCCGGGTGATCTCCAGGGCGGCCACCAGCGCGGCCTGCTCGACCGCCGGGCCGGTCACGCCGGGCAGGCCCGTCCTGCCGCCGGCCGCCAGCACGAACCCGTGCCGCATCCGGCCCGCGCGGATCACGCCCACCGCCCACCGGGCTCCCGACTCCTGGTCCTGGTGCACCCCGGCGACCAGGCGGGCGGTGTCGAGCAGGCCGCCAGGACCCCGCAGCCCGAGTTCGTCGAGCCGGTCGCGGTGATCGGTGACGGCCAGCGGGCACCCGGTCGTGTCACAGATGACGACGTCCGCACCCTGCAGGATCACGGCCAGCTCCGCCGCCAGCTTGGCCAGCCCGCCGCCGGTCAGGGCGACGCCGAGGAAGACGTCGTGAATCTCCTGCGTCTTCGCCAGTGCCGCCGCCTGCCGGTTCACGATGGTTTCGAAGGCCTGGCTGAGCACGTCATCGAGCGGGGCGGCGCGTGGGATCACCACGATCGGGAAGCCGGCCGCGTCCGCCAGCTCGATCGCCGCGGCCGGCACCTCGGACAGGTACTCATCCAGCTTGACCCCCAGCCCGGCCAGCCCGTTCGCGGCCAGCTGATCGACGAGGCGGCAGAACTCCGCCGGCTCGCGGGGCAGCGGGTAGCCGGTGGTGAGCAGGAACTCCTCCTGCTTCGTCCACCGGACGATGTTGGGCACCGTCATGACGTTGAGCCGCCGGATCAGGCGGTCGAGCCCGCCCGAGCCGGCGATGAGCCTGGCCCCCCGCATGGCCTCCTGGCTGAGCAGCTCACGCACCGTGAGCGCGTCGTGCGGGACCAAGCTCATTCCCGGTGATCGGCCGGTGGCGCCGCGCACGGATCTTCCACCAGGCCGCGGGCCCAGGCCAGATCCTCGGCGGTCGGCTCCGGGTCGGCGTCCACATCGAGCAGCTCCAGCGGGTTCTTGGTAATCATCTGCGTGACCTGCTCCAGCGGGACGCCCTTCTCAAAGACCGTCTGCGCGAAGATCCGCAGGGCCTCCGAGGGCAGCGGGTTGTGCCGCTGGCCCGTGTCCGAGACGAGCAGGCAGCGCGAGGCGCCGATCCGGGCGATGCTCTCGGCGATCTTGTCCACGGAGGCGTACTGCCAGGCTGGCGACACCGTGCAGTAGCCGAACTCGGGCATGGCGCCCAGCCTGGCCACCTCTGCCAGGGTGTCGAGGTCCAGGTTGGGGACCCGGAAGTAGGGATGCGTGACGACGATCTTCTCGACCCCGGCCGAGCGTGCCTCGCGCACCAGCGCCACGATCTCGCGAGGCGCCAGGTGAGCGGTACCGAGGATCGCCCCGTGCTCGGCCACAAGCTCGAGCACCTCCGTCACCTCCGGCCGCAGCTTGCCCTCCTTGTCGGTGACCCAGATCCCCTCCGCCTGGCTCCGGCCACCCCGCTGGGAGTCGTAGCCACCGGTCCCGCCGTGCACCTCGGCGTGGTAGCCCCCGTCCACCGTCGGCATCCACACCTCCTTGCCACCCAGCCGGAGAGACGCCTCGACCGCGGCGGGATTGAGGCCGCCCACGTAGAAGTTGAGGACTATGCCGCCGTAGACCCTGATCCCGGGTACCACCCGCTGCACCAGGTAGGCCCGCGACACCGTGCTCTCGTGATGGCACTTGAGCACGATCGCCCTCATCCCGGCGTCCCGGGCGGCCCGGACGATGTCGAAGTCGTCGGCCAGCCGCGGGAACAGGTCGGGATAGGGGTGGCAGTGAAGGTCGATCGCACCAGCGATGTCCACGAGCGGTCCGCCGTAAGTGCGCCTGCTCACGAAGCCCTCCCTGAGGTCAGTGGTGCCGGCCGGACGCCCGTCCGGCCGGCGGTCAGAACTGGGTGATGACGGAGAAGCCGAGTGTCTCGAAGGTGTCCATCGCGCCCAGCACGTCGTTCACCTTCGCCAGCGGCAGCGTCTGGCCGACGATGCGGGCCGGCCGCAGGACGCCCGTCTCCACCAGGCCCAGCAGCCGCGGGTAGTCGACGTGCGGATTGCCGACGCTGCCGACGATCTCGATTTCGCCCTCGATGATGTGATCGAGCGGAACCCGCACGAACCCCTGCTCGGCCTGGCTGGTCAGCCCGACCTGGACGAGCCGGCCGCCCTTGCGCAGGGACATCACCGCCGACTCGACCAGCGCCGCGGCCCCGATGCCGCCGATGGCCAGGTCAGCGCCGCCGCTGGTGATCTCGCGGACGGCCTCGGCAACGTCGGTCCGGGTGGCGTTGATGGTGTGCAGCGCCCCTTCCGCGCTGGCTTTCTCCAGCTTGGAGTCGGCCAGGTCGACCGCGATGACCCGGCCGCCCAGCGCATGCGCGATCTGCACCGCGGACAGGCCGATCCCCCCGGCCCCGTGCACCACCACCCACTGGCCGGCGGCGAGCCGGCCTTGCCGGGTGACCGCGTGGAAGGCGGTCATGTAGCGGCAGCCGATCGCCGCCGCGGAGAGTGAATCGACCGCGTCGGGCAGCTGGATGCAGTTGAAGTCGGCATTGCGGATGACCGCGTAGCGGGCATAGCCGCCGTCGTGGGTCAGCCCGAGGAACTCAAGCTCGTCGCACAGGTTGGAGCGGCCGAGCAGGCAGTACCGGCACCGCCCGCAGGATTCGTGGAACGGGGTGGTCACCCGGTCCCCGGCGTGCACCGACGACACCCCTGCCCCGACCGCGACCACTCTCCCGCCCAGTTCGTGGCCCATCACGAGCGGGAGTGTGGGGGTCAGGCCCACCCAGCCCCAGTCACCGTTCCAGACATGCCAGTCGGTCCGGCAGATGCCCTCGGCCTCCACCTCCACCACGACCTCACCGGCGCCCGGTGCGGGGTCCGCCAGCTCCACCAGTTCCAGCGGCTGCCGCTGCTTGACGAGCTGTGCTGCGATCATCGCGGCGACCTCCAGGTTGACCCAGCGGTCCGGCTGTGCGCCAGGCAGTCCCGGCAGCCGGGGGTGACTGTATGGGGTTGTCTCACCCTAAGTGCGGGCCATGAATAGACAGTATGTGGGTACTTGCTGAACCGATGGGGGTATTTTTGGCGAATTATGCCAAGTCAGGCTGGGGGTGGGCAGACCCGGGCACGGGCCGTCCGACGATCTGCTCCCATGCCGCCTCGTCGGTCGCCCCCTCGGTGCACAGGAGCAGGACCGAGGTGTCCGGGCCCAGCTGGCAGGCATCTCGCACCAGTGCTCCCGGGTCCGTCTCGCAGACGGCGAACAGGCCGCCGAGCCCGGCCGCCCCGGTCTCCCCCGCCACGATGCCGGCCGCGGCCAGCGCCCGCATCGCGCGGCGGGCCCAGTCGTCGTCCACGGCCACCATCGCGTCCATGCCCGCCGCCAGCAGCGGCCACGCGATCTGCGACGGCGTGCCGCAGTTGAGCCCGACCATGATCGATGGGTGCGGGCCGGGCACGGTCACCAGCCGGCCTGCCCGCAGGGACGCCAGCACACAGCTGGCCGAGCTGGGCTCGACGCCGAGCAGGAACGGTGTGCGCGCCAGCCCGCCCGCCTTGAAATGGTGCACTGCCGCCGCGGCGAGCGCGCCCACGCCCACCGGGATCACCACCAGGTCCGGCTCGCCAGCCCCGGCGGCCGAGAGCTGGTCGGCCACCTCGGCGAAGATGGTCGAGTACCCATCGACGACCCAGCCCGGGATGCGGGTGTAGCCGGGCCAGGACGTGTCCGAGACGACAAGGCAGGTGTCACTGGCATCCTGCGCGGAACGGCGCACCGCCGCGTCGTAGTCGCCGGCCACGACGCTCACCGCCGCGCCCTCGGACTCGATGGCCCGGATCCGCGCCGCCACCGTCCCCTCCGGGACGTAGATGGCAGCGGACAGGCCCAGCAGCCGGGCCATCCGCGCCACCGCGCGGCCATGGTTGCCATCGGTCGCGGCGGCCAGCGCCATCGGGCCGAGGGCCGCCAGCTCGGTGCGCAGGTCGTCCACGCCCGCCCAGGTCACCTCGTGACCGAGCCGCTCGGTCAGCGCCCGGTAGGTGGCATAGGACGCGCCGAGCATCTTGAAGGCCGGCAGCCCGAGCCGCCAGGTCTCGTCCTTCGCCCACACCGCCCGCACGCCCAGCTCCGCGGCTATCTCCGGGCAGCTGGCCAGCGGTGTCGGCGCATAGCCCGGCAGCCGGCGATGTACCGCCAGTGGCTCGCGGGCCCGGCTGGCACCGGGCACCTGCGCCCTGGCGGCGGCGTTGAGCATGACCTGCGGCCGGCCCGGGCCGGCCGCCCCGGTGGCGTGCCGCCCGCCGCTCATCCCCGGTGCCCCGCTCCGGCGTCAGCCTGCTCGTCCAGCAGGGCAAGCACCCGCTCAGGGGTGATCGGCAGCCGGGTGGGGCGGCTGCCGATAGCGTCCTGAACAGCGCTCGCGATGGCCGCCGCGACGTTCCCGATCGGCGGCTCGCCGATCCCGCGCGCGCCCAGCGGTCCCTTGCCCTCGCCGCTCTCGATGATGTCCACCTGCACGTCGGGGAAGTCATAGGAGTTGGGGATGAGGTAGTTGGCGAACAGGGTCGACTGGACGTAGCCATCCTCGATCCCCAGGTCCTCGGTCAGCGCGTAGCCCAGGCCCTGCATGGCCCCACCCTGGATCTGGCCTTCGACCCGCATCGGGTTGATCGCCCGGCCCACGTCATGGCAGGCCGCGTAGCGCAGCACCGTGACCTCCCCGGTCTCGACGTCGACCTCCACCTCCGCGGCGTGCGTTCCATAGGTGTAGTCGGGGAAGCTGTCACCCTGGCCGGTGCGCGGGTCGAACGAGCCCGCCTCCGCCCGCCAGATGGACAGGTGTGCGGTGTGGACGCCGCGCTGCTCGCAGGCGGCCGCGAGCTCGGCCAGGGTCAGGCTGACGCCGCCCGGTGGCGGCCCGGCCGGGCGGACCGCGCCGTCGGCGAAGACGAGGTCCCCGGCGGGCACCCCCAGCAGCTCGGCGGCCACCGGCGCGATCCGGTCGCGCAGTTCGCGGGCCGCGGCCAGGACGGCGTTGCCCGACATGTAGAGCTGGCGGGTGGCGAACGTGCCGCCGGCGGGCGGGTTGAGCGCGCTGTCCCCGATGTAGATGCTGATCCCGTCCAGCGGCGTGCCCAGGACCTCGGCGGCGATCTGGCACAGGCTCGCGGCCTGGCCCGCCCCGAGATCGGTGATGCCGCTGCGGATCAGCAGGGTGCCGTCCGCCTGCAAGCTGAGCCAGGCCGACGCCCGGTCGCGGAACCAGATGGTCCGGCCGTACGGGTGACGGTTACAGCCGATCCCGCGCCCGACCCGCTTGCCGGGGCCGGACGGGCTGGCCGGCTCGCCCAGCATCGCCAGCGCGCGGTGCATGGACTGGCTCACCTCCACGCAGGTGGCCAGCCGGTCGCCGGTCGGCAGCCGGTCGCCCTTGACCAGGAAATTGCGTTCGCGGACCTGCGTGCGGGACAGCCCGAGCCGGCCGGCGATCAGGTCCATCTGCGACTCGTAGCCGAAGACCACCTGCATGGCGCCGAAGCCGCGGAACGCGCTGGCCGGGACGTTGTTGGTGAAGACCGCCCGGGCGGCGATGGTGGCGTTCGGGACGCGGTAGGGCCCGCAGGCGAGGGCCGCGGCGGCGAACAGCACCCGCGGCGACAGGTAGGGGTAAGCACCGGCGTCACCGAGTATCTCGACCTGCTGGGCGGTGATGGTCCCGTCGCTGGCCGCCCCGGTGCGGTAGCGCATCACGAACGGATGCCGCTTGGTGCTGGCCAGCAGCGACTCCTGGCGGTCCCAGATCATCCGCACCGGCCGCCGGGTGTGCCAGACGAGCAGTGCCAGGTAGGGCTCGACGGTCATGTCCTCCTTACCGCCGAAGCCGCCGCCCATGTAAGCGGCGATGACCCGGACCTTGCTGGCAGGCAGCCCCAGAATCCCCGCGATCGTCGCGGCATGCTCGATCACCTGCGTCGAGACGCGCAGCGTGACCACGCCGTTCTCCACCCAGCCGACGCCGGCCTCGGGCTCGAGGTAGGCGTGCTCGACATGCTGGCTGGTGTACTCGCCCGCCACCACAACATCGGCGGCGGCCAGCGCCGCCTCCGCGTCCCCGCAGCCGATCTCCCAGGTGACCAGGGTGTTGCCCGCGTCATGCACCTTCGGCGCGCCAGCCGCCAGCGCCGCGTGCACGTCGAACACTCCCGGCAGCTCGTCGTAGTCCACCGTCACCAGTTCCGCGGCGTCGTCCGCGATCTGCTGCGTCACCGCCGCGATCAGCGCCACCGGCTCGCCGAGGTAGCGGACCCTGTCCACGGCGAGCACCGGCATGGCCACCTCGAGCTCGGCCAGGCCCCCGCTCGCCATCTCGACGATCCGGTTGCTGGGGACATCGGCCGCGGTGATCACGGCGACCACCCCGGGCAGCGCGCGCGCCTGTGCCACGTCGACGGACAGGATGCGCCCGCTCGGCACCTGGCCGCGGACGACCCGGGCGTGCAGCATCCCCGGCAGCCGCCAGTCGGCCGCGTAATGCAGCGACCCCTTGACCTTGTCGACGAAGTCGTGGTGCGCCGGTGAGGTGCCCACCACCCGGTAGCCGCCGCCGGGCCGCTCCCCCTGAGCCTGCCCGGGCTGTTCCACCACGGTCATCGCGCCACCGCCCCCGGGGCGCCGCCCGGCCCGGCCAGCGCCGCGTATTCCTCCACCGCGTCGAGGATCTTCGTGTAGCCGGTGCAGCGGCACAGGTTGCCGACCAGGGCGTACCTGATTTCCTCCCGGGTCGGCCGCCCGCACCGCCGCACCAGGTCGAATGCGGTGAGCACCATGCCCGGGGTGCAGAAACCGCACTGGGCGGCACCGCGCCGCAAGAAGCACTCCTGCAGCGGGTGCATGGCCTCTCCGGCCCCCATCAGCCCGCGCAGCGTGGTGACCTGACGGCCTTCCGCCTGCACCGCGAGCAGCAGGCAGCCGTTGACAGGCTCGCCGTCGAGCAGCACGGTGCAGGTGCCGCACACCCCCTCCCCGCATCCGTAGCGCACATCGGCCATGCCGAGCTCATCGTGCAGGACGTCGAGGAGGCTGTCGGACGGGGTCACCCACACCTCGTGCTCCCGGTCGTTGACCGCCAGCAGCACCTTGCGCCTGGTCATGCCGCCACTCCCCTTGCCATGTCAAAGGCGCCGCGCAGGGCGCGAGCGGTGAGCACCTGGACCAGCCGGCGGCGGTAGCCGCCGGAGGCGTGCACGTCGCTGGCGGGATCCACGCTCGCCGCAATCCCGGCGGCGGCCGACGCCAGCCCCGCCGCGGCGGGCGCCCGCCCGGCCAGTCCCGTCAGCAGCCCCGGCGCGGCCAGCACGACCCGGTCGGCTACCCCCGCCAGGGCCACCTCGGCCACGGCGATCACGTCCGCCTGCTGGTCCAGCTCCACCCGGGCCGCCACCCCGACGATGGCGAAGTCGGAGGTCCGGCGCACCATCTCGAGAAAGGACCAGCCCTGGCGGGGACCGGCGACCGGGATGAGGACATCGGTGATGATCTCCTCGGCCGCCAGGGCGGTCGTCAGGTAGGTCACGAAGAGTTCGCGGGCCGGTATCGTCCTGGCTCCGCCGGGGCCCCGCACCACCACCTGCGCGTTGACGGCGAGGGAACAGGCGCCGATCTCCCCCGTCGGATCGGCGTGCGCGAGGCTGCCGCCCAGGGTTCCCCGGTTGCGGACCCGCACATTGCCCACGTGGCGGACGGCGCCGGCCAGCAGTGGGCAATGGCGGCGCACCAGCGGGTGCTCCAGCAGCGTGCGGTGCCGGGTCAGCGCCGGAACCCGGAGCATGCCGTTCTCGACAGCGGGCTCCCGCCGGTCGGCCCCGTTGATGTCGATGAGCACGGCGGGCCGCGCCAGCCGCAGGTTGAGCATGGGCACCAGGCTCTGGCCGCCGGCGATGACCTTCGCGTCCTCACCGTGCTCGACCAGGCGCTGCACCGCCTCGTCATAGCTGTCCACGGCCACGTAGTCGAATGCTGCGGAAACCATGAATCCCCTTCCGGACTCCGCTACCGCGGCCCAGCGCCCAGCCGCGCGCTGGCCGCGGCGAGCACTGCCTGATTGCTCGTGACCACGGGCAGGCCGAGCCTGGCCGCGATCGCGGCCCTTACCTCCATCGCGCCGAAGTTCGTGCACGAGGCGAAGGCCAGGTCGATCGAGCGGCTGGCGGCGAGATCCCCGAGCGACCGGGCCGCGAAGTCCACGATGTCGCCGCCGCCGACCCGGGCGATCTCGAAGTTCTCCGTCATCCCCAGCCCCGCGATCGCCACCACCTCGACCCCGCCGGCCTCGATGCTGGCCTTGATCTTCTCGTTCAGCTCGTCGACGTACGGCGTTATCACGCCGATCCGCGACGCGCCGGACGCCTCGATCGCCATCCGGACCGAGTGGATCGTCGACACCGTCGGCGCGCCCGTCAGCTCGCTGATCCGCTGGCACAGCTGCGTGTCGTAGTCGTTGCCGCGCAGTGCGCCGGCGCTGGTGCACCCGAACACCACCACATCCGGGCGGGCGGTGCCCAGGTCACGGGCGGCGGGGAGGGCGAACTCGTCCAGCATCCGGTACTCGCCCGCCGGCGTGGTGTCCTCCATGAACATCCGGGCGGTATGCACCGAGATGCCGGGCGGGACGTCGCGGGCGAAGTCCACCTCCATCATCGTGTTCGACGACGGGATCATCAGCCCGAGGCGCTGGGCTGGCCGGGCGCTCATGCCGGGACCACAGCGGCCGGCGGGACGGCGGGCGGGCCGTCGCGCAGCGTCCGGTAGATGCTGAGCTCTGCTGCCGACGGCGGCGCCAGTTCATCCACCTCGTCCGCTACCACCAGCTCGAATCCGGTCTGATCCTGGACCTGCGCCACGGTGACGCCCGGCTGGAGGCCGCGCAGCCGCATCCGGCGGGTGCCCGGCTCGAAATCCATCAGGGCGAGGTCGGTGATGACCGCCCCGATCCGGCCGAACAGCAGGCCGGCCCGCTCACGGCTGTCGCCGCCGGACAGGTAGCCGGGGCTGGTGATGAAGTCGACCCTCGGCACGAAACGCCTCGGCTCATGCTGGGTGACGATGAAGATCTCGTTGCAGAGCGAGATGATGTCGTTGGCGCCGCCACTGCCGGGCAGGCGCACCCTGGGATGCTCGACAGTGCCGATGACGCTGGTGTTGATGTTCCCGTACTGGTCGACCTGGGCCGCCCCGAGGAAGCCGTAGTCGAAGTAGCCCCGCTGGGCGAACAGGAAGATGTCGGTGATGTCGGTGAGCATCTGCGCGCCGTAGGCGGCCCGCATCTCGTTGGTCGAGATCGGCAGGTGCCCGGGCAGCAGGCGGGTGCCGATGATGCCGCCTTCCAGCACGATGGTCAGGTTCGGCGCCTGCCTGCGGCTGGCGAGGGCGGACGCGAGCAAGGGCATCCCGACGCCCGCGAACACGACCTTGTGGTCAGCGAGCAGCCGGCTGGCGGTGACCGCCATGACCTCCTCGGCGGTGGCCCCGCTCATCGCGCCATCAGCCTCTCCGCGCCCGCCGCGCAGGCCGCCAGCCGTCCCCCGCCAACGCTGTCAAGGAACGAGCTGAAGTCGGCATGGGCATCGACGTGCTGCTCGACGTAGCGCCGCGCGGCGTCCACCCCGTGCTCCTGGATCGAGCGGACGTAGGCATCGAAGTGGTCCACGTCGGCCTCGTACAGGCCGTAGCACTCGTGCGGGTAGGCCCCGTGCGGGGCCTCCACCACCGCGTCCACGGCGAAATGCGGCAGCATCGTCGCCCACGGCTGCGCCCTGATCTCCTCCGGGGTCACCACCCGCTCGGCGCTGACGACGACGGTGCGGGCGGCCCTGGCCATATCCACGTCCATGTGGCGGTAGCCATCCACCTGGGCGTTGCCGAACATGTCGGCCCGGTGCGCGTGGACGAGGGCCACGTCCGGGAGGAGCGCGGGCAGCGCGGCCAGCCGCTCACCGGTGTAGGGACAGGTGACCGTCTTCAGGCCGGTCATCCGGGCGATGTCCGAGCCGAGCATGCTCAGGCCGGGCAGGAACGGCACACCCATCGCCCCGGCCTTGTACCGCAGCCCCATCGCGAGGTGGCTCCACTCCTCGTACTCGGCCGCGCCGGTCTCCACGTAGTGGCGGAAGATCGGCGCCAGTCCCCACTGCAGGCCGATGCCGACCCAGCTGCTGACGATCCGGTCGGCGCCGCCGGTGGCCAGGAAGAGCTCGGTCTCGTAGCAGGCCAGCGGCCGGGACAGGGTCAGCTGCCGCCGGCGCTGCCGGAGCAGCTCGAACAGCAGCGCCATCGGCGTACGCGAGTAGAGCGTCCCGCCGACCGCGATGTGATCCCCGTCATGGACCAGCGACATCGCCCCGGCCGCCGTCATCCGCTTGTCGGTAACCGGCCGGTCGGCGCCCTCTAGGTATGCCCTGGCCTCGCGGAACGTCACGCCGTCCCTCACGCCGCGGCTCCTGGCAGGGCCCGGCCGAGCAGTGGCAGGACCTCGGCGGCCAGCCGGTGCACCTGCTCGGTGTCGTAGCCGGCCGGGCAGAACACGATGTGCTGGACACCGGCGTCGATCTGCGCCGCGATCTGCTCGGCGCACTGCTCGGGGGTGCCCCTGATCGCGCTGTCCCGGCTCGCCTCGCTCCACTCGGGCGTGTCGAAGTACTCGGCGACGTACTCGTACGCCCGGGCCGTCGCGCTCTCGAACGAGGACCCGATGCACAGCGGCAGTTGCGCGACGTTCTGCAGCTGGCCGGGATCCCGGCCCGCCTCCTCGGCGAACCGGCGCACCTTGGCCCACGACCTGGCGAAGGCGTCGGCCGGGTAGAAGTAGGTGAGCCAGCCGTCGCTCCGGGTCGCCACCCGCTTGAGCACCCGGTCCACGTAGCCGCCGATGAGCACCCGCGGCCGCGGCTCCGGGCGGGGCAGCATCCGGACATGCCTGAGCACCCGGCCATCCCAGTCGCCGCTGAGGTCATCCTCGCCCCACAGCCGGTAGAGCATGTCCAGGTTGCGCTCGAAGACCCGGCCACGGCCCTTGAACGGCACCGCGGTGGCCTCGAACTCGCGCTCGTACCAGCCGGCCGCCATGCCGAGCGTCAGCCGGCCACCGCTCGCGATCTGCAGCGTCCCGGTCATCTTGGCCAGCACCGCTGGCTCCCGGATCGGCAGCACCAGCACGCCGGTGCCCAGCCCGATCCGGCTGGTCCGCGCGGCCACCATGCTGAGCGTGGTCAGCGCCTCAAGGAACGGGAACGGATGCCGCGCCCCGAGGAAGAGATGGTCCCAGGCCCAGAGCGAGGCGAAGCCCAGCTTCTCCGCGGTAACGGAGTAGTCCACGACAGTGTCGATACCCGGGCTCTTGCGTTCGGGTGTGAAGTTCTCAAGTGCGAGGCCGTACTCGACAGTCATGATCAGTCCCCTGCGCGAGAGGCGGGCATTCGGCCGATCCGGTATGGGTACAGCGGCGAGCCGACCGGCTCCGGCTGCCTTCTGATGGATCGTACGTCCGGCTGTCCGGGCTCATCATTGGCAAACTCTGACAGGATGATCGCTCTCTCTTCGGCCTCCGGTGCCATATCTCAGCCGGGCTCGACGATGGCCGCTACCGGTCCGCCGCCGTCGGGGCCCTGGTGGGCGGCTGAGACCGAGACGAACACGGCCGGGTCGCCGGTCACGGCCGAGGCGACGCCGCCCACGCACGCCTTGATCTGGCGGTGCCAGTGCACGTCGGAGTCGTCGAGCATCGCGTTGCGCCACCCGCGGACCTGCCCGTCCTGGCTGGCCTCGCACTTGAGGAACACGTTGACCAGCCGCCCGCCGAGGTCATCGGGGTGCGGGCGGGCGGGCAGCTCCAGGCCGGCGTCCCGGATCGCCGCCCAGATGCCGTCGGCGTCCAGCGCGTCGCGCATCACCGCGTGCCCGATCCGGTACCGCCCGCCCACCCCGCGCACGTTGCCGGCCACGACCACCTGCGCGCGGTCCAGCTCCACCCCGGAGGAGCACGATGCCACGCAGGAGTACAGCTGGCGGCTGTGCAGGACGTCCGCGTCGGCGGGCATCGGGATCTCGCCCAGCGCCACCGCGATGCCCAGCGCCGCGGCACCGTTGGACAGGTCCATGGACTCGCCGGTGTTCTCGGTCCACACGCTCTGGCCGCGGCTCTTGGCGTCCCGGATGGTGCGGATGGTCAGCAGCGGCGTCTTCGTCTGCACGTAGTGGACGTCCGCCGGGTCGGTGATGCCGGCCCGGCCCACAGCCTCCGTCACCGCGGCGGCCACTTTAGTGATCATGGCGGTGCGGCCGATGTCCTCGGGCAGCAGCGGCTCGCTCATGGCGAAGCCGACCGCCAGCCGCGGCTCGCTGGTCGCCGCCGCCCGGTCCGCCGGGACGGTCGCGAAGATAGTGGCATGCGGGCTGATGACGCCATCGGTGCCGCCGGACCAGACGATGGGCACCTGCGCGACCGCGTCCGCGCCGCGGGCTCCCTTCGCCACCAGCACCTCGCGGAAGGCGCGGTCGGCGAGGATGCGGGTGTAGTCGTTCACCCCCCCGTTGCCCTCGGTCTTGCCGATGACGGCGATGACGCGGTCGGCTTCCAGCACGCCGCCGTCGATGAGCTTGGCCAGTTCGCTGGCGTCGGACACATGGTGCAGAGGTACCTTGCGGACCTCGATCGGCTCGGGCACGGGCATTCTCCTCACTGTGACAGCCAGTCCACCTGCGCCGCGGCCTGCCCGCCCGCGAGCGTGGCGTAGCCAGGCCCCCGGTCGAAGAACGGCCGTGACGCCGGGCGGCTGGCCCGCATCTGCTCCCGCAGGCCGCGGGTCGCCTCCTCGCCGGCAACCGGGCCGTCTGCCGGGCCGGTGATCACCACCCCGTAGTCCGCGGCGGCCGCCTCGCGGGACACCTTGCCCCACCTGACGTCGCGGGCCACCAGGGACGGGTCACGCTCCAGCGGGTCCCCCCAGCCGCCGCCGCCGGTGGTGCGGATCCGGATCAGCGTCCCGGCCGCCAGGTACTCGCCGTCGGCAAGCGCGTCCACGTCCCGCTCGCCCGGGCCGCCCGGGTCGGCTGTGACCTGGAACGGCCGCCCGGCCCGGCCGCCGTTCAGGCCCCAGCAGGACAGGATCGAGCGGTCGGCGATCGACATGAAATAGCCGTCCTCCCGCATCCGGATGAGCTTCTCGTACCCCAGCCCGCCGCGGAACCGCCCGGGCCCGCCCGAGTCCACGGCCAGCCCGAGCCGCTCCACCAGCAGCGGGAAGCGTGCCTCGGTGAACTCGGCCGGCAGGTTGCGGGAGTCGGGCACCACATGCACGGTGTCCTCGCCGTCGGCGTAGTACCGCCCGCCCGAGCCGCCGCCCAGCACCTCCCGCATGAGGAAGGGCTCGCCCGCGGCGGTCCGCCCGTACACCCCGGTGTAGCGGATCGTCTCCTGGTCCGCGGGCATCCGCCCGCCGACCGCCTTGGCCAGCACGCCAGCGAACACCCCGAGCAGCCGCAGGATGACGAACGTGCGGGCGTTGGTGGGCGCCGGGAAGACCGGCGTGAGCAGCGTGCCCGGGGGCGGGAAGCGCATCTCGATGAGGTCCACGATGCCCTCGTTCACGTCGAGCTCGGCCATCCGCTCGGGGGTGTCGGCCAGGTTGCGCAGGATCGGCGCGAGCCATTTGGCCAGGAAGTTGCCGTCGGCGTAGTCGGCGCAGTGGTTGATCGGGCCCTTGGCCTGCGGCGCCGTGCCGGCGAAGTCCAGGATCAGCCGCGGCCCGCCCGGATCGTCGTCGGCCGTCCTGGTCAGGGTGATCCGCTGGGTGTGCAGCCGCGGCGGGTCCACCCCGTCGTGCTCGGCGTAGTCCTCCCACGTCCAGGTCCCGGGCGGGACCTTCGCCAGGATCTCCCGCCGGTAGGTGCGCGTGGTGCTGGCGACGATCTCGTCGAAGCAGGCCTCCACCGCCGCGCGGCCGTAACGGCCGAACAGCCCCGCCAGCCGCCGGGCACCCAGCAGGCAGGCGGCGCACTCGGCGTCCAGGTCGGCGGCGAGCGAGTCGGGCATCCGCGAGTTGCGGGTCATGATGGTGAGCGCGGCCCGGTTGGGCACGCCAGCGTCCCACAGCCTGATCGGCGGCACCATCAGGCCCTCCTCGAAGACGCTGGTGGCATGGCTCGGCATGGAGCCGGGAACCGCGCCGCCGATGTCGTCGTGGTGGCCGAAAGCCTGCACGAAGGCGACGACCTCGGGCTGCCCGTCGTTGTCGTGGAAGACCGGCACGGTGACGCACAGGTCCGGCAGGTGGCCGATGCCGCCCTCGGACAGGTAGACGTCGTTGTGGAAGAACACGTCGCCGGGGCGCATCGTCGCCAGCGGGAAGTCCCGCGCCACCGGGTGGACCAGCGCACTGTAGGAACGCCCGGTCAGCTTGCGCAGCAGCCGGTCGTGGATGCCGGCCCGGAAGTCATGCGCGTCCCGGATCATCGGGGACCGCGACGTCCTGGCGATCGCGGTCTCGACCTCCTTCTCGATCGAGGCGAGGCTGCCGGCGACGATCTCCAGCAGCACCGGGTCCACCGGCCCGGCCTGGCCGGTGAGGGTCGCGCCGGTCACGCGGCCGCCTCCGCCACGTCGGCCGCCTCGGTCTCCTCGGTCTCCTCGGTCTCCTTGGTCACTTCGGCCGCCTCGGCCGAGGTGATGAGCAGGTTGCCGAACCGGTCGGCGCGCGCGGTGAACCCCGGATGCACCGGCACGGTCGCGCCGTACTCCTCGATGACCGCGGGCCCGGCCACCACGTCCCCGGCGGCGAGCCGGGGCCGCCAGTAGACGGCGGCGGGCACGCTGGCGGTTGCGCGGCCGAACCGGACCTGGCGGCTGCCCGTCCGTGCCCGCTCCGGGCCGCCGGCGGCGGGCGCGAGCTCGGCCAGTTCCGGCCGCTGGAGCGGCCCGATCCCGGTGACCCGCAGGTTCACCCATTCGACCCGCTGGCGGGGATCGGCGCGGAAGTCGTAGCCGTACAGCGCGCGGTGCGCGTCATGGAACGCGCCGGCGGTGGCGGCAGCCAGCGCCGGGCTGAACCGGCCAGCAGGCACCGGCACCCGGACCTCGAAGGCCTGCCCGAAATACCGCACATCCGCAGAACGAAGGAGGCGGTGCTGGCCGGCCGCGAAGCCCTGGGCGGCCAGGGTGTGGCCCGCCTGGGCGGCCAGCCCAGCGAAGATCGCTTCCACGGCACCGTGGTCGAGCTCGTCATGCCTGGCCACGGCGGTGCGCACGCAGTCGCATCGGACGTCCACGGTGAGCAGCCCGAACGCCGACACGTTGCCCGGATTCGGCGGCACCAGCGCGCCGCGCAGCCCGAGGATCCCGATCAGGGGGCAGACCAGCAGCGAGCCGGAGCCGCCGAACGTGACCAGCGTGAAGTCACGCACGTCGAGCCCGCGTTTCACGGTGATCTGGCGCACGGCGTTGGCCTGGTTCCAGGCGGAGACCTCCAGGATGCCGGCGGCGCAGTCCGGCACCGGCAGCCCCAGCTTCGCCGCCAGCAAGGCCAGCCCCGCCCGCGCCGCCTCGGTGTCCAGCGGGACCTCGCCGCCGAGCAGGCGCGGCGGGATGCGGCCGAGTACCAGGTGCGCGTCGGTGACGGTGACCTCGCTGCCGCCTCGGGCGTAGCACAGCGGCCCGGGGTCGGCGCCCGCCGACCGCGGCCCGACCTTGAGCGCACCCTCGGGTGACACCCACGCCACGGACCCGCCGCCGGCGCCCACCGTCACCAGGTCGACCATCGGGATCTTGGCCGGGTAGGCCCCGACCGACCCCTCGGTGGTCAGCGCGGGCTCGCCGCCCACCACCACCGCCACGTCGGTGGACGTGCCGCCGCCGTCGCAGGTGAGCACCTGGCTGACGCCCGCGTGGTGGGCGATCATCGCCGCGCCGACGGCCCCGGCGGCCGGCCCGCTCAGCACCGTGCTGATCGGCTGGCTGATCACCTGCTCCGCGGTGGCCACGCCGCCGCTGGAGGTCATCACGTGCAGCGGCAGGCCGCCGTGGCCGGCCATCTCCGCCAGCCGCTGCGCGATCGAGGCCAGGTACCGCGACACCCGGGGCTTGACGGCCGCGTCGACCAGCGTGGTCATCGCCCGCTCGTACTCCCGGTACTCGGGCAGCACCCGGGACGACAGCGACACCACCGCCGCCGGGTGCTCGGCGGCGAGCACCCGCGCCATCTGCTCCTCGTGCTCAGGATTGGCGTATGAGTGCAGGAAGCACACGCCGAGCGTGCCGACGCCGCGGTCACGGAACCAGCGGGCGACGGCCGTGGCCTCCGCCTCGTCGAACGGGCGCAGCTGCGCGCCGGTGTGGTCCAGCCGCCCGCCGACGGTCTTGACCAGGTCGGGCGGCACGATCCGGTCCGGTTTGACCCAGAAGTAGGAGTTGCCGTAGCCGTCCGGGACCGACTGGCGGGCGATCTCCAGCAGGAACTGGAACCCCTCGCTGGTGATGAACCCGAGCCGGCCGGCGTCGCCTTCCAGCAGCTGGTTGGTGGCGATCGTGGTGCCGTGGCTGACCGACGCGACGTCGGCGGCGTCGGCGCCGAGCAGGTCCAGGATCTTGCGCAGGCCGGCCAGGAAGCCTTGCGCCGGGTCCGCGGGAGTCGACGGGGTCTTCGTGACGGTCAGCTGGCCGGTGCTCTCGTCCAGGGCGACGACATCGGTGAACGTGCCGCCGGTGTCGATGCCGATCCTCAGGCGGGTCAGCGCTTCCTCCTGGCGATGAGGCCGCCTACTATCACGCCGGCCAGGGCTATGGCGGCGCCTGCCGCTACGCCTGTGAGGAAGCTTCCCGTGGGTGGGCGTGCGCCCAGGCGGCCCGCGGGCTGGCGGTCCGCCGTGGGGCGTTCCCAGGTTGTGCCCGAGGCGCCTGGCGGAGCCGCGGCCGTGGGGGACGAGACGCCCGCGGCTCCGCCTGGGCGCACGCCCTCTGGCGGTGCTGCGGGCTGCGCGGGGGCTGCTCTTGTCAGGAGCAGCTCGTCGATGGCGGTGAAGAACTGGGTGGCTTGGCGCCTCGCGACGCTGGTGAGCATGCGCTGGCCTACACCGGCGATCACGCCGCCGACGGTGGCGTCGGCGTCGTAGGTGAGCTGGGTGGCGCCGTTGCCGTCGTCGGCTAGCCGGACCTGGACGCTGGTGCTGACGGTGCCGGGGCCGCCGGAGCCGGTGGCGGTCAGCAGGAAGGCGCTGGGCGGCTGCTGCGGGGTCAGCGCGATTTCGCCGGTGTAGGTGCCGGTGATGGTGCCGACGCCGGCGGTGACCGTGAGCTGGTAGGTATCCGGCGCTGTCGCTGTCAGGCGCTCACAGCCGGGGATGGCCCGCACCAGGATGGCGGGGTCGTTGAGTGCGGTCCAGACGGTGCCGACGGGGGCGTGCAGGGTGGCGCCGCCGGTGATCTTCATGGCGTGTCCTTGTGGGTGCGGCGGAGCTCGAACAGGTCCGACGGCGACATGGGCATGGAGGTGACCGGGAAGCCCTCGGCGTCCTCGATCGCGGCGGCGAGGACCGCGGCCCCCGGGATGACCCCGGCCTCGCCGGCCCCCTTGATCCCGAGCGGGTTCAGCGGCGAGGGGGTCTGCTGGTGGCCGATCTCGATCCGGGCCGGCACCTCGCTCACATACGGCATGAGGAAGTCCATGAAGGACGCGTTCTGGAGCTGCCCGGCGTCGTCGTAGGCCATCCGCTCATACAGTGCCCCGGCCACCCCCTGGGCGACCCCGCCGTGGATCTGGCCCTCGACGATCCGCGGGTTGATGAGGCGGCCGCAGTCGTGCACCACGCAGTACCGCAGGATCGTCACCTCGGCGGTGTCCGGATCGGTCTCCACGATCGCGGCGTGCATCCCGCTGGCGAACGTGGAGCGGGCCGGGGAGAAGAACGCACGTCCCTCGATACCCGGCTCCTCCCCCTCGGCCACCGGGGGTCTGCTGGCGTCGCCGCCCGCGAACTGGGTGGCGGCCTGCGCGGCGTCGTCGAAGGCATAGCGCAGCGGGTTGGACAGCACCGCCACCGTGCCGAGCGCGATCCCGCTCGCCGGATCCCCTTTGACCTGGACGATCCCATCGACGATCTCCAGGTCGTCGGCCGAGACCTCCATCGCCTCCGCCGCTACCCGCAGCGCCTTCGCCCGGGCTTTCCTGGCGGCCAGCGCGATCGCGGAGCCGCTCATGACCGCGGCCCGGGAGGCGAACGTGCCGACCGCGTACCCGAACCGGCGGGTGTCCCCGGTCACGATCTGGACATCGGCGAGGGGCACTCCCAGCTCGTCGGCGACCAGCTGGGCGAACACCGTCTGATGCCCCTGCCCCTGGGTGGTCAGGCCGGTGGCCACCTTGACCTTGCCCGAGGTCTCCACCACGACGTGGCCGCCCTCGTATGGGCCGACCCCGGTGCCCTCGACGTAGCACCCCAGCCCGATCCCGACCCGCCGGCCCTGCGCCCGGGCGGCCTGCTGGTACGCGGCGAACTGGTCCCAGCCGATCAGCTCCTTGAGCTTGGCGAGCAGCGCCGGGTAGTCGCCGGAGTCGTAGATGAGCGGCCGCCCGTCCTGGAAGATCAGCCCCTGGTCGTAGGGCATCTCACCGGGCTGGATGAAGTTGCGCTCGCGGACCACCGCCCGGTCGAGCCGCAGCGCCGCCGCGATCGCGTCCATGGTCCGTTCCATGACGAAGGCGCCCTGCGGCCGACCCGCTCCCCGGTAGGGGGTGACGATCACGGTGTTGGTGTACAGCGAGTCGAACTCGACCCGGTACGCACCCGGCTTGTACGGGCCGAGCAGCTGGGTCGAGGTGACGATCGGCACGATCAGCCCGTACGGGATGTAGGCGCCGTTGTCGTGCCAGAAGCGGACGTCGAGACCGAGGATCCGGCCCCCGTCGTCGAATCCCACCCGGACGTGATGCTGCTGCGCGCGCTCGTGCGCGCTGGCGATGAAATGCTCCCGCCGGTCCTCGGTGAACTTGACGGGCTGCCCGAGCAGCCGCGCCGCCCACGGCACGAGCACCTCCTCCGGCCACGGGTGAACGATCTTGACCCCGAAACCGCCGCCGACGTCGGGGGTGATCACGTCCACGTCGGCCAGCGCCAGCCCCAGCTTGGCCGCCACCGCTGCCCGCACGCCGGTGGAGGTCTGGGTGGAGGTCCAGATCCGCATCCGCTGCGCCTGGCCGTCCCACCTGGCCAGCACTCCCCGGCCCTCCAGCGGCGTGGACGCCGAACGCTCGATCTCGAAGTCGAGCTCGAGCACGTGCGGCGCGGCGCTGATCGCCGCCCGGGCGTCGCCGTTCTCCTGGACGGCGTTGCCCGCCAGGTTGCCGGGGACATCATCGTGCACCAGGTGCTGCGCCGCGCGGGCCGCGGCCAGGCCCACGACGGCGGGCAGCGGCTGGTAGCTGACCTCGATCTGGCCGGCCGCGTCCTCGGCCAGGTAGCGGTCGCGGGCGACCACCATCACGACCGGCTCGCCGACATGGTTCACCTCACCGGCGGCCAGCGGGTACGGGGTCCGGCCGTGGGTGAGCGACGGGTGCGGGATCAGCAGTGGCAGCGGCTCGGCGAGCCGCCCCGGCAGATCCTCGAAGGTGTAGATCGCCACCAGCCCGTCCACGTCGAGCGCGCCGCTGACGTCGATGTCGGTGATCCGCGCGTGCGCATGCGGGCTGCGCACGAACGCCGCCGCGAGCGCGTCATCCCCCAGGTCGTCCAGGTAGGCGCCGAGGCCGCGGAGCAGCCGGTCATCCTCGACCCGCTGGACGCTGGCACCGAAGAACGACGTCATGGCCGCCTGGCCGCCCGCTCGCGCTGGATCTGCGCCGCCCGGAGCACGGAAGCCACGATGTTGTGATACCCGGTGCACCGGCACAGGTTGCCCCCGACCATCTCCCTGGCCTGCTGCTCGCCCGGGTCGGGGGTGGCGCGCAGCCCGGCGGTGATGGTGGTCAGGAAGCCCGGGGTGCAGAACCCGCACTGCAGGCCATGGCAGTCGGCGAAGGCCTGCTGCACCGGTGACAGCGTCCCGTCCGGCTCGGCGAGCCCCTCGACGGTGGTGATCTGCGCGCCGTCCGCGCTGACCGCGAGCATCAGGCACGAGCGGACCGGGTCACCGTCGAGCAGGATGGTGCAGGCGCCGCAGACGCCGTGCTCACACCCCACGTGCGTCCCGGTCAGCCCGAGGTCGTGGCGGATGCAGTCAGACAGCAGCCGCCGGGCCGGCACCCGGACCTGGTAGGCAGCGCCGTTGACGGTCAGCCGCACCTCGTGCAGCTCCTCACCGCCGCTCATGGGGTTCCCGGTTCCCGGGCCTCGCCGGCAGCTTCGGCCAGCGCCCTCTCGGTGAGCACCCCAGCCAGATGCCGCCGGTAGGCCGCGGTGGCGTGGATGTCGGGTTCGGGGTCCACGTGCTGGCGTGCCAGCTCGGCGGCGGCGGCGAAGCCGGGCCCGCCGGCCGGGGCGGCGGTGACCGCCTCGGTCAGGTCGATGACGAGCGGGCTTGGCCCGACCGACAGGTACGCCGCCCGCGCCGCGGCGATCCGGCCGTCATCACCGAGCTGGACCATGGCGGCCACCCCGCACACCGCGTAGTCGCCTTGCCGCCTGCTCACCTCGGCGAAGCCTGTGCCCGCCGCCCGTGGCAGCACGGGGAAGCAGATCTCGGTGGCCAGCTCGGCGGTCCGCACCGCCGGTTCCAGCGGCCCGAGGAAGAACTCGCTGGCGGGAACCACCCGTTCCCCGCCCTGGCTGGCCACCCGGACCGTCCCCGCCAGCAGCGCCAGCACCGCGGGCATCTCCCCCGCCGGGTCGGCGTGCACGATGCTGCCCACCGTGGTGCCCCGGTTGCGGATGGCCGCGTGGGCGACGAAGCGCAGCGCCTTCGCCAGCAGCGGCTGGGCGGTGCGCGCCGGGAGGTCCGCGAGCACCTGTGCGTGCCGGGCCAGCGCCCCCACCCGCACCTGGCCGCCGTCCACCCGGACGTAGGCGAGATCGGCCAGGCGGTTGATGTCCACCAGGTGGTCCGGGGCGGCAAGGCGCATGGACAGCAGCGGCAGCAGCGACTGGCCACCGGCGAGCACCTTCCCGCCCGGCCCGAGCGAGGCGAGGACCGCCAGCGCCTCGGCCAGGGACGTGGGGCGGGAGTAGCGCAGCGGCGGTGGCTTCAACGTCCCCCCTCACCGGCACATCCTGCTGCCAGCGGCTCGTCACCCCGGGGGCCGGACCCCCGGGCGTCGTGGTGGCCGGGATGACTGCGAGCGTACCCGCGGCGGTGCCGGTGATCGAGAAAGGGCGATACTAACCCTGGACGGGCACGGCCAGCAGAGCCGGGAGGGCGGCGTGAGCGCGGAACACGTCGAGGCACGGCCGGGCGCCTACGCAGACTCGGTGACCCTGATGCAGGTCAGCGCGGACGCGCGGAAATCGGACGGGGTCGAGGCGGCGCTGGTCGCCATGGCCACCGAGCTGAACCTCAGCCTGCTCGCAGGGCTGGGCTTCCAGCCGCCCCCGCTGGCTGGCCCCAATGACCTTCTCATCGCGGTGCGTGCCGGTGACGAGACCGGCCTGACGGCCGCGCTCGCGGCCGTCGACGCCGCGCTGACCGCCCGGCCGGTCACCGGTGACAGCTCCGCCGTGGCGCAGCCACCGCGCACGACCGCGGCGGCGGCCAGGGCGGCCGGGCCCGGGCTGGTGCTGGTCTCGGTGCCGGGAAGGTATGCGTTCGCCGAGGCGATGGACGCTCTCGACGCCGGCTGTGACGTCATGATCTTCTCCGACAACATGCCGGTGGAGCAGGAGGTCAGGCTCAAGGACATCGCGGCGCAGCGGGGCCTGCTGGTGATGGGCCCCGACTGTGGCACAGCCATCGTCGGCGGTGTCGGGCTGGGCTTCGCGCACACCCTCTCCCCCGGGCCGGCCGGGCTGGTTGCCGCCTCGGGCACGGGCGCACAGCAGGTGCTGTGCCTGCTCGACGCGGCCGGGGCGGGGGTGAGTGCGGCCCTGGGCGTCGGCGGGCGTGACCTGTCCGCGGCGGTCGGCGGCCGGTCGGCCCGCGCCGCCCTCGCCGCCCTGGACGACGATCCGGCGACCCGGCTCATCATCGTCGTGTCCAAGCCACCCGCCCCCGAGGTCGCCGCCGGCCTGCGCGGCTACGCGGCGGCGCTGGCCACGCCGGTTCACTTCGCGTTCGTCGCCCCGGGAGAGCCGGATCTGACCGCCGCCACCGAGGCCGCGCTCGGCGCGATGGGCACGCAGGTGCCGGCCTGGCCGCGGTGGCCGGGCGCCAGCGGCGCACCCCGGGCCCGTGCTCAGGGGGCCCGTGCTCAGCAGGCCCGTGCTCAGCGGACCGGAGCGCTGCGGGGCCTGTTCGCCGGCGGCACGCTCTGCGACGAGGCGATGGTCATCGCCAGCGAGCGGCTGGGCGCGATCCGCTCGAACATCCCGCTGCGGCCGCAGTGGCGCCTGCACCCGCATGCCCCATCGCAGGGGCATACGATGATCGACTTCGGTGACGACGAGCTCACCGCCGGCCGGGCGCACCCGATGATCGACCAGTCACTGCGCCTGGAGCGCCTCGCCGCCGAGGCGGCCGACCCGGCCACCTCGGTGATCCTCCTCGACGTGGTGCTCGGCCACGGCGCGCATCCCGACCCGGCGGCCGAGCTGGGCCCCGCGATCGCGGCGGCACGGGCGCGCGGCGGGCTGACGGTGGCGGTGTCCCTGATCGGGGCCGCCCGCGACCCGCAGGATCTTCCCCGGCAGGCCCAGGTACTGCAGGCGGCCGGGGCGCATGTGTTCGCCTCCAACGCGGAGGCCACCCGGTTCGCGTGCGCGGCGAGCGCGGGCAGCCCATGACCGGCCTGCTGCGCCGTGAGCCGCATGTGATCGCGGCCGGCATCAGCCTGCTCGCCGACGCCGCGCAGCGGCAGGCCGCGCGGGTGACCCGGGTCGACTGGGCACCACCCATGGCCGGCGTCGAGGAGGACCTGGTCCCGGTCCTGGCCGACCCGCGCCGCACCGGGGCCAACGCCCTGGCCGTGGAGCGGATGCTCGCGGTCCGGGCTCACCTGGTGGATGTCCTGCCCGCCGGGGACGCGCTCGGGCTGCGGCCCGGTGACTTCCTTCACGCCGGCCCGCCGATCGGCTGGGACCGGGCCTCCGGCCCGCTGCGGGGCGCGCTCATGGGAGCCGCGGTGTTCGAGGGGCTGGCGGCAGATCCGGATGCGGCCGCGGACCTGGCCAGCCGCGGCGGGATCACGCTGGAGCCCTGCCACGCCCGCCGCGCGGTGGGCCCGATGGCCGGCGTGGTCTCGCCGTCCATGTGGGTCTTCGTGCTCGAGGATCCCGCGACCGGGCAGCGGTCGTACTGCTCACTCAACGAAGGCCTCGGCAAGGTGCTGCGCTACGGCGCCTACTCCCCCGACGTGATCGGCCGGCTGCACTGGATGTCGTCGGTGCTCGGGCCGCTGCTGCAGGCGGCGGTGCGCCGTCACGGGCCGGTGGACGTCACCGCGATCCTGGCGCAGATGGTGCAGATGGGCGACGAGGCTCACAACCGCAACCGGACCGGCACCCTGATGCTGCTGCGCGACCTGCTGCCGTCGATGGTCGGGTCCGGGGCCGGGCCGGCCGAGGTGGCCCGGGCGGCGGCGTTCATCGGCGGCAACGACCATTTCTTCCTGAACCTCGCGATGCCAGCGTGCAAGCTCGCGCTCGACGCCGCCCGCGGCATCCCGGGCTCGTCGATGGTGGTGGCGATGGCCAGGAACGGCACCGACTTCGGCATCCAGGTCTCGGGAACGGGCGATGCGTGGTTCACGGCCCCGGCGCTGACGCCAGACGGCCTGTACCTGGGGGACTACGGCCCTGCCGACGCCAATCCCGACATCGGGGACTCGGCGATCACGGAAACGGCGGGCCTGGGCGGTTTCGCCATGGCTGCCGCCCCGGCCATCGTGCGGTTCGTCGGCGGCACGGTCGCCGACGCGCTGGCCACCACCCGGCGCATGTACGAGATCACGCTGGCCGAGCACCCGCTGTTCCAGGTGCCCGCCCTCGGTTTCCGCGGCACCCCGGCCGGGATCGACACCACCCTGGTGGTGCGCACCGGCATCCTGCCGCAGATCAACACCGGCATGGCGGGCAAGGTGGCCGGCACCGGCCAGGTCGGCGCCGGGCTGGTCACCCCGCCCGCCGGGATCTTCCCGGCCGCACTGCACGCGCTGGCGCAGGCCGTTTAGCTGAACGAGGCGAGTCCCCCGGTGTGGCTCTGGGTGGCCAGCGGCGGCCGGACGCTGGGGATCTCCCGCGTGGCCTGGACCGCCCGGTACACCATGTGCGCGTAGACCCTGGTCCCCGGCAGCTGGGGATGGGTCTCGTCCGGCCAGAGCAGGTACGTCCGGTGCCTGATCGTGTCGTACCAGTCCGCGAGCACGACGGTGGGGTGCTGGCGGACGAAGGCCCCGATCGTGACGTTGACCTCCTGGCTCCACTGATCGGGCTCGTAGGTGTTGATGAGCACCAGCTTGCGCTGCGGCCCGATCACCCGCACCAGCGTGTTCAGCTCGCTGGTGGTGACGATGTAGTTGGTGCCAAGGCCCACCACCACGACCGGGCGCAGCCGGCCGGCGCGGGCGAGACGGCGCACGACAGCGATTCCGGCCGGCATCTCCCGGCTGGGCATGGCGTCGATGTAGATCCCCGGCAGCACGGAGTCGAGCGTCATGGCACCCGCCGCCATCACCGAATCGCCGATCGCGGTGACCTGCCGGCCCAGCGCGGTGTGCCGGTCACGTGCCGATGACGGCCCGGACGGCGGCTGGGACGCCTGCGCCCGGATGGCGGCGCTGACCCGCTCCCCCACGCTGATCTGCCTTTCCAGGCCGGATTCCCCGGTGGCTGGATGGACGACACCGCATCCGGCGGCACAGACGACAGTCAGGGCGGCTGCTGCCCTGACAACAGGCCACGCCACACGTTCTATTGCCAGTTCCATTGGTCCCCCCGCTCCCAGCACTGTTTTTCGCCATCTGCACGTGAGCGCAAACACCGGGGCCACGGGGCGGCCAGGCACATGGCCGAAAATGGGGCGATGGCAGCCACCTACATGTGGCTGAAGCCCCAGTTCAGCACCTGCCTGCTGGTGGCGAAAAGCTCGGCGTAACTGCTGATGGGGTTGACGTGCAGGACCACGCCGATCAGGGCGCGCTTGCCGCGGCGTGCCTCGAACAGCAGGCAGAATCCCGCGGCCTTGGTGTTGCCGGTCTTGATGCCGATGGCGCCACGGTAGGTCCCGATCAGGCCGTCGGTGGTGACCCACACGTAGTGATGGTGCTGGGCCGTCGCCGCCACGGCATAGCTGTGCAGGGCGACGATGCTGCGCAACACTGAGTTGCTCATGGCCTGCTCGCCGAGCTTGACCAGGTCGGCCGGGGTGGAGTAGGTCGCGGACCCGGTCGGGATCGGCAGGCCGTCGAAGTGCGCGAAATGAGTGGACCGCAAGCCGATCTTCTTCGCCGCCGCGTTCATCTTCGCGACGAACGCGCCCCGGCCGGGGCCGTAGCTCGTCGCGAGCAGATAGGCCGCGTCGCAGCCGGACGGGAGCAGCATCGCCGCGAGCAGCTGGCGTGCGGTCAGCACGTCCCCGGCGATCAGGCCGGCGTTGCTCGCACCGTTGCGCTGCACATACTGGACGGCCGCGCTGGTGACCGTGATCTTGCGGTTCAGGTTGCCGGCCTGCAGGACGACCAGCGCGGCCCGAAGGTGGCCACCTCGGCCACCCCCGCCACACCGAGCAGGCGGGGCACGATGGTCCAGCGAGCCAGCACCGAGAGGTCGACCTGGCTGAGCGTGCGCGAGGTCAGCCCGACGATCATGACGTTGCCCGTCGAGGAGACGGGCTGGCGCATCACCGGCGGCGCGGAGACGTTCGGCAGCACGAAGGCCCCGGTGAGCCGCTCCTGGACGAGCTGGCGGGCCTGGTAGAGGCTGGTGCCGGCGGCGAAGTGCAGGTCGATCTGGGACAGGCCGGGGATGGAGTCGGACGTCACATCGGTCACGCCCAGGACGCCTTCGAGCAGGTTCTTCTCCAGCGGCACGGTGACCAGGGACTCAACCTCGGGGGCCGACAGTCCCGGCGCGTTCGTCTGGATCTCGACGACCGGGGGCGAGGTCTCGGGCAGGACGTCGGCGTGCATCCCGGGCAGCAGCACGCCACCCATGACCATGATCCCGGCGGCCAGCGCAACCACGAGGTATCGGAAGGCCAGCATGCCTAGTTCCCCCGCCAAAAGTTAAGAAACCGTATAGATCAAGCAATATGTGGGGTGGGCTGAGGCGTGTCAAGAGCCAGCCGGGTGCACGCCAGCAGTCGGCCGCAGCCCGCCGGTCACGCGGCACCGGCCGCGCCGGCGGACACGTGGCTGATCAGCTCGATCTTGCCCTTGTTGTACAGGACCAGGTACCCCTTGGGCAGGTAGACCTCACTCCCCCATCGGCCAGGTGGCCCTAATCCAGCAAGGAGGGGTGTGCCCGGTTGAACATGACGATCCACCTGACATCCCAGGCCACCCCCGTCCTCAGGGAGCCTCGAAGCCCGGCGCCGGCCTCGCTACACTCCGGCGATATGGCCGATCCGCTCTTCGACGCCGTCGAGCGAGCACAGCTCAGCGACCTGTTCGACGAACTCGGTCCCGAGGCACCGACTCTCCTCGCGCCGTGGACGACCCGCGATCTCGCCGCGCACCTCGTCCTGCGCGAGCGCGACTACCTCGCTGGCCCCGGACTTGTCCTGCCCGGTGCGTGGGGCCGCTTGGCTGAACGACGAAGAAGAACGCTCGCGCTGAGGGACTTCACATGGCTCATTGCGACGATCCGATCGGGACCGCCGCCAGGCTTCTTCCGCATCGGATGGGTGCGCCGGCTCCCGAGCCTCAATGAGTTCTTCGTCCACCACGAGGACGTACGCAGAGCCAACGGTCGTGGTCCTCGAACGAGCGAGCATGCAATGGACGAGGCCCTTTGGCGCAACGTCAGTCGCGCGCGCTGGTTCCTCGCGCGGCGACTGCGCGGCGCGGGTCTTGAGCTTCAGTGGGCGGGGACCGCTAAGACCGTCCGGGCACGGCGGGGGGAACCTACTGCCCGCATCGCCGGACCTCCAGGCGAGCTGCTGCTCTACCTCTTCGGCCGGCAGGGCGCGGCACATGTCGAGGTGAGCGGGCCTGCTGCGGCGGTCCAAGCCGTGCGACGCGCGCGGTTCGGCATGTAACAGGAGTCACCAGGCTCTCATCCAGGACGGATACGCCCTCAGCCTGTCCAGCTAGGTGCTGGTGACGGTGACCCGGTTGCCGGAACCGGAGTAGCGGACCCATACCCGCTCCCCGATCGGCTCGCCCACGGCGAGCAGGCCGAGGATGGCGGTGTCGCCGTCGTCGGTGCGGGCGACGAGGCGGCGCCCATCGCGGTCGAGGCGGCCGATGACGAAGCCTGTGCGGGAGCCGTCACGGCGGTGCTTGATGGTGCAGGTCTCGATGGTGGCCCAGCCGTCGGCCTGCTGTGCCTGGGCTGGGGCTGGCCAGCTGTCGATCCGGGCCTGGAGTGCGCTGCTGGTGTCCGGGCGCCAGGGCGCCGGAGCGGTGGAGTACACGCCAGCCGAGTACTTGCTCATGATGCCGCCATTGGCGCCGACAAACCCGTAGCTGCCGGGGTTGGCGCGGGCGCGGGTGACGGTCTCGGCGATAGCGTGCATCGAGTAGTTGTTGCCGGCGCCGCCGAAGAACGGCAGCCCGCCGGTGACGGTGAGCCCGCGCGGGTCGTTCGGTGACAGGCCCAGGCCGTCGCAGATGTTGAACACCGGCACGGGGAAGCAGCTGTACAGGTCGATGGTGGCCAGATCACCGGGGCCGATGCCAGCCATCTCCAGGGCGAGCCGGGCGGCCATCACCGCGGCCGGGCTGGCGGACAGGTCGGCGCGCTCGAGGAATTCCCGTTCCCGCAGGTCGGCGTGGCCGTGCAGGAACACCCACCGGCCCGGGCCGATGCCGAGCCGCTGGGCGGCGGCGACCGAGGTCAGCAGCACGGCGGCGCCCTGGTTGACCTTCTCGCGAGCGACGAGGTAGCGGGTGTAGGGGTCGGCGATCAGCCGGTTCGGCCCGGTGGGGGTGATCAGCTCGGCCGCGCTGCGGACGGTGGGGGCGGCCGCGTGCGGGTTGGCGGCGGCGACCCGGGTGAACGGCGCGAACAGCGTGCCCATGGCCGCGGCGTACTGCTCGCGGGTCAGCTTGAGCCGTGCCCGCCGGGCATTCTCGGCCAGCGCGTACTGGCTCGGGGCGTCGGTGAGGCCGTGCGCGGCCTGGTGCATCGAGACCATGCCATCCAGCCCGTAGCCGCGGTCTTCCAGGCTTCCCTCGGCGTGCTCGGTGAAGTCGGGGCGGCCGGTCGCCGTAGCGTAGTAGCTGGCGGTGGAGATCGCCTCGGCGCCGGCGATCAGTGCCACCTCGCTGCCGCCGGCGGCGATGGTGGCGGCGAGTTCGCTGACCAGGTGCTGCGGGGCCTGGCCGCCACTGACCTCCAGGATCGCGCGGGCTGGGCCGGCCCCGATGCGGCCGGCGACCGACCGGGGGTAGTTGTCGGAGCGGCCCAGCGGGGACCGGGCCATCGGGTGGGAGATCTCGAACTGGCGCACGCCGGCGATGGTGTCGATCGCGGCGGCGACCGATGCCGGGTCGGCGCCGGTGTCGGCCAGGGCTGCCCGTGCGGCGTCGGCGGCCAGGTCGACCGCGCAGCGGCACTGGTAGCCGGGCTGGCCCAGACGCTCAGAGGCCTGCCCGACGCCGGCCAGGACGGGTGTACGCGGGTCGAGGCCGCCGGCGCCGCCTGGCTGATCCATGATGTGCTCCCGGCCACAGGCTGATTCTTGACCGTAGCCTCCCTTCCTGTCCTCTGGGAGGGTGTGCTCCATACCGGAAGCGGGGCTTAGGACGGTCGCTGTGATGACCATTGGCACTGGGTGGCCGCTCCGGGCCCGCCGATAATGGTGGGGGAAGGCCGGAGCGGGCACGTGCTGGTGACCGGAGGGACCGGGCATGGCGGGAGTTCAGCCAGCGGCCACGGCGGGCAGCGGGTGGCTGGCATCGCATCATGTGCTGACGCGTCCGGGGGTTGCGTGGGCCGCCGGGACCGCCGGCTTGCTCGTGTACAACTGGTGGGTGCTGGTGCCGTTGCGGCCCGGGCTCTGGCGCTCACCCAACGAGCTCTTCAGCAACCTGGAGGTGAGCGGGCGGCCGTTCGCCACCGCGATGCAGCATGCCGATGTCATCTCCGGGCTGCTGCTGCTGGCCGCCTTCCTGGCGGTGGGGGCCGCGAGCATCCGGGGCGCCCAGCGGGAATGGCTGGCCATGCTGGTCTTCGCCGCGGCCGGTGCGCTCGGCGGGCTCCTTCCGGAGACGTGCGCTGACCAGGTCAGCGTGGCCTGCCGGGACAGGGAGCTGAGTCTCCAGCTTCCCCTCCAGCAGTATGTGCACGCCGCGGCGGGCATCTGCGAGTTCGCCGCTATCACGGTGGCGCTGGTGTTCGCGTTCCAGCGGACACGGGGCGCCCGGACGGGCAGCGCCAGGGTCTACCGGGCCTTGATCACTGGCGCGGTCGTCGCCTACCCGCTGCTGGGCCTGGCCTACCTGGTGAACCGGCTGGGCGGCGTGATGGAAGTGGTCTTCTTCATGGGCTTCACCGTCATGGTGCTGACCCAGCTGGCCGAGCGGACCGCTGCCTGCCACCACCGCGCATCGCAGGGCCAGCGCGCCCGGCCGCTTATCCGTAGCGGTGCAGCTCGTGGAAGAAGTCGCTGATGACGTGCAGCTGGCCGGAGCGGGCAACCTCGTCATAGACGTACTTGCCGACCGCCAGGTCGAGCACTCCGAGCCCGAAGGGCGAGAACACCACCGGCCGGCCCGCCGGCAGCGTCACCCGCCCGGCCATCACATCGTCCAGCGTGCCGTCCAGGAAGTCCCGGTTTCCGGTGAGCTGCTCGGCCAGATGCGGCGAGGTGCCGGCCGTCAGGCAGTGCTCGACATCGTCGACGATGTTGGCCGACGCGAGCACGATCTGCGGCGCGAGGTCGCGCAGCGATATGTGCAGTACCAGCGGATGGTGCCCGAACCATGCCAGGTCGCTGACGTACGGCTGGCCGGCGGTGGTGGCGAAGACCACCAGGTCGCTGGCGCGGATCAGCTCCTCGGCGCTGTCGTGCACGGTGATCTGGCCAGCGGTGCCCGACTGCTCCAGGTAACCGCGAAAGCCGGCCGCGCTGCTGGCCGACAGGTCGTGCACGCCGGTCTCGGCGAACGACCAGCCGGTGCCGGCCAGGAAGGTATGGATGTAACGGGCGATCAGGCCCGCACCGGCGAACCCGGCCCGCGCCGGGCGCGCGCGGCTACGGCTGAGCCAGTCAGCCGCCGAGGCCGCCAGCGCAGCCGTCCTGGTGGCGCTGATGATCGAGCTCTCCAGGCAGGCGAACGGGTAGCCGGTGTCGTGGTCGTTGAGGATCAGCACGGCCGAGGCCCGCGGGATGCCGGCCGCGACGTTCTCCGGGAAGCTGGAAATCCACTTCAGGCCGTCCACTCCGAACTCACCGCCGATCGAGGCGGGCAGCGCGATGATCCGGGCGGAGGGACGGTCGGGAAATCGCAGGAAGTAGGACGGCGGGTTCACCGAGTCACCGGCGCTGTGCAGCCGGTAGGTGGCCTCGACCAGCTCCACGATCTGCTTCTCGCGGCCTGCCAGCGCGCGGGAGACCTGCGCACCGGAGATCACAGCGAACGGCGGCACGGTGGTCATCCGGCGCTCACCTCGATGGCCGGTGCGCAGTCGGCCAGGCGCACCGGGTCGGCCATCGCGACGAGCACCTCGCGCGGCCCTTCGAAGGGCTCCCTGCTGTGCGCGGTGCGGATGTTGTCCACGAGCATCAGGTCGCCGGCCTGCCATGGCTCGCGTGCGGTGTGGGCGTCGTAGACCTCGTTGATCAGCTGCACGACATCCTCGCCGACCGGGTCGCCGCCGCCGAAACGGGTATTGAACGGCAGCGCGTCAGCGCCATAGACGTCCACCAGGAACTCGCGCACCTCGGGGTCCAGCGTCCGCTCGTTGAGGAACGCGATCTGGTTGAACCAGCAGCGCTGGCCGGTACCCGGGTGGCCCACCACGGCGCTGCGCTGCTGCCTGGTCCGCAGCCCGCCGTCGGGCTGCCACTCGAACTCGATCGCGTTGGCACGGCAGTAGCTCTCGACGGCGCCACGGTCCTGCGTGCCGAATGCCTCAGCGACGGACGCCCCGATGTCCTCGTTGTAGTTGCGGGTGAGCAGCCAGCCCTCCCGCTCGAACCGCCCGGTCAGCTCGCTGGGCAGCGCGCCGAGGACGGCCGGGGAGTCGGCCACCCCGGTCGCCCCGCCGGAGGTGGGCGCGGACAGGCACGCGAACAGCATCAGGCCGGGGAACTCCAGCGCGTAGCTCAGTTCGTGGTGCATGCACATCGGCTGGTTCGGCGGCCACTTCGACGAGGAGTACACCCCGCCGGGGTAGGTGCGCCGGGACGCGAACGCCTCCCGCTCGGTCATCAGGCCGGTGGCCAGCCGCTGGAAGACGGCACCGGTCCCGGCCGCGTCCCGCAGCCCGAGGCCGCGGACCAGGACGCAGCCGTGTTCGGCGACGACGGCGCGCAGCGCATCCCGGTGCCCGGCCGCCCAGCCCGGTGCGTCACCGGTGACCTCGGCCCGCAGCACCGGAGGCTTGCCGGGCCGCAGGTCCGCCTCGAGCAGTGAGGCCGGGAATGAGGATGACATCTCGGTGTCCTTTCAGTCGCCGCTAAAGAAGAAGCCAGCAGCCCGGCGGCGTGCATCACCGCCCGCGCTGCCAGCGCGGGACGGGTGCGCAGGAAGTAATGACCGCCGCCGGCCAGCTCGTACAGGCCGACCTGCTCGGCCAGGAGCTGCCAGCCGCGGTGCCGGCCGGCGTACCCCGCGGTGACCGGGTCGTCGGCGGCGACGACCACGGTGACCGGTGCGGACAGCCGCACCGGTGGCGGGCTGTCCAGGGCGTCGGCGAAGTAACGGTGAGCGGACACGCAGTCGTGCCGGTAAGCGGCGCCGACATGCTCGGCGCGCTGCGCATCCAGCTCACGCAGGCCCGCGGAGCTGCTGCCGGCAGCCAGCCCGGCGGCGATCTCGGCATTGCTCTGCCCGGCCAGCCCGGCGATGCTGGCGCGCCGGCCGGGCGCGTCACCGAGCAGCTGGGCGGCCAGGAACACGCGCACCACGTCCGCCCCGCGTTCGCGCAGCTTCCTGGCTGTCTCGACGGCGAACGCGGTGCCGCTGGAGTGGCCCCACAGCAGGACCCGGGCCAGGCCACGCCGGGTGATCTCGGCGGCGGCCCGCTCGGCCACCTCCGCCAGCGGCGCGAACGGCTCACGCGCGGCGGCCAGGTCATGGCCGGGCAGCTCGACGGCGTAGACCGCCAGCCCGCTGCCCCGCAGCTCGCTGGCCATCGACTGGAAGTTGACCGCGTTGCCGCCGGCGTAAGGGAAGCACACCAGGGCTCCGGCCGGCGCCCCCTCCGGCTCGGCCAGCGGCTCGAGCAGCCCGGGGCGGCGCTGCGAGGTGCCGTCCACCAGCCCGGCCAGATCGGCGAGGACAGGGTGACCGATGAGGTCCTTCAGGGACACGGCACGATCCAGGGTGATCGCCAGCTTCACCGCCGACAGCGACGTGCCGCCCCGGTCGAAGAAGTGGTCCCGGCGGCCGATCTGGTGCTGCGGGACGCCGAGCACTTTCGCCCACGCCGCCGCCAGCCGCCGTTCGGTCGGTGTCCTCGGTGCGTGGTAGTCATCCTCGGCACCATCGAGGTCCGTGGCGAGCGCCGTCAGCGCCTTCCTGTCGACCTTGCTGTTGGCGGTCAGCGGCAGGCTCTGCTGCCAGTGGAAGGACGACGGGACCATGTAGGCGGGCAGCGACCGGGCCAGCCGGTCCCGCAGGACGCCGGCCGCCAGTGGCCGCTGGCTGGAGTAGAAGGCCACCAGATGGCTGCTCTGGCCGGCCCGCCCGGCGACCACCACGGCGCCGTCGCGGACACCGGGTACCCGCAGCAGCGTGTTCTCGATCTCGCCGATCTCGATCCGGAACCCGCTGACCTTGACCTGGGTGTCGCGGCGGCCGAGGAAGCCCAGCTTGCCGGCGGGCAGCCAGCGGCCGTGGTCGCCGCTCCGGTAGAGCCGCTGGCCCGGGCGGTGCGGATCGGCCATGAAGACCTGCCGGGTGCGCTCGGGGTCGTTGACGTACCCGCGGCCGACGCAGACCCCGGAGAAGACGATCTCACCGGGCGCGCCGAGCGGTACCGGTGACAGGTGCTCGTCGACGACGTAGACGTGCGCGTTGTTGATGGGGCGGCCGAGCGGGACCTGCGGACCAGGCACCCGGTCCATGATCTCGTGGTTGGTGTCGTCCGAGGTCTCGGTCAGCCCGTACGCGTTGACCAGCTTGATCCCGGGCTGGGCCGCGAACCAGCGCTGCGTGAGCTCCTTTTTCAGCGCCTCACCGGTGACCGACACGTACCGCAGGTGCGGCAGGTCGCGGGGGCGGCGTTCCAGATACGACAGAACGGCTTCCAGGTAGGACGGCACCACCTGAAGCACGCCGGCCCGGCCGCGATCGATCGTGTCAACGAACCGCTCGACGTCCAGGATCGTCTCCTGCTCGACCAGCAGCGTCCGCCCACCGGCCAGGAGCGCGGACACCAGCTGCCACAGCGAGATGTCGAAGCACTGCGGCGCGGTCTGGGCGACCACCTGCCCGTCGCCGATCTCCAGGTCGTCGATCTTGGCGTAGAGGTGGTTGAGCATGCCCTGGTGCTCGCACATCGCGCCCTTGGGCTCACCAGTGGAGCCGGAGGTGAAGTAGATGTAGGCGAGCTGGCCAGGCGCCACGCCGACGCCGAGATCACCGTCGGCGTGGTCCTCCCGGTAGGCCGCTTCGATGACGAGCGCCTGGACACCGGGCAGCGCGGCGAGGGCCGTGTCGAGTGTGGCGGTGCTGCCGGGTTCGGTCAGCACGAGCCCGCAGCCGGCGCGCGAGAGCGTGGCCGCGATGCGGTCGGCCGGGAAATGCGGCTCGATGGGCAGGTACACCCCGCCGGCCTTGAAGACCGCGATGACGGCCGCCATCCAGTCCAGGTTGCGTTCGGCCACCACCGCGACCACGCCTTCGCGGCGCAGGCCACGTGCCAGCAGGGCCCGGCCAAGCCGGTTGGCGCGGGCATTGAGCTCGGCGTAGGTCCACTGCCGGTCGCCGTGGACGGCCGCGACGGCGTCCGGGTGTGCCCGCACCCGCTCCTCGAACAGTTCGTGGAACCGCCGGTCGGGCAGTTCCCTGCGCGGCCCGGCGAGCCCGTCGAGCTGGAAGTGGAGTTCGCCGGCGGACAGCAGGCTCTGCCGCCCATGCTCGGCATCGGGGTCCGCCGCGATCAGCGCGAGCGCGGTGAGGTGGTAGCCGGCGATCCTGGCGGCGCTGCCGGAGTCGAGCGCGTCCGTCCGGTACCGCAGCCGCAGCAGCAGGGAACCGCCGCGCTCGCGGATGGCTACCGCCAGGACGGTGTCCCCCGCGGGCTCGGCGACGTCGCCGCCGGCCAGGTCGAGCACGGTCTCGAACAAGGGCCCGGGCACACCCAGCTCGCGGCGGAGCTCACCGACCGGGAAGTCCTGGTGCGCCAGCAGCAGCGACTGCGCCCGATGGGCTTGCGCCAGCACCAGCCGCCAGGAAGCGGCGCCGGTCGTCAGCCGGCAGGGCAGCGGCCGGCCGGCCGCGACGTAGCCGGTCACGACCTCCTGCTCGCCGGACAGCCCGGCCAGCACCTTGGCGTGCGCGGCCAGCAGCACCGAGCTGAGCGGGACCGCCAGTTCGTCCGCCAGCCTGCGCAGGGCCGCCACGAGGTCATCAGGGATCGCCGTCTGGTGCCCGGCGATGCCAGCCTCCGGCTCAGGTGCCCACCGCGGGATCGCGGTGAGCCCGCCGGCGGCGAGCACAGCGCGCCAGTAGTCCCGGCCGTCCTGCGCCGTGGGCACCGCGGCACGCGGGCCGGTCGTGGTCATCTCAGATCTCCCTGGCCGGGTTTCCGCCCCACCGTGCCCGCCGGGGGATTTCCTCGCCTTTCATGACGAAGGAGTCGGGGGCGAGCACCGAGCCGTCGCCCACCGTCACGCCGTAGTGCACCATCGCGCCGACCCCCATAGTGCAGCCGGCGCCGATCGCGCTCCGGTCAGCCTTGAAGGTCCCGTCCTCCTGCGAGTGGCACTGGATCTTGGTCCCGATGTTGAGCGTGCAGTCGTCCCCGATGGCGGCGAGCGTGCGTTCGGTCAGATAGCAGCCGTCGTCGAAGACCCTCTTACCGATCCGGACGCCGAACATCCGCCAGATCACGTTCTTGAACGGAGTCCCGTCGAACGCATGGAGGAAGTCCATCGCAGGCACCTTCCACAGGCGTTCGTGCCGCCAGAAGTAGGGGTCGTAGATGGAGCAGTACTTCGGCTCCACCGGGTGGAAGGCGACGATGACGCGTTCTGTCAGCGCGAAGTAGACGGGGCTGGCCAGCAGGCTGAGCGCGAGGAACCCGGCCGTCGCCACGTCTGCGAACGCACCATAGAGGTCGAAGGCGGCCAGGCCGAGTGCCACCACCAGGAAGACGTGCACCCAGCGGGCGAACAGGAAGACGCCCATGGTCGCGATGTTGTACCGGTTCTTCGCGGCCAGGCGGCGGTGCAGCTCGTCCCCGGTCCGCAGATGGTCGAAGCGGCTGTCCCGCTCGACTGAGCGCGGGATCTCGAAGCACGGTGAGCCCAGCAGGCCAACCCCTTCGCGGATCTTCCCGTCGAGCGGGATCATCACCTTGGTCGCGAGCAGGCAGTTGTCGCCCGTCCGGCCGCCGGGGGGGTAGGCGATGGCGTTCCCGAGGAAGTTGTGCGGCCCGATCGATACCTGGGACATGCGGAAGGACGTGCTCGAATACTCGGCATTCATGATCGACAGCCCGTCGGCGACCATCGTCCCGCTGCCGACCGAGCTCAGGTACGGGGTCTCGTGCCCCACCTCTGTCCCGAAGTTGGATCCGGTCTGCTCGACCCGGGACAGGTCATAGCCGATCCACCGCAGGTAGTTCACGATGTAGGAGCTGTCACCAAAGAGGTAGTTGAAGAATTTCCGGCTGGTCAGGCGGTGGATCGCCCGGTGGGCCCGGTACTGCAGGCCGTACAGGGGATAGACCTTGCCCGGCGTGATGAGCAGGTTGAGCAGCCGGGGCACGGATGTCACGACCAGCAGGCCGAGGGCGAGGGCGCCGAAGAAGATGACCAGCGACATGGCCAGCGCCTCGACGAGGAACCCCCCCGAGGTGATCACGTTGGCGCCCGGATCCAGCAGCCCGGCCAGTGACGGCACAGCCGTCAGCACCAGGTAGACGCCCCCGATGACCAGCGGCAGGTAGACGAACAGCAGGGCGAGCAGACTGCCGGCGCAGAAGCTGACCCGGCGCACCGTGCCGCACCGGGCCGGTGCGACCCTGGCGTAGTCCAGCTCGGTGCGCTGCGCCGGGGACCCGTGCCAGCGCTCGCCGGGCGGCACCGTCTGGCCGCTGTACAGCGCCGAGGTGTGACCGAGCTGCGCACCGTCACCCATCGACGTATGGATGTCGAGCACGGTCTTCTCGCCGATGAAGGCGTCCTCGCCGATCGTGACCGGGCCGGCCTGGATCTCGCCGGCGTGCGCCCGGTAGCAGCTGAGGTAGGAGTCCTTGCGGATGACCGTGCCGGCGCCGACGGTGAACAGGTCGGTGCACACCGGCACGCTCCGGGAGAAGATCGCGGTGCCTTTCCCGATCTTGGCGCCGAGCGCCCGCAGGTACAGCACGTAGAGCGGGGTGCCGACGAACAGCAGGGCCAGCGGGTCGGACCGGACCAGCACCTTGACGATCCAGAAACGGACGTACGCCAGGCTCCAGACGCGGATCCGCTGGGGCTTCCACCGGCCGATGAGGATCCACTTCACGGCGATCGGGAGGATGCACAGCACCAGCAGGCCGCCGCCGCCGAACAGGACCGACCGCAGGTAGATGTCGACGGCACCCGAGCCCGCGGAGATCCAGTGGTAGGCCTGGGCCGCGACCAGCGCGGCGAGGTAGCAGTATCCGAGGAAGAACAGCAGCTGCAGCGTCCCGCACAGGACGTACTCCCGCGTGCTGGGCGGTGCCGCCGCCTCGGCCGGCGCCGGGGCCGGCGACCCGGCGGCGGCATCCGCGTCCGCGTCCCCAGGCGCGGGCGCGGGCGCGGCGTCCGGGAGCGCCGCGGCCAGGCTGGCGATCGTCGGATGCCGGTAGATGTCCCGCATCGAGACCGATGGCAGGTCCCCGCGCTTCCTCACCCGGGCGCAGAAGTGGGCCATCGCCATCGAGTCAGCACCGAGATCGTCGAAGAAATGGCTGCCGGGCGGCACCTGCTCGACGCCCAGGACGCCGGCCAGCACCTCAGCCAGGATCGTCTCGGTGCCGGCGGCGCGGCCGGCCTGCACACCCAGGGTGGCAGACGGCTCAGCCGGACCGGCTGGCAGGACCTCGACCGATTTTCCCACGACGAGAGCTCCCTGAGTCAGAAGTCGGCGTTTTCGTTGCGAGTGCGGAAAGGCACGTGGAACGTGAGCCGGTGACCGCGCCGGTGAGGCGGGTCGGGCTGGCCCGAGCCGGCCGTCAGCTCGTCGGAGCTGAGCACGTCCTCGCCGTAAAGATCCTGGAGCCAGTTGCTCTGGTAGATGGTGTCGAGGTAGCGCTCGCCGAGGTCCGGGGCGATCGCCACCGCCGTGAGCTCGCCCTCGTCATGCTGGGCGAGCCAGTTCATCGCGCCGCTGACCACCGTGCCCGTGGAGCCGCCGAAGAGGAATCCGTGCCTGGCCAGGCGATGGCAGGCACGGATGGTGTCCGCTTCCTCGACACGTACCACCTCGTCCACATAGGACTCGTCGAGCAGCGGCGGGCGGATGCTCGTGCCGAGGCCGGGGATCATCCGGCGGCCCGGGGAGCCGCCGAATGCCACCGAGCCGACGCTGTCCACCGCCACGATCCGCACCGGCTCGCGCCACTCCCGGAAGAAGCGTGCGCACCCCATCAGGGTTCCGGTGGTGCCGGCCCCGATGAACAGCACATCCAGCTGCGGGAACTGGCGGGCGATCGCCATAGCCGTTGTGCGGTAGTGCACCTTCCAGTTGCCCGGGTTGGTGTACTGGTTGAGCCACACGTACCGGTCGTCGGAGGCGCACAGCGCGCGGACATAGTCGATCCGTGCGCTGAGGAAGCCGCCGACCGCATCCGGCTCGGCGATCACGTGCACCTGACTGCCCAGTGCCTCCATCAGCAGCCTGGTCGACAGGTTGCAGCGCGAGTCAGTCACGCACAGGAACTGGTAGCCCTTGCTCGCCGCGATCACGCTCAGCGCCACGCCCAGGTTCCCGGACGAGGACTCGACCAGGACCGAACCGGGTGTCAGGACTCCTTCCCGGTCGGCCGCCTCCACCATCTCGGTCGCGGCCTTCAGCTTGATCGAGCCGGCGAAGTTGAAGCCCTCGCACTTCAGGAACAGCGACTGCCGGAAGATCGACCGAAGATCGACATAGAGCTCTTCCTCGTTGAATGCCTCGGGTACGGATATGACTGGCACGCTGGCCCCCCCACGATGCCTCCCATCGGCAAGACCCCACTGTGTTTGCCCAGGGTTTACCCTTTCTTTACCTAAGGCTTACTGCTCATTTGTAAACAACTACCCGTTAGCTACTATCTGTACACGTCTAAGCGCTAAGAGCAATAGGGTCGTTGGTCCTGTGCAAGCGCTGGCCCATCGCGGCGGCCCTCGGCATGGCGGTCTCTTGTCCCTGCGCTGGCGCTGCTGAGACCCTCGACAGCCCAACCCCCGTGATGGGATCGTCCCAAATGTGTCAATGGGGCTGGATGGGCTGGAGTGATGAAATCAACCCTAAGTAGTCGTATTTATCTTTCGCGTAGTTTCGGCCCCAGGATACCCGCCGGTAGTGCAGCCTGGTGAGCCAACAGCACCCAGCGTGTGTGACGGCCATCTTCGGTGATTCCGTCGCCTTGAACCCGCACGGCGCCCGCACGCCGCTGGCCGCAGGACTCATCCCGGCCAGCACCCGGGTGACAGCCGAGCGCATTCCCCGCGCCCGACCAAAGGCTCAGCCGTGTCCCGCCCGTCCGCCCGGCACCGTAAGTCATCCCGTCTCTCATCCGCCCGAACGTCCGCCCGCCACCGCAAGCCATCACCGATCGCGTCGGCGTTGCAGCACAAGCCCGGGCAGGTCGCCGCCGCTGTGGCGGCCTCGGCCCTCATCGCCTCCGCCTGGCCCGCGGCGGCCCACCTGATGGAACAGACGCCCCGCCCGGCCGGCCTGGGCCGCAGCGACACGTTCAGTTCCCTGGCGGCCCGTGCCCACCTGGGCAAACACGCTCGCCGGCCGGCTGGGGCCGGCCCCCGGGCCACCGCAGCCGAGCCCCGCGGCAGCCGCAGCGCCCACCCCCCGCGCGCGGGACGGCGGCGCAAGCACAGCCAGCCCCCGCACACGCACCAGCAGGCCGTGGCCCTGCCCTTCTACCAGAGCCCCCTGCGCAGCATCACCGGCCTGATTCCCGAGCGCATCGACATGGGTGCCGACTTCGGCGGAACGGGCCCCATCTACGCCCTCGGCAACGCGGTCATCACCAACGCGACCGGGAGCAACGCCGGCTGGCCGGGCGGCGGATGGATCACCTACCAGCTGACCAGCGGCCCGGAAGCGGGACTGATGGTGTTCGTAGCCGAGGACGTCACCCCCACCGTCCAGGTCGGCCAGCATGTGACGTCCTCGACCGTGATCGCCACCATGTTCGCCGGCAGCGACGGCATCGAGACCGGATGGGCGCAGCCCAGCGGCTTCTCAGCGGAATCGCAGCTGCCAGAGGCGGGCGGCATCAGCGGGAACGGCCCGTTCCCGACCAGCATCGGGCTCAACTTCGAAGAGCTGCTCCAGTCGCTGGGAGTACCCGCCGGGAACAACCGCGACCAGGCTGTTTACGGCATCCTTCCGCCGAACTACCCGGCCATCCAGCCATGACCGGGTAGTTCGGCCCCCGGGCGCTGCCCGGTGCGGCCGTCACGAGCAGCAGCACGGGAATCCCAGCATGCGAGCCCATCCGATGGCGACGTGAGGTGCTGGCTTCCGGGGGGCAGGCTACCTACGGGGAGATGCCAACGGAGGGGGACCGTGGTGAGTCTGGTGGGATCGGTGCAGGTGGCGCGGCGCCCTGTTGCCCGGCTGGAACAGGTGATCGGCGGCGAGCGGCAGGCGCGGCTGGTGGCGGCAGCCGGCCGGTTCCGGCAGCGGCTGGCCGGACGGACGGTATGGAACGTCAGCTCGACCGCGGTCGGCGGCGGGGTGGCGGAGATGCTGCATGTGCTCGTCGGGTACGCCGAGGATTTCGATGTCCCGATCCGCTGGCGGGTGATCACCGGTGATGCCGGGTTCTTCGTGATCACCAAGCGCCTGCACAACCAGCTCCACGGGGAGGCCGCCGGTGGCCCCCTCAGCCGGGCCGACGGCAGTCACTACGAGCGGATGCTCGCCGCCAACGCCGCCGAGCTGCTCGACCAGGTCCGGCCGGGCGATCTCGTGCTGCTGCACGACCCGCAGACCGCTGGGCTGACCGCCGCGCTGGCGCGCGCCGGGGCCGGGGTAGCCTGGCGCAGCCACATCGGTGTGGACTGGGAGAACGACGCCACCCGGGCGGCGTGGGGCTTCCTGCGGCCGCACCTGGCCGCCGCGGACGGATTCGTCTTCTCCCGCCGCCCGTACGTGCCCGCGTGGGTTCCCGGCGAGAAGGTTGCGATCATCCCGCCGTCGATCGATCCCTTCTCCGCGAAGAACCAGCACCTCGATGACGGCACGGTGCCGGCCATCCTGGCCAGGATCGGCATGCTGGACGGCACCGCAGGGACCGGGCCGACCTCGTTCGCCCGTCGCGACGGCGAGCCGGGCGCCGTCACCCGGCCCGCGGAGATCACCGGCGATGGCCGGCCCGGGCCCGCCGATCCGCTCGTGGTCCAGGTGTCACGGTGGGACCAGCTCAAGGACATGCCGGGGGTGATGCGCGGCTTCACCGAGCACGTCGCACCCGGGGGCAGTGGATACCTGGTACTGGCCGGCCCGGCGGTCGCCGGGGTGACCGATGACCCCGAAGGCGCCGCCGTGTTCGGCGACTGCCTTCTGCAGTGGCGCGACCTTCCGGCCGCGGCCCGGGCCAAGGTGCTGCTGGTCACCCTGCCGCTGGACGACGTGGACGAGAACGCCGCGATGGTCAACGCGCTGCAGCGGCACGCCGCGGTCATCGTCCAGAAGAGCCTCGCCGAGGGGTTCGGGCTGACCGTGGCCGAGGGCATGTGGAAAGGGCGGCCCGTCGTCGGCTCAGCCGTGGGCGGGATCATCGACCAGATCACCGAGGGCACCGGCATCCTGCTACCCGACCCCGGCGATCTGGTGGCCTTCGGGACTGCGGTCCGCCACCTGCTCGACCACCCGGACGAGGCCGACCAGATGGGGCGTGCCGCGCAGGCCCATATCCGTGAGCACTTCGTCGGCGACCTGCACCTGCTCCGGTACGCGCGGCTGTTCAGCTCGATGATCCACGGCAGCTGAGGCGCCTGAGCTTGATCAGGCTTGCCGCGGCGCGGCCAGCCTGGACCTCCCCCCACAACAGTCCTACGGTGCTGTCATGGCGGTTCAACCCGGGCACTACCGGCTGGGTCCCGATCGGGGCCGGCTCATCTGGCGCACCTTCCGCGACGGTCTCGCCGCTACCGTCGGCCACGATCTCACCATCGAGGTTTCCCGCTGGTCAGGCGAGCTGACGGTCGGCGACGAGCTGGCCCCCACCAGCCTGGAGCTGCGGATCGAGCTCGGCTCGATGACGGTCCTGACGGGGACCGGCGGGGTCAAGCCGCTGACCGACCGGGACCGGCGGGAGATCGCCGTCACCGCGCGCAAGGTGCTCGGTGCCGACCATCATCCGCAGGCGCTGTTCACCGCCGACAGCTTCCAGCCCGAATCCGGCGGTGGCTGGCTGGCCAGCGGCTCGCTGACGATCAACGGGCAGACCAGGCCGGTGCGGGTGCGGGCGGCGAAGACGGCGGAGGGCCGGTACCGGGCGACCGCCACGGTGGTCCAGTCCCAGTTCGGGATCAAGCCCTACACCGCGTTCCTGGGCGCGCTGCGGGTCAGGGACGCCGTGGAGGTCGAGGCGGAGGCTGACCTGCCCGAGCCGGACAACGGGCGGGGAGCGCAGTCGTGACCGGCCCGGCGCAGGCCGGCGTCCCGGCCGGTGGTGAGGAAGCCCGGCTGTTCGTGACCGGCCAGCGCCAGCGGATGCCCGGTGCCGTCCCCGAGTGCCACGACGATGTCTGCATCACCTGCTCCGATATGGCCGTCGAGGTCACCGTGCTGCGGCTGACCGGCGATCAGTTCGCGGGAAGCCATCGGCGTGCTGGGAGATGATGACTGACAGTGCCGCAGCAGCCCAGCCCGCCGAACCCGGCCGTGGCCACCGCGGTGGTGGACGGCAGCCAGGCCGGCGATGCGCTGGCGGCGCTGCGCGGCCACCCGCTCGGTGAGCAGGCGGCTGTCATCGACCAGGTCACCGAGGGCCCGCCTGGCATGGTCCAGCTCAAGACCGCGTCGTCGACGGCATCCTCTTCCTGGAGTCGTCGCCCTTCATCACCGGTGAGATCCTGCACATCGACGGCGGCCAGATCGCCGGTCACTGACCGGGCACCACCCGGTACGGGGACTGCCCTCACGACTGAGGCTTGGCCTGTGAGCCTGCCGGGCCGGCACGCGGGCCGCGCCCGGTCCGGCGCGTCGTGCGGCGCAGCTGGGTGATCCGCGCGGTTCCCGCGGCTGCCATCAGCAGCGCGCCTGCGATGGCGGCGATCAGCAGGGCGACGGCGAGGGACAGGCTGACGTGCGCGCCGAGGAAGCTGACGCGCA
>Ga0307373_10001375_pt1 | contig 45562 bp, 37 predicted proteins | sample OX2MG_FD_202534 | JGI IMG/M metagenome (GOLD analysis project Ga0307373, IMG submission 202534) | Soil microbial communities from Risofladan, Vaasa, Finland - OX-2 | ecosystem: Environmental > Terrestrial > Soil > Coastal area > Acid sulfate soil | place: Finland: Risofladan, Vaasa | collected...
TTTGTCGTAATCTGTACATCAGAAAGCTCCTTCTTTTTTTGCTTGCTGGTATTGTGCCAGATCAGGAGCTCTCTTGTCTTCTCTTTCCCCCATTTGTCCTTAAGTGAGATGTATTGCCCGCAAGGGGCCCCGCCTCACCACTCTTTCAACAGGAGGTTTTTTGCTACGCCTGGTTCCCCGCCCTGTCATTCTGAGTGCAGCGAAGAATCTCTTGTGGCACGCAGATTCTTCGCTGCACTCAGAATGACAGGCGGCGATGGGCGTGGCAAAAAACCTCCTGTTGAAAGGCCTCACCACTGCCCTTCCCCCGTCCCTACTATATACGTTGTCGCGCTATTCTCCATTATGCACATGCTGAACTCTTGTCTCTATTCCGCGCAAGTCTTCTGCGATAGCAGTGAACTGGTCAAGGGCCGTTTGCAAATCTTCGATGATACTGGCGATAAGAACCGAAGGCGATGCTAATGAATCGGCCCCTTCAAGGCTCTCGTCACGCAGCCAGAAGAGGTCAAGGCTCACTTTGTCGCGCTTGAGCAGTTCATCATAGCTGAAAGAGTGGAAACGTTCTGTCTCCTGACGCTGATGGCGATTTTCAGGACGGTAGCACTCGACAAAATCGTTGAGATGGGCGCGGGTAAGCGGGTTGTTGCGCAACGTGAAATTCTGGTTCGTGCGCAGATCATAGACCCATAGCCGCTCCGTCCAGGCGTTGGCGCTGGCCGGCTTCTTGTCGAAGAAGAGAACATTGGCCTTGACACCTTGCGCATAGAAAATACCCGTGGGCAAACGTAATAACGTGTGAACATCGCATGCATTCAGCAATTTGCGGCGAATTGTCTCACCTGCTCCACCCTCAAAGAGAACATTATCCGGTACAACGACGGCGGCGTGACCATGAATCTTCAATAGCGAATGAACATGCTGCACGAAGTTCAATTGCTTGTTGCTCGTACTGGCCCAAAAGTCGTCACGCTCAACAATATTCATCTCACGTTCTCCATTACTTCCATTCCCGTTACCATTTTTCTTGCTAATGGTCAGGCTGCTTTTGCGTCCGAACGGCGGATTGGTCAGAACCATAGCAAAATTCTCGCTCGGCTTGCTGCGCAGACTGTCCGTGACCGTAATGGGCAATCGTACTCCTTCTTCATCGCTGCCAATACCGTGCAAAAAGAGGTTCATCAGGCAGAGACGAGCGGTGTTATCCACAATCTCCCAGCCATACACTGTATCAAATCTGAGGAAGTTGCGTTGCATACGATTCAATTGACTGTTGTGCCTCGTCACATAATCGTGAGCCGCCAGCAGGAATCCACCTGTCCCGGCGGCAGGATCGCAAATGGTCTGTCCTGGCTGAGGACGCATAACATCGACGATAGCCTGAATGAGTGGGCGTGGCGTAAAATATTGACCGGCCCCGCTTTTGGTATCCTCGGCGTTCTTCTCAAGCAAGCCTTCATAAGCATCGCCTTTGACATCGGCGTCAAGAATCGTCCATTGCTCTCTATCAATCAGGTCTACAATCAGGCGGCGCAAATGTGCTGGATTCTGTATCTTATTGACGGCCTTGCGAAAAATAATACCGAGCATGCCGGACTTCTTGCTCAGTTCCTCTAAAATATGGCGATATTTCGTCTCCAGCTCGTCGCCATCAAGCTCTAGCAGCGTCTCCCAGCCGAGACCATCTGGAATACGCGAGGGCTGGTTATACGGCTCCTGCGTGCGCTCATACGCCATCTTCAGAAATAACAGGTAGGTAAGCTGCTCAACGTAGTCGCCATACGACATGCCATCGTCGCGCAAAATATTGCAGTAGTTCCAGAGCTTCTGTACAATGTGCTGCGAGTGGGTACTCATAGATACGATACCTTTCTAAAGGTTATGCTCCAGCATATCACATTGTATAAACGTGTGAAACAGATGTACACTGCATGCGCATGACGAATGGTAATGATTACTTCAGCCGACAGGACGCTCCTGGAAAAATGCTGCGGTAAATACCCTGGATAATGGTATGTGCGCTACCCTCGCCCATCACCTGCTCCAATTCCGTCTCTAGCGTGCGAAATTTCAGCATCTCATCCATGAAGGCATCGGGACTCTCTTTCGTCCAATGCTGGAACATAGCCCGTATCATCTCGAACACCTTGAAAAGGTCGTCTGTCACATCATACATATCCCGCATAACACACATCTCCCTGTCTGCTCTTGCTCACGTCGGTTTCAGATTTCTATGCAGTTTCGTCTATGCTATAATGACTCTGGCTGCTTTATTCTGATTATGAAATATGGTGCTTGCATTGAACAGGAGTAAAAATTTCCTCATCGTTTTGCTTGCTATAGCTTATGAAAGGAAAAAACGTTGCCGGTTGTGAGCCAGACGCTCAGGGATTACCGAAAAACGCATCGAATCACCCAGGAGCAACTTGCAGAAGATTTAGGTATAGACCCGCGGACCCTTCGATTATGGGAAAGTGGACGTGCGCCAGAAAATATACGCGAACTCAGGCGCATAAGTGACGTGCTGGGTATTGAGCCGGAGCGTCTGGGTATAGGTGCGTCACTTTATGTTCCCAGAACACCAGAGCAAGTGGAGGAAATTGTTGATCGTGTCTGGTCGCTGATGGATGAAGTACGTGTAAATGAAGCTTCCACTACCATTGAGCATCTGGTACAAGACCTCCGTACTCAGATCGTCCCAAAAGACCGGCTACTACTTCGTAGTTTTGCCCATGCTCTCCATGCCGCAGGTTATGTTGCATCTATGCGCGCCAGTACAGGTGAAGTCTCTCTCGCAATCACACATTATCATGAATTGGAGTCCATTGCGCGAATTATGAACGATGCTACGTTACTCAATGTTGCTCTGGCTTATCAGGGTGACATGTACCGCCGCCCTGGAGAGATACAAAAAGCGGTTACGTATCTTGAGGCAGCCCGTGATACAACACAGGGAGCCAGCGCAGCGGCGAGGGGAAACGGCTTGCAGTTTTTAGGACGTGCGTCTTTTCTTAAAAAAGATATCTATAGTTTCGAGTGCGCAATGGCAGAAGCAGAAGAGCTAGCTGCTAGCATTGACCCGGCAACAAATAGCATTCACGGACACTACAATCTTGGCACCATCTATGAAGAGTATGGGAAAAGCTACGCTGCAATGGGCCAGACGCAGAAAGCCCTCGATTATGTCCAACGAGCGCAAGCTCACCTTCCATCAACGCCAAACAACAGGGTGCTGCTCATGATTGTGCGTGCTGAAGCTCTCATCTACGGCGGGGAAATTGATAGCGGTGAACCTCTTGCCATTGAAGCAGCCCGTCTTTCACGCATGCAAGGCCACCAACGCCGTTTAGAGCGCCTTCAAAACATCAAGCGTTATCTTCACCGGCAATCTCTCACGTTCGGAAAAGCAGAGATGGAGCTAGATGAAGCCTTGAACGGCCCAATTGAGCAATGGAATGTGACACCATCGTAATCATAAAGTTCAAAGCCTCCATCCTTACTCAATTTGACTCAATCAAAACGTGCTGCAATGGCTTTTTTGACTTCTGTACCTGACTCCCTCTCTGTTTTTTCGCCGCTCGCCCCTTCTCTTCTCGCCGTTTCCGCTCTTCCCGAATGCGTTCCAACAGCACACTTGCTGGCTCATCCTCCGGGTCTTGCGCCACCAGCCGTCCCGCAAACGCCTCCCGTAAAATGCTCTGCCGTTCCCGTTCTGCCCGCCGCAAACTATGCTCCACCGTTTTTTCCAACTCACTAATGATGGACATCTGCTCCTCAACTAAGGCTACGATTTGCTCTTGCTCGACGGGGGGTGGGAGAGGACAAGGCAGCTTCGCTATTTTGCCAATGCTTAACGTATACAAGCCGCTAGTTGATGCGGCAACATTCATCACACGCTTGTTTCCATCTGGAGAGTTCCAATAGAAATCTAAATATTTGGGAATGACCTTATTTAGCCGGACCCTAATAATGTGATTTTGGTGAACGCAATCTGGAATTTCTCCTTTCCATAATGCACTTCGTCCAATTTCTGTTTTACTACCATTCCCTTCAACAATGAGCATATCACCTACTTCTAAGCGTAGAGTATCTAATTCATTGCCAAATAACTCCATCTTTTCGACGTTTGTTAAATCTAAGCGTCCGCGAAATACATTCGCGACTCGCAAATATGGGAAAGCATTATTTCTGGGTACGCGGCTTGGTTGTTTTTGGATACCCCCCTGGATTTGGGCTATTTGCTCCACTGTCGCCCAACACCACCCTTCCGGCAACTCCGGCAAACTCTCAATATCAGGCTGTGCAGGTTCTTTATACCCTTCTTTCCACTTATCATCTTTGGGAGCAACGCCTCTTGCCGCCATTTTCGCTAACTGGTCGGCCTCCCATTTAGCGCGTCGTTCCTTTAGAATGCGTTTGAGCAACGTTGTCGCCGGTTCTGTTGTTGGATGTTTGCCGCGCCAATCCTCTGTTAACTTGCCTAGGTAATTTTCTGCGCGAACTCGTTGCGAGCGGCAAACTCTTCGCGCACAATCTGGACGATATCGTCGGCGTGGCTATCGTCTTTAGCGAAGATGAGCGTTTTGGGTACGTCTGTACGTCCCGGAAACAGGTCAGTAAAGAGAGCATCTTTGAAGGCGCGAATGACCGTGCGAATCTGGTCAAGCGCCACGACATCGCGGTCGAGTTGACTGGCACTGTAATGCAGTTCGCTGTCGAGCGGCTCCCAGCGACGGGCGCGAGTTTTGCGGTCGCGGCGGTCAATATAAAATCCCTTATCAATTGTGCTGCCCTGTCCGGTGATGCTGGTACGTATCTGATAGACCTGATAGTCCACGTTGACGCCATCGGCAACGGCGCGATCATGCCCGTATTCCATCACAAGGTTACGATTGAAAAAGCCAAAGGTCTGTTTATTGGGTGTTGCGGTCAGGCCAACGATATAGGCATCGAAGTATTCCAGCACGCCGCGCCAGAGGTTGTAGATGCTGCGGTGACACTCGTCAGTGATGATAACATCAAACGTCTCTATCGGCACGGCAGGATTATAGCGCACAACCTTTGGCTTTGCGTTATCCAGCGCCTCTTCCTGCTCAAACAGCGATTGTTCTTCCACGATTTCATCGGGTTCAGCCTCGCCAGAAAGCATGGAATAGAGACGCTGGATGGTGGTGATGCAGACGCGGGATACGTCGTCAATGGTATTGCTACGTAGGTGTTGCACATTGTACAGTTCGGTGAACTTGCGCCCGTCATCCGGGGTGACATACTGATCGAACTCTTTCAGCGTCTGCCGTGCGAGGTTGGCGCGATCCACTAGGAACAGCACGCGCTTTGCCCCGCCATACTTGATGAGGCGATAGATGCTGCTGACGGCAGTGTACGTTTTCCCGCTGCCAGTTGCCATCTGTATCAAAGCGCGTGGTCTGTCTTCGGCAAAGGAGCGTTCAAGATTGGTGATGGCCTCAATCTGACAGTCGCGCAATCCCTGTGTGACTAAGGGCGGCATGCGGCGTAAACGAGCGCGTAAGGTCAAATTTTGCTCTTCTGGCTCATCTTCCGGGGCATATTTAAGCCATTGAGCCAGTGTTTCCGGTCTGTGAAAGGCAAATTCGGGGCGACTGCGCGGCTCAGGGTCGAGATAGCTGGTGAAGCGTGTCTCTATGCCGGTTGTCTCATAGGTGAACGGCAATTCGCGGCGTGCGGAAGGCAGGTCATCGGGAACGCCAGTACGATATTTGGCGCTCTGTTCCTCGACACCCGTCAGTGTTTGTCCAACGGGCTTGGCCTCGACAATACCGACAACCTCGCGGTCTACAAACAGCAGGTAATCGGCGATGCCGGCCAATAGTGGATATTCACGGACAGCCACACCCTTACTTGCGCCCGCGTTGAATTGCTTGCGGTCCTGTACAACCCAACCCGCCTGTTGTAGCAGTTCATCAATGTTCTGGCGTGCCTGTTCTTCAGGCTTCATCTACTCCCGCTCCTTCACAAACACACTTCCAGTGTAGGAATAAAGAACATGTCTCATGGTAATTGCCAGTATACTCTATGAATGAGTTTCTGGCAATTACCTGTTCTTTTTCTGAGATACATATGTGGCAATGTATGTGCGTTATTTTGACTCTACCTGACAACGTGAGGACTCGACGAGCCGCAGCGATGTGCCAGTCATGCTATTGACTTTCAATGGATGGCTTAGTATTGTATCAGTCACTCTACCGATGAATATATGATAATGTATTTCGCTCTGGATGGGCAGTGAGCAGTGTGTGACAGCTCTGCCCAGGGGCTGTTACAAGGAGGGAGGGCTGTTACAAGGAGGGAGGGCTGTTACAAGGAGGGAGGGCTGTTACAAGGAGGGAGGGCTGTTACAAGGAGGGAGGGCTGTTACAAGGAGGGAGGGCTGTTACAAGGAGGGAGAGGGCGACCACACGGGTCGCCACTACTATGATACGGCCCCATGCGGCGCGAAGCGCCGCCAGAACGCATCATAGTAGTGGCGACCCTTGTGGTCGCCAGGGAAATTTGCAACAGCCCGACTCTGCCCCGATGCCTGTGATTTATTTTTGTAGGTCGAGTTTTCCACTTTGCCACGTTTTCCCCGTTCATACGACTTATTCTATGATGAGATTTCACGAGGCTGGCTCCGCAACCTCACTCACAACTTCACTCGAAGGGGTATACATGCATCATCTCGATGAAGATGAAGTACAAGAAAATGACGTACAAAACGATAGGAAAAGCGCACTCTACGACCATTTTGCCGCGACCATCCTGACATATCTGTGTCAGATGGTCTCAAACAGGCAGGATGCCGAAGACCTGCTGTTGGAGGTGTTCATGGCCGCTTTCAACAACGAGATGCTCTTACGACTTCCCGCCGAACGACAACTGGCGTGGCTGCGCCATGTCGCTCGAAACAAGACGATTGATCGCTACCGGCACACTGCGCGTTTGACCATGTTGCCATTAGATCAGGCCGGAGAAACAGAGGATGAGGGACTGACGCCCCAACAGCATGCCGAACAACGGCAGACCTACGAGTGCCTCTCTCAAGCCTTTGGACAACTTTCTCCCATTCAACAGGAGTTGATCCGGCTCCGCTATGGTCGTGACCTGCGCCTGACCCAGATTGCGGAGATGTTTGAAAAACCAGCGGGAACAGTGCGCAAGCTGCTTTCTCGCACGCTCTATCAGTTACGTCAGTTATACGAGCAGAGCGAAAAAGGAGAATAGCTATGTTTCATGATACGATCCCTGAAGAGCGAGAAGAACAGCATCAGAAACTCATCGCCCTGCTCCGTCGCGGCCTGCACGAACCTGTTGCCCTTTCATCATCTGAGCAATCCCAGATCATTGACCGGGTACGAGAACGCTTGATGCAGGAAAATGACCTTTCCTCTCACCTTGAAGAGATGCCTGCCCAACAAGCAGGGCAGGTCGGAGCCGGGCCTGTCGTGAGGATATCCGCTCGCGGAGGACATCTGCCGCGTTTTGTGAATGGTCTGGTGGCTGTCCTGGTAGTCGGCGTGCTTATTGGCGCGGCGCTCCTCCTGTTCAGGCCCTCGCTTCATCAGAATGGCACGCCGCCTCCGACAGACTCAACCGGGCCGACGGCTCGCACGCAAGTTAACGGCTTGCAGGCAACAATCCATCTTGTGACCCCAGTCCCCTACTTTCTCAGTGAATTGGTGTTCGTAGATGTCTCACTGACCAATCGTACCCATCTGCCTTTTGTGCTGGATGGGTCAAGCAGACCGGATATCGCTTGTTTCTCCTCTGCTCTGAGTGTCCAGATCACCGGGGGAAGCGTTCCTTTCTACACGCTCCCCAGGCTATCCATTGCATGTCTCCAGCCACTATTCCTGACAACGTTAGCACCTGGTCAGACGCTTACCATTCATTACTATCTGCCAGTGACAAAGAGTGGGGAGGTCACGATCATGATGGGAGGGATGACAGGTCCCCACCAGACCAACCCACTCGACGGTCATTGGCCGTCCCTGCGTATCCACGTTAATCCACAGGTGCCAGCAAATCGTGTAATCTCGTTGCATCAGCAGGGTGTGCAGGTCATAATCCAGGCACCCCCAGCCGCCCGTACTCACCTGCTCTACAGGCAAACGATCACCTGTGACCAGTATGCCGGTGGAGGCCCTACTGATTGGAGTTCGCTTTCAACAACGGCCTTGTCCCAACCCGCGTGCCCCACGGCACATAAGCACTGGCAATACATCGTGAGCGCCCCCGGCTACTCGATTGTGGCAGGAAAGCGGGACTCTTAGCCAGATATGCATGGGCATGCAAAATTTATGCATGCCCATCCCCATCATCTCCCCGCCACAACCTCCTCATCTCTTCATTGGTCGCCAGTAACTCGCCCAGTGACCCTTCCGCGTCAATCCAGCCATCCTTGAGAACGAGGATGTGATCGGCACGTTGCAGGGCGGTGCGCCGGTGCGTGACTACCAGGCAGGTCGCATCTTCACGCTCAAAGATGCGTTCCCAGAGAACACGTTCGGTTTCGACGTCTAGTGCGCTGGACAGGTCATCAATCACCAGCAACTCGGCACCTCGCATCAACATGCGTGCCGCCGCCGTGCGCTGCACCTGTCCACCTGAGAGCTTGACGCCGCGGGTGCCAACTGGCGTCTCCAACCCTGCCTCCAGTGCTTGCACGTCGTGTTCCAGGACAGCACCCCGCACGGCGGCGGCCAGTGCCGCAGGGTCGTCGGGTAGCCCCAGCAGGATGTTCTGCTTGAGTGTCTCGCTGAACAGATGCGGCACCTGTGCCGTGTATGCCGCACGAGGCGGAACAAGGAAGGAAGCCGCATCGTCCACGACGTGACCGTTCCAGCGGATCTCGCCTGCCTCCCTGGGCAGCAAGCCCAGGAGAGCCAGCAGGAGTGTTGTCTTGCCCGCTCCGACGCGCCCTGTCACCACCGTCAGGGTGCCGCGTGGCAGGCGCAGGTCCACAGAGGCGATACCGCGCCCCGACTGTGGGTGGCGATAGGACAGCCCCCGCGCCTCCAGCAGGATCAACCGATCGGTCGCACTGCGTGCTGGTGGCGGAACGGTAGGCAGGGGTCCGCGCAGGTGCAGTGGGGTGGGTGCCACCAGCGCAGTCGGCGGAGCATTACCCAATAAGTTGTTCATGCGTGCGAAAGCAACGCCGGTCTGCCGGTAGACGACCAGGAACTGGCCGAGCCCGGCGGTAAAGTCAGCGATGAAGCCCAGATACGAGACAAACAGGGCAAAGTCGCCCACCGTCAGGCTGCCGCCGCGCAAGCTTCCGGCGGCCAGCAGCATAATCAGGCCCGTACCCACGCTCACCGTGTTGGCCGTGATGGCATCCAGAGCCTGCGTCGCCAGGCGATCAGCCAGCATAGCGGCACGGCGCTGCTCGTTCAGTCGTCGGAAGCGTGCCACGGTTCGCTCTTCGGCTCCGGCAGCCTGCACCGTTTGCACTGCCGCCAGGATATCGCCGATGGCTCCAGTGACCTGGCTAGTGGCCTGGCTGCTGGCTGCACGGTAGCGACCCAGAGCGGAGCTTGCCCGCCGCGCTACTACTGCCACAACCACGAGGGGCAGGACGACGACCAGCGTCATGCGAACGTTGATAGACAGGAGTATCAGGAATGCCACCACGGCAAGCAGCCCCTGGCCCACAATCTCGTCAGACCAATCTAAGGCATCCTCAGCCTGATAGGCATCGTCACGAAAGCGACTGATTGTCTCGCCTATGGAGTGGGGCAGAGCATCAGCGCCCGGCCGGCCCAGGACGTGCCGCAGCAGGTTGCGGCGTAGCAGCCCGCTCATCGTGAACCGCAAGATGATTTCGACAAAGCCAGCGGTGAGCCACACGGCCACACGGCTCACCGCGAGTACCACCAGCAGCACGATCAGTCCCGTCGTACCCGTGGGCAAGTGCGCTTGCCCCGTGAGCGTATCAAAGAAGGCGCGGGCAATCTGCCCTTCCAGGAGGAACGACAAACTGAACACGACCCACAATATCGCGTGGAGCAGGTAGAGCCAGGGCTTGTAGCGGGCCATTTTCATCAGGTAGCGCCAGGTTGGGAGCGGTTTCACAAGAGTACCTCCGAAGTTTCGACCCGCAGCAACTCGGCAAAGCGCGAGGTGGGGTCGGCAGCGAGGGCAAGTCGCGGCCCGTACTCGCGCACCTGCCCGTCTTCCAGGACAAGGATGTCGTCAGCGTAGGCGAGCGTGGACAACCGGTGAGCTACGATGATGCCGGTGCGGCTGTCGAGCAGTCGGCCCAGCACCGTCTGTACCAACCGGTCCGTGGCCGGATCGAGGCGCGAGGAAGGCTCATCCAGGATCACCAGGTCGGGGTCGCGCAGCAAGATGCGTGCGCAAGCCAGCACCTGTGCCTGACCAGCGGAGAGCCCGGTACCGCCGGTCAGGAGTTGCGTGTCGAGCCCACGCGGCAGTTCCCGCAGCCAACCGGCCAGACCCAGGGTATCAAGTACAGTTCTGATCCGCTCATCCGGCACGTCGTCGTCGAAGAGGGTCAGGTTGTCGCGCACGCTAGCTTGGAAGAGATGCACCTCCTGGGTGACCAGACCGATGCGCGAGCGCACCGCCGCAAGGCTGACCGCCCGCAGGTCTACACCCCCCAGGCGCACCGCGCCGACTAGAGGATCGTAAAAGCGCAGCAGCAGTCGCGTCAGCGTCGTCTTCCCGCTGCCTGTGCGTCCTACCACACCCAGCACGCGGCCCGGCGAAAGCGACACGCTGACGTTGCGCAGGACCGGGGCATCTTGCGCATAGCCAAAGGAGACGCCATCCAACTCCACTGACAGCGAGCCTGGTGGCAGCGTGACGCCGGGACCATCGGTCACACGCGGTGCCGTACCGAGCAGCGCCTCGATACGGGCTATGCTGGCATCCGCCTGCTGCAAGTCCTGTACTTCATTGCGGATCTGCTCGGTTGGCTGGCGCAGCATCTCGGTACACTGAAAGATCAGATAGACAGTGCCGATGGTCAGCGTGTCGGCCTTGAACAGCATGGCGCTCAAGGCAAAGGCGACGGCTGTGCCGAGCGCAAACAGTCCCAGGCTGGTGGCGCTCATGCCGTAGCCCCACATCTGCGCCTTGCGCGTCACGGCCAGCCACGACCGCATCACCTCGGCGCAGCGGCGCAGCACAAACGCGCCCGCCCCGCTGGACCGGATATCCTGCAAGCCGCCCAGGTATTCGCCCAGGAAACCATAGAAATCGGCGTTGGCCTGGCGATCTGCGGCCCAGGAGGGTGCGGCAACGGCCCGGATGCGCAACATGGCTGCCAGCGCCAGCACGACAAAGGCACTCATCCCCAGGCCTACCCGCCAGTCCACGTGATAGAGCAGCGCGAGTACTCCCACCAGCAGGACGCCGTTGCCGAGTACATAGACCACAAACCGTGAGAAGAAGCGGGCCAGGGTTGCCACGTCACCGTCCACCCGCTCGATCAGTTCGCCCGGCGTATGGGCTGTGTGAAACGTGGCATCCAGCCGCAGCAGGTGGGCAACAAGGTCGGCACGCAGCGCATTAGTAGCTGCCCAGCTTACCTGTTCGGCCACGTAGGTTTCGCCAACCGCTAAGCCCTGTCCCACCAGGGCCAAACCCATGGTCAGCAGCGCCAGCATGATCAGGTTATGCATATCTCCGCCGGAGGTGGCCTGGTCAATGAAGTAGCTCGCCACCAGCGGCGTGACGACCTGCACACAAATGGTGCCACATAGTATCACAGCCAGCAGGCTCATTCCCAACCAGTGAGGCCGCAGATAGTGGGCTAACAACCGCCAGTAGCGTTTCAACTGAACGTACATCAATCTAGTTTTGTCCTTTCGCTCAAGAGCGTTTCAGGTGCATTTTGCGGAACAGGAGTACACACAATATGAGTGTGCAGCATATATTCTGCCTGTGTTCTGTCCAGTAGGAACAGAGGATAGCCCACGACGAGGTAGGGCTATGTATGTGTGGTGGAGAGCGGTGATGCTGAAACGAGAGGCAATGTGCTGCTCATACGACGAGCAGACAAACAAAAGAAGCCCTACGAGGCTGAGTGGGCTGTTTGTGAAGAGCGAAAAAGAAGTCTACAGAAGAGAGTCGTAGACTTCTGTAGCCTATCGAACGAAGAATATGGTCACACCGAAAAAGGCGAAATCAGCCTACTGATCCGCGTGAAAACGACCACGTTCAGTTGTAGACACAGCCCACTTAGCTTAGCAACACCTTCGCTGTGGTTGTAGGCATGATAAATAGTACCTCCGCAAACAAGATAGACGCATATTACCATATGTTTTGCCCAAAAGGCAAGCCCGGAGAACCCTCAATGAGAAGCATATAGACGAAAAGCCAATATTCGTGTAAGCTATAGTCAGTGAAATGGTACCCTTGAGCGGAGGAATAGAGAGGAACACGCGGCTATGGCAACTCAACCACGCTGGTCACTTCTCAGCGTCGAAGACTACCTGCGACTTGATAGCAACAGCTTTGAGGCTCGTTACGAGTATGTTGACGGGTATGTGACGATGTTGTCAGGAGGCACGGCCAATCATGCAACAATCGGGATAAATATTACAAGTATTCTGCGGGATTTGCTTCGCGGTAGCCCCTGCCGTGTCTATAACTCAGACTTGCGCGTGCAAATTTCGGAAACACGCTACTTTTATCCAGATGCGACTGTCAGTTGCGATGAACGAGATCGCGGACAGACTGACATGATACGCTCCCCACGGCTGGTGGTTGAAGTGCTTTCCACAAGTACGGAAGCGCACGATCGCGGTAAAAAGTTCTCGTATTATCGCGAGTGTCCAACGATACAAGAGTATGTTTTGATTAATACACAGTATCCATCAGTAGAAGTGTTCCGCCATGAAAAAAACTCCCTCTGGACCTTTCATGCCTTTGTACCAGATGACGAGGTAAAGCTGGCGAGTATCGCAGTTCATTTTCCCGTCGCTGCTGTCTATGAAGATGTCGAGTTTCCACCGGAACACGAGGATACTCTGGCATAGTTCTCAGTGCAATAGTCAGATAACACAAGGTTCCATTTTGCAATGCAAAATGGAACCTTGTGTTATCTGACTATTGCACGACAAAAACCTAATCCCTTACGCGGAAAATCTTCACTCTCCGGTAAGGCTCTTTGCCGCGACTGCGCGAGTTCAGATTGTAGCGAGTCGCCATCTGGTGTTGCAGGCGACGGATATAGGCATTGGCGGGTGCCAGTTCAGCCGTGGTCAAGCCCCTATTCAGGACTTGATGGATGGCGTCCTCGGTCTCCAACAATGCACGAGTGGTATCGTCTGCTGACTCGCCCCCTTCGCCGTTCTCATCCTCGTCATCACGGATGGGGTCAACCTCCGGGATGTCGAAGATGTGCGCAAGAGCGTGCTGCATCTGCGCCACTGTATTGTTTTTCAGGATGATGATCAGCTTACGTTGCTGCTCCGCTTCCTGCAAACGCTCCGGTTGGCGTTTATAGTAATTCTTCAGCGTAATCACCGCGTCGGCATCATCCTCGTTGTTGGTGAGGATAATGGGTACGTGCAATTGTCGTGCCGATTCAGCAAGCCGATCTCGGTTCACACCGAAAGGATAGACCCGCAGCGTCTTAGGCAGAGGCGATTGCTCACGCTCATCATCATCGTTTTCGACTGTTAGCGATTGACCGGATTGTGCCGACTGGTACAGGTTCCCGGTCAGTACAGGACGGTCGGCGGTAATCAGTGCGGTCGGTTTATTACGCTCGACATCGGCGGGTGCGGTACCGGTAGGAGCAAGCGCCCTTACCTGTGCCGTAGACGAGTTCCGGTTGCGAAAGCGGTCGGCGCTGTTCGCGCCGCCACCTCCTCCTCGTTGCCCTGAATTCACCTGACGGAACGAACTCCAATCGCCTCTGTCTCCCCTGTCTCCGCGATCCCCTCTATCCCCACGGTTGTTGCGGTCGTACCGCTCACCTCGCTCTCCCCGGTCATTGCGGTCAAACGTGCTGGTTTCTATTGGACGCATAGAGCCGAAGCTGCCGTTACCCCAGGTTGGTACATCCATACCACCGGCGGAGATGCGGCGCACGGTCACGCGACTGGTCTCTTCATCGCGGGTGCGCTCCTCGGCGACAACAACCTGCCCGCGCAGCATGTTGTCCACCGTATCGGCAACGTCACGATGCACGACCAGTTCTTGCCAGCTTTGTTGTTCCACGACGACATCGAAGGTGGGCGGCGACTTACGCTCAAGAATACTCTTTTGCGTATGACGACGACGCGCCTCCTCGTCACCAAGCGTTACGGTCTGGATACCCCCTACAAGGTCCGAGAGCGTCGGGTTCACCAGCAGGTTGCCCAACGAATTTCCGTGCGCGGTGGCGATGAGTTGCACACCGCGTTCGGCGATGGTGCGAGCGGCAGCGGCCTCCAGTTCCGTGCCGATTTCGTCAATGACAATCACTTGTGGCATGTGGTTCTCGACGGCCTCAATCATCACGGCGTGCTGTTCCGCCGTGCGTGCCACCTGCATGCGGCGGGCGCGACCGATGCCGGGATGCGGAATATCCCCATCACCGGCGATCTCGTTTGAGGTATCAACGATCACCACTCGTTTATTGGCTTCGTCCGCGAGGACGCGAGCTATTTCACGCAACAGGGTGGTTTTACCCACACCTGGGCGACCAAGTATCAAAATGGATTGACCCTGTTCGACAATATCGCGGATGAGCGCGATGCTGCCCAGTACCGCTCGACCAATACGGCAGGTCAGGCCAATAATTTTCCCCTTACGATTGCGGATAGCGCTGATACGATGCAGCGTGCGTTCGATACCGGCGCGGTTGTCGTCACCAAATTCACCGATGCGCTCGGCCACGAATTCGAGGTCGGCGCTGGTAACAGGCTGAGTACTTAGGATCACCTCCCCATCCGGGAACCGGCCCTCGGCGTAACGGCCCAGGTCCATTACGATCTCCAGCAGTTCGCTTCGGTTATCGAGCCGATTGACCGCGTCGTGGATGCCAGGCGGAAGGGTCGCTAGCAGAGCCTCCAGATCGTCAGTGATCGCGTGTTGCATAGGCAGTTTCATCACCTCATTGTTTGGCGTGAATTGGCGGTCCCCAGGCCCTTCACGCCGTAGACCACTCGTTGCTCCAGTAGGGGGACGGTGCGGGGACGCATAGCTAGCAAAGCTATGTGGCGCACGAGCATAGCCCTGGTCGAGGTATGCTCAAAACCACTGTCGCGCAGAGCGGTGATGACAAAAGATTCGTACTCGCGCACCTGACAATAGATGCGCTGTACTCCACCCTCCTGCAAGCGTCGAATACCGAACCGGATGAGCGGTTCCGCGAGGTCGGCATGCTCAGGATGGACAATCAGCGAGAGCTGGTGTGGGGCCGAGCCGTTCCCACGGCTGAGCCGCATCCATGCCCCTAAACGAACGCCAACATCACAAACGTAGTTCTCATTTCCACGCGAAAGTGGAGTTGGTAACGCACGTAATGAGCCGACGTGTAGCTTAGCAAATTCTTCGCTGTTCTCCAACAACTCCGCCATTTGCACGCGCTGCGGCGTGACGGAGCGGTAGAGTTGATGTAAGCCCCACACATAATGGCGATTCCAGCGCCGCAGTGAGGGCAGGTTGAAGGTTTCAGATGTTGTATTGCCGGCCGATGGTAGGGGCCGATTTATCGTGTCCGCATCCCTATCAGCATCGTGGGTCGCCGGGTCATAGACATAGGTAAGCTCGCGTGCATAGCGCTGAAAGCCCGCACGCTGGAAGAGTTCCTGCTCTGGTATCTCGTCCTCAACCTTTGCGAAAATACGAAGTATGCCGTGGGTGCCTGCCATTTCCAACATGTATTCCAGCAGGCCCATTAATATTTCATCACCGGCGACGTTGCGCTGCACCATCGAGGCCAAATAGGAGATGTCCCACATTGTGTGCAGTGGGCGTTCCTGCACCTGCGCAAATCCCAGGATATGCCAGTGATCCTCAGCTATCCACGTGCGGGACGCTGGATTGAGCGGAAAAATGTTCCGCAGTAAAGGTGGCAGTGACAGACGATTATCTAGTGGCTCCAGCCAGCACACGAAATCAGCGAACTCATGTTGTCTGCTGCGAGCGCGGCGGTCAAGTGAGTAGATGATTCCCGGCAAATCAACATACAGTACCGGTCGTATCATCCATTGCTCCCGCGTCGTGTAGGGGCGCAATTCATAGCGCCCACGTCCCCCGGACAATCAATTGTCCATCATCCATTATGTTCGCCGGGCAGAGGGTGCGATAAATCGGACCCCTACAGTTTGACGCTCTCTACTATGCGGAGAAAGTATTGATGAAAACGTGGGTCGCCTGAAACCTCCGGATGAAATGCGGTGCCTAACAGGTGTCCCTCACGGACTGCGACGATGGTCCCATCGTCGAGCGTTGCCAGCACTTCCACACCCGGGCCAACCTTTTCAATGGCTGGGCCACGAATGAAGAAGGCATGGAATGGCGCTTCTCCTAAGACCGGCACCGACAGGTCTGTTTCAAAACTTTCCCGCTGACTGCCAAATGCATTGCGGCGAACCTTTATATCCATTGATGCCAACAATGGCTGACCCGCCAATGCATTATCCGTCTCTTTTGCTAACAAAATCAAGCCTGCACATGTTCCCCAGACGGGGAAACCATCACGAATTTTCTTTAGTAACACATCATGGATTTCATAGAGTACCATGAGTTTGCCGATGGCGGTACTTTCACCACCTGGTAATATTATACCATCTAAATCGTCCAATTGCGTCGGAAGTTTGACGGCTTTTGCCTCAACTCCCAGTTCGGTCAGCATTTTCATATGGGCGGCAAAATCACCCTGTAATGCTAATACGCCTATACGTAACTTCGGGTTGTAAGTTTTCTCTGTCTTTTCTATCTCTTGCATAATTATTCTTCTTGTCATACGCATGTCCGGCAATGCAAAATTTGCGAACATTTCTGCCAGCAAGCCTCCGGCTTGCTGGCAGAAATGTTCGCAAATTTTGCATTGAGAAAAAACCTACCAGCCGCGACGGGCCATGCGCTCTTCTTCGGGGAGCGTACTGACATTGATGCCAACCATTGCCTCACCAATGTTGCGCGAAACTTCGGCAATGATCGCTGAATCTTCAAAATGGGTGGTGGCCTTCACGATGGCCTTGGCGCGTTTCATCGCATCACCTGACTTGAAGATGCCGGAGCCAACGAAGATACCCTCGGCACCCAGGCGCATCATCAGTGCGGCGTCGGCGGGGGTCGCGATACCACCGGCTGAGAAATTGACGACGGGCAGTTTGCCTTTCGTGGCAACCTGCTTCACCAGTTCAAAGGGAACGCGCATATTCTCAGCTTCAATTGCCAGTTCATCATCGCTTAGCTCTTTCAGATGGCGCAAACCGGACATGATCGCTCGCATATGGCGCACGGCTTCTACAACATTGCCGGAACCAGCCTCGCCTTTCGTGCGCATCATTGCCGCTCCTTCATGGATACGTCGTAGCGCCTCGCCGAGGTCACGCGCCCCACAGACGAAGGGAACAGCGAATGGATGCTTATCCACATGAAACTGTTCGTCGGCGGGGGTCAACACCTCAGACTCGTCAATGCAGTCTACGCCGATGGACTGGAGAATCTCGGCCTCAACGAAATGCCCGATGCGGCACTTCGCCATCACTGGAATGGTGACGGCTTCTTTAATTTGAATTATCAACTCCGGGTCACTCATACGCGCAACGCCGCCATGTGCGCGAATATCGGCTGGCACGCGCTCCAACGCCATCACCGCGCTGGCTCCTGCCTCTTCCGCAATTCTGGCCTGTTCCGCGTTAATCACATCGCAGATGACTCCACCTTTGAGCATCTCCGGGAAAGTACGCTTGATTTCTATTGTTCCTGTCTGCTTTTGCATGACGATTGTCTCCTGATATATAGGGGTTGTGAAACTATGATAGTGTGATTCTACCACATAGAGCGCGTAAACCGCTACAGCCAATAGAAGCGAGTTGGGCCAGCCATATGAGCCATTCCGACGAAAACTGGTAGGGGCCGATTGATCGCGCCCGTGTCCCAATCGGCATAGCACCAAATTGTAGCCATGTTGCCGATTGATCGCGCCCGTGTCCCAATCGGCATAGCACCAAATTGTAGCCATGTTGCCGATTGATCGGCGATGGGCGCGATCAATCGGCCCCTACCAGTCCGTCAATGTTCATGTGACTGGTGATGCCCCAGCAAGGGACACCGGCAGATGCGCACAGCTCACTCGTCACGGAGATGCTTCGCTGCACTCAGAATGACAGCCTCCGGCCTGTCATTCTGAGTGCAGCGAAGCATCTCTCGTCACTGCTGGAGCATCACAGTCACATGAACGTTGACAAAGTACTACAGCGAGGTCACGGCCCTATACAGCCAATTGGTGAGTTCATCTTTGTTCATCTGTCCAGAGGCAACGGCCATCATAACCGTGTAATATTCCATTTCCGCTACAGTTGGCGGCAAGTCGTTCAGTTGGAGAAAGGTCAGCATTGCCATGCCTGCGGCACGTTTGTTGCCATCAATAAATGGATGGTTCTGGCAGAGATGAAATCCATACGCGGCTGCCATTGCATGGAGCGTGGTATGTAAAAACTGTCCATCAAATTGAGCCTGTGGCATATGAAGGGCCGCGTCAAGCATTCCTGGATTACGCACACCATAGGAACCACCATACAGGCGAATCTGGTCTTCGTGGATGGCAAGCACAATTTCTGCCGGTAGAAAACGAATCATAACATCACACTCTATCTCACTCTATTCAGCCAGTTTACGATTCGCATTGCGGTAGCGCGGCTCAACTTGTTGATATGCTTCCCAGGCATTTTGAAAATCCGTAGTAGCGCGTGTCAGGATAATGCGATCACCCGTCACTGCCACTGCGATTTCATCGTTTTCGTGCAGGTGCAGTGCTTCCACCACCGAGGCCGGTAACGTCACAGTCGTTGAATTCCCAACTTTACGCAATTTCACAATTTGCATAGTCTTTTCCCTTCCCGTTACTTTGTTATTCTACATTTTTACGTATATACAGAAGTGTATACGCGAAATTGGCATCTGTCAAGGACATTTGTATACCCAGCACCACTTTCCTCGTCCTCGTGTACTTGCGATACATTTGCCATATTCATATAATGAAAAGGGCGCTATGAATTGCGCCCCTACATGTCACAAAATCATGCTGGGTGGTGTCTCATGATTGGGGCATAATCGCGATTTGTGAACCTTTTCATGGTAGAATGCTACTAACTGGACGAAAAGGTAACATTTTTATTGTTTTTGCTCTTTTGTTTGAAAGAAATGGAAATTATGGCTGAAAACGTATTGACGGTGCCAATTGCAACATCCCCGCAGGCCCACACGGGCGAGGTGGTGTTCCGCACGCGCAATCTTTCCAAACAGTATGGTCAACGGCTCGCTGTTGATAATCTCAATCTGGCAGTAAATCGCGGCGAAATCTTTGGTTTTCTTGGCCCGAACGGGGCCGGTAAAACAACCACTATTCGTATGGCGCTCGGCTTGATTGCCCCGACTGGCGGCAGCATTGAAATTCTGGGGCAAGACCTGTCGGCACACAGGTCGCATATTCTGCCTCGCGTGGGTGCGCTCGTCGAGACGCCCGCGCTCTACCTTTATATGTCGGGACGCGACAACCTGCGGGCCGTTGGTTCGGCCCTGGGTGGCGTGCCAGACAAGCGCATTGAAGAAGTATTGACGCTGGTCGGCTTGCAGGGACGGCAGAGAGATCGTGTGCGCACCTACTCGCTCGGTATGAAACAGCGCCTGGGCGTTGCTATCGCCCTTTTGCAAGACCCCGATCTCTTGATCCTGGACGAACCCGCCAATGGACTCGACCCGGCCGGTATCGTCGAGATGCGCGACCTGATGCATCAACTCTCGGCTGAGGGCAAAACCGTCCTCATTTCAAGTCACCTGCTCACCGAAGTGCAGCAAATTTGTACGCGAGTCGCCATCATCAATCTCGGCAAGCTGGTCACGGAATCCACTATTGATGCTTTAACCACCGGGACTGGTGAGTTCGCCGTCACACTTGACCGTGCGACAGAGGCCCTTGCGCTCATCAAACAGCAGCCGTGGGGCGCGAGTGCGCATCTCGATGAGAAAGGCGCGATTGTCACACCGTCACCGGATACACGCGGGCGTACTCTTAACCTCTTCCTGGTCAATGCTGGCTTCGTACCCGATACGCTTGCTCTGACAACACAGGATTTGGAGCAGGTCTTCTTGCGCCTGACAGGCAACGGCACAGGAGGTGTACAATGAGTGCAGTAACAACAGCAACAACAGCAGGGCATACCAGTTTGCATACGGCCACCCCCAGCTTTTTTGGGCTGGTGCGCGGCGAACTCTTTAAAATTCGCAAACAATGGACAACCTGGATTATGCTGGGTCTGCTTGTCTGCGTCATGGCGTTGCCCAATCTGGTCCTCATGTCTGTGTCCAATTTGAAAACAAGAATCACGACTCTCCCTTTGGATGTTCTCTATAGGATCACGGGCATTGATCTTCCCCTTATGCGCATCTTCCTCGGCTTTTTCCTGCTCATTCTGACGGCTCGCGTCTTCGGGCTGGAATACCAGCTGGGCACCATTCGTATCATCCTGGGGCGAGGTGTCGGACGTTTGCAATTGCTGTCCGCCAAACTGCTGGCGGTGGTACTGGTCGCGCTGGCCGTTTTTGTGGGCGCGATCATCTACGAAGGCATCTGGTCGGTCATCGTTTTTCTGGTCCTCGCCGGCAATCTGAATGTGCTGAATGCCGCCACCTCAACATTCTGGTCGGATACAGGCATGTTGGCAGTGACGGTATTGATTAGCATGGGTGCGACGATCCTGCTGGCAATGGCTGTGACCACAATAGGCCGCTCTTTGTCGTTTGGCCTGAGCTTCGCGCTCAGTTGGTTCGCGGTTGACAACTTCGGCGTGATTATTATGGGACTGGCTTTCCGCCTCACAGGCAACGATTTCTGGCAGAATGTCACAGCCTACTTCCTGGGGCCAAACCTCAACGTCATGCAAGAAGTCGTCGTTGGCAGCCATCCCTCTGCCGTGGGTATACCGCCTTCGGTGCCTGTAGATGGTACGCACACGCTGGTCGTCACCCTCGTGTACTCGCTCATCTTCGCAGTAACCGCCATCGTCCTGACATGGCGACGCGATGTAAAAGAGTAATATACAACAAACAAAAAACGCATGGCGGCTGCGCCGCCATGCGTTTTTTGTTTGTTGTATATTATTACCATTCCCCGTACTGGTATTTTGTCTCTTGCTCGATCAGGCGCTGCTCTGCTTCATTCAGGCCGAATACGGCATAGACGGCCGCGTTCAGTTCCGTCTCCAGTTGCACGATGCGAGCGGTTAATCTGCCAATTTCAGACGCCTGTTCCTTCAGCAACGCTTCCCACTCGTTGCGCTCCTTCAACGGGATATCGCGTTTGAAGGACTTCATGAGTTCTGCACGAAACTCCTGAAAAGACAGTTCCCACCACAACTCCAGTTTTTGATTCAGCTTGCCTTGAGCAGTACCCAGATCGCTCGCAATACGATGCGCCGTTTGCCGCCGGATTGCATAACGCTGTTTCGCCGTCTCAGTAAGCTGCAACGTTAACTTACCGATATGTTCACATTGGACATCGGTAAGTTGCGGAACAGGAAGACGAGCAATGTACTGTATTTTGTGTTGATATATGATTAATCCCATACGCTCAGCAAGTGGGGCGCAAAGACGTGTGATACAAAACCAGCAAACTCTTGATTGGAGAATGCCTAATAGCGATATATCGGCAGGTATCAAGATGTTGCCTTTATCATTCACCGATTGGCCTCGTTCATCCCACGAAAAACGAGGATATTTGGCAATATCGGGCCAGAAGACTTTTGGTTCCTCGAAAGCTTTGTAATATTCAACAGGGTCTTGAATTTCGTACCATTTATATGAACCGGGCTTGCGACCAGTCCATGTATGTCTACTATCTCAATCACCAGGTCGTGGCTCTAATTGCTGTCTAAATTGTTTGAGATACGTATGAACAGAAGGATAATTCTCGATATCAATGCCACGCCGGGCAAATATCAACCAGCGCCCCTCATTCTCCTGATACCAGGGACGCAGGTCTTCTCCGCGCAATACCGGTTTCAGAATTGTGGCGCACGCGGGATCATCCTTTACCAGGCGATCTCGCGTTGACTGGTCAATGATGAACGCCTCATTTAAGCCAGTCTTTATTCCGTAGTACAGGCGTCCCGCGACAACTTCCCCTAATGGTTTCCCTGTTGCCATGAGGCGGGTAAAGAGGGTACGCGGGGCATCGCCAGTGAGTTGCCAGCCGCTATCAAGCTGGTCGCGCATGGAGACAGCGAAAAGCTTGTCGTCGAGTTGTGCGCGAAACGCTGTAATGGAATCGCCGCGCCCGAAAACGGCCACACTGGCAGTATAATCTTCCGTGGGCATTGTTTTTTGCACAAGTATGATTGATGGGCTAAGATCGGGGGCATCGGCAAAGACACGGGTATTGCCCAGGTCTATGATGGTCTCAAGCGTTGTTTGCGTGCGTAAATAGGAACGCATGGGGGTCGCGTAGTTGGCACGCAACCAGCTATTGCTGCTGATGTAGGCCAGTCTGCCGTCTTTGCGCAAGAGATGCAGACCCTGGGCAAAGAAATAGATGAAGAGGTCTGCTTTGCCATCATAGACCTCGTAGTGTTCCGTGAAGAAGGGTTTATCGGAACCAAGTTGCTCCTGGCGCACGTAGGGCGGGTTGCCAATCACCACATCGAAGCCCGCGTGTTCACCGAGCGGTTGGCCGTGCGCGTCGAAGAAGATGTTCGGGAATTCGAGTTCCCAGTGGAAGAAATGTTTGCGCGTGGCTATGCCGGTTGCAATACGTAACAATGCTGAAAATTGTGTTGCAAGGGCCGGTGCGCTATCTTTGCCAAGCGCATAGTCTGCCAGGGGACGCCAGAAATCGCTGGCGATTTTCAGGTCGTAATACAGCGCGGCTCCCAGATTTGCCAGGCGCAGATACTTCTCGCTAAAATGCTGCTTTAGCTCTGCATACGCGGCTTCCTGCGCTTTGACATCGGTGATGGTGATGCCGGGGTTCTGTTCAATCGCGGCTATTGCGTCCAGCGCACTGCTCGCGTGCAGGCGGAACTCGTCGTCTACAAGCGGGGAAGCTAACTGTCCCGCGCTCTTCTCTGCTGCTTCGGCCTGTTTGCTGCGCTGCTGCTGCTTTTTTGTTTGCGGGTACTGACGAGCGGCGACATCCTCTATGCGTGAGCCGATCAAGGCGTTGCCGGTACGCAGGTGGTGATCGAGGAAGCTGAGCGGGCGGTCTCTGGCGACGGTGACGAGCCAGAGCGAGAGCTTGGCGAGTTCGACCGCCAGCGGATTGAGGTCAACGCCATAGACGCACTGCTGAGCCACACGGCGTTTCCAGTAAGTGACATCCGCTTCATTGCTACCGCTTGTTTGTGTTGCCACTGTTCCCTCCGCCTCGTCGGGCCGCAAACCAAGTTCCACCAGGAAACGGGCAATGTATTCTGTAACTTCAACCAGGAAATGTCCGCTGCCCATTGATGGGTCAAGCACGTTGATTGCCAGTACCCTCTGTATGCGCTCCACATCTGACTGCGTATCGCGAATGGCGGCTTCTAATACCGGCCTCACAGCCGCATCTACCATGTATTTCACGATGTAATCGGGCGTGTAGTAGCTGCCGGTTTTCTTGCGCTCCCCACGGTCTGTGACAAAGTAGACCTCGCCGGCGCGAAATTCGGTGGCGATCTGCTTTCTCGGTACGCCTTGCGCAGGTACAATCTTGCTGCTCACGCGCAATTCGACCATCGGTTCGGTGGCGATATGCAGGGCGTACTCCTCGAGCAACCCTTCGTAAATCGTTCCCAGGTGTCGCTCCGCGAGGTCGCGATAATCAATAAATTGCCCGTTGACCCGCGCTAATTTGTCAATAGCGCGGCACAGACTGCTATCACCTACTCCGTATTGTTCAAGGAAAGGATGGCGCTGCGGGTCAAAAAGGCCGCCATTGAAGGTCGTGACGGTTAAGGGTGGGCTACCCAGATTGATGATTTTGAATAGCTCTTTCAGGTGCGACCAGATCAGGCTGGTATTGGGCAGAATTAGCCCTTCTTGCAGTCTGGCGACAACGTCCTTCTTGATGGCGTCCAGGCTGTACACGCGCTCATAACTCGGATTTTCCTGCAGCGGCAACAGACCGCGAGCTTCGGCGTAGAGAATGAAGAGGATACGGTACAGCAGGATCAGCGAATTGTCGTAGATCAATTTGAATGTTTCGTCTGTATGTGGGAGGCGATTATCTGTGTAGTCTAAAAATCCCTGCGCCACATAGCGCAGCGCGTCGTATACCTGCTCGCGCAGACTATCGCTCAATTGTTGCGCATAGCCCGTACTTTCAGCCAGGATATCGTTGAGGGAAAAGGGGCCAGCATCAAAAGCGTCACGGCGGAAGAAGGCATAAAAGTACAGAAACGCCTCGACGTTATTCGATTCTATCAGAGCGGGCAGATCAACCTCGTAGAAGACTTCTAGCTTGTGCGCCGTCTGGATATGGTACAGTCGCCACTTACGGCCATTCGTGAGTATGCCCCACGGCAGCTCACTATAGAGCATATAAAAGAAGATTTGGAACGAGGGGTTCTTATTATTGAACGTGTCACCACTTCCACTCCCCCTGCCGCTTTCCTTGAGCGCCTTATCCAATGGGCGGTCCCAGGATTTGGCATCACCGACGGCAAAGGCGAGGGATTGCAGGTTCTCTGCCTCCACTGTCTTGTGCTTATTTGTCACGAGCGCCGTATCATCGCGGTAGAAGATGTAATCTGGTCGCTGTGTGCCATCCGGTACCTTGAGCGAGGCTTGCACTTCAAAGCTATGACCAAGAGCGTGCAGCACCGGCTTGATCCAGTCCTCTTCAGTTTGCGCCTCATTGCTGGGATTGGGCGTAAACTTGCTGTAGCGCCGCCGCAGTTGAGCCATCACCTGAGCGGCTTCGTCCCGTAAGCTGTTCCAACGCCGGGGCAAAATCTCGTTAAGGTAGTGGTCAGAAAAGAGGCGCTGGTTATTGTGGGAAGCCTCTAACAGTTGCAGTTGTACAGACTCAGGCACGACGTTCTTTCACCTCGACAAAATTTACTCTTCATGCGGTACCCACTATAGCATGTCGGGGGTGGGAAGACAAGTGGGTGCTATAATGAACAGCAACACATTGATGTACCGCTGTAGGGGCCGATTGATCGCGTAGTACTGGCATCGCATGTTGAAGAAAGGATGAGGATATGATACGTCCCATACGCATACCGGGTCTTCTTGCTTTTATCGGTCTGATCGTCGTGATTTTAGCGCAATCTAACGATACGAATGCCGATGACGATTATGCTCCGCCGCCCCCACGACATACGCCGCCAGGCCCTATTCATAGTCCTATCCCGCGTTCTTATGCCACGGGAATGCCTGCGATTCGTCCGCACCCGGTTTCTAGCTCACCCGGTACTCCGAGTTTCACTGTTGATGATGTGAAAGCCTATATTCCGACTGCCACGGAGCCCAGGCTTGTACCTGTTTTAGGCGCTCACCTCACGATAGAACAAGTGTTATTCGTTTTGTCCAAAGAGGCAACTCAACTCATGCGAGGGGAAAGTCCCGGACTCCCGGATGACGCTTTAGTGTGTTTTGTGCTGTTGAAAGGTCCCTTTTATGTGAAAGTTGGCTATGCTCCAGGCACTCTGGCAAACCCTGCCGCAACTGCCCCGGCGATTGCCGAGGTATTTGATGCGCATACGGGGAATATTCTTGTATGGACAGTGCTTAGTTAGAGTAGAGTAGGGAAAGCCAGATGGCATAATTGTGACCGTATTGCCCCTTGCGAGTACCCTGGCCGACATCAACTCATATGATTGGTTACACATATTGAAAGTACCCGTTGCGATAAAAAAGGACCCAGGTACTTGACAAGAAGAGCAAAACGAGTAGATAATGTGTAAAGAAAGGAAGCTTTAAGGAGTATCCCAGCTATGAGCAAACATTGGCAAAAAGCCCAGGAGGCGGCGAGAAAAGAGGGAGGGAGCAATTTCATCTTTCTGCCCAATAACAAAGCACTCTTCGTCGGCTCTCAAGAGCGCGGCTGGATCATTCTGTCCTCAGTACATAATCTCAAACTTGAAGCCCAGACAGCCCAGGGCGTCGAACTCGCCCTGGAAGAGTTGGCATTCCCTCCACCTGGGATCCCGGCATTTTTACCCTGGAGAATCCCCGCCAGGGGCCAGCACGCTCTGGAAGAGGGCTGAGGAACGCGGACGGCTTTGGCATCTGACAGTGGAGGAAGCACTATTTCGGGTTATTTTCGTTCAGGAGGGACCAGAACGGGCTTCTTTGCAGTGCAGCGAGACAGGTAAGCGGTCAGTCAACCAGGCTTAGCGGGGCTTCTGACAGGAAAAATGCCGGGATCCCCAAATATTCCTGCGGAATGCCTCAAATGCTTCAGATTGCCCTTGACAAACGTATTTTTATCAAATATACTCGTATTTGTAAAGTGTTATACTTTGCAATCAGTCGTTGGGAGATAAATTTTCTATTGGTAGCCTTTCCTTATATACGTATCTCAACGAATAGGCCTACCTGTTCTGCTCAGCCCTCTCCATGAGAACACTCATCCCTTAGCGGGGATTCTCCAGGGTAAAAATGTCGGGACCCCACCTGGCTGGTCCTAATTCGTTATCCCCGCGTGCCATCAGGAAGCAACGGGAGCTGCACCACCACAAGGCGGCCTTTGCTTCTGCGGCGGTGCACCGGCGAGTCAGCGCGAATGATGACAAACCATTCCACTGTCCCAGTCTCCCATAGTTCCTGTTGCGGTTTTGTCGGCGTCTAAGGTACCGGCCCGATACCAATGATAGGCGGTTTTATAGCTGACGCCTACTTTTTTTTGCGTACTGGCTTAATTTCATGTCCCTAATTTACCACGGTCTGATCAACGTTGTCAACACTATTTGAAACTAGCTACGTCCCTCTCTAACATATTAGCTATGGAATGGGAATAACGCAAGATTTCCGTTGTTGACAATAATATAAATAACGATATATCGCTAATGCAACTCAAACGACGTATATTCGTAAATATATATGGCGAGACCGAAAAGTCTACCGCGTAAAATAAAGGTTGTTGTTATGGCAGGTTGCCAGAGCAACATATGTGAAGTACCCCTGGCTAAAGCCGAGGGGCTTCTACAGCCATTGCTAGCTGTTGGCTTCTTCCCAGCCGTAGTATGTTGATGGCAGCGTTGTGATCGCGATCTAGTTCAGTGCCACACTCGCAACTATGCCACCGCTCTTCAAGCGTTTTCTTGCGGATCGTGCCACAACCGCTGCACACCTGACTGGTATATCTGGGGTTGACTTGTACGACTGTCCTACCAGCGTTCTCAGCTTTGTAGGTACAGTACCCGACAAATTGGCCCCAGCCAGCATCCTGAAAGGTAGGCCCTTGTATCCCCCGCTTGAAAGACGGGGGTTTTACGGGCCGACGTCATAAAGCGAATCGGGTGATTCTTTCTGGGGTGCTTACCTGGGACTGCCCTGTGGCTGGTCAGAGCGTAGAATATACCCTTGCCCACGCACAGCGATAAGGTAACGCGGGTTATCCGGGTCTGTTTCAATTTTCTCGCGAATGCGCTCGATCAGTTTTTGTAACGTACTATCCGTGGGTAATTTATTTTTCCAGATAGCTTGTTTGATGTCGTTCTTGCTGCATACCTGGTTTGTATGGGCCTGCAAATAGTGGTATACCTCGCCTTCCAGGTAGGTGAAAGCAGGCATACTCGCACTTTTTACCGGCTGCTCTTTCTCCTGAAGTTTCTCGTCTTCTTGCGGAACAGTCACAGTCGGTGGTGTATTATTAGGGGAAGATGGCTGCGATTGCAAGGTCTGGGCAGATTGTGCAGGATGAAAATCCGTCCATCCCTGTATCTGAGCGAGATTTAAGAGGAATTGGTGCATAACTTCAGCGAAGACCTGCCATTTGCCATCTTTGCGCTCGATTAATCCGCGCTGCTCCAACTCCAGAAGGCGTTTCATATCTTCAGCTTTACCGCAATAGACAACTTCCATCAACGCTTGCTGATGTGGGGAAAGCATTCCGGGTTCCTTTTGATATCCTAACAGACGTGAGATTCCTCTGAGTTCCGGGTCCTCTAACCCATGCCACAACTGATTACAAATGATGCTGGCTTCTCGATAGAAATTTACCTCCAGCACTTCAATCTCGCTATTGTTGAGGGCGCGAAACACTTGTTGACGGCTCAACTCAGCTCGTTGTTGGTAAGCCATATCGCATATGAGACGCAGGAATGCTGGATGCCTTCCTGCATTCTCTTTAACGAAGTCAATATCCTGCTTATGCCAGAAATCTGCTAATTTCCCACTCTGGTAAATGAAATCATTCACCTCATTTGCCGCCATCAAACTAAGGTAGACACTCTCCGGTAGAAAACTGTTCCAGAACGGCGAATATTTTCTTTCTGGATGATATAACAATCGAATGGGATAACGGCTTGTAGCCAGGTAAGAGCAGTAACGGCTTAATGAACGTAACCAGACGCTATCGCGCACAGGCAAACTGGCGACTCCTTCCAGATTATCCAGAGCAAAAACGATTCGCTTCTTCTGGTCGCGTAATAGCTTCTCCAATTTGTTTTTCTCAACAAGAGCAACGTCTACAGGATCATCTTCTGGCTCCAACATGGGTGGATACGGCTCTGCCTCTCCATCGCGACTGGTTGTAAGTTGATTAATACGAAGTTGTAAAGCACGGTGCATATCCCACCAGAATTGAACGGAGATACGATCACCTTCGGCCTGATCAGCATAAGGGCTGGCATCGAAGTAAACAAACAGGATGTCCTGCAAGCCGAATTCTTTTTTGAGAGAGTCATCACTATCGGTAAAACGGCGAAGAAGACTTGTTTTTCCTATATGCGTTTCGCCAATCACGGAGCAAGAAAAATTCTGTGTCCGCAATTTATGACTGATATTCTGTACTTCGTGTTGTCTGCCATAAAAAGCTGACGCATCCACACTGGCCGATCGTGTAAAAGGATTATCAGAAGAAGTATGTGTAGAATAGTTCATAAGAGATTTGCCTCCTTTATCGCTAACTCAAGAGGCCAGTATCGTCGCAACCAGCGTGCGAAAAGCTCAACCTCAATAGCGTAATGTAGATCATTTTGTTTCAGTACACCGGTAGATGTCAGATCATGGAGCAAACGGATGAGGTTCTGCTCTGAAATGGAAGGCTGCAGAGCGTGGTGAATGCTCTGGTAGCTGACTTCTGTACTATCTTTTCCAATCTGGGCGATGGCGCTCAATATAACTTTATTTCTTTGTGTATCGGCCGGTTCATTACCTTCCCACAGGTGATAGAAAGCGCTGTCGTCCAATTTTGGTAACCATTCGTCCAGAACACGTAGCGTATATTCATAAGTAAAGGCGATTTTCTCTTCCTGCGCTTGATCGAATAATTTGTAACAGAGCAACTGCAGGTAGTAAGGATGCCGGCCGGTCATGTCGAGCAAGAGTTCCACGGCCTCGTCTTTGACCTCGGCCAATTTGCTAAGGCCATCTCGAATCAGGCGTTCAGCGGCCTCCGTTTCCAGATGCGATAGCTTTTCTGTATGAGCATCGGCAAGTAAGGAGGCCAGACCAGACTGAGCGAGGAATTCGCTGGACAAACCATTCCCACTCAGAATGAAATGCATCCTATGAGTATGTTGAGACAAAGAATGGACATGATTAAAGATGGCCTGGTGGGTCAACAAGATATCTTCGTGTAAGTCATTCAGGCATTGAAACTCATCGAGGATGACCACCAACGGGCGATAGCTCACTGCGTTCCTGGCTTTCTCGAGAAAGCGGTCGAACTGTCCGAGCGGATCAGCTTTAATACGGTCAAAATGCGGCATGGTCAAGGATTGCGCCGTTTGCGGGGATGTCGCTTTGATGAGTTCAAAGATAGTGTGTATCAACTCATGTAAAAACCGTGTTGTGGAACAGTAAGCAAGTCCCGTCAGATCAATGTAAACCGGCAAGAATTCGCTGCTTGTCAATTCCTCGATACGATAGAGCAAAGATGTTTTACCAATTTGATGAGGTCCCCAGACGACTATCGAAGAATTGCTTTCTTCCCTGCTTAACCTGCCAATAATGCGTTGACATTCATCTCCACGTCCATAAAAACCTGCCCCAGAGGCTGGGCCGCGATTGTAAGGATTGTCTAGATGCGGTGTTTTTTCTTCTGAGATATGATGGGCTATGACATTTTTGATGAAAGGAAGCGCATTGAGTTCCCTTAGTATCATATCTCGTTGTAAGGATGTTGTATGCCCGAGGTAGATACGAGCCTCTCTCATCACGCCATCTGGAGTACTGTGCAGCGTGAAATTCAGCACCTCAATGGCTAACGATCCCAGTACATTGTCAATATCTGACAACAAGGCTGGTTTCGTGTAAGCCTCGACGATAAGCATATAGTCTGGTTCCGGTGCCGTGTGTTCCCACTCCACTAGAACAGGAGATTTAATATGCCTGATTTTGGCACACTCGCTTCTATGAACAAGTATGCGGTGATTTTTACGATGATAACCAGTAATGGGAACAGGCGGCTCAGGTTGGCAACAATGAGCTAAATCGTAAGGTAACGTGGCGTACTCAGGCGCGAGTATTTTGACATGTAATGTAGGCTCGATCAGTGATGCCGAACGCATTCCCTGGATGCGTTCGGCTATTCTACTAGCTGTCCAGCGTCCTACACCGATGGATACAAGAACGTCCTCCCGACTCTCGAGACCCTCTTTAAGAGCAATATAGGTCATTATTTTGCCAACATCATGATCGTTTGTGGTCATACCCAGCGATTGAAGTTCTTGCTCCAACTCTCTCTGTCCACGTTTTTCCATTTCATTGCGATGATGCAGAGTCAGAGCGTGACGGATACGATTCAACGCATGAGTAGTGGAAGCATACTTTAACCATTCTGGAACAGGGGAAGCTTCTGGCGTGACTTGAATTTCTATCCTATCACCATTGCGAAGCATATGAAAGATGGTGGCATGTTTGTCGTTTACAAGCCCCCCGGTACAATGATCCCCCAGATCAGTATGAACTTCATAGGCGAAATCCAACAATGTGGCTCCTTGCGGCAGGTACTTGATATCGCCTTTGGGCGTGTAAACCGCAATTTCACCTCTGTTGGGGCGGTCGGCGGACGGCATTTGAGGAAGATACTCTTCTGGAATGCGCAGGTCATGCCAGCGTGCAGTATAACCATAATTGGCAACAAGGTCCATAGCGCCAGTACGCACGACAAAATTGACATGGTGACCATTCGTATGCGTCACTTGTGTGTGAATAGAGCGGTAGCCATTTGTGCGTGGGTGGCTGGTAAAATCGCACCATTGCTTATCCACCGATGGATAGTGCGTATGAAGAGCGCCGACTAGATTGAAGCAGTCCTGGACAGTGGTATTTGCTCTGATAATAAAGGAACCAACGTCTTCCAATCTCAGTGACGGTTCGATATTGCTCAATAATTGCCCTTGCCGGATACTCTCTTCCAGTTGGCGATGATAAATGGTATAAAGGGAAAATTGCTGCCAGTTTACCTCGTAGTGTATTTCCGAACTCTGTAAAACCTGGCGCACATCATTCGCTACATTGTCCAGTTCCAACAATAGCTTTGCTTCCGAACAGTGATGCTCTAGCATTGCATAATATGCTGGATGAATAATCTTAAAGCTCAGGTCTTCCAATTCACGCCTGACCATACTCATACCCATACGATCGGCAAGAGGCGCGAAAATATTCAAGATAATTGTTGCTATCTTTTGTTGTTGCTCTCGCTCCAGGTGCTGCACAGTTTGTAAATTGTGGAAACGATCTGCCAGTTTGATAATAAAGGCATCGCGCTCGTGAACAATTTTGAGTGCATCGTGCAAAAGTGTATTTGCATTGGCTTCACGACTTAAATCTCCTCCGATGCTTGTACCAGCGCCTCTTCTGGAATCTTCTTCAAAGCGGCGGATAAAGTTATTTAGATCAAATATTGCCTGTAACAGAGGGAGCCATTCTGGATAAAGTTTATAGCGAATTGCTTCCATTTGTTGCATCTGTGAATGATTAGGTGTCAGAATGTCATGAAGTAACCCTACCGCGACAACGGTAGTCGGAGCATGCCAATCAGCAAGTATTTGGGCGACCGCCAGAGGATGATTAATAAAAGGCTCCCCATTCAAACGGCGGTATCCCTCGTGCGCATTTTTCGCAATATCATACGCAACCGTTAATGGCTTCTCCGCCGCCGCTCCCGTATAGGCGGCAACAGTCTGAATAAGCGAATTCAGTTCCATCTTAATCTTTCCACTATCTAACACACTCAACATTGCTACAGTGGGCCGCGCTAAGGAAACTATCTACGCTTGCATTTTTTACTATGTCTGAGCTAAAAAACTCCCTGCCTGATTATATCTTACGTTATCAATAATGTCAACTTTGCGATATAAAAAGGTAGCAAAACTATTGCCTTATACCGGTACATATGTAGACGAACCGGCTGCCAAAAAATAAAACGTCTTAAAATAACCCTAAAATAGATATAAAGCTACATATAAAGATAAATATGGCATATATTAGACTTGAATTCTGACAATTTTTCCATTATACTACATATAAGGGCATTGAGAGATATTCTTTTCGCCAGTTTGGTGAAAAACTGGCAGAAAGAGGTTATCATGGTTTACCGTTTTCGTCTTTGGGGTTCAGCCCACTATTGTGAATTGCATCCCTCGGATATGGAAGGTAATTATTGTATCATCGAAGACGCGATCAGCCGAAAATTGTGCGGCCGCTCCCCGCTTATGATTGTCCACGACATCCGGCTAGAATTTCTCTTTACCGAGTACCACTATCTGATCCGTGTTGTAATTCAGTGTCTGGGAGAATCAGGCAATGACGATGGACTGAAAGCACATATCGAAGGGCTCATTACCATGGCTCTACTGGAATTTTTCGGCGAAGGACTGACTAGCTTTTAAAGCTGTGCCTCAGTGACTGTTTTGCCTTGCCTGTGTACCGAAAAATGTCAGAAATGCTCTCTATAAACATATCAGAGATACATGAAACGTGCAAGCTATTAAAGTCTAGCCAGACATGGTATCATAATGGGGAAAAACACCATGTAGGGGCGCAATTCATAGCGCCCACATCCAGGGAGCGTATTGGACACGTGGCACAGAGAGAACAGACAGCAGATATTGCGCAGAGGGCGCAGATTGTGCAGACATTAAAAGAATATTTTGGACACGAGGAATTTCGTCCGGGACAGCTTGAGGTAATTGAGCAGGCTCTGGTGGGCAATGATGCGTTTGTCTTGATGCCGACGGGCGGCGGCAAATCGCTGACGTACCAGTTGCCGGCCCTGTTGCTACCGGGACTGACGATTGTTGTCTCGCCCCTGATCGCGCTGATGCAAGATCAGGTGGATCGCATGCAAGCGAACGGCGTTCCCGCAACGTTCGTCAATAGTTCGCTGACACCGGCAGAGCGGGCGCGGCGCGAACAGGCGGCGATGGATGGCGCTATCAAGCTGCTCTATGTCGCGCCCGAACGATTGATGGCGAGTAATTTTCTCTATTTGCTCGACCGCATCGAGGAGACAGTGGGCGTATCGTTGATGGCGGTGGACGAGGCGCACTGTGTGAGCGAGTGGGGCCACGATTTTCGCCCGGAGTATCGCCAGCTGGGCAGGTTGCGCGAACGCTACCCGCAGATGCCGATGATGGCGCTGACAGCGACCGCGACAGAACGAGTGCGCGAAGATATTTTGACGCAACTGAAATTGCGTGAACCCCATATCTATGTCGGCAGCTTTGACCGTCCCAACCTTTCTTATGAGGTACGGCCAAAGAATCAGGGTTCATATAAGGAGCTGGTTCACCTGTTGCTGGTCCAACCGGACGCGCCCGTTATTATTTATTGCCAGAGCCGTAAGAGTGTTGACGAAATCAGTGGTGCTTTGCAGCGCGAAGGTATTAACGCCCTGCCCTATCACGCCGGCATGAGCAGTGAGCAGCGCACGGAGAATCAGTCGCGCTTCATTCGTGACGACGTGTCGGTACTGGTGGCAACCATCGCCTTCGGCATGGGTATCGGCAAGCCAGATGTGCGGGCCGTTATTCACTATGACCTGCCGCGCAACCTGGAAAGCTACTATCAGGAGTCGGGGCGTGCTGGGCGCGATGGGTTGCCTGCACAATGCATCATCTTTTTTAGTTACGGTGACCGCTTCAAAGTTGAATTTCTGGTTGGGCAAAAAACCAGCGAGCAAGAGCAGTTTGTGGCGCTGCAACAATTACAGCAGATGGTGGCCTATTGCGAGAGCAACGTCTGTCGCCGCCGCGTCCTGCTGGCCTATTTCGGCGAGACCTATGCAGAGCAGAACTGCGGTAATTGTGATAACTGTCTCCAGCAGGAGACCGAGCAGGAAGACCACACGATCAACGCGCAGAAGTTTCTCTCGTGCGTGGCACGTACCAATCAACGCTTCGGTATAAGCCACATTATAGACGTGCTGCGTGGCGCAAACACAGAAAAGATTCGCAACAATCATCACGACCAGCTTTCTACCTACGGCATTGGCAAGGATTTGAGTGTAAAAGAATGGCAGCATCTCGCCCATGCCTTCCTGCAACAGGGCTTGATGAGCGAGTCGAGCGACGGTTATCACATCATCCTACTCAACACTGTCTCACGCGAAATCCTGCGCAAACAGCGCGACGTCTATGCGCCAGCCCTACCCGTAGGGGCCAGATTTATCGCGCCCTCGTCCCCCAGACAAAAAGAGCGGCAGGACAAGACCGATAAGATGGTAGCAGATTTATTGCCGGAGGAAGCCGCCCTCTTCCATCACTTGCGTACCCTGCGCAAACAGCTTGCCGATGCACAGGGTGTGCCGCCATACGTTGTCTTCGCCGACGCCAGTCTCCGCGCAATGGCGCAGATGCGTCCGCAGAGCGAGGCCAACTTTGCGCGTATCCCTGGTGTCGGGCGCAACAAACTGGCAACGTATGGGGCATATTTCACCGACGAGATACGCAAGTATTGCGTTGCACATGGCTTGACGGTGGATAACATGCCGCCGCAGGACGAAAAACCGGAATACACGCTTTCCGCCACGCCGACCAACTCACATAGCCCGCATATCTCTACACACCATCATACGCTCGAACTGTACGAGCAAGGAATGAGCATTGAGGAGATTGCCGGGGCGCGAGGTATCAAACCCCCTACCGTTATCAGTCATCTTATTGCACTTATCGAGGATGGTAGAGAGATTGATACAGCGCCCTTGATACCAGCCGACCGTTATGATGTAGTTGCAGTCGCCTTGCACGCCGTGGGTGGCGACATGCTCAAACCCGTCAAAGAATACCTGGGCGATGAGTATTCATATGAAGAGATAAGGCTGGTGCGAGCAATACGGAGACAAAAATCTCCGTAGTAGTTTGTCAACGTTCATGTGACTGGTGATGCCCCAGCAAGGGACACCGGCAGATGCGCACAGCTCACTCGTCCCGGAGATGCTTCGCTGCGCTCAGCATGACAGCCTCCGGTCTGTCATGCTGAGTGACAGCCTCCGGCCTGTCATGCTGAGTGCAACGAAGAATCCCATTGTGCCACGGGAGATGCTTCGCTGCGCTCAGCATGACAGGCCAACTAGCTCATTCAAGCTTGACAGATGAATCGGCACCTACGGGGGACTTTACCAGTTGTGCTAAAATGGTTCTCAGAAAAATAAGAAGGAACAGTTATATGAAAAGAGACATATGCTGAGAACACTTACGGCCACACGCTATGTTACGCCGTTGCGCGAGGGCGGCTCGCTGCCGGCCATCGTCGAGGCGGACGACGATGGCTTGTATGTCGTGAAATTTCGCGGCGCGGGTCAGGGCGCAAAGGCGCTGATTGCCGAATTGGTGGCCGGTGAAATTGCCCGTGCGCTGGGGCTGCTGGTCCCGGAACTCGTCTTCATGGAAGTGGATGCAGCGTTGGGCCGCTCAGAACCGGATTTCGAGATTCAGGCGCTGGTCAAGGCCAGCGTCGGCCTCAATCTGGCGTTGGATTATCTGCCCGGCTCCATTGCCTATGATGCGCTGGTACCGCCCGTGGTCGAGCCGTTGCTGGCCTCGTCCATCGTCTGGTTCGATGCCTTTGTGACGAATGTTGACCGCACGCCGCGCAATACGAATATGCTGCTGTGGCACAAACGCCTCTGGCTGATAGATCATGGTGCTTCTCTCTATTTCCACCACACCTGGACAGATTATTTGAAGCAGAGCCGTACTCCCTTCAAGCCGATCAAAGAGCATGTGTTGCTGCCCTTCGCCAGCGCATTGAGTGAGGCCGGCACCCTGATGCGCAGCCGTTTGACACCAGAGCTTCTTCGCGCCATCGTCAACACTATTCCCGCTTTCTGGCTGGAAGCGGAAACGCCCTTCGCCGCGCCTGATGAGCTGCGGGAGGCATATATTGCCTACCTGCTCAGCCGATTGGCGTCTGCGGATGTCTTCGTAAAGGAGGCAATGGATGCACGCACGCAGCTCGTTTGATTATGCCATCATTCGCGTTGTTCCTCACGTTGAGCGCGGCGAATGCATGAATGTGGGCGTGATTCTCTTCTGTCGCATGCGCCGCTTCCTGCACACGCTCATCGAGCTTGACCGGCAACGCCTGCTTGCTTTTGCTCCTGATTGTGATATAGCGCTGATAGAGCAACATCTCGCCACGATTCCACATATCTGTGCAGGAGGAGCAGAAGCAGGATACATCGGCCAACTTTCGCAATCGGAGCGTTTCCACTGGCTTGTCGCGCCGCGCAGCACCATCATTCAGACCTCTCCAACACATTCCGGCATTTGCACTGACCCCAACGAAACCCTCGAACACCTGATGGAAACATTAGTGCGCCTACCATCCCCACCATCGCACGAACATACCCTGTAGGGCATTGCCCACAAGGGGCCCGATAATGCTGATGAACGAAATAAGCCGCCAATGATGAAACCCGCATTGGTACATCAATTTGTTCATCGTCATAATCGGGTCCTACTAAACTCAACAGACAAACTGCCGATACTATAATGGTATGGCATGAAAACCAGGTGCCATTGTTTCTACAGTATCATTCCTTTTGTTCCTTTTTAGTAGAACCTCTTTAGTACTCCGCGGGCGTAATACGCCATGAAAGGAACTTGCTCATGCGACGTAATCCCCCTCGTCACAAAGCCAGATCCAACGACTCTTACCCCTTTTCGTCTCCTTCGTCCGCGAACAACCTGCTTGATACGGGCCTCGAATATGCCCTACTGAGAGCAAGCCAGTTGCCTCAAGTAGATTTGACGGCTACAGCAGCCCCAGAGATTACTGCGCTTGATGCGTTATTGTCAATGCAAGTGCCTGATCCACAATGGATTATTCCCGGATTGTTGCCAGTGGGCATAACGCTGTTGACTGGCAAGCAATGGGTCGGCAAATCATGGCTGGCACTGGCGCTTACCTGTAATGTACCCGTGCTAGGACACATGCCTGCTTCTCAGGGCTGCGTACTCTACCTGGGACTTGAAGAAACCCGTTATCACGCACTTGATCGTGCCGCAAAGCTTCTGCAAGGACAGCCCGCACCCAATACATTGAAAATGGCGGATAGCTGGCATCCTTTAGCGGCAGGTGGCCTGGCCGATATTGAGGATTGGCTGGAGCAGCATGAAACAGCAAGATTGGTCGTAATAGACTCACTGATTAGCGTTTACGCTAAACCCCGCAGTCACCGCTCTAGCGGCAGCAAGGCGAGAGAAAACACCATCATGATACCGCTCAAAGTCATAGCCGATATGCATCAGATCGCCATCCTTGTCATTCAACATCTGGAACAGGCGCATACCTCTAATTTTGCGCATGATGCAGGCTTTGTCAGCAAAGCCGTGGACTATATGGACATTGTCGATTGTACTCTTTTGCTCAAACAGGAGCGCGACACGCCAGAGACGACGTTACATATCACAGGGCAACACATAGCCGAGAAAGTAGTGACAGTATAGTGACAGGTCAAACGAGCATAAAAAGCTAAGGCATGGTTCAAATGATCTTGACAGGTGCGCAGCAACAGCAAGGTCCAGCCGTGTCATGCTGAGTGCAGCGAAGCATCTGCCTGCCCGGCGAGAGAGGATGCTTCGCTGCACTCAGCATGACACGGTGTGACTCTTCACCTGTCAAGGACGCTTCTTCTCTTTTGAACCTTGCCTAAGTTTTTTGCAACACAAAAATCATGGCCTTTTATGCTCGTTTGACCTGTCGCTATACTGTCGGCTATGATAACAAGGAGGGACACATGATCGGCATGGTAAGGAGTTTTGTATGTTTAGACGGAAACGTTCACAGGATGAAATCTTCGCGGACTTTGGCTGGTGGGATAAGGGATGCTTCCTCGGCCAAATGACGGGTGACCGCTGCGATTATATTCAGGCTTGCGTTGAGAAAGTATTTGGTTCGCACGCGCTGGCACAGCAAGAAATCCTGGAGGTGGGCAGTGGCGGCGGCCTCATCTGCGAACAACTGGCGCGGCGGAACGTTAATATGGTGGGTATAGACCCATCAGAAGGTGCGCTGGCAACGGCCCGCGAGCATGCTCAGCAGAGCGGTCTGGGGCAGAGCATCCAATATTATCGCGGTTTCGCGGAGGCATTGCCCTTCGCCGATGGCAGTTTCTCCGTTATCGTTTGTCTCGACGTGCTGGAACATGTGCGCGACCTTCCGGCTACCATACGGGAAGTTGCGCGTGTGCTGGCACCAGGCGGCGTATTCGTTTTCGATACAATTAATCGCACATTGCTGGCGCGAGCAATCTTGATCTGGTACGGCGAACACTTTCCGAGTGGCGGCCTCAAACCCGGCATTCATCGCTATGCCGATTTTATCAAACCCGTCGAATTGCGAGCGGAACTGACGAGAAGCGCTCTCTCGGTACGCGAAACGACCGGTTTCATACCTCGTTCCCTTGTTCACGGACATTTCAAAATGGGTCCTGGCTGGTTCAAAGGTGTTGCCTATGTCGGCTATGCCACAAAAGACCGCTAACTTATTGTTCTAACCAGAGCTTTTTCCCTTCTTTGGACATGGCGCTTTTTTCAAGAGCTTCGGCGAACGTTTGTTTTTTGGGACTGTGCTGCTCGCTGCGGGCAGCAGTGCTGATTTGACGGCGATTAATAGTCATCTGGGGCTGGCTGTTGTTCAGGATGCGGCCGAAATGTTCGGCGCTGACATTAAAGAAACTGGCAAGGCGGTCGAGTTGGCGCTCGCTCAGGCTGACCAGTTCAATTGTACCCTGCTCAAACTTTTTCCAGACATCGGCACCAAGACGGAGACCTTGTGCGGCAGCGATCAGCGACATGCCACGGCGCGTACGCAACTCGGTGATATTTGACGCTACCAACTGGTTTTCGAAGACACGGCCCAGCGCAGTCTGCATGGCACGTTGCGTTAATGGCAGAAGTTCGGTAGTTGCCGCTCCTTCTGCTGTGTCGGCCTGACTTGTAGCGGCATAGGCAATGATGAAATCGCTCAACGCCTCTTGCGCCTCCGGGTGGTCGCGCAACAGTTGTATTTGCGCCTGTGTATTTCCGGCTTCTCTGGCGGCAATCCAGGCCATTTTCAATTGCTGCAATTCCAATCTATTCATCTCTCAACACCTTTCCTTCTATCTATATGCATCGTATTGTATGTTATGGTTGTTGTTTTGCCGCCCGGGAATACATCGTCTGCTCCTGTTTGATGCAGTCCTGTAACCGGCTCCGTGCCTTTTCGTAGCGCAGGCGCACGGTACGCTCGGTGCGATTACAGGCAGTAGCAATTTCTTCCCACTTCCAGCCTTCGATGGCGCGAAGTTCGACAATCATGCGATCCATCGCGTCAGACAGATAGGTGAGAATACGCTGGCTTTCATCCAGAGCGTGCAGTTGCTCATACTGGTCCTCCGGGTCGGCGACGTCGGCTGATACTATGCCTTCCTCGGCGTCGGGCGCGGGCCGCAATGGCTCCATCAGCGCACGCGGCACGTGTTGCGGGCGGCCTGTTGGGCGTCCGTCGCCATCGCGCCGGTAGTGCAAGCCTTCCTGGCGCAGGACCCGAGTGAACTCATCGGCGCAGAGGCACTGCAAATAGTGAATGAAATTCTGCGTCATAAATACTTCGTTGGGATTTATCGCCTCGCGCAACAGATGCTCGACCATGTTGGCAATAGCGTCTTCGCGCAGGTCAGGCCGGTGGCTCAATCCTGTGGTGCGGCGCTGAAATACCGGAGCGCAGCGATCCAGCAATACCTCACTTAACATGCGCACACCATCTGTATTGCCGTCCGCATACTGCACGCGAATATTCACAACAAGATCAATCTCACTTATCTCATAGCGCCCCTCGGCTGTGCGGCGGCGCAAGCGCTCTTGTAGCGTGGGTTCATCCAGGTCTAATTTGCCTTTCATGTATTCATGCCCTCATTTCTCCTGGAGAATTCTTACACTGTTACACTGAATAATTCTTATCCGCAAGGGAAAAGCGGAAACGATGGGTAACTGTTTAGTATCTAGGATAACAGAAATTACCCAAAAGGGAAAGATAATGTGATTTGACATCAGGGTTGTTGCAACGTTACCTGGCGTACCCTTGTGGTCGCCAGGTAACGTTGCAACAACCCTGCCCAGGGAACGCGGGGGCTTGCAATAGCAAAGGAGATACGCTATACTTCATGAGTAAAAATCCTCGCAAGGATTTGGTGGTTTCCGCTCCATTACTTTTGGGATAGATTATGCTAAGACTTACCAATCGCGCAATGACCTGGATTCTATTGCTGCTGGCTCTTTTGACGTGGGCTGGGATAGTGCTATTTACTTGCTATGTGCCGCCGCAGGGCGTTAAGGCTTTTGCCGTGTTTTTTGTGTTGCTGGCGGTTGCGCTTGCATGCACGTTTGCGCCGGTGGCCTATATCGTTGGATTGCGTTTCATCTCTTCTCGCCTCTACCGGGCTACGATGCGACACGCTGTGCGGCAGGGTATTTTGCTGTCGCTGTGTATCGTTCTCAACCTCATTCTGCGTGCGCTGCATAGCTGGAATATTATTACAGCCATCATTATTTTTGTTGTCGCGCTTATGATAGAGATTGTGTCGCTGGCAAGGAAGTAAAGGAAGTAGAGGAGGTGGGAGAACAGACATTGCGCATCATCATCATTCGTCCGGGGGCTATTGGCGATACGCTGCTGACCTTGCCTGCTATTGCAAAGCTGAGACAGCATTACGAAGACCCGCAGCACCCTGCGTACCCGCAACGTCCACATATTACGTTTGTCGGTAATGCCGCTGTGCTGCCGGTGTTGCTGGCTTCTGGCCTGGTTGATGAGGCTTACGATTATGATGAAAGACGTTGGGGTGCGCTCTTCGCAACGAGTGGTATGCGTAATCAAGAGCTACGCGAGCTGCTCCAGCAGGCTGAGAGGGTAATCTGCCTGTTACGCGATCCCGATGGTATTGTCATGCGCAACTTGAGCGCGGCAGGTGTCCAGCGTATCGCCATCGCTCCAGGGCGTCCGCCGGAAGGGAAGCGTTTTCACGTGGCGACGTACCTCGCGGAAACGATGGGTGTACGCTTTTTCGCGGACGAACGCTTCATATTACCGCTACATGTTGCTCCGAAGAAGACAACCCGGCGTCATACTGTCGCCATTCATCCCGGCAGTGGGGGCGCACAAAAATGTTGGCCCACAACTTCGTTTGCCGCCGTTATTACTCACCTCTGGCGGCAAGGCACGCCCATTACGCTACTCAGTGGCCCGGCGGATGCACCACGCTTGCAAGACGTATTACACTATCTGCCAGCCGATATTAAAAAGCACACGTTGCGTATCCTTGACAACCTCCCTTTGTTGGAAATTGCACAACACCTGCTTTCATGTAGCCATTACCTGGGCAACGATTCGGGTATTACGCACCTGGCAGCAATGCTGGGTATTCCCGCTATTGCGCTGTTTGGCCCCAGCGACCCTGCTGTCTGGCATCCCATCGGTCGCTATGTGGATGTCATTCATAACCCCGATTTAGAGCATCTCTCCGTTCATTCAGTTATAGAGCGTCTGTTGTAGAGGGCAGGACGACGGCTGTCCTCTATAATAGCCCTATTTGACTAGTAGCTTGTGTACATTCTGGAATATGAAGTACACTGGACTATATTGGCGCACTTGAATAGATGTACAGATGGAGAGAACAGGAGGAGAGAATAAATGATAGATCACCCTGATATGCATGAGCCTGCAGCGCCGCAAGGAAAGCTGATATTGCCTGCTATTCCGCCTGAGCAACTACAATCGTCGCCTGTTTATAGCGACCCGCGCTTACAGGTGCCGGGCGTCTATAGCAATCCACGTATGCAGGTGCCGCCGGAAATGTTGAACCGGCGCAATTCACCGCCGCCTCCACGTTCGCCTCTGGCGAAACTGGCGTATTTCTGGCGCAAGGACCCGGCGTATAAGGTGTTGCTGGTCGCGGTTGCCGTGGTGATGATCGCCGGGTTGCTATTAACGACATTTGTTACGAGTGCGCTGCTGCACGGCTTTGGCGGTTTAGCTTCTGGAGGGCCGTTTGTACAAAATCCCGCCGCGACGACGCAACCAGTTGGCACGGTGGATAATAAACCCGTATTTCCTACGCCGGGCGGCGGTAGTGGCAGCACTGCCACCAGCCAACCACCGATGCAAAGTACGCCCATTCTGCAACCTACGACACCTCCAACGCAACCAACACCTCCACCCGGCTCGTTAACCGTACAAATCACGAGCATTCCTAGCCATGTGCGCAATAATTCGTCCGTTGATGTCGGCGTTAGCACTAACCAGGCCAATATTTCGGTCTCGCTAGTAATCTTTTATAGCTCCTACCCCTACAGAGGTATGGCTGGCCCGGTGACTACCGATAATAATGGCAACGCAAACATACACTGGTATGTCTTCGTCAATGCGTTTAGCAACCGCATCGTCACTGCCTCAATCTACGCCGTGGCCCGCGACCAGAACGGTCAGACAGTGCGCTCGCAATCTGTGACCGTGCAAATAAGTGTCCAGGGCGGCGGCGGTGGCATGTAAGGCGAAATAACCTTTAGTTTACCGGCGGGGGTGCAGGGGCAGTCGAACCTGTGATAAAGTTGTACAGGATGTTGGCAGTAATCTGCTGGGCGGTCGCATTCACTACGGCCGGTATGACATTGTACAGGCTGGCCCAGTTATCAAGTCCCCATGTCCACTGAATTGTTCCCATATCGAAGACGCGGGCTCCACTGGAGGCTGTGTAGAGCGTTGAATTAGCTGTAAGCTGATTGTTATAGGCATCAGTCACCGGCGACGCTGCAAGGACTTCTACTCCCTTGACACCATCCGCTCCGACAATGGTGCGGGGTAGAAACTAGTTCTCTAAAGTATGGTCATGTATTCCGTTCTGTAGACATCTCGCTGCTTGACGTTTTCTCTGTCCTGTGAGAGAATAGGTTCGTGAGGAAAATGAGAACCATGTTTTCCTCGCCTGAGTACCGCGAGTTCCGCGGGATTTCAAGCCTGTGGAGTGGCACGCGCTGGCTTGCGCCTTCAGGCGCAAGTGAAACGGGCCACGTTGAAGCAGGAACCGAACAGCAAATAGGCATGTCCTAAATGTCTAAGTTTCGGAGAACGGTTGTGGAGACTGTGGAAAGGTCTGGTCAAATTCGTAGCCTACCAGCCCTGGTAGGCTGTCTCCATTCTGCACATTCGTACCCCCAAAGACCCAGCTTGAAGCGTCGCTCACCACCCAGGGATAGCCAGTTCCCTGCAAGTAGCTGACATACATTTGCCCAAGTAATGTTTGTTCGGGTTTTGAAACCGGTGCGTTGCGGAACTGCACAGTTGTCAGCGCAGGAATTTTGGTGCTGAGAGGATCAAGAGAGGCATCTTTATAGCAGACAATAATTCGGTTTGAGCCAGAATAGGCTGAGGACTGGTAACGAATTTGCCAGTAGAGGCTATTTGCGCTCATCGCATCCAGATTGACTCCGCTGTTGATTGCTTTATGACGTCGGCCCGTAAAACCCCCGTCTTTCAAGCGGGGGATACAAGGGCCTACCTTGTGGGGCATGATGGGTCGGGATATCTCTTGACAGTTGACGCAAGTTGTAGTAAAATATATGCATGGATACAAACACTTACGGAACAACCCGCATATGGGAACGGACACGACAAACGCTGCGCTGCATCCATGCCATGACAGGTGAAAGCAGTGTTGCCATTCTTGATCGGTTGGCAAAACGGGAGCTTGAACGCTTACAAAAGGAGCCACGTGAAAAGCTTTAAGTACCGCCTGTACCCAACTGGCAAACAAGCTCGTACCTTGCAGTGGACACTTGACCGTACAAGAGAACTCTACAATGCCGCTTTACAGGAACGCCGCGATGCCTACCGTATGGCACACAAGAGCATCACCTACTACGATCAAGCCAACCAATTGCCCGAAATCAAAGATATCAGGGAAGAATACAAAGATATCCATAGTCAGGTACTACAGGATGTGCTACGCCGTGTGGACAAGGCGATGAAAGCCTTCTTTCGGCGCGTGAAATCTGGTGAGACGCCAGGATACCCCCGCTTTCAGGGGCGTGATCGCTACGATAGCTTCACCTACCCGCAAGCTGGCTTTGCCTTGACTCAGGATAGCCGGGTATGTCTCTCCAAAATAGGAAGCATCAAAGTCAGGTTGCATCGTGAAGTACAGGGAACTATCAAAACCTGTACCATTAAACGCGAAGGGACATGCTGGTATGTGGTCTTTGCCTGTGAGGGAGAAGCGGAACCGTTGCCTGTTTCACATGAGGCAGTGGGTATTGACCTGGGACTGCTGCACTTTGCTACCCTGTCTACAGGGGAAACGATAGAGAACCCGCGCTATTTCCGCAAGGGGGAAAAGAAGCTGCAAGCCTTACAACAATCGCTTGCCAGAAAGAAGCGCGGTTCCCACCGGCGTCAGAAAGCCGTACAGTCCGTGGCGAAAGCACACCGCAAAGTACGCAACCAACGCGCAGATTTTCTGCATAAAGCGTCAAGGATGTTGGTCAATCAATACGGCGTGATCGTCTTTGAGGAATTGCAACCCGCCAACATGTCGAGACGCGCAAAGCCCAAACAGGATGAGAACGGAACGTATCTCCCCAATGGGGCAAGCGCCAAAAGCGGCTTAAACAAGTCAATTCAGGATGCTGGCTGGGGCCAATTTGTCGGGTACTGTACCTACAAAGCTGAGAACGCTGGTAGGACAGTCGTACAAGTCAACCCCAGATATACCAGT